>Ga0115011_10000609_pt1 | contig 28316 bp, 23 predicted proteins | sample TroAtlMetagenome_2_FD_88705 | JGI IMG/M metagenome (GOLD analysis project Ga0115011, IMG submission 88705) | Marine eukaryotic phytoplankton communities from Atlantic Ocean - Tropical Atlantic ANT8 Metagenome | ecosystem: Environmental > Aquatic > Marine > Oceanic | place: Tropical Atlantic...
GACCTTCGGGATCAATCCCACGATGACCGGGAATGTCAGACGCCACTACCGGACAGCCGCTGGCCAACGACTCGCGCACACCGCGCGGAGACCCCTCGAATCGTGAGGGGAAGACAAAGAGAGACGCGGCTTGATAACGCGCCAGGAGCGTCTCACGGGCCACTCGACCGCTCACGGTGACCTGGTCAGCCACCCCAGCCTCGGCGATGGCCTCGTAGAGCCAATCTGTCTCGCGAAAAAGCACCATCCCCACCAACTCGAGATGTAATTGGGGCCATGCCGGTCGCAGAGCCGCCATGGCCTTCAAGAGCACATCGACGCCCTTGTTCCGGCACACATTGCCCACGAAGAGAAGATTCTTGCGGGCAGGTGCAGTCAGTGGCGGTGGAACAAATGCATCGCAATCTACCTCCGACGGAATCCACGACACCCGTGCCGGCGGCACCCCATCGGGCAGATCCACCTCATGACCGGGCCCGAGTACCAGTACCCGGTCTGACCAAGGACACACCCGCGCATCTTTCCAAAGGGAGAGCACCCGCTGCATCGTGTAGCGAAAATCCAGGTCGATGGGACCCTTTCGCACCCGGTCGAACCAAGCCCGATTGCTGGTATAGAGCGTGTTTACCAATCGAAAACGGCGATTCACTCGCGGTCCATGGGCTTGGAAAAACGGTGCCAAGAAACCGAAGGTGTCATGCACCACATCCAACCCGTGACGGGCCCCCTCCAGCCAGTGAAAAGCAGCCCGCCCAAACCCCTTGGCGCCCAAAGGAACCAGACGGAGTCGAGGCCACTTTTCGACAAGCGTCGCCAGTGCCGGCGGAACCACATCGGTCAAAACGACCAACTCTTCGAGGTGATTAGACAGCGCCCCCAGCATGCGGAGTCGGTCTGCGTAGCTCGAAAGGTTCACGAGATTGATGGCGACGCGCACGCTGTCCCTTCTTAGACGGCTCGACGAGAGCCTACGCCATGGTAGCCACGGTCACGCGGCTCACGTAAGTTATATCGACTCCATTGACCTAGGCGCGCCCTCAATGACGCGAGCACCGCTCCCATTCCGCCCCGATTTGATCACGTCCGTCATCACCATCGGCCTAGTCCTCTATCCCCTATTCGCGCTGGCCGAATCGGGCCCGCCGCCGCCGGGGGTCGCCACCGGGATGAAAGTCCCCATCATCACCCAATTGCTCTATCTCTGCGGGGCAGTGGCAACGGTCATGGTGGCCATCATCGGCTTTGTCGTACTGGGCAGATGCCGTTATCACGCAATCCACCTGGGGTCTGATCCGAGCCCTGCCGCCGTGAAAGAGCTCAAGCGGCGGATCACCACCACCCTCGTGGGTGGGCTCCTGATCAGTGGAGGCTACCTGTACCTGACCTATTACGCGCTGGCGATCCTGGTGCCCACCATCAAGCTCCCACGCTTCGCTTATATGCTGTCGATCGTCACCATTGGCACCGCTGCCGCCGGCCTTTTCATGGTCTTCGTCGCCCTCCGCTGCCGCCGAGCGCTCCCGCCCCGCGAATAGGCCTCGACTGGACACCAAGGCAGGCAGGACGGAGACATCAGCCTAAACGAATCCGAGGTGAGGAGTGGTCACCGTGGACGTACTCGCCGCCGCAATACTGGGAAAGAGTCTGCTCGGCAGGCGGGCGCCGCCTATTTCAAGATGAGTATGAGCACACAGGGACGGCTGCTTGGATACGATTGAGCGACGACACGGTCCGAGATGGCCCCCGTGTACAGCGGATCCATTCAAGTGGAGACTCAATCGGAAATCCGTTGGGGAGGCGTCGCGCCCCAAAGGCGCTTTTTGACAGGGCTGCTGCCACGAAAACAGGCCGCTCTAGGCCTCGGCTTTAGCCGTCCCGTCCACCTCGTCGGAGCCGTAGGTGCCGTAGCGCTGGTAGTACTGATAATAGTACTGCCCATAGCCCCGGCGGCTCACGTCCAGATTGTTGAGGAGACCGCCCAGAATACGAACGTTGACGCCGCTCAGCAGGCGCACGGCCTTTTTGAGCATCTCCCGGCTGGTCTCGCCGGCCCGTACCACGAGAACGGCGCCGTCGATCTGCTGGCCGAGGATTTGGGCGTCGGTGACTGCGCCCACGGGGGGCGAGTCGAAAATGACCCGGTCGTACTCTTCGAGCATTCGGTCCAAAGTGCGGCGGAAGCCCTGCGTGTGCAAAATCTCCGACGGATTGGGCGGCAAGGGGCCACTACAGAGTAGGTCGAGACCGTCGATGCCGCTGTCGTTGATCATGTCGGCGATCTGAACTTTGGGGTCCATCACCAGATTGGTGAGCCCACGCTCGTTGGTGATCCCGAAGATCTTGTGCAGACGGGGTCGCCGCAAATCGCTATCGATGAGCAGCGTACGGCTGCCCGACAAAGCCATGGTGGCGCCGATGTTCACGCAGGTACTGGTCTTCCCCTCTCGGGGGCCGGCACTGGTAATCATCATGGAGCGCAGCTGGCGCTCAGGCGCCATGAAGAGCAGGTTGGTCCGAATGGTCCGGACGCACTCCGCCGCCGTACTCGTTGGATGGTCGATCACGCACCGGTCGGCGTTGATGGGCACCTTGCTGCCCCGCACCGTACGGACCGTAGGAATGATCCCCAAGAAGGTCAGCCCATAGGCCTCGAGCTGCTCCTGATTCTTGACGGTGTTGTCCAGTCGGTCCACGAGGAAGGCCAAGCCCAAGCCACCGAGCAAGGCCAGAACCATCGCAAAGACCATATTCAGAAAAGTGCGCGGTGAAATGGGTACCTTGGGCACCAAGGCCGCATCGAGCACGCGAACATTATTCGCACGCGTCTGTGCCTGGAGTTGAGCCTCCTTGAGCCGAGTCTCCATCTGGACATGAAGCGCCTTCTTACTTTCGACCTCGGCCGAAAGACGCTTATAGGCCAACTCATGACCCTGCATGACCCGAGCGCTCTCCTCGAGGGTCACCACCTCTTGAGCCAACTTGTCCTCGCTCTGTTTGGCGGCCTTCCAGTTCCGTGAGATCGACTTCCGGATCCCCGATACTTCTTGCCGAAGAGCCGACTTCACCCGGTCGATCTTCCGATCCACCACCACCACATCCGGGTGTTTTTCGAGGTACTTCTTGAGCAGTTCGGCCCGCTCGTTCTGCAAGGCCACCTGCTTCTCTTTGAGTCGTTGGACGAGCCCGTTCGTAAGCACCTCTTCCACACTCGTTTGTGCTTCGCTGATGGAGATCTTATTGACCTGATCGAGTTGTGCACGAATATGAGCCGCCGCCCGCCCTACTTCGCGCTGCTGACGCCGGGCGTCCTGTAGATCGAGACCGATGAGGTTTTGCTTGGCCGCCAATGAGGCATCGAGAATCCCGTGGGTGCGCTTGTACTCGAGAAGCGCATTCTCGGCGGTAATGACCTCGTCCTTGAGCGCTGTGACCTGGTCCCGCAACCATTGGACTGCATCACCGGCAGCAGAAATCTTTCGCTGGACGTTCTGCTCAGCGTAGGCCCGGGCCGTCGCATCGGCCAATTTGGCCGCACGCGCTGGGTCATGGTCTTTAACCCGGATACTCACCACCCGACTATCGGATAGAGGCTCGGCAGAGACCCGACCGACGAGAATGGACACGGGATCGACACGAGCCAATCGCCGCTTTCGCGCTTCTTCGTCTTCGAGCTGGGCGACGCCCAAAAAGTCGAGATCTCGATTCAGTCCGAGCCGGTCCACCACCATGCTCGCCACCATCCGGCTCTTGATGATGCGAAACTCGGTCTCGTAGAACTCTTGCGTGTTCCAGGTATTCCCAGAGCCCAGGCTGACCACTTCGGTCTCCCCACGGCCCATATAACGGGGCGCGTGGAGGTCGATTACGATCTGGGTCGAGGCCCGATAGATCTTGGTCTGCCGACGGGTGAAGAACAGCGTCGTGGCCATGACCAACGTCATAAAGGCCAGGACCAGCCACTTGTGTTTCCACACAATGCCCAACCATGCGCTGAGTGTCGCTTCTGGGCTCGTCGTCGAATCCCGCTCCATTAGAGCTTCACCACCTTGCCGTCTTCTCGCCCCAAGTGACCCGTCAAGTTACGGGTGTCGACGATCCGCGTCGCACTCGCCACCAAGCGCGGCACATCGTAGTAGCGATGGTCGGTCACAATCACCACGCAATCGTAGTCGCCCATGGTGTTGTAGTCGAGTTCGCACGATTCCATGCTGCCCCCGGCCCCGTGACTCCCAAGCCGAATTTCCGGCACGTAATTGTCCTGATAAGTCACCACGCCGCCACGGGCGCTTAGTTTTTCGATGATGGGAATGGCCGGGGATTCGCGCCAATCGGTGATATCTCGCTTATAGGCCACGCCCAAAATGAGAAGCTTCGAGCCGCGAATCGGCTTGGAGTCTTCGTTGAGGGCCGCCCCGATCTTCTCCACCACATAATCGGGCATGTGGTTATTGATGTCGTCCGCCAGTTCGATGAATCGAGTGCGGTAATTGAGCGTTCGCAGCTTCCAGCTCAAGTAGTGAGGATCGATGGGAATGCAGTGCCCACCGAGTCCGGGACCCGGATAGAACGGCATAAAACCGAAGGGCTTGGTCGCCGCCGCCTCGATAATCTCCCAAACGTCCAGGCCGAGCTTGTCGGCGATGATCGCGACCTCGTTGACTAGGCCGATGTTGACGGCTCTGAAAGTGTTCTCCAGTAGCTTGACCATTTCCGCCGCGGTCGGGCTCGAGACGAGCATCACCGTGTTCACGATGGCTTCGTACAAGGTCTTCGCCGCATCGTTACAGGCTGGGGTCACCCCCCCAATAATCTTGGGCGTGTTGACGACGGTGTACACCTCATTGCCCGGATCGATGCGTTCGGGGCTGAAGGCCAGATGAAAGTCTACCCCCACGCGATGCCCGGCCGACTCCAATTGGGGAGCGACCACCTCGATAGTCGTGCCCGGGTAGGTCGTACTCTCCAGTACGATGAGCTGCCCTTTGCGAAGGTGCAGGGCAATGTTCTTGGTGGCCTCGACGATATAGGTCAAATCGGGATCGCGCGTTTTGCGCAGCGGCGTAGGGACGCACACACTGATCGCGTCACAATCGCTCAATCGAGAAAAATCCGTGGTGGCCGAGAGTCGACCGGCCTGGGCCAAGCGACTGACCTCGGCTTCGGGCACATCGGGGATGTAGGAATGACCGGCGTTGATGGCATCGGCCTTGGACTGGTCCACCTCGAACCCAAGCACTTCATAGCCGGCATCGGCGAACGCCGTCGCCAGGGGGAGTCCCACATAGCCCAGTCCGATGACGCCAACACGTGCCTCGCGACCAGCCAATCTCGTGATCAAATCTCCCATGTCTTTCCTCACTCCTCCGGTGCCGGCCGCTGCCCTCGATACCATTCCACGGTCAATCGCAGGGCCTCGGGCAGCTTGACCCGGGGTTCGTATCCGAAGGCCTCGGTCGCAGCGGAGACATCGGCGAGGGAATGCCGCACATCACCGGCGCGGGGCGCCACATGATCGGGACGAATCGACGTCCCCAAGATGTCATTGATTCCGTCGATGAGGTCCAAGAGGGTGGCACTCTCGCCGCAGGCGATGTTGTAGACCCGACCACAGGCCGAGGCCGGCGCCGCCAACGCCGCTTGGTTGGCGCCGATGACATTGTCGATGTAAGTGAAATCCCGTGACTGTCCACCATCGCCATAGATGGTCGGCGACTCCCCGTCGAGCATCCGACAGACGAAGGCCGGCACCACCGCCGCATATTGGCTATTGGGATTTTGCCTCGGCCCAAAGACGTTGAAATACCGCAGCCCGATGGTCTCCAGACCAAAGAGGTCGTGGTACACGGCGCCGTAGAGTTCACCCACCAGTTTTTGGACTGCATAGGGCGACTTGGGCCGTGGATCCAGACCCTCGTGCTTGCGCGGTGCGTCGTGATCTCCATATGCACTGGAAGACGCCGCGTAGACCACCCGTCTCACCCCCATTCGTCGGCAGGCTTCGAAGAGCGTCAAGGTCCCGGTAATATTCGCTTCGTTGGTGACTAAAGGAATATCGAGGGACTTGGGCACCGAGGGCAACGCCCCCTGATGGCTCACTCCATCGACCCCGTCGAGGGCGTCGCAGACCGTGTCATAATCGGTGATAGAGCCTTCGACCAATCGAATTCGATCCTCGATGTCGGCAAGGTTTTCTCGTCTTCCGGTGGAGAAGTTGTCGATCACCACGACCTCATCCCCACGGTTCAAGAAACCTCGGACTAGATTCGAACCGATGAACCCGGCCCCGCCGGTCACCAAGATGCGCGCCATAAGTGCACCACCCTTTGCCTCTACGTCCATCTGAGCCCATCATGGGACATCATGGACCCTCAGCCCCTCGTTACTATTCTCCGCGCATGGCTCAATGGCGATGCAGTGCGGACTTCGCTGCCCAACGGGGTTACCCACCTCGCAGGACAACATCGGCTGAACGGAACCCTCTACCATATCGGCGCCGAACTCAGCGAGTCTGACGCCGCAAAAGCAGAGGAAAGTTGGTCGCGTAATCTAGCCGGGCACTTGTCCCGGAGTGCCGCCCTCGAATCCATATGGGCAGATCTCGAACCCAGGCCCCTCGTCTTCAAGGGAGCCGATCTCGCCGAGAACCTATACGACGATCCCGGCGCGCGGGCAGCCAATGATCTCGACCTCTTGCTCCCCGAGCCGGCGCACACAGCCGTTCTCGACAGCCTGCGACACACTGTCACTCGACGCCCTCCGCCCCGTGGAGAGCGATTCGTCGATGAGCCACCGTATGCAGTGGGATTCGAATGTGAGGGCTTGCTCATCGAGCTTCACCGAGACCCACAGCCACCCCACCTGGCGAAGCTAACCGGTGAAATGATCTACGACCGCGGGACAGAGGGGCGGCTGGGAGAGTTGCAGGTTCGCTTTCCTACGCGCCAAGACCGACTCCTCTTGTGGCTCACCAATCAGGCCAAAGGGGCCTTTTTCTGTGATCTGGCTGCATGGCTGGATCTCTGCCTCATTCTACGAGATCTGACGGCTCTGGATCTCGAGGCGCATCATCGGACACTCCGGCAATCAGCTCGGACCGTCGGGCTTGTGAATGCCTACGATCTCGCACTCTTTCGACTCGACGCATCGGGGCTCTGGCCAGGCACGATGCCCCGGATCCGGCGCCCAGGGCTCCTCGCCATCAATGCTCTCCTCCCCCCCATACTCGGACCGATCGGGGCACCACCCACCGCCAAACTGCAATGCGTCAAAACATGGGTGTGCACCGCACGGGCTCGCGTTGGACTCCTCCGGCGAGCTGCGGCCACTCTTGCCCGAGGAGACCGGCCGGGCCGAGGTCGGAAAGACTGATCGCTGACTAAAGGGGGACGCTTTGCGTGTACCCGGATGAGCCCCCCCCAGGGTTCGGCGATGGAACACCGAAAACGAATAACAGATAGAGGGCTGTAGAGCGGCCTCTAGGCCGTTTCCAAGCTAGAGCCAGGACTCGGGCACGAAGACGATGTCTCCGGGCTGTAGAACCACATTTGGGGCCTTCCCAACGCTGATCGCATCAAAGGGAACGATGAACTTCTTCTCGGCTTGATCAATGAGTCGCGTGAGAATCACTCGATTCTTTGCAGCCAACGGTTCCAATCCCCCGGCCAGCGTCACCGCTTGGACGATGGTCATCTTGTCTTCGTATTTGAAGGTCCCAGGCTTACGGACCTCACCCAGGACAAAAATTTTCTTCGAGTTGAATTCCTTCACAAAAACACTCACCTGCGGATCCCGCAGGTAACCATTCTTGAGTCGACCCGTCAGGCTCGCAGCCAAAGCGCCGGGCGTCAGACCGTCCGCTGACGTCTCCCCAACCAAGGGAAAGTTGAAAGTGCCGTCCGCAGCCACTCGATAAAGGCCTGTGAGTCCCTTTTCTTGATAGACCCGGACTTCAATCACGTCACCCGCACCCAGTGTCGCCCCCTGGAGGAGCACTTGCGTGTCGGGCATGGGCGGCATTCGATCGACTGGGGTCGGCCCACCACATGCGGACAGTCCGAGTACGAGAAGACAGACGAGTCCCGCAATCAATCGGTGGGTACGTAGAGAGAATGAATGGGGTGCCGAGGCGTGCAACGGCCGAGACCCCGAAGGCCTACCAAAGGTCATCCCGGGGGCGCTCCTAGTAGGCGGTCGCTAGCCGCAGCATGACCACGTGGCGGGTGTACTCCACTCGGTCGTAAGCAGAGGCATCACAAACCCCAGGTTGCTCACCCAGGCAGTACGCAAAGGCACTGTTGTTATCCTCGAGTTCCCAGCTTCCCCGAATCGAAAACCAATCTGTCGGCGCCCAGGCGGCCTCGAGCTTGGTCCTCAGAATGGGCTCCTTACGCTGCTGGAGACCGGCGGCCCAACTCGGTACACCTTCGAGACTGTAGGCGTAGTAATCAAAGCCCACCTTGCCCGTTACAGAGAACCGAGACTTGAAATTCACCGTGGTACTGAACGCCGTTCGGTGGAGAACAAAATAATTGGCATACCCGTCATCCCCCAACATCAGGCGGTAGCCCAATTTGATGCGCAGGACCGGCTCCAACCAATACTCTATGTTGAACTTTCCAATGGGGCCTTCGTAAGACCCCTCCGCCGCGTTGAAGCTATTCACATACCCGCCACGCAACGTCATCGAAATCCGAGGCGTAATGAGGCCCTTGATCCCCAATTCGGCCCGTAGTGGCGTCGCGTCCTTGTCTGGGCCTTGGACTTCTTCGCCTTGGGCATCAAGGTCAAACACCTGCGGGTAATCGACCATCCAGTACTGCACATCCAACGTCAGCGCCGTCTTGGGAAAGAACTGCCAGCGCGTCGACAGCTTGAGCTTATGGGTGTTGTTCTGACCGCGGTTCGCGCCCAACGCGGCGAAGGCCACGTTTTCATCTTCGGTATCACACACGAAGAAATCGCAGACGTGCCGCTGAATTGCGAAGCGGTACCCCACACTCATCTCGAGGGCTCGCGACTCTGGATTCGCTCCGGGACGAAAACGGATGTCGGGGCCAAAGTGTGCGTTCAATTGCTGGAAGCCGTCTGAGCGTAAATATTCAGCAGCGGGTCGCTCCGTGTACTTGGCGCGCGCTACAATATCCAACGTCACCGGGGACCGTTTCATGAACGAGAGGGCCAGACGCGTCCGAAAATTGTCGAAGGCAACGTCACTGTCGAGGGTACTGGCGGTGGCGTCAGCATCCGATGCCGTGGCCATCCTCAAGCCAGCGCTGGTGTCTAGCTCGAAGCCAATTCTTCGATTGGCCCGATTGGCCAGTTCCACACCTGCTGTGGTCCTGAACAAGGCGACCCCATTTACAGGGCTCGTATTTTCGAGGGCAGACTCGCGCCAAAAATTACTGTCGTATCCACCGGCGAGATCAAAGCTGGGATGAATCACGAGGCTTTCAGTCCGGAGACCTGGGCCCTCGGCTAAGGCTGAGTTGGCCAGCATCAGACACAACACTCCCGTCAGCGCTACGCTCACCGCGCGCGCTCCCCGGTCATGATGCACCCTGGGACGCCTCTGCAATCTACCCCGCAATCAGTTAAATCAAGGCTGCCTTAAAAGAACTACCGGCTCCCCGTCACGGCCGGTGGCCGCGACGTATTGAGCGCTTCAAAGGTTGGTACGACCTCCGCAGTCGCCGGATCGTCTTTTCTAATGTCCGGGTCAATTTGAACCTCTGCCAAAGTGTTTCCGGTGTATTGGCTCATCTCGCCCACACACCCTTCTACCTCTAGGCGAAAGTTCTCGACCCGCATGGCAGCAATCGAGATTTTCGTAAATTCGTGATTAATCAGTTCCTTGTCGCGCTTGGCCGCGGCCTCGTTGAGGCTCGTCATGGCCTCTTCCGAAATCTTGAGTAGACCTCGAATATCGGACAGCTTCTCGTTGACGCAATTGATCTGGATAATGTCCTTATTATCCCGCGCCTTCTCGAGCCGGCTCATGGCCAGGTCGAGGGTACCCTTCATCTCAGAGACCTTTTTCGATGAGCTGGCGAGCTTCTTCGTTGTCGGCAGCGCCTCGGCAAATCCGGTGTTCGGGGTTTGCGCATGAGCCAAAGCAGGAAGCAAGAGCGACGCACTGAGTAGACATGCAAGTATGGTCTTCATACCGGTCCTCATTTGGTCTCTTCCTCCACTCACAAACATGACGCACACAGGATAAGAGTCTCACAGGATGCTGGGGGACGCGAACATCTACCCCAACCCCTTAGAATTCAAGTTTTTTCTCGGACCACCCCTAACATTGTCCGATCCCTGAACTCGATCGGTCACCCCGATGGCGAGAACACAAAGGGGAACGCGACCGTTACGGATCCACCATCAGGCTTGGGAAAACGCCAACGCTTGACGCGACTTACAATGCACTGAGCAACAGCGGGCTCGCCCATTGTGTCCTCGAGTGCCTGTACCTCGCCGACTCGACCACTGCCGAGGATCGTAAACTGGACCTTGACCTTGCCTGAGAGATCCGGATTCCGCTTGAGTTGCTTTTCGTAGCAACTCTTGATGGCCTTCACGCGACGCTTGACCACCTTTCCGATCTTGGAAGGGTCAAGGCTACCCGTACCAAAAGCCTCGCTCGGCTTCTTGATCTTCACCCGGCCCTTAATCGCAACCTCTTTGCCCTTAGAACCCGATCCGACTGCACCACCCGACGTTTTGAGTGCACCATCGTCGATGCCGGCCACCTTACCGCTCTTACTGCCGATCCGGCGGTCGCGGGAGATCCCGTCCTTATTGGCGACCACCATACCACTCGTGCCGTCGAACGCTTCGGAGATGGCCACGTCCGTGGCGCCGTCCTTTAAGGTGTTGAGGAAGTTACCCGGGCCGTCACCGCCATCCGTTCCGATGAACTTCAGGATTGTCTTGTTGGCCACGTCCTTCTGCATTTTTCGCAGTTCTTTGGCCTTTCGACGCGCAGATTGCTCCGGTGTCTCCTTCTTTACAGGAGGTGCCTTGGCGACCTGCTTCTTCTCGACCTTTCGGTCCGGATCTTCCTTCTCGTCCTCTTCTTCCTTGTCCTCTTCGTTCACGGCCTTCGGCTTTGGCGGGATCTCTTGGTCCTTAAAGAGTGCCGATACAAAGCGATCCGGCAGAGCCTCGATGCCCTTCGGTTCCTCGGGGTAATCCCGGGTGACGATGAAGACCAAGGAGAAGACCTGGACCACAAAGCTGCCCAGCAGGCAGATGACGAACGGCCAATCCAGCCGTTGCGCCCATCCCCCACGCATCGACGCCGGAAGCTGTAGCTTCGAGGGCGGTGGTGGCGGTGAAACAAACTGAAGTAGAATTGTGACGTCGCCGAAGACAATCCTACCGCGACAGTTTCGACTCAGGCGAACCGTGTATTTATCACCCTTCTTACGGGCGAGCTTTTGGTCTCGCAGTGCGCGAAAATCGAGGACAGAGTCGTCAATCGACAACTTGCCGTTCATCCCGGCGCGGAAGTTCAGGTGGTACGTATTGCCCTTGAGATCGAAGAGGCTGAAGCTCTTGGGGAGGCCGCCTGACGGTAAGACGAACGTATTGCGCGGTGATTGCCCAATCGTGACCGGCTCCTGCCGACGAAGCAGGCGCTCCTCGACAATCTTGCCGTCCTGGATGATCCCGATTCGAAGGATCTTATGGTCTCTGCCCTGAGACATTGCGGAGCGTCCTTTCGCTTTCAGCGCCGCATCAGCGGATCGTTCGCCGTACCACCCGAGGTACGGACCAGTTCCGCTGCTGTGCACGCATTGTCCATTCCTTGGGACATGCTCCGTGAGTAAATGGTTCCATCGATTAGTGACGCCCTGTGACGGAATACATCACAAATCCTATCTTCGAAGGGGTATCGATTCAAGTTTGAGGATACATATATTCGCGCGCGCGTAGGGAAAGAAACAGCTTTACGCGGCCCGATCCCTGCAAAAAACGCAGAATGTTGAAAATAGAGGGGGGCGTGAGGGCGAGCCATGGGTCAGTACCGAGTTCCGGTACGGGCGGTAATCAGGTACCGCGCCGCCCGCCCTTAGCGACCGCAAACTTGAACTTGGCGAATTCCGCCTGTCCTGCGGTGTATAGGACTTCGGTGAGAAGACGGTAGGGGATCCTCTTGTCCGCGATCACCGTCAGCACACCGTCGAATTTAGCACCGCGCAGTCGAGCCATCTCTTTCTGGGCGGTGGCCTGTTCGGTCAGCGCGTCAAAGAGAGGTTGGATCTGGAGACTGTTCTCATCACCGCTCTGCTTGTCGTGCTTGCCGACCGTGCCGTCTTTAACTTCCACGATGGACTTGTCTGCCACCACGATTTCCTTCGCGGTCACCACGACAGAGGCGGTGGCCGAAGGACTAATCTCAGTGGTAGATGCGGGGATCTGAAGATCCTCACTGGTGTCGACCTTGATTGGATCGAGCGAGTAGTTCATCAGGAGAAAGATGAGGATAATCGTCATCGCGTCCATCAAGGAGTTGATGGTGACACCCTCGGTGTCCTTTAGATCTCGTCGCCCTTTACGCTCGGCGCGAAGGCGCTGGCCCTCTGCCTGAACCCATTCGGCGACGATTTCTTCTCTGGTCTTTTCCTTCTCGGCCATGACCGTCCTTCCTCGTCAAACAGGTCTACTGAGCGACCGCGAAGACCACGTCGGGCCAGAGCAGTTCTCGTTTGTTGCCGTCTTTCCGGATTTTGCCTTCTTTATAGGCGTCCATCTCGGAGTAAGAGTCCTGCTCCAACTGGTAGCGGATCGCGTCCATCGATTTAATGATGTGCTCGAAGTGGATCTTACTGTCGGCCGTGAGATTTATGATGCTCTCGTCCGGCTTCGCCTTCTTGATCACCACGAGCTTGTTGTACAACTCAACGTAGTCGTAGGTGTCGCCCTTCTTCGGGATCAGAACACCAGGCGCAGGCATAGCCGCCGGATCCGCCGCAGGTGCAGCAGCCGCCGGGTCAACGCCGAGCAGTTGATTGATGTCTGCTCCACCAGCCTTCAAACGGAACCCGGTTTCCTCGATCCCGAGGGTCAGGTTCAGGGGCTTCTCTTCGTCATCGCTCGGGGTTGCTTTCCCCATACCGAACTTCGGCGCGTTGACGTTGACAACACCCACTTTCACCATGACGGTGCCGTAGAGGATGATGGGAATGAGGCAGACCACCAAGTTCATGATGGGCACGAGGTTGAGGTCTTCAACGTCAGTGCTGACGCCCTTTTTCTTACGGGCCATCCGCTTGTTCTCCTACGTCCAGAGTGCGGTTTACGAAGACTGTGGGCGAGCGCATTTGCGCCGACCCACACTCATTCGACAACGAGAACTTTAATTAGTTCTCGCCGGCTCCGCCGTGGAGACGAGAAATCAGCAGATTCTCGAGCTTGACCGAATACTGGTCAATCTCGTCGACGATCTTCTTGGTCACAGCTGTGAGGAAGATCTGGGCTCCAAGGCAAGGAATGGCCACCACGAGGCCGAAGGCCGTGGTGTTCATTGCGATGGAGATACCACCCGCCAACATCGACTGTCGCTTCTCGGGCGGGATGTTCGGATTCTGAAGGGCCTTAAATGCCGCAATCAGACCGAGAATCGTACCCAGAAGACCGAGCAGGGTTGCGATATTCGCAATCTGCTGGAGCACCGTGGTGCGCTTGGTCACGATGGGGATAATCTCCAACGTGGCCTCTTCTACGGCGTTTTGAATCTCTTCGGGCCCCTTGTTGGCGCGGGTCAAACCGGCCTTGATGACGCGTGGAAGCGCCGCCGTGGGTGCCGCGTTACAGAGCTTCAAAGCGCGGTCAATGTTATTGGTCAGAACCAGCTTCTGAATCTGGGTCATGAACGCGGAGGCATTAATGTTGTACTTAAAGTACAACGTGATGAATCTCTCGATCATCACTGCCAAACCCAAAACGCTCATGAAGAGGATCGGGTGCATCCAAAAGTCACCTTCAGAATAAAACTGCGCAATCTTACCCATTACTAAGCGTCCTCCTCGGGACAATCAGGCGCCAAAGCCGGAGCAAGCACCGTTTCTTTTTCATCTCGCGAATCTAGCGCTGGGTTGCTTAACCCGTACACTCATCTAATGTTAGCGGGGTAACCCATTGGTTAGCCCGAAGTTAATATCATCGGTCCAAAACAGCGGTCTACTCTTTTCTTGTTCGGGGCAGGATTTTGCACCCAAACAAGAGCGGATCGACCGCTTATTAGCGGAGTTACGTCAGAAGGGTGCTTTCTCCACACTCTTTATGATCAAGGGGATAAAGCTCTTCTTAGGCTCCAAACCCTTAAAATTGAGCTCGCTTCGCTGGAGAATATAGAAAGCTTCAGGTTTTTGAATCTTTCCTTCGACAGTGACCGCATCAATCTTGATTACTCGCCCTTTACCCTTATTTCTCGACTGGGCCTGAGCCCAAGTGGAGAGGACAAACAAGAATGCGGCAACGAATAGCACTGCCTGGGTCATTCTTTTCATAGATCCTCTCCATCATCGTCGGCAGCGGGGTCGGCATTCTCTTCCGCCGGTTCCGGTGCAGGCTTCGAACTCTTTCTTTGCTGCTCGAGCTTCTTCTGTTCGACGACGATACGCTTGTTCGTCTCACCGATGTAAGCATCTGTCGGATCATCCGCCGGTCGTTTTCCGGCAACATCCTTGAACCGTTCGAAGAATTTGAGCGCCTGTTGCAAACGATCCATGGCGTTCATTCCCGCTAAGCTACCATCGAGATAGAGAATGCCAAGATTAAAGAGTAATTCGGGGGAATCTGGATGGTCTTTTAGGACGCTCTGGAATTCTCGATCGGCGTCGACATAGCGCTGCTGGCCCTTGAGAGCGTTGCCTAGGTTGATTCGTGCCGGGAGCATATCCGGCCACCGAGCCAACGCTTTACGGAATTGCGTTTCCGCGCTCGGGTAGTCACCTGCCTGGTGATAAAGAAGGCCAAGATTATTGTAGACCTCCGCTGTCGCGCCGCCTTCCAACTCTGAGGCTGCTTCCAGGGCGATGCGGGCCTGAAGTTCTTCTTTGAGACCAAGGTGGGCTAAGGCGAGGCGCGAGAGAATCTCTGGATTGATCTCATCGAGGGCCTTCGCGTTTTGCAGAATCGCAATCGCCAACTCGTATTTTTCAGCATGGTGAAAGGCAGCGGCCAGATTAATCATGGCCTCGACGTTCTTTTCGTCCTCCCGCAGCACTAGCTTGCTCTCTGTTTCGACAGCAGCCATTTCCCGCCGAGCGGCGACACGTAGTCGGTTGAGGGCATTCCTGAGCGGGATACTCTTGGGCATATTGGCGAGAGCATCTCGCCCAAAGTCGAGAGCCCCATCGACGTCGTCTGCCCGCATCATCAAGCGGCCAATGGCCACGACGGCCGGGGAAAAGTCGGGCGTTTGGTCCAGAGCACGCTGGTATTGCCGGCGCGCTTCAGCATAGCGCCCCTCCCATTCAGCGAGCACGCCCAGGTTGTAGCGAGCCTCTACCAAATCGGGCGCTTGATCGGCCGCATCTCGAAAGCGGCGCTCCGCGAGAGACAAATCTCCATCCAGACTCGCAGTCTGTCCAGCGATGATCAGGGCCCGTTTCTCTTCCGCTGTCAGTTCAGGCGGCGGTGGCGGTGGCGGTGGAGGAGCTGTCTGAGCAGTAGGGCTCGTGGGACTGGTAGGCGGTGGATCCGGTGTTTCGGACGATGGAGTCGTATTCGGTGCACCGCCACACCCGATCAAAAGCCCAATGATCAATAGGGTGAACCAGGAGTCAGCACGACGAGAGAAATCGTTCATGGCGCCTCCGCCGGCGCATCTTCGTCTGCCGCTTTTTCGACTGAGGGCGGTGGAGACTTTGAACTGCGCTCTCCCGCGGGTGCCCCAGAGGCCTCCGCTGGGCTGATCTTGATGGTCGGTGTGGCCTCAACATCGTCCGCGGCCGGGGCATCTTCGGGGGCCGGGGTGCTCTCTTCTTCCTGAGGCGCCTCCGGTGCCTTGGGAATCAGGAGTCGAGGCGGCGTGAGGTGCCGTTCAGCTGCCACGCGCTTTTCCTCTTTGAAGAGGGGGTATTCGGACGGCTTGAATTTGTTGAGCGACTGCACGATGCGCTTTGTCCAGGCATTGGTCACACGTTCTTCGCGCGCCTTTGCGTACGCTCTTTCGTACTCTTTGACAGCCTCATCCTCGAGGGGAAGAGCCAGGTCTTCGAGCTGAGTCTGATACATATCCTGCATATCATCGCTGAAAGACTCCGGAATCGGGGCATCATAGAGCGCACCGGCAAAGACCTCGAACAGACCACCAACCCGATAGAGCGCAGCCAAAGTCCACTCCAAGGACTTGTACTTGAGGACCTCGGCAAAGCGGGTCCGTAGCTCGGGGAGCCGCTTCTGCAGCTTCTTGATGATCTTCCCCTGGTTCTTGAGGGAGCCTTTAATCTTGGTATTTCGGTATTTATCGAACTCGAATTCGATGAGCTGAAATTCCGCCCATGCTGGGTATTGAGATTCGTAGCTACCGGGCTGCATGCCGCGGCTGTTGAATTCGTCGATGATGCGTTGATAGGCCCGCTTAACGTTCCGGGTCCGACCCGCCTCCTTGTAGATCTTGGCGATTCTGGCGAGACCTTCGATCACCCGACCATTTTGCTTGGGATCCAAGCCGAAGGTCTTGTTGAAGCGCTCGTACACTCGGATCTCGTTTCGAGTATCACCGAGCTTCTCGTACATCTTGCCTGCTCGAAAATAGGTCTCCGCGGTATCTTTCCGCTCAGGAAAGATGGTCGCGTATCGTTCGTATTCCCGGGCGGCGGTGGCGTATTTTTGGGTCCGCTCGAGAAGAAGGGCTGCCTTGAAGAGCGAGTCCGCACGATGCTCTGAGCTAGGATATTGCTCGACAAGCCCCATGTGACTGCGAATCGCCTTGTCGTAGTCGTAGAAACGCTCAGAGTTTAGACCCACGCGAAAGAGCGCATTTTCAGCATATTGGCTCTTTGGGTAGGTGGTGTAGATGCGCTCATAGGTTTTGGTGGCGGATTCAAATCGCCGGGTTTCCTCGTATGCTACCGCTGCATTATTGAGTGCCGCATCGGCGTACTTGTTCCCCGGATTCTCCTTCACGAGGCGGATATACTCGACGGCGGCCTTCTCGTAGTCTTTCTCTTGAAAGAGGCGCTCAGCCTCCTTGAAGAGCGCGCCCACTTTGAGAGTCTTGATCTCTTCGTCAAACTCACGTCCCAAACCTGCGGCGGCAATGATCTCGGCCCATTCGGCCATCTTCCGCCAGTCATTGGTTCGACGATAAGACTCGATGATATTCCCAGCGGCGTATTTCGTGACGTCGGCCTTCGGGTACCGCTGGATCAACCACTGGAACCACTTTCGTGCCTTTTCGTAGTGGTTGAAGTCGAAGTACACCTCACCGATCTTGTAGGCGATGGTGGGTAAACGGCTGGGGTCATCAGAACTCTTGAGTCCCCCATCGACGTACTTTGTCCGCGCATCGATGAGCCGCGCCACCTCCTGGGGAATGTCGATCTTGGGAACATCTTTGATGTCGCCTGCATCTTCTTCCGCGACCTGAGTGGATTCGACCGCCTTTACGTCTGCGTCAATCAACGACGCCCGTGCTTCGATCCGACCTTCATTGATCAGGCCTCGAATCGTCTTCTCATGAGCGAGAATGGACGAGAAGGCTGCATTCTCTCGGTATTTCTTACCCATCTTGCTGTCGCGGACGACGCCATATTGGTCGGCAGCCGAAGCGAACTGAAATGAATAATAGAGGCACTCTGCGTAGAAGAAGTTGAGATCATAGGTGTTTTCGGAGTTCGGATACTGCTCCAGATATTTCTCGTAAGCAGATGCCGCCTGTCGGTACAGGCTGATCGCTCTCTCCTCTACACTGGGATCTTCGGCGATCATCTCCTTGAGTCGCTGCGCCTCCGCATGGTGGAAGGTGGCCGCCTGAATCAGCGCGTCTTCCATCAATTCGTCGGCCTGCCGCAGCACTTTGGGACGGTTCTGGTTGGCGGCATACCACTCAGTGCCCTCGCCATAGGCACTGGCGAGATTGTCTCGCTCTGCGAAAGCGTCCGCGATCCGCTGTAACCGCTCGTAAGCCGTCACCATCTGCGCGTGGAGTTTGGGGTTTTCCTCGTTGGTCGGGAACGTTTTGAGGAGGTGCCGAATCGTGGCGACGGTCTCTTCGTATTTGGCGTTATCGAAGAAAATACCGGCAAGCGATCGCAAGATCTCTGCGTCGTAGCTGCGATCTCCCCGAACATGTTTGAGGACTCGCTGGAACCCTGAGCCTGGATCAGGCTCGCCATCCCCGTCCCAGTCTTCCTCCTGCAAAGAGATCGCGAGATATAGAATCGCCTCGGAACGTAACTCGGAGCCGGCCTGACCCGTTCGTTTCTTGCGGTCGTCACTATATTCGATCAACTCGCGGAAACGCCGAATCGCCTGGGTGTATTGGTCGTTTCGGTAATAGGTCCAAGCCAACTTATAGAGCGCTTCGTCGTAGTACGGGCTCTTGGGGTAGTCGAGAACGCGCGCGTAGGCCGCGATTGCCTGAGGCAGCTTATTGTCGTCGAAGTAGAATTCCCCGATGCGCGTCCAGGTCTCCGCTGCAAACCGACTCTTTGGAAAGCGCTGCACCAAGTTTGTAAAGGCGTCGAGGGCCGTGTTTTCACGACCCATCTCCAAGAGGCAATAGCCCTTTAGATAATAAGCGCCATCCAGATTGCGGTAGTTAGGCCATTGAGAAATCAAGCGTTCGAACAGTTCGATGGGCCGCCCATAGTCCTGCTTCGGCTGTTCTGGCTGAGTATCAATTTTGCCCTCGTCGAAAGCCGCCAAGAGTTCGTCATACTCCTCGACGGCAGTGACGTAGGCGTCATTGGCTTTCTCGAAATGAAGCTCAGCGAGACGAAAGAGCGCGTCCGGGGTGTACTCCGGGTTTTTTGGGTACTTTTCGAGAAACGCCTCAAATTGCTTGATAGCGGCCAAACGTCGGGCACGCTCCGCCTCGGTCAATTCATCGATGACCTTGGAATAGCGACTCTTAATCTGCCGACGCCGACGCTGATACTGGTGATCGATCAGTCGACGGACATCGCCCCGAAAATCACGAATTTCAGCCTCGAAACTCTCGACCTCTCGACCCAATTCCCGCATCTCTGGGGGGAGAGATTCGATGACCGAGGATGGCTTCGGTTCTTGAGTCCCTTCGGCCTTATCCGTAGCGCTGCCCTGGGCCTCTTTCCCGTCGGACGTGGCCTCGTCGGTATCCTTTGGCGTATCCGTAGACTCGCCGTCAGACTCGTTCTGGGCTTCCTTGGCTTCGCCCTTGGCGGGCTGATTCGCCTCGGCTGCGTCCGCAGTTTCGGTCGCCCCATCTCCAGATGCAGGTGCCTGCGCCATCGCAGAGCCAAACATCAAAAGGAGGAGACACGCTGAAAGCGAGAGGCGCTCAGTCACCGGACACCTCTTGATAGGTCCGCTGTAGAGCACTGTATTCACTGCTCTGACGCTGGAGGACCTCGCTCATCTTCTTTGATTTGTCGGCCTTCTGCTTCCATGCAACGTCGATGAGACCGACGTCAGCTTCCAAGACGATGGCTTCAACCTGATCGAGAACTTGCTGAAAACTGCGAGCGGCGATTGAACCACCCAATGCCTCAGTCTCGCGCTGATGCCCGGCAAGCTGCTGATCATAGCCTCGAACATTGCCCTTCTCCCGACGCAGCTGCTTGACGATGCGGCTCACGCGAGTGTCGACCAAATCTCGGACCTTGACCACGAATGCGTCGACCGTCTGCTCGAGGGTGTTCAAGCGAGTCGTGTACCGGGCGGGGACCCCGGACCCGTGCTGAGCAAGCCATTTCGCCTCGGCGGCGATGGTGACCTCGTACCGGTCCCGGATTCGGTCGTCAGTTCGCGACGCGTAGTCGTTGACCCCAACATTGAGTCGCTCAGCCTCGATGGCCTTGAGGACTGACTCAAGCTCCGCCCGCGCATTCTCAGCAACCTGTAACTCACGAGCGACTTGGTCATCGATGGTGCCTTGATTGGGGCGGTCACTCTCGCGCGCATACTTCTTGATGGCCACCAGTTGGGCTTCGATGGCTTGCAGCTCAAGACCCAATTCGAATGCATCTCGATCCAAACCAGCCATTTCGTCATCCACACGCGCGTCGCGCGCTTGCAACTCAAAGGCCGATTTCGGCACCGAAGAATATCGGCGACCGGCGTCGACTCTCAATCGACGGAGCTCTTGATAGTCCGGCGGTTTGGAGGCCAATTGGCTACCAGCACGCTCATTGAGACGGGCTCGAATGTCAGTGATCAATGCCCTAGATTCGACCGCCTTGAGCAGGCCTTCGTGAAGCTTGGGAAACATCTCTACCCGGCTCGCTGACGACAGCGCGCTTTCCAAACGATCGATTACTTTCCGGGCTTCCGACACATCTCGACGCTGTGCAGCCATGTCGCCGACGAGTACGAGAGCCCGATTTGCTTCGGCATCAGGCCCGGCGAACACCGCCGCCTTGGCCGGTAAGAAAGAGCGCAGATCGAAATCCGCGATATTAGCGCCAATCACTTTATTGAAGTGCCGGACGAGGTCGCCGTCTTTACTCAGGGTCTTCATTTCGGTCTGGATCGGCTCGAACTCCGACAAAACGGCATCAAAAGCACCCGACGCCTCATCGAATCGACCCAACATATTGAGGAGACGACCCTGCAATAGTCGAGATTCTGGACCCTTCACCACATCAGGCTGGCTGATGATCAAAATCTCGAGCTTGCGCATCGCTCGCTCGTAGGCCTGCTGTTTGATCGCGATCCAAACACTTTCGTACATGGCCGCATCAAAGAGAGAGGATATCCGCTCGACGGTATTGTAGGCCTCGAGGGCCAGCTCCATCTCCCCTTGCTCATAGCGAATCCGTGCAATCGCGAGGCGCGCGTGATTCCGGACACTGCCCTCGTCCCAGGTAACCACTTCGGTGCCGGCCGGGGTCGCAATGGCGCTTTCAAAGGCCTCCATGGCCTCTTTCCAACGTTTTTGTTGAGTGTGGATTACCCCAACGTAATAGCGGGCACGGATATAATCGGCGGCTGCCGGCGGAATTCGCCCAAACAAGGAGAGCGCTCGGGCCGGTTGACCAGTTCGAAAATGGTATTTACCGGTGGAATAGATCAAGCCGGGAGCCGCAGCCCCGGCCATCAACTCGTCTGCATATCTCAGGTATTTCCGCGCCGTACTCGGGTCGTTGGTGAGAAGGCTGATCTCCAGAAGTTGAGCCACAGCCTGCTGACGCTGAGTGATCGTGCCGTGCTTGAACGCCTGTTCGAAAAAATCGGCTGCAGCGTTGAAGTTCCGTAGGCGGAAGAGGGATTCCCCCAAATAAAAGACGGCATCTCTAAAAGCGGGATGTCGCTTACTCGAAGGCTTTTCGACCAGATCCAAGAGAACCATCGCGGCACGATCGTAGTCGCCGTTGAGGAAGAAAAGTTGCCCGTCACTCAATCGGGCAGCGAACTCATATCGCTGCTCCAATACGGCAGCAGCAAGATATTTCGTTTCGAGTGTACGGACGGACCCGTCTACGTATGCGATGGCCTGGTCTAATGATTCTAGCGATGAAGAGCGCTCGGCAAACGCGGGGGTGCACACCGCAACGAAAGCGGCAGAGGCACTAAGCGCGATTAGAACGGCGCGAATCACCTGCACGAAATCCTCAACTTAGCCGTCGTTCTTGGAGCTCTTGCCCCCGCGAAGATTCGAGAGCGCATCTTCGAACCTGATATCGGGACGATCCTTTAGGTCCGTGGTGATGCCGCCCTTTTCGAAACCGACGACCTTCACCTCGATCCGCTTCCCTTCGTCTGCATGGAAGGTATGCGAGGAGCGGAGCGTGAAGACGTATCCGCGCAGGTACGAGAAAATACCAAATCCGTTTCCGCGATAAACCATGACAGCAGAAACCGTGTGGTTCCCGGGCACGATGGGACCATTGAAGATAATCAACTCCTTTTGGTCGTCGAGATCTCCATCGGAATCGATTTTACTGAAGATCGGCGTGCCATCGAGGCTGTAAATCACCTTTTCTAGGGTGAAGCTGGCCCCCATCTCATTTCGATGAATCAGACGCGCTTCGGCACCTGCGATGGTGCTGGAGAGAACGGTCTCCTTGAGGATGGCGAGTCGAGTCTTAGTGCGAAAGATGTTTTCTTTCAGCTCATTTACCCGACCCTCCAACTCCGTAATCTTGAGGTTGTACGCATCCTGACCAGACTCGGCCGATGTGGCCTCCGCCTTTGGATCACGCTTCTCCACCTCAACAGTCGTCGAGCCGCCGGTCGGCGCTTTCGACGCTGGCTTTGGCGAGTCGGCCGGTTGGGCATTACCCACCGGTTTCCCAGGCGCCGGCGCCGCGGCAGGCCCAGAGTTGTCGTCATCACCGGCGCTCTGCGCCGCTGCACTCCCCGTGAGGAGCAAGAACACCAAACAAGTTCGCATCATGAGATCAGGTCCCGTCCGAGGCCCGAAGAAGGACATAGGCTCACGGAGTAGCACATCCGGTGGAAAAGTGTCAACAATCGGCAAGGAGCGACGTTTCTACAAAACGCTTCTGTATCAAGCACTTGCAATACTATTCGCTCTCTTTGCCTCCCCAACGTCCCGCAGCGCTCAGCGCATCGGCCACCGCTTTGTGCAGAGCATCGAGCCCTGCGCCGGTCACCGCAGAGATGGAGAGGACCTGACCTTGGTCACTCAGTTCAGCCTGAACGTCCTCGAATTGTTCCAAGACATCGGGACGGTCACACTGAGACAGGATGATCAAAGACGGTCGATCCAACAGGTTGGTGTCGTATTTCCCCAACTCTCGTCGGAGAGCATGATAGTCCCCGACGGGATTTCGGGCCGGATCTGCGTCTTGGGTAACGCGATACAAAAAGAGTGAAGTGCGCTCAATATGGCGCAAAAACTGGTGGCCCAGTCCCACACCATCCGCAGCCCCCTCGACTAAGCCAGGAATGTCGGCGACCACGTAACTCCGGTCTACGTCGACTCGAACGACCCCGAGATTCGGCTGGAGTGTCGTGAAGGGGTAATCAGCGATCTTGGGTCGAGCTCGACTAATGCGAGAAACGAGGGTGCTCTTCCCTGCGTTGGGAAAGCCTACGAGGCCTACATCAGCCAGGAGTTTGAGTTCGAGCCTCAACTCCATTTCCTCGCCGGGAAGGCCACCTTGAGCGTAGTCAGGGGTACGTCTCGAGGGCGTTGCGAAAGACGCGTTGCCCTTTCCACCCTTGCCACCCTTGGCCACTAAAAACCGTTGCCCAGGCTCGACGAGGTCGACGACAAGTTCATCGGTCTCTGCGTTGTAGACTTGGGTTCCGACCGGCAGTCTGATCAGCCGGCTTTCCCCATCGGCACCAGTCGACCCTTGCTTACCGCCCGGTCGTCCCTTCGCGGCGTGGTAGTTTCGCTGATATCGAAAATCGAGGAGGGTGGCCAACTCGGTGGTGGCCTGTATATATACGCTTCCGCCTCGCCCGCCGCTCCCACCATCGGGGCCGCCACGGGGGACGTACTTCTCTCGACGGTAGCTCACAGCGCCAGGACCACCGGCGCCCGAGCGCACGGAGATCCGCGCCTCGTCGATAAACTTGATGGGGGTTAACCGGAGACGGAGTCGTACACAGCGACGCGCTTACGCCCGCCACCGTAGGTCTCGAACTTCACGTAGCCATCGGTCAACGCGAAGAGGGTGTAATCCCGACCGAGCCCAACGTTGGTACCCGGGTGAATTCGCGTTCCACACTGGCGAACGAGAATATTGCCGGCGCGTACTTGCTGGCCGTCGTAACGCTTGACACCCCGACGCTTAGCGTTGGAGTCGCGGCCGTTACGAGTACTGCCTTGGCCTTTCTTGTGAGACATATCGAATTCTCCTAGAGCCTAATGCCCGCTTAGGCGCGAATTTCAGTGATCTTCAGCGCAGTAAAGAGCTGACGGTGACCCTGCTTCTTATGATAGCCCTTCCGGCGCTTCTTTTTGAAGACAATGACCTTCTTGGCCTTGCCTTGCTCGACGATCTCAGCCGCAACGGCTGCACCGTTTACGAGCGGGGTGCCGATCTGAGTCTCAGTGTCACCACCGAGCAAAAGCACCTCGTTGAGTTCGACGTTATCGCCAACCGCGCCGTCGAGTTTCTCGACGCGTAAGGTCTGGCCAGGGCTGACGCGGTACTGCTTACCGCCCGTCTTGATGATCGCGTACATGAGATCCGTCCACATGCCACTGGGGCGCACCCTTGCAAGGGCTACCCGGGTCTAGATACATCAGCCTAACGGCGGTGTGATCGCTGTCCGTCGTAGGGCGCGGAAACATAGGGGAACCAAAAGGGTGTGTCAACCTGGATCGGAGTTTCTTTCTAGTTTCCGATCAACTCAGCGTTTTTGAGTCCGATCCAACTGCGCCGATAGACCAGGTCCATAAGGCGCAGAAATGACACCATGCTCAGTAATAATAGCTGTTACCAAAGCCGCGGGCGTCACGTCAAACGCTGGATTGAGAACCTCCACGCCTTCGGGAACGATTCGTACATCTCCCACATGGGTGACCTCGCGAGCCGGTCTTTGTTCGATTTCGATCACATCACCAGAAGGCGTTTCGAGATCGATCGTACTGGTCGGACCCGCCACATAGAAAGGCAGACCATGGTGATGGCAGGCAACCGCCAATGCGTAGGTTCCGATCTTGTTAGCTACGTCACCGTTGGCTGCGATGCGATCGGTCCCGACGATTACCCCATCGATCTCCCCCTTCTTCATGAAGTGCGGACCCATGCCGTCGGTAATAACCCGGGTCGGAATACCGTCTCTGTGAAGTTCCCAGGCGGTCAACCGAGAGCCTTGAAGGAAGGGTCTCGTCTCGTCCGCATACACCAAAGAGACTCGATCTTGCGCCCAAGCTGCGCGAATGACAGCCAATGCCGTCCCGTCACCGCCGGTGGCCAAGGCACCGGTGTTGCAGTGGGTCAGGATGCGTGAACCAGGAGCGAATAGCGGTGCGCCGTGTTGACCCATGGCTGCACACATTTGGCGATCTTCTTCATGGATGCGAGCAGCCTCGCTCTCGAGAGCAGCGAGAACACCGGAGACGGTTTGACTCGAAAGAGAATTCAAGAGAGTCCGCATGCGATCCAGCGCCCAGAAGAGATTGACTGCTGTCGGTCGAGTCTTCGCAAGCCCCTCGAAGACGGGTTCCAGACATTCCCGAAGTGCCGACCAAGTGGGAGCACTGGCATCGCGGGCACCCAAGTACACCCCCCACGCCGCAGCAATCCCTATTGCCGGGGCGCCACGCACAACCATTTCTCGAATTCCGTCGGCGACCTGGGACCAGGTTGTGCATCGAAAATAGGTTTCTTCGACAGGTAATTTTCGCTGATCGAGGAGTACGATGGCTTGGCCGTCGAATGAAATGGTCGAGAAGGTCGTATTACTCACCGAATTACCTCTCACCGCAGACGAAGCTGGGTGCATGGCCTTGTGGGTAGGATTAGAGAACCGAGCATCGAGTGCTAGCGGAGCCGATCTAGACGGCGCTTGACCATCCGAACCTTGCTACCCCGCGGATTGACAGCCAAGTAAGTCTGATAGGCTTTTCGCGCGCGAGCCGTGTCCTTGTTGCGTTCGTGGGCGACGCCCAATCCATAGAGTGCGTCTGCGTATCGAGGATTTCGACCCAACGATTTTTTGAAATAAGAGATGGCCTTGCCCGTTCGACGCATTTCGAGCTCGCACCACCCCAAGTTTGCGAGTGGCTCCGGGCTCGACGGCCGCTTCCGCGAAGCGGCCAGGAACTTTGCACGGGCCTCGCGGGCGCGGCCATGCTCTAGGAGCCGATTGGCTGTACTCATGAGTCCGTCATACCCCACCGAACTCGGGGCTTTCTTGGAACCAGCCTGGGTGGCGCGACTCTTCGGCTGAGTCTTGGTTTTCTTAGATGGCTGCTTTGTGATCCCGGCCTTCTTTTTCTGCGCTTTATCGCTCTTTGGCGGTGTCGAAGCGACGCTGGCCACCGACGCGCCCGCAATCTTCGCTTTGGGCGTCGTTGATGGAGCGGTGGCCATCTTCTCTGCCGTCGTAGCCGGTATCGATTCTTTGGTGGGGATGGGCTTGTCTTGCGGCGCTGAGGCGGTCTGAGGCGACGCTGGCAGCGCTGCGTCAGGTTTGGCGGAAACGCTCGAGTCGGGCTTCGCTCCTAAATCACGGCCCTCCCCGATCGCTGCGAGACGTCGCTGGGCACCAACGTGTCCCGGGTAGGTGGCCAGAATTTGCTCGAATGCGGCGCGCGCCCGCGAGGATTTACCGGCTCGCTCTAGAGTCACCGCTCGGTAATAGGAGAATCGGGGGAGCGCCTTGGTTGTCGGAGGTGCGGTTTCCAATCCCTTGAGCGTGGTGACCGGATCACGCGCACCATCCAACGTGAGCCGAACGTAGGTCACTTCGGCGATCTGAGCGCCGGCCACCTCGGCCAGTTCGAGAGCTTGGCGGGCGGGCCCAATAGCACCCTTTAATCGATAGAGATCGGCACGGGCCAATAGAAGCGCCCCATCGGACCCTCCGTTACTCTCCACCGCTGCGATGGCAGAGGCCGCACGCTCGAGATACGGAGTCGCCACCAAATTATCCAATTGAGCGTACTCTGCTCTCGCGAGCGCCACCTTGGCCCGTCCCAAATGCGCACGTCGAGCCAATGTGCCTCGCGATTCACCGGACGGAAGCAGGTCCAGAAGACGCGAGTATGCTTGATCCGCAACTCTACGCCCCTCTTCCGTGTCGCGTCCGTACGCTGTGGCACCACGATCCAGGAGCTCCATCACCTCGTCGGTATTGAAAGCACGCTCGACCCGTGGGCCGGTGTCGCCGAGTCTCGGTTCGACAAATCTGTCGTAGACAAAATAGGCCACCCCAACCAAGGCGATAGCGGTCACAACCCCGGACATAAATCCACGGCCGCCTGCATTGGCGGTATTGGGTGGGGCCTCACCCTGAAAGCTGAAATTGGTGGGGGCTGCCGGCAGAGGTAATCCGGGGCCCCCATCAGCACGAGGCGACATCATCGCCTGGAGTGGTGCCGGCTGAAGGCCCGGCAGAGAATCGCTGATTCGAAGCGAAAACGGGTCTCTCGCGGCGTCAGCCTGCCGAACCGACTCTTTCGTTATCGTGTTAGGTGCCGTCAGATTCACGGAGGTAGAGGCCGGCGCACTCTCTCGAGAGATGTTCACCCGAGGAGGGGGTGATGGCGATTTGGGGTCACGCTCCAAAAGAGCTCGCGCCGCTGCAGAGGAGGGCGCGGGGGGCGAAGGGAGCTGAGCACTCAAGAGATCTTCCCGGACAGAAAGCTGCTTGGAACTCCCGGAAAGGTTCAGTCCTGTGAGGGGATGCCCACGCTCCATGCTCTTCGACGAACCGGAGTCGGCGGATGGGGATGATGACGGTATGGGCTCTGCGTCTCGAGGGGGCTCACTTTCCGCGGCCAGTACATCACTGGACGAGACCTCCAAAGGCGCCGGCGCATCTGAAAGAGGTGAAGGCGCGGCTGGCATCGTCACCAACTGAGATTCATCACCACGCTGTTTCGCCTTGAGTGCTGCCGCCGATACGGGACCCAAAGGTTCGGGACTGGTGAACATCTTGGAGAGCTCGACAATCGTGCCCAGCGGCTTCCAATCATCCCCCGTTTTGGAGATCTGATCCTCTCGATGGACCTTCTTGTCGACGATCCAGCGTCGCAAAGTACCAAGGTCAGAAAACTCCAACTCTTCGCCACCGGCTTTTCGAATTTTCCACTTGGTGGACTTCGCCGCCTTCTCCAATTTCTTCGAGACAGCATTAAAGTCCAGTTGCAGCGTTCTCCGGAGGGGGAAGACGTGCCCACATTGGGTGCACTTCCCCTTCAGCCCTGCTTCGGGAATGCGGCTCTCTTCGACCGCATACTCAGTGCTGCATTGGTCGCACTTGACCTGCATGGCCTTCGTCCCCGCGTCGCATGGCGCGTCGGTAGTGGCCGAGAGCACTCTGCGCCTCGGCATGTCGTTGGGTGGCATAGAACGCGAGCGCAAGATAGCGGTGTACCCGCGGGTCGTCCTCGGTCTTGCTCAAACGGCGAAGTAAATTGGTCGCCGTCGTATAATTTTTCGCCTCGAGTTCGGTGATCGCTTGACTCAACTCTGGACTGGGCGGAGCGAGGGTTACAGACAGCCTGCCAGAGACGC
>Ga0115011_10000610_pt1 | contig 28275 bp, 26 predicted proteins | sample TroAtlMetagenome_2_FD_88705 | JGI IMG/M metagenome (GOLD analysis project Ga0115011, IMG submission 88705) | Marine eukaryotic phytoplankton communities from Atlantic Ocean - Tropical Atlantic ANT8 Metagenome | ecosystem: Environmental > Aquatic > Marine > Oceanic | place: Tropical Atlantic...
CTCCTCGTCCGTCACCACTCCCATCTCGGTCAGTGTTTCTAGTAAATAGTCGTCTCGTGCAGACACAGTCTTAATTCGTCGGCGCTCAGCCCCAAAGAGCGTTGTAGCTTATCCTCATTGAAAACAAAGTAAAGGCAGACAAAAAATCTTCAGGCGAACCCTAACGCCTAGATAAGGCCGCAAAGGGCTACCCGAAGCTACTCTGCCAGCCAAGTCTTAATTCATTTTTTATCTCGGCGAACCAGCAAATCAACTGCTTTAAAAGTCGGGAAATCATGTCCAGATTGCCTCCAGGAAGTATTTGCGCCACTCTCCTTGAAGCCTAACTTGGCCAGGCGCTTGGCCAATTCAGTTCATGGAGTCTCCTCTGCAACTAGTCATCGGGATCGATGGGGGTGCGACTTACAGCCACGGAGTGGCTGCAACGCACGACGGCCGCGTCCTCGCTGCCGTCCACTCCGCATCGATGAACTTCACCGGTTCCTACCAAAAGGAAGTCCGTCGGCGGGTCAACGAAATCCTCCGAGATCTCGAGTTGCAACTACCCTTCGCCAATGAGTTCACCCATTACGCCGTCTCGGCCGCGGGCATCTTCAACGAAGCCACAGCCGACCAGAAGGAAAAGCTCTGCGGCAAAATCTACCCGTGGAAACGCACACGCCTCGTGGGTGACTCCATCGCCGCGTTTCAAGGCGCAACACTTGGCCGGCCCGGCGTGCTCGCCATTTGTGGAACAGGCACCAGCATCATCGCCTGCAACAAGGAGAAGAAGTTAACACAACTGGGGGGATGGGGACCGCTGCTCGATGATGTCGGCAGCGCCTACTGGATCGCCCTGAAATGCATTCGCGCTAGCATCGCGGAGTTCGAGCAGACCGGCCCGAAAACAGCGATCACAGCAGCCCTTTGCGAGTGGCACGAAATCAAAAGTGTGCAGGGATTGATCCCGGTAATTTACCACCCCGAATTCACCCGCGACAAATTTGCCATCCTTGCTGCTCGGCTCGATAAAGAGATCGGCACAACCGACCCGGTTTATCAGCAAATCAGCCGCGAGGCCGGCGAAGCCGTCGGAAACCTCACCCTCCAAGCCGCGGAGAAATCGGGCTTGGACACCTCCCCTCTACCCCTCTTTTTTTCTGGTGGCGTCTTACAGTTTAACAGGGAGGCGATGAAATCATTCGAAGCGACCGTCCGCAGTAAACACCGAGTGATGCTCAGCCAACCCCGGCTGCCAACCGTACTCGGCACTGCCATGCTTGCCCTTCGGGAGGCTAAAGTAAAAATCACAGACAGTCTTGCTACTCAACTCGACACGACCTACAAAAACGTTAATGAACTCCTCTCCAATTAATGCCGAGGCGGTGATGCGAAAAAGCCGCTTCCCCACTGGTCAGCTTGCCTCCTCGTATTCGGTTTCCTCCCCCCAATCGCTTACCTTCAAAATGCTACGAACCTTCCGCCTCTCATAACGGTGCTGCTTCGCCTTCCCCGGCTGGGTTTGCGCCTGATGAAAGGGATGCTCCTCGCTAACGAGGCCAGAAACGACATCGGTATTTTTTCTCATTAAGGTTTAATGGGTGTAAGGAAGAGACCGTCGGTGATAAAGTGGACAAACCACGCTGGCTAGACACAACCCACTCCCCTGTATGTATCAGATAACACATAACAAACGGTTAAGAATGTTGACATCTCGTCCGTGAAAGCGTTCGAAAAAATCAGCTAGAAAATTGAAACGTCCCAGAGCGCCACTCCTCAAGTGATTCCGCCGCAATTAGTTCCATCCCAAAGCTGCAAAATGCCGCCTCCACTTCGGGAAACTGCTCCTCCAAAATCCCCGCCAAAACCAACCGCCCAGCCGGTGCCAACCACGACGCCAGCTTAGCTTTTTCAGCAACCAGCAATTCGGACATCAAATTGGCACAAACCACATCAAACTGCCTACCTCCTAGGGGCATCTTCGTAAGATCTCGTTTCTCAAATGCCAGTTCGTGGGCAAGCCCGTTTTGTTCCGCATTTCGCCTAGCAACCTCCACCGCCACTGGGTCAAAGTCCCACGCCTCAACCGGGCCATACCCCAGCTTGGCCGCCGAGATAGCCAAAATTCCGGACCCCGTGCCCGCGTCTAGCAGACTCTTCCCTCTGCTGACCGGCTCGCACTCCGTCAATTGCCTCAGGCAAAACAACGTCGTCGCGTGGTGTCCTGTTCCAAAGCTCATCCCTGGATTCAACACAACCACTGCTTGGCCAAGTTTCGGCTCGATTTCCTCCCAATCCGGTTTCACCAGCAATCGGTCGCCCACCTGGATCGGGCTGAAATGTTTCTTCCACGACTCCGACCAATCCTCCCGCTTCACAGGCTCGACCACCAATTCCCCCGCGCCCACATCCACCCCGACAGCGCGAAGAACATCCAGCCCTTCGCCAAGCAACGTCTCCTCTACTAGGTCAATTGATTCGCGCTCGAGATAAACCGTGACCTTGGCCTTTCCCGATCCGTCCTCTGACCAAACCGACGCCGTTGTCCCAAAGATTGATTCCAGCAACGCTCCTATCAATTCTCCCGCCTCCGGCGTCGTCAACACCCGAACCGAAACAATCTGTTCCAACTCTCCGCTCATTATTCGCTGCAGCGATTTGCGAAACGCTTAGACAAGATATGCGGCTAAGCCCCTCCATTCTCTCCCAGCCACAGCCAAGGGGCAAAGTTGTGCAGCTTGATTTCGGCGCGGTTCGATCGGTGTTCAATGACGGTCAAACTGGCGAAGTCGACCTCGAAACAATCCATTTTTGAAAATGGCTCGTCGAGCAGCAGGGCCAACAGCATACGGATCACGCCGCCGTGGCACAGCACTAGCACATCCTGCCCCTCCCCTTCGCTCATCATTTGCTCTAGACTGCCGCGAATACGTGACCGGTATCCGTCCATCGGCTCGGCTTCTGCCACGTCTCCGTTCTCCAAATGCACAAGCCAATCCGCAGCATCAACGCCGAATTTTTCCTGTATCTCATGCCACTTGTGGCCAGTCCAAACGCCAAAATCGACTTCGCGCAATTCGTCAATCACCTCAGCCTCCCTCCCAAGCGAATCGAGCAGTGGCTTGGCTGTCTGCCGCACCCGAACCATCGGGCTGCGGTAAATATGGTCGAAGTTGCGGCCCTTCAAAAACTTAGCCAAATCCTTGGCCTGCCCGTGGCCAGTCCCCGACAGTTCCATGTCGATACTGCCGCCGAAAACCTGATGGTACGCTTCGTCGACTTCGCCGTGGCGAACGAGATGTAGGCGTGTCGGATCTTCCCTGACGTACATGATACGAGGCTGTTTCAGCCCTCGGCGATCGCCGCTTTCTGCAACTCCAGTAGCTCTGCCACCCCTTTACGTCCGTGTGACAGCATGGTTGTCAACTCGGCTTCGGTGAAGCTATTTTTCTCGCCGGTGCCCTGTAACTCGATGAACTCACTGTTAGCGTTCATCACGAGGTTCATGTCCACCTCGGCGGCGACGTCCTCGACGTACGGTAGATCCAAAAGCGGCACGCCGCCCACCACGCCAACGCTCACCGCTGCAACAGGCGAAATGATTGGATCACTTTTCAGTAATCCCTTCGACTGAAGCTTGGTCAAGGCGAGCGACAACGCGACATAACCGCCGGTGATCGACGCCGTGCGCGTCCCACCGTCGGCTTGGAGCACGTCGCAGTCGATCCAGATAGTGCGCGAGCCGAGCTTAATCATGTTCAACGCAGCCCGCATAGAGCGGCCGATGAGGCGCTGAATTTCCTGCGACCGCCCGTCGATCTTACCCTTGGAAATGTCGCGCCGTTTGCGGTCGAGCGTTGAGTAGGGAAGCATCGAATACTCAGCGGTAAGCCAGCCGCCCTCGACATTCTGCATCTTCATCCAGCGCGGCACCGATTCCTCGACGGTCGCGGTGCAAATAACTCGGGTTTTGCCCCACTCGATCAGCGTCGAGCCGGTGGCATACGGAGCAATGTTGTTTTTGAAATTAACCGTGCGGAGTTGATCCACCGCGCGGCCGTCCGGTCGTTGTTTTGTATTTGAGTCTCCCTCGCTCATGAGCACCCAAGCTACCGCCACCCGGGGGGCAACTCAATCCCGATCGCTCAGATCAATGATAATGCCGGGGATAATCCCCGGCAACATCGCGGTATTTGGTCGCGAACTCGATGCATGCACCGGTATCGAGTTGGCCGACGCAACCCCTGTACATCTCCTGCCAGGGCGTCTGATGACTCAGCTCCGGCGGGGAGTAGTTTTCACGCCGCTTGGTCAACGCCTCGTCCGATACCAGCAATTCGACGCGACACTCGTTTAGATCGACCCGCACCTCGTCACCGATCTCGAGCAGAGCCAGATTCCCCCCTGCAGCCGACTCGGGAGCAATATTTAAAATACTCGGGCTAGCCGAGGTGCCGCTTTGCCGACCGTCGCCCATCGTCGGCAGGGTATGAATGCCCTGTTTTAAAAGGCCGTCCGGCGGCTGCATATTCACCACTTCGCCGGAGCCGGGATAACCAATCGGACCGCAGCCGCGAATCACCAGCATGCACGAGTCGTCGATTTCCAGCGACGGATCGTTGAGGCGCTCACGATAATCCTCCGGCCCCTCAAACACGATCACACGTGACGTGAATACATTTTCATTCCCCGGCTCGGCCAAATACCGTGCCCGAAACTCGTCACTAATGACACATGTCTTGATCAGAGCCGCATCAAACAAGTTGCCGCTCAACACCAAAAAACCGGCCTTCTCTTTCATCGGGTTTTTGTAGGCGTAAATCACCTCGTGATTCGGTTCCGGCACATCCACCTGGTTTTCGGCCACCGTATTGCCGCTCACAGTCAACGCGTCACCGTGAATTCGGCCGGCGCCGAGTAACTCGCGAACGACGCCCGGGATGCCTCCCGCACGATGGAAGGCCTCGCCAAGGTACTTGCCCGCCGGCTGGCAGTTGACAAGCAACGGCACGTCGTATCCGATGTCCTGCCAATCCTGCAGGCTCAACTCAACTCCCAAATGGCGCGCAATGGCCGTTAGGTGAACGGGACAGTTCGTGGAACCACCGATGGCTGTATTGACAACGACAGCATTCTCGAACGCCTCGCGGGTCATCACTTTGTTCGGGGTCAAATCTTCATGAACCATGTCTACAATTCGTTTGCCGGTGCGGTACGCCATCTGGCCACGCTCGCGAAATGCCGCCGGGATCACCGCACAACCTGGCAACGACATGCCCAACGCCTCGGCGAGTGAGTTCATCGAGAGCGCTGTCCCCATCGTGTTGCAGTGGCCAATGCTGGGAGACGAGGATGCCACTTGGTCGAGCAATTCTTCGAAAGTGATTTTACCCTCAGCCATCTGCTTGCGCCCCTCCCAGATCATCGTGCCGGAGCCGGCTAACTCGCCGTTGTACCAGCCGTCGAGCATCGGGCCACCAGACTGCACAATCGCCGGCAGGTTCATCGTCGCCGCAGCCATCAGGCAGGCTGGTGTGGTTTTATCGCAACCGGTCGTCAGCACCACACCGTCGAACGGATAACCGTGGAGCACCTCGACTAGTCCCAAATAGGCCAAGTTTCGATCGAGCGCAGCGGCCGGCCGGCGACAACTCTCCTGAATCGGGTGAACCGGGAATACAAACGGAATGCCGCCGGAATCTCGAATACCGGCCTTGACGCGCTCAGCCGTCTCGATGTGCCCACGGTTGCACGGAGTGATGTCACTCCCGACCTGGGCAATCCCGATGATCGGCTTGCCCGCACGCAACTCCTCCGGCGTGATGCCATAGTTCAGGAACCGCTCGATGTAAATAACAGTCCCATCAGGATGCAGCGGGTTGTTAAACCACTCCTCACTTCGAAGCCTCTTCGTTGCTTTTTTCGAGTCACTCATGCACTTGGATAAGAGTAAAGCATCGCGCCCAGTTTGCCAATAGAGTCTGGGGACCACCCTAGCCTAAGCCGGGATTGGGAATGGGTTGAACCTTGCCAAGCAGGGCGGTCTCGTTGACATTGCCTTGCATGTTCAGCCTAGTGGGAAAGTCCGCTGTTGTAACCGGCGCGGGATCGGGAATTGGCCAAGCGATCGCCCTTGCCTTGGCCAAACAGGGTGCGTTTGTCGATGTACTCGAGGTTAACGTTGAAGGCGCAAACGACACGGTCGAGCAGATCCGCTCCGCCGGTGGCCAAGCGGATGCTGTCGAGTGCGACGTATCGAATCACGGCCAAGTGCAGGAAGTGTTTGACAATCTTGGCAGCGCCCGAGGCGGGCTGGACTGCCTTATCAACAACGCCGGTATCGCGCACGTTGGCAACATCACAAACACGAAGGAGGAGGATTTTGACCGCGTGATCAGCGTGAACTTAAAGGGCGTCTTCAACTGCCTCAAGGGTGGTGTCCGGCAGATGCTCAAGAGCGGCGGTGGGGCGATTGTCAACATCGCCTCGACGGTGGCCACGATGGCGATCAACGATCGACTCTCCTACAGCACCAGCAAGGGCGGCGTACTTGCGATGACTTACTCAGTGGCCAAGGATCATCTGCACGACAACATTCGCTGCAACGCGATTTTGCCGGGCCGCATCCACACTCCGTTCGTCGACGGCTTCATCGCTGATAATTACCCAGACAACCAGGCGGAGATGTTCAAGAAACTTTCCGAGTATCAGCCAATTGGCCGTATGGGCACACCGGCGGAAGTCGGTGCGATGGCGGTGTTCCTCTGCAGCAACGAGGCGTCGTTCATCACCGGCGCCCCCTTCCCCGTTGATGGCGGGACGCTGTACGTTCGCTGATTCACAAAAAACGGCCAGGCTTTCTACCTAAATCGCCCTGAACGCCGAAGCCCTGCTGCAGAAAGCTGCCGCGCAGACCGGCTTGTCTGCCTTTGGCAATGACGCGTTTCGCGAGCCGCACGAACTGCTGCTCCATTCACTGAGAGTCGAGGTACGACTCAACAAGCAAGGCGTGATCATGTTGCAACGGACTATTCTGCGCCTGTTCATAAACCGACTGCTAAGTGAGCTAGGAGTTTGCCGCGAAGGCGGCGAAGCAAATCAACTCGATACAACCGGTCACAGTGAAGGTGGTGTGATCTTTCGCTGTTTGCTGCCAAGCGGAGAATGGAGTCAGCCCGATTTTTGCGTCGAGAAGCTTTAGGAATCAAAACGATTGCCCAAGTGCGGACGGTTAATCCGAGAACAGGTACTCGAGGTCGTTCGTTGTCAGGCTCTTGGCGAAACCGTCTTCTCCGAGCACGTCAGATACCGTCTTGGCTTTGCGCTGCTGCAAGTCCCATATTTTTTCCTCGACTGTTCCCGGTGAAATCATCTTGTAGGCATTCACCGTTGCGGTTTGACCAATGCGATGGGTTCGGTCTATTGCCTGCGCCTCGACGGCCGGATTCCACCACGGATCGTAAATCACTACGTAGCTTGCGCTCGTGAGGTTGAGGCCTGTGCCGGCCGCCCGAAGACTGAGCAGGAAGACCGACGGCGTCTCGGCCTCCTGAAAAGCATTGACGACATCCTGCCGGTTTTTGGTTTCGCCGGTTAGCATATGGGTGGGCATCTCCCGGTCTGAACATTCCTTCTCGAGAATCTGAAGCATCCGCACAAACTGACTAAAAACTAGCACCTTATGCCCTTCCTCGAGCAGCGGTTCAACCAGTTCGAATAGTGTATCCGTTTTGCCGGATTCCGTGTCGCTGCCAACCAGGCCGGGATGACAGCAAATCTGCCGCAACCGTGTTAGCGCCGCGAGCACGTGCATCTTGCTCTTGGCGACGCCCTTCTGCTGGACGGCTTTCATCACTTGCTCTCGGCTGCGTTTCAACTCGGCTAAATAAAGTTTTCTCTGCTCTTCAGGCAAGTCGCAGTCGAGCCTCTGCTCGATACGGTTCGGTAGATCTTTGGCTACCTGTTTTTTGACGCGGCGCAGCAACAACGGCCGCAGCTTGGCCGAGAGCTTTTTGCGCCCAAGCCGTGCGGCATTCTCGTCTTTTTCAGACGCCCTTAAATCGTAAACCTGGGTGAAATGCTGCTGGCTGCCAAGATAGTTGGGCTGGACAAAATCTACAATGCTCCACAAATCGAGCATGCGGTTCTCAATCGGAGTACCGGTAAGCGCCAGCTTGTGGTCGGCCTTCAGCTCCTTGACAGACTTAGTCACTTGCGCGCCGGGGTTCTTGATGAACTGCGCCTCGTCGAGCACGATGGCCCGGAAGGCAAACTTAGCCAACTCGTCAAGGTCACGGCGAAGGATTGAATAATTGGTAACCACGATGTCGTAGTCGGGGATTCGCTTCCGAAGGTTGTGCCGGGCTCGGCCGCTCTCCAAGACCAGCACCTTCATCATGGGGGTGAATCGTTCCGATTCACGACGCCAATTGTGCAAAACCGAGGCGGGACAGACTACCAATGCTGGCTTGGTCTTGGCATTTCTCCGACGACTGGTCCTCAACCACAAAAGCCAGGCAAGTGTTTGCAGCGTCTTACCCAGACCCATGTCGTCAGCGAGAATTCCACCCAGCTTGAACTTGGCCAAGTGGCAAAGAAAACTAAAGCCATTCAATTGATACGGGCGCAACTCAGCGTGGATTCCATCCGGAAGTTCAGTGGGTTCTACCCCTTCAAACTCATCCAAGCGCCCCCGCAAATGTTCCAACTCCTCTGACGGTACAAACTTGGCCAAGCCATCCTCGTCCAGGTGCGCAGCCTGCTCTAACCCGACCTTCTGCTCGACTGCGGAAAGGCCGTCCACGCCAAGGTCTGCCATCGCCTCCTGTGCATCCTGCACGGCCTTTTGATCTAACTGAACCCAGCCGGCGTCGGGTAGATTGACGAAGTTGCCGCTGGCAGCTGCCAGCTGCTGGAGATCGCGCTCAGTCAAATTCAGCCCCTCCTCCTCCCACTCAGCGGAGACAGACAGCCAATCGATGCCGCTGCCCCGGACGATCAACTTGGGTTTGAGACGCTTGGGCTGCAGGAACAGGCGCTTGAATTCCGTATCCCCAAGGTACTCTGCCTCAGGTTTTTCCGGCCAGGCGGCGTGCAGGCTCTCGAGGAAAAGAGGGTTAGCGTCTCCCACCCAAAGCCCCGGCTCCGGGGTGAACCAGTCCAGCCGCCTGAGCCATCCAACGGCCGCCTCAAGTCGCTCGTCATCGAGTACTTCCGGCTTATTCGGTTTTTGTTTCCCTGATTGTTTCCGAACCCATTCGTGCCCGTTCCACTGCCAGAGACTCTTGTCGGATTCGCTCTTAGCCAAGAGTTTCAGTCGAACAGTGTCACTGGCCATCTCAAAGACAAATCGCGGTGTCGCCTTGTGCGTCTTGCAAAGCTGCTCCCAGTTCACGCCGTTATTGGTGGTGATTTTGCGCAGCTTGGTGAGCAGTCGATGCGTTAACTTGGATACCGGCGCTTTTTTCATCTTGGCCCAATTCCCAAGCACTTCGTGTGAAGGAGAGTTACGGAGAAGAAACACCTCGCCCCCGATTAGAGCCAGTGTGGGGTCACCAGCAAAAAACCGAACCTCAGACATGGTGCAGGTTTTCTTGTCGGGCAGTTTGACCTCATGGGTGAAGAATAGATCAGATTTCGCCTTCTCCAAGTGAGGCTCCATCTCGATGATCCGCCCCATAAACTGTATTGGCTTCTTTTCGTCCTCGAGATTAATCCGCCCTGATTTCCCCCACTGCACCAGCCACTTCAGCAAATCCCCACCATCCAGCAGGATCAAATCCGCCTCCGTGTCGTAGTCATGCCTGACACTGGAAGACCACCGGATAAACGACCAATCGTTTGAGGGAAACAATTCCTGCTCATGGGCGGCTCGCATGGTCAGGTCGGCCATGTCGTCCAGTGTCTTCACTCGATCGCCGGTCCGAGGGCGTATAACGTGAATCTCTACTCCGAGTTTGTACAATCCCGGCAACTCCGTGTCTTCAACGAGGCGCCCCACCACACGCAACCCGGCACGAGGCGCATCGAGATGAACCGGCGATGGCGGGAACATCCATTCCTCGAGCCCCTTGAAAAGTTGATGATCTTTTTCAGCCTGCTCAACCTGGGCAAAGCGCGTGAAGTTCGCATAAGGCATCAATTCGTTGGGCACCGAGCGCCCCGACTTCATGAACACCAGCGCCAAGTCCTCTAGCCGACCGTCCCCAGTGCTATTCGCCATACCGCCCCACCAGTCATCCTGGCTGAAATCCTTGCGGGCTAAGCTTAGCTTATTGAAATAATCCTCGAGCAAAAGCCACGAACGTTGCGAATCATTGCACGACGAAAAAATCTGCAGCAACTTGGCCCGCTCTGCCACGTCTTCCTTGGATTCGGACAACTGGTGTCGCAAATCGGCGTAGTCGCCGTAAGTATTATTGATGACAGCGTGGTGCGCGTCGTACTTGGACGCTTTAGCTGAACTGGCGGGCGGCTTTTTTTTCTTAGCTGTTCGGGGCATTACGAGAAATCAATAAAACAGGTTAGTAATAACGACATAATCCTACCTGCATCGTCAAACCTAAAAAATATATTTCCTCTCCCCTTGAGACTTACAAAATCACTTGACATGTCTCCCGGCTTTGACTTTTTGTGACATCTCAATCTATCTTCTTTTCCGATGAAATTGATCCGGCACACGGATTCCGGCTTCTCCGCCAAACTTAACAGACTCATCGCTGCCTCCAGCCTTTTCGATTCGGGCGTCGAGCAGCGAGCCCTTGAAATTATCCGCTTAGTAAAGCGCCGCGGCGATAAGGCTCTCCTTCATTACACGGAAAAGTTCGATGGAGCCAAGCTGACTCAGGGTAAGCTGCGCGTCGACCAAGCCGAACTGCCTGCAGCTTGGCTCGCCACTGATGCAAGTATCCGCAAGGCTATCCTATTGGCCAAAGCCAACATCTCCTTATTCGCAAAACGATCCCTTCGTAAGAACTGGCAGGCCCGCAACTCTCAAGGAGGTGTGGTCGGCGAAAAGTTCGATCCCTTCGCACGGGTTGGCGTATACATCCCAGGTGGAACAGCCCCCCTCGCATCAACCACGCTGATGACCGTCACCCTGGCCAAGGTTGCCGGCTGCCGCGAAATCGTCGCCTGCACTCCCTGCGGAAAAGATGGCCAGGTCAATGCCTCCCTGCTCGCCGCGCTTGGTCAAGCGGGAGCCACCGAGGTGTATCGAGTCGGTGGTGCACAAGCAATCGCCGCGATGGCTTGCGGAACCAAGACAATCCGCCCGGTCCAAAAAATCTTCGGCCCCGGCAACGCCTATGTCGTCGCGGCTAAGCGACTGTTGTTTGGCCGCGTGGCCATCGACCTTCTGCCAGGGCCAAGCGAGATGTTCATCCTTGCAGACTCGTCGGCCAACCCGAAGTACGCCGCCGCTGACCTACTCGCTCAAGCTGAGCACGGCTCCGGTCACGAGCGCGTATGGTTCGTCAGCAATTCCAAAAAGACCATCGCCAACGTGGAGAGGGAACTTGAGCGACAACTACCCACGTTGTCTCGCCGCGAGTTCATCCGGAAGGCTCTCATGAACAACGGATGGCTCATCCATGTGAAATCGGTTAAAGATGGTATCGCCCTCGCGAACCGCATCGCGCCGGAGCATTGCGAACTAATGCTCCGAAAGACTGGAGATGCCGTCAAAGCCCTCACAACCGTCGGAGCAATTTTTGTTGGCCCGTGGGCCCCAACCGTCCTCGGCGACTACGTGGCCGGTCCCAGCCATACGCTGCCCACAGGCGGTGCCGGCACTTCATTCGCCGGTTTGACCGTGGATCAATTCCAGCGCCGCACCAGCATTGTTAAATACAGCAGGCCTGCTCTGGCCAAATCTATCGAAACGATCCGGACGTTCGCCGAAATGGAGGGGCTCGATGCCCACGGCCGGTCAGCCGAAATTCGGCTCGAGGATTAATCCCACTTGATGACAGCCAAGCGAAGAGAACACTCCCCGCGACAACTGGTTCGTCCAATAGTTCGAGAGCTACACGGCTACGTGCCGGGCGAGCAGCCTAAAGTTCGCGGGCTCATCAAGCTTAATACGAACGAGAACCCCGCGCCGCCCTCAGCCAAGGTCATCCGCGCCATTCAGTCGGCTGCCGATGGGCGGTTGCGCCGTTATCCCGACCCAACCGCGCAACCGTTGCGCGAGGCTCTTTCAAAATTCCACGGCTGCAAGCCGGAAAACATCATTGTCGGCAACGGCTCCGACGAGTTGCTCGCCCTGGCGACCCGCGCATTCGTCGAGCCTCGCCAAACCGGCGCAACAACCCGTCGGCAAATCGCGAAACAAACCATTCAGTACTTCACTCCGAGCTACTCGCTTTACTCTATACTCGCCGGCATTCACGGCGCGCGGCGCAACGAAGTCAAGCTGCCCCCCAGTTTTGAATTGCCAACAAATGAGCTGTTGCGAAAGAGCAACTGGAATTTTGGCGCGGCACTCAGTTACATCACGACGCCTAACGCGCCCAGCGGACGCGGCTACGCAACTAGTGCCTTGGCCAAACTTTGCGCTGCGCAAAGTGGAGTGACGATTCTGGACGAGGCGTATATTGACTTCGCCGACGAAAATGCGCTGCGTTTGACCAAACGGTTCCCGCACGTCATCGTGTCGCGCACGTTCAGCAAAGCTTACTCGCTTTGCTTTCAGCGCATAGGCTACTTCGTCGGCCACCCAGTACTCATTGGTGCGCTGAACAGGATACGGGACAGTTACAACGTTAATGGCCTTGGCCAGGCAGCCGCGCTAGCCACACTCTCGGACATCGGCTACTACCAAAAGCAGTTCGAGTACATTGTTCAGTTACGAACCGAAACGACCGTGGCACTCGAAGACCTTGGCTTTGAGGTGGTTCCAAGCCAAGCCAATTTCATTTTTGCCAGGCCGACAAACATCACCGCTGCTGAATGGTTTCAACAATTGCGGGAGAGGAAAATCCTAACCCGATGGTTCGATGCACCCAAGGTGCGGAGCTGGCTGCGCATCACCATCGGCACCAAGACCGAGATGAGGAAATTTCTCTCAGCAACACGAGCCATCAATCGTACCAACAGCCTCACATGAAAGCGTTAACCACCAGATTGAAGGCATCGCCGCTTCTTGCTAGGGTATTGCCGTTTGTCGTCTTCGTGGTGCTGACCGCTTGCCAAGGCAGTTTCGGGCCAGAGTCTCATTTCTGGGTATACCTGGTTAAGTGCGTCGCTGGGAGCTGGCTGGTGTGGTTAACTTGGCCGATGGTACCCGAGATGCGCTGGACAATCAGTTTCCAGGCACTATTTGGCGGGACGCTGGTTTTTGCGATCTGGGTGGCGCTTGATGTGCCAGACACGAAGTTGAGCCAGACGGATACCTGGAACCTGCACGATCACTTCGGAAAGGGATCAGCAATGGTTTGGTTTTTTGCCGGTGTTCGAATTGCAGGATCAACGCTGCTGGTACCGCTGCTTGAGGAGGTGTTTTACCGCTCATTTCTCTACCGCTACATTCTTGCCCCGAACTGGATGTTTACCGCACACAAGTCGTTCGCCATAAAACCCTTCCTGATCACATCAATCGTATTCGGATTCACTCACCAACACTGGTTAGCCGGCATTGCTTGTGGCATGATTTATCAATTACTGGTGATCCGCACAAACCGGATTGGTGATGCCATCACTGCGCATGCCGTCACCAACCTACTGCTTGGGGTTTGGGTGATCACAAAGGGGTTTGGCTATGCCGAAAAATCCCAATGGCATTTTTGGTAAAAAGTTGAACACAAAACCATCACCCTCCGCCGGCACGCCATCCAAGCTGCGATCCGGTCGCGACCCCAAAACTAACGCCTATCGACTCGTCCACGGCCAGGCGGATGGCTGGAAAGGTCTGTACGTAGACCGTCTCGGGGATTTTTTGCTGATACAGTCGCCCCAGCCACTCACCGACCTGCAACTCAAGTATGCTATAAAGTTGAAAGGCGCACTCAAGATCAAGGGGATTTATTACAAAAAACTAAATCGAATGGTTCAGCGAAGCACCACTACCTCAGCATCACCCCGGATCATCATGGGATTGGAGGCTCCTGACGAATTTGAAGTGATGGAGAATGGCCTGAAGTACCGCTTGAGCCTGAAGCAGGGATACTCTACCGGGCTGTTCCTCGACATGAGAGAGAATAGGCAGCGCATTCTCTCAAACCACATTGAACCCGGATTCACCGTGTTTAATTCACCACCCGGCACCGCCACTGTGCTGAATATTTTCTCATACACCTGCTCGTTCTCGGTCTGCGCGGCACGTACAGGAGCCACAACAATAAATCTTGATCTCTCGCGCAAATACCTCGACTGGGGTCGCGCTAATTTCCAGCTCAACCAAGTAAACCCAAAGGATCACGATTTCATCTATGGAGATGCCCTTGAGTGGATGAAGCGCTTGGCCAAGCGCGGGGACAAGCATGACCTGGTCATACTGGATCCGCCCACGTTTTCACGCTCAAAGCAGTCCGGGGTTTTTCTGGCCAAGCGGGACTACGGCAGGTTGACCAAGGCTGCAACACCCCTAGTTCGCAATGGCGGATTGCTGCTTGCCTGCTGCAATGCGGCGGGCTTGAGCAATACAAAATTCAGAGAAGAAATTAGAAGAGGAATCCGCGACAGCGGCAGAAAAATAGTGGGGTCATTTTCGGCGATGCACCCCCCTGATTTCCCGGTCACCAAAACCGAACCTGCCTACCTGAAAGTGTCGTGGCTTAGACTGAATTGAATCTCAGCGCCATGACTGGTATTTGCTCAACAAGTCGCGGTGAGGTAAATTGTCGTTATTCCAACGACGGAGGGAACGAAAGCTGCGCTCATGAAGCCGTGTCCGATCTAATTCCTCAACATGACCGTCACAAAAACTGATATTGTATTTTCCCCTATGCCGAGCCTCGGTCGCGTCAATAATTTTGTCGCTCAACGGGTAGGCTTTTCGCTGGACAAAATTCCTATAGTTGATGTCCAGATGTGCCATGCCACTGGCACCCCCATCGCTATCCTTTCCGTACAATATATTGATCATCGGCTTGGTCATCCAAATCAGCGTGGCGTCGCCAACTCCGATCATGTTCGCCGTTGACCTAATATCCCCATCGGTAATCTTCGACCCTTCGGACGGAACATCATCCAAGTCGCCGCTAATCAGGGTGTGACTGAAAGTACCCCCAAGGCCAAGGCTGCTGTAGCCAAGTTTCACACCAAAGGCGTTATAGCCGTAACTACCCAGAGCGACTGCATTGTCATTTCCCGATAGTGTCGCCCCTTTGTAGTCCGAACAAATGAAGGGACTTTTCTCCGCCCACCCGGCACCAATATACGGCAAGAGACGCTCGTGCCAATACTGATGGGTTACGCCTTCCGAGTCCGTGGGATCAAAATTGTAAACGGGATAGTGGCCCTGATCCCCCACGTATGAACTCAGAGCAATGCCATATTGACGAAGATTATTTTTGCAGGCCAAGGATCGAGCGGCGCTCTTAGCCTGAAACAGTGACGGGAGCATCAATGCCGCCAAAATGGCGATGATAGCTATTACGACCAGCAACTCAATGAGAGTGAAAGCGGCGCCTCCCCCTTCCCTCTCCAACCGGAGAAAGCATACCGGCCTATTGGCCAAGCATCGGGTCGCCTGAGTTTTCATTTCCTCATTCCTGCGAAACAATCCTATAAAACCGAGATTTTTGGGATGAAATCGCGTCCAAAGCAAAGCTTCCGGACGTTGTCTTCAAATCATTCCAACTGTTCGCTTTCAAATTCTCGCTGAATTGAACCAGATATTCAAGTGTATTTTCAGATTTTTCCCAGCTCAATAAAACCCGGTTTCCTTTGGTATCAAGCGAAATTTCGAGACCATTCACCGGCTGGGGCACTTCGATGGAATCACCATGGTTGTTTTCAAATTGCCGCCACATGGCACTCGCTGTTGAGAATTCATCCGGTATTGGCACGGTGTCCTGCACGGAGCTGATCTGGGCGACAATGCCCATGCCCTTGCTCAGCCAATAGTAATTGCGGACAAAGTCGGTTGAGGCTTTTTGCCATTCCTCAATCAAGCCCGGTATTTTAATGAAGGTCTCATACTGAACTAGTTCGTTCACCCGTAGGCAATCATGAAAACCAAGGTCCGGAAGAATGATAATGCCATGGGCGTCCACCGCCATTTCAGATTGGTACACCTGCTTGGTCGGTGCCTCGATATCGCCCACCCCGAACATCGATTGGCGTGTCACGAACTCGAACGTCGTATTGGCATTCCACGAGTCTCCAAACTTGATGACTGCTGGAAAGTCATTCAATCGGGTGCTGAACTGTATTGCCGGATCCTCTTCGTCGATGCTGATGTCGTGAAAACCGTACACATCCCGCCCCCTGGCAACGCTCAAGTCAATGAACAAACTTTTTTGTCTGCCGGATGAATCAAAAGTAGCCCTTTCCACGATTGTCGCCCCCTCAAATTCAACATCCGTACCGATCGCGCTTGGCTTCACGTAGTCGAACCGGATCGCCTCATCTTCAGGCCCCTCCCGAAAATCCCAAACCTGATCCTCCCCTGCCTCACCGATGTAGTCGAATACATCAACCTCCTCCCGTGCTGCTTCTGAAAAATGACCGACAAAGTTGGAATACATTTTATAATACTGCCCCTCTTTACCGAACATATCCATAGCCGTGATTGTGACCTGGCCCAGTGACTCGCTTGGCACGCTCAACATCCCAAGTACGATCCCCCATGGAGTGAGCCAACGGCTGGCGAAGCGCTTGATTGCAGTTTCAGCTAAAATGAATTTGATCATCTCGATTCTCATTTAGCATCAGGCATGCCACGATTTCCGAGCTTTGATTGCCGCCTTGGCCCGTCAATCGCAACGGGCCGTGACGCCAGTTTGCGCGACAACCACGCATGCCGCGTGGCGAACACTCCCGAAAGCTAGAACCCTCCAATTGAGCCGTCAACCTTTCCTGTTTCGGATTGCACCTCAGCGGCATCCCACTAATATCGCTCCCGAGCGGCTCCCCGCAAATCCGGAATGAAAACCCACCTCGATTTTGAGCAACCCCTTGTTGACCTTCAATCTAAGCTGGATGCCCTTACTAAGAGCTCACTGCAAAGCGGGGAGGAGATAGACTTCCAGAGTGAAGCCGATCAGATCCGGGACAAGATCAAGGAAACCCGAAAGAGCATTTACTCTAGCCTCACTTCTTGGCAGCGAGTGCAACTGGCCCGCCACCCCCGGCGCCCCTACACTCTCGATTATCTACACAGCACCTTTGACAATTTCTCCGAACTGCATGGCGACCGGCTTTACTCCGACGATAAGGCGATGGTCACCGGCTTCGCCAAGCTGGGCGACACACGGGTCATGGTCATGGGCACCCAGAAGGGTCGAGATACCAAGGAGAACGTGTTGCGCAACTTCGGCTGCGCACACCCCGAGGGTTACCGCAAGGCATTGCGCCTGATGAAACTTGCCAGCAAGTTCGACCTGCCGGTGATCACCATCATCGACACCGCCGGCGCCTTTCCGGGCATAGGCGCCGAGGAGCGTCACATCGCCAAGGCCATCGCCGTCAATCTCCGTGAGATGATGACGCTCGAGGTGCCCATCATCACAGTGATCATCGGCGAGGGAGGCTCCGGCGGCGCTCTTGGCATCGGTGTGGCCGACTCCGTCCTTATACTTGAGAACGCCTACTATTCGGTCATCAGCCCAGAAGGCTGCGCCTCAATCTTGTGGAAGGATCGCGCAGCCGCGCCCGACGCAGCCAATGCACTCAAGATCACATCCGATCACCTGAAAAAGTTAGGCCTTGTGGACGAAATTATCCCCGAACCACTTGGTGGTGCACACAACGACCCCGAAGCCACTTCGGCCACGCTGAAGAAACATCTTCTCAAACACCTGAAGGCACTCAAGCTAATGCCGTTAAAAAAACGACTCGACGCCCGGTACAAGAAATTCCGCAACTACGGGCAGTTTAAGGAAGAGTCGCAGGTCAAGGAGACCAACTAATCACCGTTCCCCACTAATGGCAGAGTCATGTTTTCCTGCCTGCCAAACCCCTTGACCTCCAGGCGGTCTGCGTGGACGTTCACTACAGCGTAGGCCGTATCATCCGTGTCCACCATCCCTTTAAACGTCACAAAGTGCCGGTTAGCCAAACGGCCGTAATTCCCGGCGTGATTATGGCCGTTCATGTACGCCACGACACTTCTATTCTCACGTACCACAGCCATTACCTCGGCAGCATTCCACAGGTTGTGCACGTTCTCGGGATACACAGGGAAGTGACAAAACAGAATCACCCGCTCCCCCGCCCGCTTGGCCTCACCGAGCGCGTTTTTTAACCAGTCAAGTTGCGATTGGCCAATGGCTCCGTTCCAGGTGGGCGTGCCGCTTGGTAGTTTTTTGTGAACCTCCGCGGCGGCCTTGTGTAGAGGATCGCTCGCCGGATAAGCGTGCAAACTGACGTCATTTCCATCCAATGCGATGAAACGATATCCCTGATAACGAAACTGGTAATACCGCGACTTGAGGCCCAGTGCAGCGGGCACCTTGGCCTTGTATTCGTCGGCCACGCTAAAATCGTGATTGCCGAGTACATGATAGCGATCAGCCTTGAGCATATCATAAATCGGCACCACATCTGCAAAACTCTTGAAGTCTCGATCGATGAAGTCGCCGAGGTGCACGACGAATCGCAACTCGAGCCGATTAAGTTGCTCAACGCACTCCGTCAGTTTTGCCGGTGATAACGCATACTGGCGAGCCGCCGTCTTGGGCACCTTGACGTTGCAGTATTGGCAGTCGGCAATGACACCAAAGGAAAAAATTGGTGCGCTGCTTGGCTGCGCAAACAGCAACCCCTGACCCAAAAGCCAAGCGCTTAGACAAAGTGTCAATCGAAGAGTCATGATAGTTTCCAGCCCTTGCGATATTCGCTGCGGACGAAGCGGTTGGCTTTCTGGCTGTTGATCGAGCGTAACGCTTTAGCGTCCCATTGCACAGGCTCTCCGGCGCGGATAGCAAGATTGCCCAGCAACACCATCTCGGTGAACGGTCCGGCGATTTCGAAACGGCTCAGCGGCTTATGGCCTTTGCTTGTCGCGGCATTCACCCACTCAACGTAGTTGTCCTTGGTTCGCGGCACCGTTTTCGGCGTGTTGACCTCAATCTGTTTCACCTCGTCCTCGTCGCGCCCTGTGATCCTCCAGCCCGTGCCGCTGCGACTGAAAAACATCCTGCCCTTGTCGCCAATCAACACGGAGCCGAAAGCCTTTTTACCCTTGGCAACTATATTGACGCCGCCGGTGGTCTCGAGTGACGGCGCGTTTTGGACACCGTTCCTCTTGCCGTCATACCAAAAAAGCTTCACCGGCGGACGGTTGCCCCTGTAGCCGAACTGGTAGTCGATCACCGCCCAATTCGGGGCGCTCTCGCCGGTGTTGCCGCCGTGCCGTGCCCGCACACTCGTCGGCGAACCCAACTCGAGGCTCCACCACGCCATATCCATGATGTGGCAGGCCATGTCGCCAAGCGCCCCGGTGCCAAAGTCCCACCAACCACGCCATGAAAACGGAACGTACCCTTTTCCGTACGGTCGGTACGCCGCAGGGCCAAGCCACAAATCCCAGTCCAAGCCCTTGGGCACGTCGGACTTGCCCGGGCGCTCTATCATGCCCTGAGGCCAAATCGGGCGGTTGGTCCAAATGTGCGCCTCGGTGACGTTGCCAATAATCCCTGCACGAACCAATTCGACCCCCCGGCGAATCGACTCACCGGCGTGAGCCTGGTTACCCATCTGGGTGGTGACGTCGGTTTCCTTGGCCAAACGCGTCAGATAACGGGCCTCGTACACATCATGGGTCAAAGGTTTTTGTGTGTAGCAATGCTTGCCCATCTTCATCGCCATCGAGGTGGCCGTGGCGTGAGTGTGGTCTGGCGTGGAGATGGTGCAGGCGTCGATACTCGTACCCATCTTTTCGAGCATCACACGAAAGTCAGCGAAGCGCTTGGCCTTTGCGTGAGTCTTGAACATCGCTGCGGCGCGGGCCTCGTCCACATCGCAAAGGGCGACAATGTCTGCTCCGGCCTTGGCGGCCCCAGTTATGTCCGCCCGGCCCTTGCCGCCGGATCCGATGCCAGCCACGGCTAAACGGCTGTTTGCGCCGAACACACGGCTTGGTACGACTTGAAAGCCAAAAGCGCCCACTGCGCTTGCGCCGATAAACCGTCGGCGCGTCATCTCTGTCTTGTTCTGTTTGGTTGCCATGATGAAAAATGTCTCAATGTAAAGCTGATCGTAATTCCAACTTGTCGATGATTTGGCCTTCTGCGTCGTTCAATTCCCTCAGCCGGTCGTACACAAGATCCTTCTCAAAATACTCCAGCGCCATTCCGACAAAAACATGACCGTGACGAGCTTCGGACACCCAAAGATCGTGGTAGAACTGCTGCAACTCTTTGTCGTCTTCGAGAGCCTGGGAGACAAGTCGAAAACGCTCTGCCCCGCGGCATTCGATGATCGACGCCAATAGCAGCCGGTCCAGAAACCGCCGTAACAAGTCGCTGTGCAGCAGCTTCATCAGAGCCGTGATGTAGGGATCTTTCCCGATATCCTTAACCAAAGGAATACCGCGCTCCCGCATCACCTCGTAAACCTTCTGGAAATGCTCCAGTTCCTCAACGCCTGTGGCGATCAATTCGGGGATGATCTTGAGCCGATCTGGATACTTGGCCACGAGACTCATCGCCAACGCCGAGGCCTTGCGCTCGCAGTCGGCGTGATCCTGCAGGAACGACGGCAGGTTAGCCATCACAGCATCAACCCACTCCGGCTTGGTGGCCACTGTCAGTTCAAGGGATAATTTCATCTTGTTTAAGCCAATCTACCAACTCGGTTGACCAATTGGCAACGCACAAAAGAGTGCACGGACTCGCCACCAGCAATTTGAAACTCCCTTTAACCAAGCGATTGGTTTAAAATTCTGCACGTCCATTTGGGACAAACCGGATGAGTGATAAAACCAAACTGGCCGTGCTGGGCTCCGGCAAGGGATCTAACTTCGTCTCGCTGGCCAAAGCCTGTGCCGAAGAATCACTAGCAGCGGAGATTGTGCTGGTAGCCAGTGATGTTGTTGGAGCTGGAATTTTAGAGCATGCCGAAGAACTCGGCCTACCTGCCAAATTTATCGAACCGGGAAAATTCCGAACCAAACTTGACGAAAACGCCGAGGCAGCCTATATCGCCGCGCTCTGTGAATCCGGGGCTGAGTGGGTAGCTTTGGCCGGTTTCATGCGCATTTTGAAAGGTGATTTTCTGCGTGCATTCGATAAAAAGGTAGTTAATATCCACCCCTCTTTGCTGCCCGCGTTTCCGGGGCTGGAGGCTTGGAAGCAGGCGCACGATTACGGGGTTAAAGCTACCGGTTGCACCGTTCACATGGTGGATCACGGCATAGACACTGGCTCCATTCTGGCACAAGGCGTGGTACCCGTGTTCGCGGATGACACTGCCGCGACGCTTCACATGCGCATCCAGCAAGAGGAACACACGCTTTACCCGCGAACACTCTCTCGTTTGTTCAAAGGCGAAATTAGCGTTTAGTGCACTCCGTATGGAGTATGAAGATGAACATAAAACTGCCTTGCAGGACTTGCCAATTCAACCGGGCCTCCCGGGTGAAGCAATCCGTCCAGTTCTACACCCGTGCTCTGGCTAAGCTGACAGCGCGGCGGCAAATCCATGAGTAAAAAGAAAATCATCCGATTCGGACTACCCAAGGGTAGCCTGGAGAAAGCAACAATCGAGAAGATGGCTAAGGCCGGATATAACATCCGCGTCAGCAACCGTTCGCTGGTACCGTATATCGATGACCCAGAAATTGAGATCCGGCTCATCCGCGCTCAAGAAATTAGCCGCTACGTCGAACTGGGCTACCTCGACTGCGGCATCACCGGGCTGGACTGGATTATGGAGAACGGCTCGAAGGTTCACGAGGTCACCGAGTTGCTGTTTAGCCGCGCCACACGCCGCCCAGCGCGTTGGGTACTCTGCGTACCGGAAGAGTCTCCCATCAAGAACGTCAAGGGCCTGAAAGGCAAGCGCGTCGCCACCGAGGTCGTAAACCTCACCAAAAAGTATCTGCGCAAAAACGGTGTCAAAGCCAACGTCGAGTTTTCCTGGGGCGCCACCGAGGTGAAGGCCCGCGAACTGGTCGATGCCATTGTCGAGGTCACGGAGACCGGATCGAGCCTTGCGGCGAACAAACTACGCATTATTGACGAGCTGCTTTCCTCCACCCCTCGCCTGATTTCAAACCGCGAAACGTGGAAAAACAGCTGGAAGCGCAACAAGATCGAGACCATCGCAATGCTCCTGCGGGGCGCGCTCGACGCCGAGACCAAGGTCGGCATGAAATTCAACATCGAGGAAAAAAACCTGTCAAAAGTATTGAAAAAACTCCCCGCCTTGCGTAATCCAACCGTTTCCGGCCTGAGTGGCAGTGGCTGGATGGCGGTTGAAACCATCATCGAGGAAGCTGTTGCCCGGGAGATTATACCGGCACTCAAGACCGCCGGAGCCGAGGGAATTATCGAGTATCCCCTCAACAAAGTAGTCCATTAATTTTTAACTGCTAAAGCAACAAACCACCGAAACGAGACATACATGGGTTCACTGAAGAAACGCCGGAAAGCGAAAATCAACAAGCACAAGCGCAAGAAAAAATCCCGCGCCAATCGCCACAAGAAGCGCACCTGGCAGAAGTAGCCTGCCGGACTAGCGCCTCGATGTTCCCGGTGAACCCCCGACAATGAGAAGAGGTTCACATACGAGACTGTTCTTCGGGCTGACCCTGCTGTGGGTCGGTACCGGCTGTTCCAGTTCGCCTCTGGCTAAGCCGCCATCTGGCATACCCTCAGGCGTTTACGGAATCAATATCGAGGAGGTAACCGGCCCCGAGGATCCTGAGTTTCGTAACCGCGTCGAGGGTCTTACCCACTTCCTCACCAGCCGCAGCTTTGAGTTTCGAGGCAAGCCGGACGGATCGATCAAGCACCTCGAAGCTGCCGCCAAGGCAGATCCCACGCAGGAGACCGTGGTTGTCCAGGCCGCCCGTCGATTTCTACAAAGGAAAAAAACCGATAAGGCCATCGAGATTCTCCGCCTTGCTCAGACGGCCAACCCGAAATCCGAGACGACACACGAGTGGCTCGGCCTCGCCTACCAACAGGCCAGTCAACCGGACGAAGCCATCGCCGCCTTCGGGATTGCCCTTGCCAAGCCGAACCCGACACTCATCTCGGTTCGCAGCTTGAGCAAGCTCCACGCTGCAGCCAATCGCTTTGATGATGCATTCAAGGTACTCGATACGGCCCTCACCAAGGACAAGCGCAATCCGGAATTCTGGCTGGGAATCGCCGAACTGTACCGCGATACCGGCATTGCTGCCCGGGCCAAGATAGACAAGATCAAAGCCGGCATCATCACAAGCCTCAACAAAGCCAGTGCCCTCAAGCCGGAGAGCCCGCTGGTCCTTCACCGGCTAGCTGACTACTACAAAGTCTGGGGCGAAAGTGAAAAAGCTATCGAATTGTTCATCCAGTTGATCGAACTGAACCCCAGTCTAATCGGTGTTCGCGAGCAATTGGCTGACCTTTATCTACGGGCGGACATGACTCAGGACGCTACCCTGCAACTCGAGGCCATCCTGCGCGAGCGCCCCACCAACGAGCGTGCGTTGTTCGTGCTTGGCGGCATCAAGCGCCAACTCGACAAACTAGAAGAGGCGGCTGCCCACTTTGAGACCGTCTTAAAGATTAACCCCAAGTTCGAGCTGGCCTATTACGAGCTGGCCGGCGTGCGTCTGTTTCAAAACAAGCCCACCATCACACTCGCCACGCTCAAAAAGGCCAGTGAGCAGTTCAAACCCAGGTTCATCTCCAAGTTTTACGCCGGACTCGCCTACAGCGCCCTCTACCAATATCCCAAGGCCATCGAAAACCTGCTCAACGCCGAGAAACTGGCCCAAGCCGGCGAACAAAACCGGCTCACCCATTTTTTCTATTTCCAGCTTGGCGCAGCCTACGAGCGAAACCGCCAGTACGAAACCGCCGGCAAGACCTTTAACAAAGCCATCGAGATGTCTCCCGAATACCACAACGCCATGAACTATCTCGGCTACATGTGGGCGGATATCAACCGAAACCTCGACGAGGCAGCCAAGCACATCACCATGGCCAATAAGCTTTCCCCCGACAACGCCTCATACGTGGACAGTCTCGGCTGGCTGTACTTCCGGCAGGGCAAATTCACCGAGGCGCTCGCCGAGTTACAGCGGGCCGCTGAGTTGATTAAGGACGAGCCCGACTCCACTATCCACGAACACATCGGCGACACGCACCAACAACTTGGCCAAGCGAACGAGGCCAGATCGCAGTGGCAAAAATCACTTGACCTCCTTCGTAAGCAGGAGGCGAAAATGACCTCGCCGGACTCTTACCTGCTCGAGCAAATCGGCAACGTGCTCAACAAGCTCGGCCAAGCTGACAAGGCCAATGCCGCCTGGCAGCGTTCCTACGACATCACCCCTAACCAGACGCTCCACAAAAAACTCCACCCCGCGGAAAAGGAGGAGTGATGGCACACCGGTTCAATAAACACTACACGCTGGCCGAGGCCAGGGCCATGATGCCCAGGGTCAGGGAGTGGTTGGAATCGATGTTTCAACTTCGTCACGAATACGCCACGATCAGTAAGCGAGTCGAAAACATGATGAATGCCCAGTCCGACGTCGGCGGCGACTCGGTCAACCAGTCGATCAAGCTACTTTCCGAAATTCAGGCAATCCTTGGCAAATTCAAGGCGCACCAAATCTTCATCAAAGATGCCGAGCGCGGCCTGGTCGACTTCCCTTCCCGCCGGGGAACCCGTGAGGTTTTCCTGTGCTGGGAAAAAAGTGAGGACGACATCGCTCACTGGCACGAACTAGACACCGGCTACGACCACCGCGAGCCGCTTTAGACCGGCAAAGACACGATGCCCTCACCGCCGAAACTCCCCGTAAAGGCCGAGAAACGAGGTCAACTATTCCTGCACAAGCTCAGTGGTGCGTGGGTGTTCCTCGTGGACAACGCCTTCTTTGGCTTAACAGTTACCACGGCCATCCCCACTGGCGGTTTCTCCCTCCTAATCACCTGCTCCCTCGCTTCTCTTTCCGGAGGGTTGGGAGTTTTCCTGATCCAAAAAATGATCAATGGAGACTCATTACGCCAAGCTCTCAACAAGGCTATACTCGCCGGCGTGCTCTCCGGCATCCCCACCAGCCTTGCCGGGACGATCTACGGGGCATGGGTGCTGCGCATGGCCGGCTTGAGCAAAAAGGACATCCCATTTGAGGAACCAACCATCGACGTTCAGTCCACCACATCCCAGGACGACAGCAGATCATCCCACTGAGCGACGTGCGCCTCAATAGTGCCTTCGGTCCAGATCACGTGATCGGCACGCTTGATTTTTTCATCCACCGGCATCTGCGCCGAAATCCGATTGCTGATTTGATCGTCGCTCCACTCTCGCCCGCGCAGACGCTCGCACTGCAACTCAGACGAACAGGTCACGCACGCAATCTTGTCGAAGCTCGATTCGGCCTTCGTCTCGAACAGCAGTGGAATCACCACCACAGCCAACTGCTCGCCAGCCGCCGCCCAGTCGTCGAGCCGGCTCTGCCAAGTCTCACGGATGCAGGGGTGCAAAATACCCTCGAGTTTTGCGCGAGCGGCCGAGTCGCCGAAAACCAACTCGCCAACCTTGGCACGATCCAGCGAACCATCCCTGAGCAACACGCCACTGCCGAATGCCTCGACGATCTCCGACAAAGCCGGTTGCCCGGGTGCGACCAACTCTCGGGCAAGTGCATCCGAGTCGCACACCTTCGCGCCGCGCTTAGCCAGGAGTTCAGCTGCCGTGGACTTGCCCATCCCGATTCCACCCGTTAGCCCCAGTCGAATCATCGGCCCGATTAAAACCCCTCCCGCCTGATGGCCAAGCCCAAACCGGGATCCAGCATCGCCGCCGTGGCGAATTGCACCGCCTCACAACCTCGATCGAGGCATGCCCGAACATCCGCCGCTTGGCCAAGACCACCAACCCCCACTAGGCTCACATCAATTCCGAACTCCCGGATCAAGCCGTCAAACAAAGCCAATTGCTCCAACGTCGTCTCACGGATCACCCCCCCGGCAATTCCTCGGCATTGCCCCTCAAACAGCAGTTCGGAGTTGCGTTGCCGCACTTTCGCCGATAAGCCGTTGACCATCACCAGCGCATCAACAGAGGGCGCAACCACCTCAACCAGAGCATGCGCTGTTTCCCGATTGTTGATATGCCCAACCTTCAGCAGAAGTGGCGTGTCCGGCAACGCCTCACGTAACTGTGCCGCCACGACCCCCGCGTCAGTTGGATTGAGAAAAAGCTGACCATCGACACTGCTGACGTTCGGGCAGCTGAAGTTGGCTTCCACTCCGTCCGCACCACTCTCGACAGCCCACCGGGCGCATTGCGCATAGTCGGCAGCAAGGTCATCGATCGACCAGCCATCCTGAGCCGTGGCAACAACGGAGACGCAGAGAAACTTGCCCTTAGCCAGGCGCGAACGAGTTGCCAAAACATCATCCCTCCAAAAGCCCGGCGGTTTCGATGGCATACCGAACGACACCGCCCAACTGCCGTTCATCACGCTGGCAATATTAAACTCCTCCAGCACCACGCAACCCTCCCATGCAATCGGCTGAAGATTCGGCATCCCGTAAGAGTACCTCTCGCAACTCCGCACCGTTTTGTAAGTAAGAACATCAAAACCAAGGGAGGCATAATAAAGCAGCCATTTACCATTAAGAAGTGGGCCGGCTGCAATGCCAAGCGGCGAATCAACCGGAACACCACAGTAGAGCCACTCACCACCCACGCCCGGAACCGCATCGCGAACCGGCACCGGCGCGTGTTCATAATTCCAGGCGTAATCCTGCGTGATGTCGTATTTTGCGTAGCCGGAATCCACGTCGCAGCCAAAACTACTCCAAGTCACCGCAACGGGCGAGCGCCGGATACACAAGAAAAACAAAGAGCACTCTTAAACCAATCAATGAGAAGCAGTCACAGAAAAGAGCAAAAGACTCGAGCCCAATCAAGACAGCAAATGATGATTTGCACCAACTGCTTTGCTATCATTAATTTTTTACCTTTATTCTATTTTTGGGATACTCAACAAGAAATTCCGGATTAAAACTGTTCCAGACATTCCCTCCAGAGAATTTGCCTCCTCCGCAGGATAAATTAGTGGGTTTAACCTGCCAGCCCGAACATCATCAGGTAGAGAAACCATATAACTTGAAACACCCTCGACAGATTCAGGAAAATCAGTGCTTATGTATTGCGCCCCTGATGAAAAAGCCTTTTGCATTTTTGAGTAATCATTATTTCTAGCCTCAGCCAAATCAGAGTCAGCCCTAGTTCGCACAAGATAACCTTCCTTAACTCTATTCTTTATTGCTGAATAGTTTACGACAGGATCATTTATTTTTAAAAAAGCAGATTCAGGATTTCCCGGAGGAGAACTAACAAATATTAAGGCTCCTTTTAATTCAGGATGGAGGGTTAAATAATTAATTCGTTCTTCACCCTGATTATCCAAGACAAAAATCAACCGCCCTCTGGCCTGATATAATGATGGCCACCCCTTCATTGTTACAGCCTTGTTCAATGAATTAAATTTACCCTTAACATTGTCTGGTGTGATAATTTGACTGATATCCAAGATTGATAATATTTCTTTTTCTAAGGCCAAAAAATCCGGAACCTGAAAAGTGTTTTTTGCTTCAACATTTACCGATCTATTGACCTTCTTTGTTTCAATCAAAATCATTATTGGAATGTGATAGGAATTCCGCCTAGACCATCTGTTAATTTCCTCAAGTGCTGCTTTAAGAGTTGGAGTGTTAGACCGAAAGTCGAAATTCGGAAAATGTATTATTTTCATTCCTGATTTACTCATTGCCTCTTCGTCGAATTCTGGATGTTTTGCTTTCCAATTTCTTCCATTGGTCATTACAGCTCCTACAGGGGATGAATATGAGCCTCCTTTTGTATCGTGAAAGAGGTCTAGTTCAAATTTTCTCATACCAAGTATATCCAACTGTTCACTTAAAGGGCGATGCGTGTAAGATATACTGTCAG
>Ga0115011_10000611_pt1 | contig 28249 bp, 35 predicted proteins | sample TroAtlMetagenome_2_FD_88705 | JGI IMG/M metagenome (GOLD analysis project Ga0115011, IMG submission 88705) | Marine eukaryotic phytoplankton communities from Atlantic Ocean - Tropical Atlantic ANT8 Metagenome | ecosystem: Environmental > Aquatic > Marine > Oceanic | place: Tropical Atlantic...
ACAAGAATGCAGTTCTCAAGAAAGTAAAAGCCACGCTTCTCGAAGGACTTAAGAAAGACGGCTTGAAGTGGTTCAAACCTTGGAAATCAGGAGAGAATCACCCAATCAATAACAAATCAGGTAGAGCTTATCGAGGATTCAATACCTTCATCCTTAACTATCAGATGGTAACAGAAGGTTATGACTACAACGAATGGGATACCTTCAAGAGCATATCTGCTAGAGGTGGTAAAGTCCTGAAGGGCGAAAGAGGAACAGATATTTTCTTTTGGTTAATATCATATTGCTCGAAGGAAAACTTCGGAACTTGGTACAGAACGAAAGCAGAGTGCATGAAGAAGGAAAATTGTAACGAAGAAGATATCTTCACAAATTTTGACCTGAGATACTACAGAGTATGGAACATTGGACAATGCGAAGGTTTGAAACCTCTGAGAAAATTAGGTGAGACGAAAGAAGTAAAGCCAATCGAAAGTTGCGAAAAAATCGTAGCGAAGTACAAGAAGATAGCTAAGAAATTAACCTTCAAGGATGTTGAGCAAGACAGAGCTTACTATTCTCCTTCGAAAGATATGATAGTGATGCCGTTGATGACTCAGTTTGATTCAGAAGATAAATATTATCATACTCTGTTTCATGAGATGGTTCACTCAACAGGTCATGACTCGAGGTTGAACAGAGAAGGAGTTGCTACAGCATATCAGTTAAATAAAACCAAGCATGATTATGCCTTTGAAGAACTGATTGCAGAGTCGGGAGCTATGGTGTTATCAGGTATTGCAGGAATCAACACAGATGACGAAGATAAGCAAAGCCAAGCTTACGTTAACGGATGGGTCAAAGCAGTTGAGAAAGCTGATGAGAAAGCCATCGTATCAGCTCTAACGCAGTCGGCTAAGGCTACAGATTACATCCTCGGTAACAAATAAACCGAGGTCATTCGAGAATGGTTGCAGAGGGGTTCGATTCCCCTCCTCGAAGCTAATTTTAAATATATATATAACTATGAAAAACACACACAAAATTGCATCCATGAACGCACTCAGAAAGTTAGGAATAACTTGTAAGGAGTCAGAAGTTTATGACAACCAAGGTAACGACCTGAGAACCGAAGGCTTATTGTTTTGGATTGATAACGAGAGCAACGTAGAAACAGAGTACCACCTTGAAGGAGGTCAATGGGGTAACCCTACCGAGACATTTGAGAAGGTTTGCGAGGAGTTTAATCTGTTCGTGGAGCCATACAACTCAGCTATATATTTAGTTTATCTAGATGATATTCCTGAGCCAACAGAAGTGCCATCGGATTGGCTGTAATTCACAACAGAGTAGACGAAAAAAGTTTAACCTGTTGAGCAAAAAAAGATTTGCATATGTCGTTTTTTTGTCGTATGTTTGTCGAAATTTTGTTGCACAATCGTGGGGAGTCGGTCTAAATTAGGGACTTGAAAACCCTAAACAAGAAGGTTCAATTCCTTCCCCCACAACTAACTTAAACACTATATAACATGAGAAAATTAATTTCAAAATTATCAATCGAGAACGTAATCACTTACGGAGTAATGGCTTTTGTATTATCGTCTTGGACGGCATTAGTATACCACATCATCGTAACAGGAAATACTATATAATATGAAAGGAAAAGGTTGGTTAAACGACACCACTTACAGAGATTTCCCATTCAATTATATGGGAAACTCTGCAGGTGAAGAACTAAGCTACTACGATAGGCTAGCTAGTTATATAAAACACAATGAGCTACTCAACGAAGAGCAAACCTTCGAGCTACTCAGTAGAATTGAAATGTTTATTGAGCAAGAGATTGAAGAGATAAAAGCTGAAGATGAAAATGAGTGGAGCAGTTCAATTGCTTGGGTGAAGAAAAATTTTAAATAAATATATATATATATGGCGAAAACACACATAGGAACTTCGGTTCCAAAGGAAAAGGAAATCAAGCATTATATATTTGATTGCCTTGGTACAGCCGATGGATACGAAATCGGTTGGCTACACGAGAAAGATGACAACAATATCAGCGACCCTGATTCAGAATTATTCTATGATAAATATGGAATGATGGACGTAGCGAAGGAGCTGATACTTGAAGGACATGACTTCACTAACTATTGGTTAGATGAGGAGGACATAGAAGAATGGGAAGCTGAGAGAGATAAGTGTGAGGAGTGCGATGGTGAAGGGACAATCATATCCCCCACCTACGATGACCCTTACAATGAGGAGCCATGTCCTGAGTGTGCTTGTGGGCATGATATATAAATATATAATAACTCACACCCCCTTCATTTATGAAGGGTGTGAGTATTATATATAAACACAGAGCAGATGCTACCTTGGAGGTCGATGTGGTTTTGGAGTAATCATAATCCGTTTGACACAGCGTTAGTTAATCATCGATGACCTGTTCAAAGCATAGATGTAAAACAGAGGTTCGAATCCTCGTCTGCTCTCTAACTTAATTAAACACTACGAATATGACTAAATTAGAAAAGTCGAACTATGACTATCTCAAGGAGGTACAATGGTTCAATCATGTAGAATCAATGAAGATTATCATGCATGATAAGGAAACAGGTAGGACTACTAGTTTTACCTCTCACCTGAAAGAAGGTGAATCAGTTGCCGAAGCTCTGCTTAGAGAGAAGGTGACGAAAGACAGAGTTGATGTGACGAAAGCAATCAATGACGGAGTACAGGAGTACATGCAATCATATATAGATAGAGAGTTGCTGAAGTACGACAAAGCTATTGGGATACACAACATGTTGTGTGACCTGAAGGTCAAAGACAAGAGGACTTATGGTTGTGGTGAATCTTACGAAGGTAAGATAAGAGGTGGAGAACTAATCAACACTCTTCCCATGAACGATGAGCAGAAGATAGCTTACTCTAATGATAAGTTTGTTGTGAAGTTCAATTGTCCATATGATTACGATTGGAGTAATGGTGGCAACAGAAGAATGTGGGACAAGAAGAAATGTCTTGTTAGTTATATTCCTGCTTGTGACCTGCACATCACACTAAACTTTACCTCTCAAGCAGTCGAGCTTCCTGTTGGTGATGGCACCAAACAATACCTCAAGCTCCCACTCTATGACTTGGCATATATATTAACCGATGTGGACAACAAGCCGTATCACCTGTGCCTACTCAACGCTTGTAGGATGACTAAGAAGTGGTCGTCCAAGACACACAAGCATGAGTGGAACTACAAGTTCAGTAGCTATCGTGTAAACAAAGAGCAACGAGAAGTAAGCTTGAACACATTCATTATCTACTGCCGTGAGAAATCTGATAACAACAAAACTTCGTTTATTCAAGAGATGAAAGAGGATGTGAACGCAAGAGAGATGTTGATTGAGTTACGAGAAAAGTTTGGTGTTGATAATGTATCTCAATGCAACATGGGTAAATCAGATGTGAACTTTAACTATTGTTCTTATTGGGGTAGGTACGGCTCCAAGTGTGTGAAGATATCTTTGGAGGATGGTAGCTACATCCTGTATGACTTCAATGACTTGAAGAGATACAGAGAGCTGAAGTTACTTGGATTATTTGATAGCACATATCAGAAAGAAAAAGTATCTGATGCGTACAAGAGAGTCATGACGACCAACAAGATAGATTCAGAGTTGGTGACGGACATGATGGAAGTATCATTCAAAAAAGATAAATAATGCTGAGAATAAAAAAGCTTAGAACCAAAGTGATTTGTGTGTTTGATGAGGATGAAGGGGGACAGATAGATGTCTATCGTCCCTCGGATTCCGAATACCAAATCTATTTAGAAATATATAATAACAAAAATAAAATCAAATACTATGGGTAGATATTATTATGGGGACATCGAAGGTAAGTTTATGTTCGCTGTCCAACCAAGTGACGCAGGGGAAAGGTTCGGTGCATACGAAACACCACAAGAACCATCATCAATTGACTATGCTGTAAGCAGAGATTCATACGATAAACTCTCCAAACAATTAAAAGAGATAGAACTTTCAGGAGCTGTAGCTAGAGTCGAGCATATGTGGAAGGAGTTAGAGAAGGAAGGACAGCATGGTTACAACATGGAAAAAGATTGTCCAAGATTTAATGTAACTGCAAATGACTTATCGGAGTATGCCGATTGGAGAATGGGTAAGCAGATGAAGGATTACTTTGATGAGAATCCTGAAGCTGAATCATTATGGTTTAACGCAGAGCTGTAGCTATGAGTGATACAAGTAGATACATGGACAATTGGTCACGCAAGGCGTGTGCCGATGAGTTAAGAGAAGTAATAATGTTTGGTGAATCAGACCGAGAACTCCTGATTCGTGACATCACCGAAATAATAGATAAATATATAGATTACAGGTTATGAGTAAAATTTATAAAGCAATTGACAAAAGCCACAAGTTTCAGCTAGTATTATATAATATACTTGAGGACATCGTGGATGAGGATGAGTGTGTTGACACTCTGCTTCAAGATTCATTGGTTGATATAGCTGATGCCATAGAATCGAACCGACATAGAAGGTCTATGTGGGGTTAACTAAAATTAAAATATAATATTATGACATTAAGTAAATTAGTATCCGTAATTAAGCATGCTCGAAATCAGAGCAAGACGAAAGTAAAAATTCAGAACCGAAGTGTGTATCACAAGTTCGCTGAGGTAGAGATAGAGATTCCGAAAGATTGGAACGATAAGGATGGGGTTAAAAATTATTATGATGGGTACCTCCTCGATTATCTACATGACAATGAAGATTTGTATGCCGATAAAATGGATGAAGCAATCAGTAAAGCTGAGTATGTGCATGGCAATGGTTCATATGATTATAGAGGAATGGATGATACTTTGTCAACAAGTGAGTGGAGATTCGAGTGTGATGAAGAAGACGAAGGAGGTCACCTATAAAAAACCAAGCTGTTAAAAAATAATTACGAAATGATTAGGAATTGTCGATTTCTTTTCGTAATATTGTCGAACTTAAATTTAAAACACTATGACAAAACTATTATCTTATGAAGGTTCTTCCTTCACAACATTAACCAACGATGAGGTCACCTATGATGGTGGCAGTTGGAAAGTAGGAACACTAAACAATGTGTGCTACCAAGAATTAATTGACATCTTTGGACAACCCACATACCCAACGGAGAGTGGTGACTTCAAAGTACAAGTCGAATGGGCGATTGAAGTGAACGATGGTGACAAAGTTTATATCCTTAGAATTTATGATTGGAAAACTTATGACAGAGATTACACTATGTCTGAGCTTAGAACTTGGAGTATAGGTGGTAACGATGAGGGTAATCCTTATCTGCTGAAGTCGTTTGTCCATGCACATCAATCAGTTGAACTTAGTTAAATATATTATGGCAAACGAAAACAAAGCAATAGAAGAAGCTAAGAATGTATTAACTGAGTGTGGTTACGCAGTCACTTGCCTGTGGCATATCCGTGATGTGAAAACTATGTATCCTTATCTAAGTGATGACGAATGTCAGAAGGTATTGGAAGAAGTTCTTTCACATGAAGGTTTAACTGAAGAGCATTTTAGTATCATGGACATCGTAGTCAACGACTTGTTCAGCGATGAGAAAACTGACGAAGGACTTGACATTCCTTATCAAATGTATGAGGATGAAATAGTAAGGATGAAGATGGAAGGTAAACCAAAGGATGAGATACAAAAGAAACAGCAGGAGAATGAATAAGAGATTGTATACCACAAAGGATAAGTTTAGTTGGTGGATTGTAACCGACAAAGCTGATAAGATATTTGAATCAGGCAGTATTCCTTTATATGTTATATATGAAGACGAGTCTGAAAGTTTAATCGAGAGCATCGATGAGCTTCACGAAGCCATCAATCTTAACCTACCCATAGCCATGGAGTTAGGTTTTATAAAAGAAGAAAGACCATCTCTGTGGGATAAATGCGAGAGAGTATTGAAGAATGGTCATTGGTATGTGAAGCTATCAGATGTAGTAAAACAATTTAATCATGGCTAAAAAATTTATAACACATTGGACAATTAAAGTTAAGTGGAATGATGGGGAGGAAGAGTTTCTTGAGGATATACCTCAGTTCATAGCTTCTCCTGTCGATGAGCATTTATCTGCAATAGAAATGTCTAGAGAAAATCATAGAAAGATATATGGCTAGTACTGAAGAACTAATAAAACAAGTGGCAAGAGATGTAGTTCTCTTGTTGCTTGAAAAGAACAAAGCTTATGGTGACACAGCTAACAATCCTCCTCAGATTTTTAGTAAGCTGTCAGCACGAGAGGGAATACTTGCACGACTTGATGACAAGTTGAGCAGAGTAAAGAACAAAGGACTGAACGATAACACAGAGGATACCATTAGTGACATCATTGGTTATCTCATCTTGTATAAAGTTCAAGTATTAAAAGAGGAGTTAATTAAAAAGAAAGACAAATGAAGTTAAATATTTTCAATGACTATGTAACAGAGGTTGCAAACCTATATAACATAGAGGAAGAAAAGATATTTGAGAAGTCAAAGGAGAGAGGTATAGTTGACGCTAGACATTTACTTTACTATCTTTGCTACTACAGACCTATGAAGCTTAAGTATATACAAGATTACATGGGTCAAAGAGGTTATGAGATTGGACACTCAAGTATCATTCATGGCATTCAATCTGTCCATAAAGCTATGGCACAGGATGATGATTATCAAAAAGTTATTAATGATATAAATGGTAAGTAACCAAGCAATAACACTAAAAGATGTATGGATGGAAGCCAAGCAAGACGAATATGCGTCAGGCTTAGACGGAAATACATACGAAGCACGCATGGTCTTCGGTATCAAGATTGTTTATGACCATGATACAGATGGTGTAACCATTTGGAATACGTCAAGAGGTGGTGACTTCTACACAGAAGTGATTGACCTTGACCCATTCTTTGAACGAGGGTGGAGGTATGGAGTATATCAAACTGCTTTAACTAATTATAGATTCAAACTAGATAAAGTTGAAGAAGCTATGAAAAAAGAAGTAAATGGTAAACGAAATCCAAAACAAATAAAATCGTTGAAGAATTCGAGAGTAAGATTGCTCAATAAATATAATTATATTAGTGATAAATTAAATCAAATAAAATAGATATGGCAAAATTAAAATCAGTAAACATCAAAGGGAAAGAGTATGTAGAAGTGAACGAGAGACTGCGTTACTTCAGAAGCACATACCCAAATTATTCTTTAACATCAGAAGTGTTAGAGAAGACAGACAAATCAATCCTAATCCTCGCATCTATTATAAATGAAGATGGTAGAGTCATAGCAAATGGTATGGCAGAGGAAGAGAAAGGGAGTACCTTCATTAACAAAACATCATATGTAGAGAACTGCGAAACATCAGCTTGGGGTAGGGCGTTAGCCAACTTCGGTATCGGACTTGATACTTCAGTTGCTTCGGCTGATGAAGTGCAGAACGCTATAGTAAATCAAGAACCAAAGGGAGTATTGATGGAGTTGAATGATGAGAAGATGGAAGATGTTCTTAAGTATGTGGTAGCCAACAAGAGCAAAGGTCTTGATTGGATAGTTAAAAACATAAGTAAGAAATATAATGTAACTTCCAAAGTAAAGAACACTATAAAAAAGACGCTACAAAATGGAGACAAAGGTAACTAAGAAAGTAATTAACTTACTTAAATCTGACACCGAGTATTACACAGGGATTGGAAAACAATTCTTATCCAATTCTGATATCGGAACTTTACTTAAAAACCCACAGCAGTTTGGTATACCTCAGCCTGATAATAAAAACTTTATCATGGGTAGATACTTTCATTGCAAGATGTTAGAACCTGAGAAGCTTGGGGATTATTTAATAGCTCAGGTGAGTAGCAGAAACACAAAAGCATACAAGGAATTTTGTGCAGAGCATTTGGTTCCTTATGCTATGCTTCAGCCTGAAAAAGAAATGGTAGATGGATGGTGTGAAACTATGCTAGGGAACATGGACTTCTATGATTTGATTCAGGATGGTTCAAACAAATATGAATTGCCTAGTGTAAAGAACATAGGTGAGTACGAAGGTGGAGCTTTATGGAAAGGTAAGGCAGACATTGTACATAAAGATTATGTGATTGACCTCAAGACAAGTGGGGACATCACCAAGTTTAAGAACAGCGTTTATAATTACAATTATGATTCACAAGGTTATATATATCGTGAACTCTTTGGTAAGCCTATACTCTTTCTTGTTATCGACAAGTCGACACATGTATTGGGTATGTATGAATTATCTGAAGAGACTTACGAAAGAGGTAAGTACAAAGTGGAACAAGCTCTTGAAGTTTATAAGACTTTCTTTGGAGAGAATAGAACAAAAGATATTGAGCTACACTATCTTAAGGGTACCATATAAATGGGTAGCCAATAAGATAAAAAAGAAACAGACACATTGGATTATTCAAGTTCCATTAGAATTCAATGATGTCGATGACTACAACGAGTTTGTAGTAGCAACAAATAAATTAATGGAACGTAATATTAATATTAAAAATTATAGATTATGGCACAGACTGAAGAAAAAATCTTTGCTGACGGATTCTCGTTTAAGAAGAGAGAGAATGCACCTGACTTCGTTGTCGGAAGAATTAGCGTGAAAGTAGATGACGCAATATCTTTTCTGAAAAAACATCAGAAAGGTGGATGGGTAAACCTAAATTGCAATCAGGCTAAGAGTGGTAACTACTACTTAGAGTTAGATACTTTCGTACCTAAGACTACTGAAGTAAAAGAAGAGAAGGCTGACCTTCCATTCTAAATAAAATAGGGAGGGGTTTTTTCCTCTCCCTTTTTTTACTTACTTTTATTTTATTCTTGTATACGAGGGCTAAAAAGTTAACAAAGTATACAAGTGACTGATAATCAAGACTAAACTTAACAGAAAGTTGACAGAAAGTCAACAGCGAACCACTAAAATATGACATCAGAACAGAAGATTACTATATTTAAAAACATAAAAGAGACAGACACACCATTCCATAGACCTGTCAAACACATACTTAAAAGAATCAAAGACGGCTCAACCAAAGAGCTTGTCAAACAAATCAGAGCAGAGAAAAGAAAAGCAGAACGTAACGAGCTGAAGAAGAATCTACCTGCCATTTGTTTCTCAGGAATATTTAACAAGCGTAACGATACATCCATCCAAGAACACACAGGAATTATATGTCTTGACTTTGATGGGTACGAAAAGAACAAAGACTTACTGCAAGACAAAGAGAACCTGACCAAGAACAATTTTGTTTATTCGGTTTTTATTTCTCCATCAGGCTTAGGTCTAAAGGTATTGGTCAAGATACCAAAAGACGCAGAGAATCATATCAATTACTTCAATGCATTATCAAAACACTTTGACAACCCACACTTCGATGAGACATGTAAGAATGTATCTCGTGTATGCTATGAAAGTTATGACCCCCTTATATATATAAATGAGAACTCAAGCGAGTGGGACAAGATAGAGGAGAAAGAATACCAAGAGAAACATTCTCTGCGTGACCTACCTACGATACCAATCACAGATGAGAATAAGATTGTAGATATACTTACGAAGTGGTGGGTAAAAAAATATCCAATGAATGAAGGGCAAAGAAACAATAACACTTTTGTATTGGCTTCAGCATTCAATGACTTTGGAATCAATAAGTCCTTAGCTAGCTATGTTCTTACTAACTATCAAACAAAAGACTTTGGTGAGAGAGAGATACAAAGAACTATAGATTCAGCTTATGCACAGACCCAAAACTTTGGGACGAAATACTATGAGGATGACGAAAGAATAAATACCATCAAGCTAAAGCTTAGAAGAGGTGTATCGAAAAAGGAAATCAAAAGTCAGTTGATGGATACAGAAGTTGAAGCAAGTGTTATCGATGCTGTACTTCAAAGAGTTGATGAAGAAAATAAAGAACAAAAGTTTTGGTCGAAGAGTGATAAGGGTGTAATAAAAATAGTACACATCTTGTTCAAACAATTCTTAGAGGACAACGGATTCTATAAGTATTGTCCTGAGGGTAGCAAGAACTATGTATTTGTTAAGGTAACTAATAACCTCATCGACCATACTGATGAAAAACAAATCAAAGACTTTGTGTTGAATCATTTGTTTCAGCTAGATGACGCAAACATTTACAACTACTTTGCTGATAACACTAGGTTCTTCAAAGATGAGTTCTTATCGATGTTATCTACCATAGATATATATTTCATCGAAGATACCAAGAACACCTCTTATTTGTACTTTAAAAACTGCGCAGTCAAGATTACGCAAGACACTTTAGATATACTAGACTACTTAGATTTAGGTGGGTATGTTTGGAAAGACCATGTGATAAATAGAAACTTCAATGTGTGTGACTATGACGGAGCTGACTACAAGAAGTTCGTATATAATATATGTAAGAGAGAAGATGACCGAGTAAAGTCTATGGAATCTACGATAGGTTTCTTAATGCAGGGACACAAGAACCTAAGCTATTGTCCTGCTGTTATACTGAATGATGAAGTTATATCTGACAACCCCGAAGGTGGGACAGGTAAAGGAATATTTATGAACGCTTTGGCTCAGATGAAAAAGGTTGTGACCATAGATGGAAAATCTTTTTTCTTTGAACGAAGCTTCGCTTATCAATTGGTATCAGCCGACACACAGATACTAGTATTTGATGATGTGAAAAAAGCATTTGACTTTGAAAGGTTGTTCTCCGTAGTAACTGAAGGCTTAACCTTAGAAAAGAAAAACAAAGACGCTATCAAGATACCATTTAGTAAATCACCTAAGATAGCTATCACAACTAACTATGCCATCAAAGGTGCAGGTAATTCTTTTGCAAGAAGAAAGTGGGAGCTTGAATTACATCAACATTATAATAAAAACTTTACACCCTTAGATGAATTCAAGAAGTTAATGTTTGGAGATTGGGATGACAACGAGTGGTGTAAGTTTGATAACTACATGATTAGCTGTCTTCAATTATATTTAGGTGAAGGATTAGTTAAAAGTAAATTCGTAAATTTAAAGATAAGACAACTATCTGCTGAGACTTGTCATGACTTTATCGAATGGTGTGGAGTCATCAATGGTTCTATTGCTAATGAAAAACTTAGAGTAGATACAAAGATAAACCTTCAGGATTGTTACTATGATTTCATAGAACAATACCCTGACTATGCACCTAAAGCAAAGCTGACAATCTCTAGGATTAGATTTAATAAATGGATGGTATCATACGCACACTATCAAACAGGTGGCTCCCCTGACGAAGGAAGAGATGAGCATGGTAGATGGATAAGATTAAAAAGAGTAGACGAACTTAACACGCAAACCAAACTATTATGAACCTAGAAGAATATGTAGACGTAGCACATAGAAACTCCTATGATGTTATTATAAACAATAAAGATGCAAAGAACTTAATCATAAGAGATGATGGGTATTTTATTCACCATCCTGCTGAACCTGTAACTAAAGATGTACTTGAAGATTTGAAGATGTACTTTAGTGAGATGGAGGAGTTTGAGAAATGCATAGAGATAATGAAATATATAGATGAAAACATTAATTGATTTTTCTGACAAAGGTTTTAATGATTATGAATGCCTGCAACAAGCAAAGGTATTGAAGAAGGTTATGTTTAATACCAAGGAAGTAAAGACAGGCAGAGGTAGGAAAGCAATTGTAACACATGAATTTATTTTTAACACAGAAGAAGACGACAAAGTAAGAGACAAAATAATAAACACTATAAAACACTATGAAGCTAAGTTGGAGACCATACCAAACAAGAATAATTAATAAGGCACGAGAAGTCCTACACAAGTATAGGTTTGTTTATCTAGCTATGGAAGTTAGAACAGGAAAGACCTTAACTGCATTAGGCACAGCTCAAGCTTGTGCATTTAGAAATGTAGTATTCTTGACCAAGAAGAAAGCCATATCATCTATAACAAATGACTATGAGTTACTGAATCCTAACTTCAAGTTTGATGTTATCAATTATGAATCAATGCATAAGTTACTAATCAATCGATGTGACTTCTTAATACTTGATGAAGCTCATGGATTGGGTGCGTTTCCAAAACCAAGTAAGCGTGCAAAAGCTGTGAGAGATTTTATCAGGAAATATAATTGTGCTGTATGCTTGATGTCAGGGACACCAACACCTGAAAGCTATAGTCAAATGTATCACCAAGTATATGGTATACCTGCCAATCCTTTCAATCATTTCAAAAACTTCTATGCTTTTGCTACGGACTATGTCAAGGTTACAAGAAAGAAAATAAACTCTCTATATATAAATGATTACAGCAATGCCAAGACTAGTGTGTTACGAACTATGGAACCCTATACTATAAAGTATACTCAGAAAGAAGCAGGGTTCAAAGTACAAACTACAGAACAGGTGTTGAAAGTAAAGATGAATGATGCAACATATCAGATAGCAAAGAAACTTAAAAGGCACCACATCGTAGAGGGTAAAGAAGAAATTATATTAGGTGACACACCTGCGAAGCTGATGAATAAATTGCACCAATTATATTCAGGTACAATTATATTTGAATCTAACAATGCAACCACTCTTGATTTAAGCAAGGCAGAGTTCATCAAAGAACATTTTAAGGGAAAGAAGATAGCAATATTCTATAAGTTCCGTCAAGAATTAAAAGCTTTGAAGGAAGTTTTTAGTGGTACTTTAACTACAGAGCTAGATGAATTTAATTCTACGGACAAGTGTATTGCTCTTCAGATTGTTAGTGGGAGGGAAGGCATAAGCCTTTCAAATGCTGAGTGTTTAGTTTATTATAACATAGACTTCTCAGCTACCTCCTATTGGCAATCAAGAGATAGGATGACAACCAAAGAACGATTGAAGAATAATGTGTATTGGATTTTTGCTGACGATGGTATAGAGAATGATATATATAAGACAGTAATAAAGAAGAAAGACTACACAGTAAATCACTTCAAGAAGGATTTGTTATCTTTGTAATATGAGGTTTATTAGGTTTCTCTTGGTTTGGATTAGCCAAAACTTAGCAATTCCTTTTTGGGTTGTTGGTCATATACATTTATCCATCCATGATTTTCATGACCTCTACGAGCTACTAAGTTCTATAGCCATGAACATTATAGTAGCCGTTGGATTTTTAATTGACTACAATAATGACCGAACAACAAATACAAAGGAAAAGAATTAAGGAACTTGAGAGTGAAGGTTATTATGTAATAAAGCTAACTGTGACTAACAAGAATGGTATACCTGACTTGATTGCTATACCTCGAGACTCACAAGTTTTATTTGTAGAATGTAAAAGGAAGGACGGAAAGTTATCCGAGCTTCAGAAATATAGAATAAAAGAATTAAAAGATTATGCTAAGACAGAAGTATATAGGGGAGGTTAAACACTACGAGGTAGATGATTACTTTGTAGATAAGATTAGAGACTTACCCACTAAGGTTGGGTTTGATATCGCTAAACAAATTGACCGAGCTGCTTCTGACTTACCTGAATTAGATTTTTGGGAACAACAAGTAGCAGTTGTAACCCACGCTTTAAATCACCCCATGTATTTTGTAGTGGAATATATTCATTCCGAAGATGTAGCTCCTGTATTTTTAGACTTACATCAAATAGAAGTAGATGACTACTTAGATTATTATAATGAAAACAAAGCAATTAAATTAAATCAATACACATATGATTACAGATGCACAGATACGTTACCTGAAGAAGATAGTTGATAATGAATTCAACGTAGATATTCTTGAAAAGAAAAGAACACGAATTCTAGTAGATGCTCGGCTAGTATATAGTTATATATTAAGACAGAGAGGAGTGGGGTTAGCTAGAATAGGTGAATCAATAAATAAAAACCACGCTACTATTTTATATCTCCTAAAGAATGCCACCTCTTATTTCAAACAAGATGAAGATTTAAACTTCCGATATGAGAATTGTAAGAGCCTTTTTGAAAGCCATCACTCTCCTATCATGGACATGACTCGCAGAGAAATATTAAGGCTATATGTCAAGCTAGATTCTCAATATGACATGCTAATAAAACATAATGAAGAGTTGCAAGAGGAGAACACTCAACTAAAAAAAACCATAGAAGAGCTAGATTTATCAAAAAATTATTAATAAATTAGACAACTGTATGGAATATACAATAAAGGACATTGATAAAATAGCCGAGTTTAAAACTTGGACTACGAAACAAAAGCTTGATGAACTCCTAAGACTAGACTGCCGTCAGTATTGTAACTTAGGTAAGGACTCTACGAATCAAGAGAGAGAAGAAGTCAAGAAAAAATCACGCAGAATATATCGTTTAATTAAAGGGATAGACAAAGAGCTAGGCGAAAAGTTCTTACACTATATGGATTAGAACCATGGTAATTACAGCATTGGAACAAGAGAGATTAACTTACATCAATACATTGATGCAGGAACTCCACTCTGATAACGTAATTATATATGAGTCTTTGTGTGACCGAGAATATGTAGATACCAAGTTAGCTATAGGTAGAATTCAAGAAAGGTTAAAGAACCTTAGCGACTCAATACAAGATGAAATCTAAAACATGTAGAGAGTGCAAGAAAGATTTACCTGAAACTGAATTTTATTTTAGTGGTCATGTTACTTTAAAAGGAAAAAAAATTAGAGACACTTTATGTAAGTCGTGTAAAGTTGCATATAAAAAAAAGAGAAGAAGAGGATTAAGAAAATGGTTGTCTGAAATAAAATCCAATATGGCGTGTAGCAAATGTGGATACTCACAAGAAACCAACCCTTCATTCAAACCAACAGGACTTACCTTTCATCACCCACAAGACAACAAAGGGTTTTGGATTGGAGGTGCTAGCTCAAAGGGTTATTCAAAAGAAAGTGTACTAAAAGAAATAGATAAGTGTGTGTGCCTTTGTGTAAGGTGCCATGCTGAAATACATAATCATGAGTAGGAAATATAAAAATAAAATGAGAGCTTTATTCATAAGCTATCTAGGAGTAATAGTAACCTTGTTCTACATTTACCTGACAAGAACATGAGGTTTGAACAAGACAAGGATTTAAAGCGTGAGAAAAAAGCAATAGAATATTTTGTAAAAAGATTTCAAGGGTCATACAAAAAACTTGGACCCAACGATGTGGACTACAAAGTCTTTGATAAAGATGACAATCTTATTGCCTACGCTGAGGTGAAAGGAAGGTACAGAAGTATAGCTAGTTGTTATCCTCTGCCTATTGCATGTCGTAAAGTTGTAAAGCTATGTGACAAACGATTGAATCCTGTTATGATATGGGCTTGTGATGATGGTATAGTATATGGTCAACCTGCACAGCTTGATGGATATGTAAAGTGGGGTGGAAGAAAACCAAGAGAGGGAGCTGTCAATGACCAAGAGTTAATGATATACTATGACAAACAAAAAACACTAAGATATTTTAGATACTACTAAGGCTTTAGTCCTCTAGGTTTCTTAGGAGATTTTTTAAATCCATCAGTTGCATAGTATAATCTAACTTGTGCGTCACTAAACACTCTTCCACTTGGACTTTGATTTTTATTTTTTCCTATCTTTTTAAATGGCATACTTATTGTTTAGGTGCGAAGACACTCTTTCTTTTTGTGTTTCCTCTCGGAGCAAACACCGAGTTCTTGCTCATATTTTTTCTTTGTCTTTGTAATCGTTCTTGCTCTTTGTAATACTCTTCATTTAATTCTTGCAGAGTTTTAGTTTTTTTACTACTTGATTTTTTCTTTGGTCCTTCAATCACATAATCAGAAAAATTAAACAACCTAAGTATTTGTTCTCCAATATCTCCTGAGCTACCCATCTTCTCTAAGTTATCTATGAATCTAGTTACTTGTGTGGCAGGTAGACCTGTAGTATTTACAATCTCTGTGTATAACTTACCAAAGTTTTCAGCTCGCTTCTTAGGGTCTTTAGTATTCAAAGCTCTTGTCGCTAGCTGTGAGATTCTAGCTATAGACATTAGTGGAGCAATACTTTTACCTTGTTTACCTGCATATGGTTTCTGTTGTATTACATCTGCAATTTGATTTACAGCATCTCCCACAATAAATAAGGCGTTCAAGTTTCCTATCAAAGCTGCTCTAAGTAAATCTTCCTCATCATCAGGACGCACAGGTCTAAGAAGTCCCGGCAAACCTAATGCAACATATTGGAACAAAGTAGGTGCAAGTATATGATATGTGATAAAGGTTCTAAGATTCTCACTTAACGTACCCTTACCTGCGTTTCTATCCCAAGCTTTTAACTTTCTCCACAAGTTACGAGTAGATTGTATTTCTTTTCTTAAGTATTGTTTTGGTGTAGTTAAGAACATATTCAATCCTCTTTGTAATGCACCGGCTGTTTGATAGTAGTCTCTATCCTGTAAGTCCATAGATTGCTGAGTTCTCTTGGTATCTTTTTCAAACTTAAGTACAGCTTCTTTCTTTGCTTGGTCTTCAGATAAACCACGCTTTAATGCTTGGTCTTTGTAATATAAATAGTTAGGCATACCTCCAAGATATATAGCTGCCTTGTCACCAAACTTAGTTGAATACATAATAAAGTTTACATAGAAATCCCAATACTGATTAGGAACAAACTCCATCATTCCATCTTCTGTGTATGACTCTATCACTCTAGTAATTGATTGTCTGTTTCTGTCCTGCATATAAACAGAGTTCTCTGCTATTTCATTAAAGGTCTTTTTAATTTGAGGAATATTTTTTAAAGAATACTTTAACCAATTTACATATCCAATATCATTAGCATAAGTAATCATAGATGTCAACTGCTTTAACATAACAGTTGGGTTCAAACCAATTCTAGAAAATATAAATAAGTTATTCATCGTGTTAACAAACCTGTCTGCCTTATTGTTTCTCACACCTTTGTTTGCTATCTTACCTATCATATCATTGATAAGCCTATTAACATACTCTCCGTGTATAGAACCAATAGCATTACGAACTTGCTTGTTGTTAAACATTTTATGAATGTCTCTGATGGTTTCACCATAAGCTGCAAAGTATTCCATATCTCTTAGGTACGTTGCCATAACATTCATGTTGTTCATCTTTCTTATAGGAAGATTGTTTTGGGTTCTGAACTTAGTCGAAGAAGCACCTACAGATGTATTCATGATTGATTTATCTGACAACATATCTAATGGTTCCTGCTCTATTGGATTCCCTTGTGGGTCATTTCTATATATCATACCGGCATAGAATCTATTCCATGGCATATTAGTTCGGTATAAAGCTTTGTATGTTTTATTATAGTGCTCGTACAAAGCAGGATAAAATTCATTTACTTGCCAATCGGCAAACTCTTTTACCTCTTCATCCATCTTGGATATCATATCCTCCATTATTCTTTTATAGTCTTTACCAAACGTAGCTTCGAAAGCTCCTTTGTTTGCAGGGTCTTTGTAAAGGTTATAGTAATACATCATTTCATTTTGAGCTAGATGTACTTCGTTCTCAAATAAAACTTGTTTGAGGTTTTGTTTATTCTCAAGACTTGGGTCTTGCTCGTATGCTTTCTTAGCATCCTCTACAGCTTTTGGGTCTAACAAATAAGTTGCTTCTTTAGCAGGCTTGTTATTATCTCTAACTTTATTTCTCCATTTCTTTCCATATAATTCCTCAAATTTTTTGGCTATGATATCTTCCTGCTGCATCATTCTACCTTTAAACATTCTGCTTGAAGCATCTACTCTTGCTGTTACCATGTCTTGCAACCTTCCTCCAAACATTTCCCCGGGCAACTTAGATATCAAATCCATTAGACCATCTAATGCCTCTGCTTCATTGAAAAACTTTTTAACCATCGTGTTTAGTTTAGTCACAAACTTTTTAACCACGCCTTTAAGTTTATTTCTTTTAGCATTTAATCTTTTCTCATTTTTTAAATCTGCTTCTGTACGTTGACCTTTATCTCCTAAGTCTGCCTTCTCACCTGTTACTTCTTCATAAGCAATAGAAGCATCTTTATTATACTTATTGTGAGCATCTTCAAGCTCTTGTTTCAACTCGCTTCTACCTTGTTGAACCATTTCCTCTAAGGTTGCTAGAGCTGTATCAAGAGCACCTGTTTTATTAACATCAGTATTCTCCATTAATAATGCGTTGTTCAGGTTAATTAGAACTTGCAAGTCTACCATTCTATCAAAGTCACCTTCGGTCATTTTAGATTTGGCAGCTATTTTATTAAACTCCTGAGTTAACGCTTCGTTCTCAGCCTCAATCTGTTTGACTGAAGAGTTCTTACTTAGTCGGTCTTGTTTAATCTTTTGTATTCTTTCTTTAATTTTTAAACTAATCTTAGCTCCTTTCTTTCTACCTGATACTTTAGTTTCATACTTACCATTAAGTATACTTTCAATTTTACTTTCAAGTCTTGTGTTGTTTTTTTGATTTACAAACTCTAACACCTCATCAAATATGTTTTCAATATTAGATTCGTTTGCGTTAGTAACTTTTCTTATAAGATTCATCACCTCACTACGAGTATATATATCTGCAGGCAAAGACTTTCTAATAAAGTTTCTTATAGCTGCTTTGGCTTTCTGTAAATCTTTAGCACCACGCCTTCTTTCTTGTACCATTCTACGAGCAGCAGTAAGTTTCTCTTGTACATTTTCACTTGTTCTTGTACCTACTGCTCTTTGGAATTCAACCTGTAGTAACGCTTGCTTGGTAGTTAGATTCTTGCTTCCGTCACCTTCGTTTATATATTCAGGTTGTTTCTGTAGGAATTCAATAGTTTGGTCTGCTATTTGCTGTTCTGTAAGCTTGACCTTTCTTCTCTTATTTCCTCTAATAAGTTTTTGTTCAAACGCTTTTACTCTTTGGAACAATTTGATACCTGCTTCCATACCACCCTGTATGTTTGCAAACGCTTTAGGTAGAGTGTTAAATAAATCTACATCTATATTCATCAACTTATTAACCACACTAGCAGGATAACCTTTTGTTCTAACTAAAAAGTCTTTGATAACTTCATCTCTAAAGTTCATGTCTCTACCTTCGGTGATAATATCTACTATTTCTTTTTGTTCTCTACCTCTAGGAGTTTCAGTAATCTCTTCAGTTATAGTTTCAAACAATGGTAGTTTAGATTGAGCAATCATACTGACAGCGTTGGCTTTACCTACGACCATCAAGTCTTTGTTTCTGTTTTTAAACTCTACTTTGTTTACACCTGTTAAGTCTGTGTATGTACGTTGGTCTAGTGGTTTGTTTGCTATTCTTTTTTTGTTATATGATTTATCTTCAGGGTATTGTTCTCTAACTCTCTCGTTTATTTCTTCTGTTTTAGTTTTGTCTCCTATTAAAGTGTCAGGCATATAAGGTTGTAAAGATGTTTTGACGCTATACAAACCATCGAATATAACAGTACTGTTAGCTTCTGAAGGAACTTTACCTACAAAGAATGGATGAGTAAATCCTTTGTCTTGTACTTCATCAACTAAACTTTCTGTGCTTTCAGGAACCACATAGGTAAAACCACCTACGACATAGCCACCTTTGTTTTCTTTCAAGAAGTTCTCTCCTAATAAAGCTTTGTCTCCAAACTCTAAAACAAAATCTTGAGTGTTGGTACCATTATCTAAAAATGCTTTTTTATATCCCGGGGTTTTAACATTAGTTTTAAGGTCTTTATTCTTTGGGATAACCCCTTCCATATAATATCTTCTTCGGTCAAAGTTTTCATTCTTCATAGCCTCAACAAATTCCTCAGGACTTACAGACTGTGGGTCTTTAATCATGTCTTGCATTTCCTGTGAAAGAGCTCCACCCATTCTATTGTTTTTATATGAAGCTAGCTCCTCGGCAAATGCTGCATAAGCTTTAGGGTCTTTCTTTTGTAGGTCTTCGATTGCGTCATAGAAAAACTCTGAACCATACATGTTTCCGTACATAGCATCAGGAGTTTGAATCATAACTGCTACACCTACTCTGTCTCCTGCCTTGTATTTCTTTTTAAGTTTATCCATGTTACGCAAAGCTGTACCTCTATCTAGAGATGCAAACCCTACTCCGTTCTCGTTATTGTCTTTCAAAGCTGCATAACCAAAGCCACCAAACAATCCTTTGTCAGGGTCAAGAGCTGTTGCGTCTGAAGTAATTACATATATATTTCCATTGTGCTGTTCAGCAAAATCATTCAGAGTAATAACCGGAAGGTCGGATACATTGTCTCCTTTAAATACTTTCTGTTCTCTGCCCGGAACTTTTTCAACTTTACCTTTAGGATTTACTGTAGCTGCTACACCATTGTCAGAGAATGGTTCTGCCTTTTCAAGAATCTTGAACTCATCAGTAAATATTTCTTGACCCATAGTAATTTTGTCTGCTAAAGTATTTAGTAAGTCAACTACTTGTGCGTCTTGTTGTGTGATGTTAGGACTAATGTCTATTAATTTATCTATTCCTAAAGTTCTAGCTGTACTTTTTAAGAAGTTTAGTATAGCACTTTGTGCAGGTCTGTCTAGTCTTTGATACCTGCTCGACATAATACCAAATAATTCTGCTAATCTCTCCTCGTTTTGAGCAGTCATTCCTTGGTCTTTATATTGCTTGGAAAATGCGTCAGCTTTTTTATAAAGTAAACTATTTTTATCTACAGCACTCATCACTCCTTTTGTAAGTGTGTTAACTGCTTTGGCTACATTAGCTTCGCCTAATCTTTCAAACAACATAGCATGAAAAGCTTCGTGAGCTACGGTAGTTTCTGTAGCTTTATTCATATCAATATGAATAGTGTTGGTATCGAAATCATAAAACCCTCTACCTCCTCTACCTGTAGCTTTATTAAACTCATCAGAAGATTCATGTAAAACTATTTTAGTTTTAAAGTTTTTAGCTAAGGCTTTAGCTGCTTTTACTGCTCTGTTAATTACTTTATTACGAGTAGATTTTTGCTCCTTATCTAATGCACCTTCTTGTTTTCCTTTTCTATTAAAGAATAAGTTGTCTTGTGTTTGTTCTGCTTCTGTCTCAGTACCAAATGCTTCTTGAATATCTTCTTTCTCTTCAGTAGTAATATCACTATCTTCGTCTAGTTCTTCTGAAGTTTCAGTTTGCGTTTTAGTTGTACCAAACTCTTGTATCTTAGACTCTGCATCTTCAGCAGCCTGTTGTTCTTGTGCAGCTATAACCGTTATGTTCTCAAGCTGTTCATTGATTTCAGCTATTCTGTTTTGGTCACTTTTAGTAAGCTGCTTGTCTTTGCCGGTGATTTTATTCTCTATGTTTTGTTTCTCTAATAATAAGTTTAAAGCAACTCTTGATTGTTGAACTGTGTAGTCGCTAGGAATCTGTGGCATCAATGCTTCAATCTTATTATAGTTTTCAAGTAAACCATCTGCACCTGCCTGAGTTAGTGGGTCATTAGGGTCGGCTACTCTTTGTTTTAGATTGGTAACAAAAAACTTTTTATACTGAGGGTCTTTCAACATTTCTTGATACCAACCAAAAGCTTCATCAGATACTAAATCTAAATCATTAGGGTCGCTTGCCATAGCAGATATGGCTGTAGGTACTGCCATTACTTTACCACCAAGAGCTTCAAGATAACCCTGATACATTACTTCTTTAAAAAATGCTCCTACTGTTTCAGGAGTTCGAAACATCTCTTTGTCTTTAGCCATGTTATATATATACTCTGATGATAGTTCAGCCACCGATTGTAAGGCTCCTGTTTCAAATTCAGTTGCTGCACCTGCACCAAGGATTAATCCTCCTTGTGTTGCAGCAATTCTCAATTTACTCTTACCTTCTTGAGCCATCAAGTTCTTTAAATCTTTTCGGATAAATTCAGCAAAGGTTTTACTTGTAGTGTTTTTATTACTTTTTAATAATGCTCTTCCTACAATACCATTTACTAAACCTTCTTGTTTTAATAAGTTTCTAAAACCAAAATCTTCTAACACAGCAGTAGCGATAGCTACAGGATATGCGATTAATCTTTTTTCACTATCAGGAATGTTGTCAAAGTTTGGATTCCTTGACATTTTTTCCATTTGTGCATCGTTACTTTGAGCCATCAATCTTACGATTCTCGTAGCTTTGTTTTTACCCTGACGAGATTTAATCATTTTCTTACCTAGCTCAGGACCATACTTAAGAGACAACTCAGTAGCTTTTTTACCACCGGTTTTAAGTATACCAACGAAAGCAGGTATAGAATAAAACACCCCATGCATTGCTTTATCGAAATCAGTACCATTATTTTTGTAAGCCTTTCTAATATATTCTTGAGGTAAATCTTCTTGTCCTATATATCTATTAAATATTTTAGTAAAAGCCTCTCGACTTCCCTCTTCTAATTCTCGAGCTCGAAAGTCTGCACTACCTGTATATATATTTCTATTAAAAGCATCCCCTCTAGCTGCACTCAATGCTCTATCAAACGCACTTACTTTGGTGCCATCAGGTAAAGTTATAATGCCCTTTCCTATACCCGAGGTCTCGCCTTTAAACAAGTTAGCATCATCATATATTTCTGTCGCATAAATACCGGTGGGGTCTCCACCTCTTTCTCTAAACGCATTCGTGGCTACTGTATTGTATACGTCACCTGTATAATTTCCTAACTCTCCATCTTCATTAGATATATTTTCAAATAATACCTTACCATTTTGAGGTCCTAAATCAGCTAATATACCTTTTAGTCGAAGCTCATCACGAGCATCTAGATTTTCTCCTTTGTTAAGTAATTCTTTTATCTCTATTAACTCATCACTAAAAGTATCCCCTAAAATTGTGGTGTCGTCAAGCTTGTATTTGGTCTGTTCGTTTTGTGATAACGCATCCATCGCTATATCCACATGAACATCATAGTTTTCTGAAACATCAGCAGGATTAAAGGCATCTTTTATACTCGTAATAAGTGCACCTATCTCTTCAGGCACAGATGTGAAAGCTCCACCAACACCACCTAACAATGATTTACCTAGTCTTTCTACAAATAACATTCCCCCTTCACCTCTATCCTGTCTCATCTGTACAAAATCACCTACCATTGCATCAAATTCTGCACCTTTAAGCATAAAAGATTTTTGCCTAGCACGCAGAGCTTTTTCTGCCATGTCTAGTCTTTGCGTTGCCATTAAATAAGTGTTGTAATTAGGGTCGTCAGCTAGCTCTTCAGGAGTTTTTCCTCCAAAAGAATTCCTATATATTCTGTCAAGTCTAATTTTTTCAGCAGAGTAACCTTTAACATCCTGAGCAAACCTATCTACTTGTGTATTAAAAAGAGTATTCAAAGCCATCAACTCTTTTTCGTTTTGAATTTTATTTAGCTTTTCTTCTTCCTTTTTTAATCCTGCTCTGAATGCTGCTTCTGAAGCTTCTTTGTTGTCTTGTAAAAACTTTTTTAATTTATTAGCTCTTGCTCCTGCTCTGATTTCTAGACCCTCAAAAAATGGTACGCCATATGCATCGAGAGGTATAGTTATTTCTTGGTCATTAGCTGAGGTTACCTTCATTCTATCTCCTAAGCTTGTCTCTTCAAACTTAAAACCATACTGACCAAACTTGTAGTTCATTTCAGGAACCACAGCTTCTTCTTCTCTATCAGATGTTAGCTCTTTGTCTATAGAATTGATGCTAGCTTCAAAGGCATTCTCTCCTATATTTGTACTGTATTCATCAGATAAAATACTTTGTGCGAATGGGTCAGATTCATCAAAGGTCGACTGACTCAAATAAGATTCCGATGTAATATCGTCTCCTGTTAAACCTGAAGGAGAACCCGGTTGACCTCCCATTTCCGGTGGAGCTTCTTGCGTGAATGGAAGGTCGGGATTTTTTTTTTCATCTTTCACCTCAACATCTTCCACAATTTCTTCACTTGAAACAACGGTGTCACCTAAAGAATACTGCTGATTAAATTCATCTTGACTTTTTGTATATAATCCCTGTTGAACAGCTACATTATAAACCTTATCCCTATAAGCTTCATCTTGATACTGCTGCTCAAATTCCTCATAGGATTTAGTGTAAAGCCCTTGTTGAGTTAATACGTTATAAAGCTTTTGTAAATTCTCCATTCTTCAATTTTATTTAATCAAGTACTCCTGATGGTCCTTCACCTGTTTTTCTTGGTCCTGCATAGTCTTGCATAAATGTCTCTTGTGCTGCGATGTTTGCAGCAGGAGTTCCACTTCTAATATATTCAATCAATAACTGTAACTGCTCATCCATATTATCCTGTGCTGTATAGAAGTAATGTGGAGTTTCACCATCAGGAGCATTCGGTCTTGTGATTTCTAAGTAATTCATTTTACCCGGCACTAATCCTGTAGGATTGTTAATCTTAAATCCGAGTCCTTGAATGAAAGGAGCTAATTTTGTTTGAACATATTCATCATCAGTTTCTATTCCACCGTCTGCATTCTGAAGAATGTTTTCTACTGTAATAGCTTTATCTAAATATCTACCTAAGTATTCTTGCTCAGTCTCCGGTACTTGTGTTCCTGCACCTGCACCTGATGGAGTCAGCGAACCAAGGTTGATAGTTCTACCTATCATATAATCAGGAGATTTAGGGTCGGTATACTTATCGTCAGTAATCATTTCTCCTTTAGGAAGTTTTCTTTGTTCCTCTCTACCATCTTCAAACTCGAATATAACGAATTCTTTATTTGTAGGGTCTGTATATATAGATTTTATTTTTCCTGTTCTTATACCACCTGCTAAATCAACACTATCTTTTATGTTAGATATACCTGTTAGCAATACTGCAGACTCTGCAAAATCATCAAAGCTCATTAAATTTCCTTGAGGGTCTGTTAAAGGAACTTTTTTAGTTACTCCTTGGGAAGTTATATATACTATGTTACCGTCTTTTTTAACTTTATCTGCGCCTAGTAAATCTCTGAAGTAAGTTTCTGCTGCTGCAACCTCTTCAGAAGTTCCATAAAATATATCACCTAACTTATTGAATGTTACTTTATCTTTCTTCATTTGGTCTCCTCTTGCAATATTAGTAGAACTCTCGAATGGTTGTCTACTTCCTGAGGCTTTTATCTTTTTATCTACGGAATCATTTAGTCTTTCCTTAATAGCATCTTTTACTGCTGTCCTTTGGTCATCAGTAAATTCAGGCTCACCACCTGCATTATTTTCTCTGTTCAAATAGATTTCGTTTGCCTTTCTTTTCTTTGGGTCTTTCTCATAAGTAAAAGTATAAGGTACTTTTTTACCATCTACTTCAACCGTTAAGTTTTCATTAGTTAAAATAGAAGTTACATGGAATGGGTTAGCCATCATAGCATCTGCCGTGTAACCTGCCCACTCATTATATTCTTTAATTAACTCTGCATCTCCACTATATTTTCCACCTTGTGATGTGGTTGTAACAATAAGGTCTAACCCTCCTTCTTTTCCTTGTAACTCAAGAGATAATTCATCAATTAATCCTAAATCATCTACTGCAGTATTAACTTCATTTCTTACATCAAAATAATCATAAGTACCTTGAAGGTTACCCATCAGTTCAGGAACCGTTTGGAAGCTAGATGGGTCGGTATCCATCTTGCCATCTTTCCATAATCCAATTGAAACCATTCCACTAGTAGGATTGATTAATGCTTTACTATTTTTTAAGTTATATAGTCCTTCTGCCTGCTCCATTTTCCATTGCTCTAACATTTGAGACCTAGTTGCAGGGTCAGCAGAATTCATTCTTTCCATCTTAAGTTTATATGCTTCTTGATAAGCTTCACCAAGCTTAAACATCATGCTGTTAGAGGAGTTTAAGTTAGCACGAACTCTTGAATATTCTCTAGGTTTTATAATACCCTGTCTTAAAAGTCTATCTTGTGTAAGTAAAACTTGCTGTGCATCAGAAGCATAATCTGCAATAAAAGTATTTCCATCTACATAATCTCCGGTGGGTGAATTGTTTAAGGTTTCCACCATTTCACGAGAGCGTTCTTCAATTTCTTTTTTTGACTGCTCTCTTACTTTAGCTTCTTCACTTAATATAGTGGTGAATTGCGTTGCTACAGCTCCCCAATCTACTTGGTCTGTGGCTTCCCTTCTGACATATCCAAATTTACTCATACTAATTTTAATTTATAGAACTTCTTAACTGATTAAACTCTATTTGTTCCTCTGCTGTTAATCCTCCACCAAAACCTAATTTATTCATAAGCTCATTTAGTCTAGCCATTTTTGCCTCATTAGTCACTTCAGGTTGAAGGAAATCTGCCGGTGGAAGAGGGTCAGCATTACCTGATTCCATAGTTGGATTTTGAAACGCTTGTTGTCTGTTTGCTGTCAATCCTAATCCATATTGGGTTTGATACGATTGACTTCCAAATAACGCAGCTTTTTGGTCTGCATCAAGACTTCTTCTGAATTGTCTAAACTCCTTGTTGGTCATGCCGGGGATTCTAGTCAAATCTAAATTAGTAAATCCTTCTCCTGCTGCTTCACCCATACCTACATCTACATTACCTATCGCTGCAAATTCATCAGCCGTCAATTGTGTATTTCCTAAAGCTGCTTTTTGTAGAGCTGTGTTTTGTTGGAATAAAGGTATTTGAGATAACCCTGACTGTAATGCCGTACCTGCTGCAGAAATACCTGCTTGCGTAGATGCAGCAGCCATTCGTTGAGCATCAGCAGCAGCTCTTTGCTGTCCTTCTATTTCTCCTAAATCTAGTTGTACATTGAGGTCTCTTAATCTTGAATCTTCTTTTGCCACAGCCATTTCAATAGCTTGTTGTTCTTTACTCATAGCAGCACGAGTCTGTGCCTGTGCTTGATTCTGTGCTTGTTGTAATCTTCCTGCCGTTGCAGCCACTCCTCTTTGGTCTCCTTCTCTCGCAGCATCTAAAGCCGTAGCTCCTGACTGTAGCATTGCTTCTCTCTGCAATTCATATGGTTCTTTTTTAATTGCTAGTTGCTCCATATAATTTACATTCAATCTTCTACGAGCTGTACGCATCATAGCTTCTGCTTCTGACTCTGCGTCTCTCTGTGCTCTTTTACTTGCACCGGCTTGAGCAAAGGAAGCAGCACTTGAACCTACAGCAACTGCTGTAGAGCCAATAGCTAACCACCCTGTCAATCCAATTCCTGCTGCTGTTGCGACTCCTGCCATATTTTTTTAATTTTTTTTATGACCTTTTTAGGAAGGTCTTTATAGTTATTTGTGTAAACATCTGCTTCAGCTTCTTCAAAAGTCTTAGCATTTGTTTTATATACGCAACACCAAGTTGTATCTTCGTGTATATATAATACTCTTTGGGTGCCTATTTTAGTAAATATTTTATGTGGACCCTCTACCGTTCTGACAACACCCTTGTCATCCAAGTAAGAAACCACTCCTTTTAATACAAAAGAGGGATGGTCTTGTTTGTGTATCATACTCACAACCACCATTCCTTTCGGCATAAATATTTCTCGAGTATACAGCCCTCCTTCTAAATGCTGTTTTAAAGGTAAAGTTTCTTTTAATTCTTCACTTTGTTCAGCACCTGCTTCATGATTCATAACTCCCTCAAGAGTATTCAATTTTTCTTGAAAAAGTTTTATTTTGTCCCACATTATACCTGTTAATTGTGGAATACCTCCTAATACCCTTTTTGCAAGGATTGACTCTTGTCCATCAACCATACAACAAAGATACTAAAATTAAGGAAAACTTTTCATTACATCCGATTCTACAACAAATAACTCCGATGGGGTTGTAACATCTAATGTTAGTTCAAATACGCAATAATGACCTAAAACTCCGTGTGATTCAGCTATTGGATTCTTAATGAAGAACCAATAATCGTTACTTACAGGTAAAACTGTAGGTTGTGGTGAAGGAAATGGTGGGTTTGCTGTAGAGTTTATTGTGATTGTAAATACATTTCCAACCCTAGTTATACTAGTTAATACACCTGCAAACTGAGGAGTACTGTAGTTTGGTCCTACTGCAAAATACATGAAGTCTCCAACACTAATGATACTTCCTACATTGATTCCTGCAGGAAAAGTTATAATTATATTGGCAGGGTCAGTAGTATCAAACGAATCACCTACACCAATACCATTTACACTTCTCAACTCCCATTGACTTTGGTCTGTGTTAGGTCCTGTTGGTCCATCGTTTCTTACAAAAGCAAACCATGCTCCTTCTTTTTGCTCAAAGTAT
>Ga0115011_10000612_pt1 | contig 28232 bp, 36 predicted proteins | sample TroAtlMetagenome_2_FD_88705 | JGI IMG/M metagenome (GOLD analysis project Ga0115011, IMG submission 88705) | Marine eukaryotic phytoplankton communities from Atlantic Ocean - Tropical Atlantic ANT8 Metagenome | ecosystem: Environmental > Aquatic > Marine > Oceanic | place: Tropical Atlantic...
AAATAACCACTCAAGCGGTTTTCCATCTGAATCAACTGAACGCATAAACTCATCACACAGATAGTTTCTCGCTCTGGTGATAAGGGATTCGTTGAAGATGTAATAAAATTTATGTTGGACTTGACATTGTGCGAGAAGAATCGCCAAGTCAATACAACTCTTTGCGTACATTCCGTGACAGTTCCCGCCGTACATTGGCGTCGCTATCATCATGGACTTACCTTTAAGAGTGTCTGGTCCGATTTTTAGTTCCATAGGTTACTTTCTATAAGTTTTCATTCACAGGTCATAGTATATCATAGTTTTCTGCTCTGTCAAGTAAAGTGAGCAAAAAAATGGGGAATGGGTCCCAACTCCCATTCCCCTGTGAGGAATAATACCCCACGTTTTATTTAGAAGGGTATTTCTGCACCTTCGTCTGTTGGACTGACTGCTTCTCCAGTCTCTTCCGAAACGTTCTCATCAACCTTAGTGTAAAGGTCAATGAATGAAGTTTTGGTTATGTCATCAAACCTGTTGAGACAAAGTTCAATAGCTTTCATCTTATCTTTGAAGATAGAGAAAGCTTTGACGATGTGGACGATTCTACGAGTCGCGATTAACTCATCGGTAGCTCCGTCAAAAAAGGTTTTACGAGTGATACTCGCCCAGTCAACCAGTTTGGTTGCGAAGTCTTCGTCCAGACAACCTTCCGCTCTCATAGCGTTGTTTATCATACGAATCTCAGTCGCACGAGCTGGATAGGGTTGTTCCATTGTGACAGGGAATCGGTCAAGGAACGCTTCGTTCATAACGTTGGTTCCGATATAACGACCATCCTCTGAACCTTTACCCTTAGTGTTCGCAGTTGCGATAACTGTGAAACCTTCTGCGGGTTGGACATACTGGTTGATCTTTTTCAAGAACAACGCTTTACCTTCCAGAACTGACTGGAGAGCCATAATCTTTGTAGACGCTAAGTCATACTCGTCTAACAGAAGAACTGCTCCTCGCATCATCGCGGTAGGAATAGGTCCCATCTGCCAAGTGGTGACTCCGTCTTTCAAAATGTAGTGACCAAGAAGGTCATCTTCGTCTGTTTCAACTGTAAAGTTGACGCGAATACATTCGCGGGTTAGTCTTGAACAAGTCTGTTCAACTCCAAAGGTTTTTCCGTTTCCAGAATGACCAGTGATAGCGATAGGGTAAAACTTCTTAGACTTCAAAACTTTTTTGATGTCGGAAATGTTTCCCCATTCTACGAAAGTCTCATCTCGCAAAGGAACAAGGTTCTCTTCAGCGACATCAGCTACATCAACTGTAGTTTTCTGAATAACTGTATTTGAGGTTTTGGACTCAAAAGGAATGACTTTAGCAGTCGCAGTTGCGATGCGGTCTTGTGAAAAACGATAGACTCCGCGGGAGACTTGAAACGCATCTCGCATTGCGGTTTTATCAACTGGACGAACTCTCGCCTCTTTCATCGCTGCGATGAATTCTGAGGACTTAACTTCTCTGTCGCCAAATTTCTCATTGGCAAAGTCAACCATCTTCTCAAGGTTAAGTTGAGTAAGTGGTTCACCAAAAGATGACTTCACAGCTTTAATCTCCGTGGTATTATCAATGATAGGGAGTTGATACAAGTCAGTATCAGTCTGCCATAATTTAATCCAGAGTGGGAAAGAGGAAGCGCCTCGCTCCTCTACAACCGACATAATTTCACTCTTTGCGAAATTAACTCGGCCTGGATAAGTATTTAGAATAGCAGAAATGAGTTCCGCTCTTGCGGGAGTTATTTCTTTTTTGTATCGTTTAGTGATACTTTCTGGTACTTCGTAAGTCATATGACCTCATAATGAATGTTGTTGGGAAACGTGGAGTCTCTTTCTCAACCCCACAAACATATTATCTCGCAAACTGGGAAATAAGTCAAGTGAAAAATGCATTTATTTTACTTTTTTTACGCGACCATTGTGACGAACTCTGTGAGAAATAATCTCTGGGACTTTCGTCTGTTTGCTAAACTCTTGAAAGAACGAGTAATAGAAGAGGTTTTGGAACCTGCTTCCAACCCGTGAAATTTTGCATCTGATTCGTCTGTTATCATCAGATTCTTATTTGGAACTGAGAACAGTTTTGAGTAACCTTTCGCTTTTCCTGCGATATATCCGTTCTTACGAATAATTCCTCTGGCTTCTTCAAGGTTAATGTCCATGTCGTTCGCCATGTGGTAGTTAAACTTTGGAAAGATATTAATACCAATGATTTGTTGACCAGTGCACTTTTCGAAAAAGGAAAGAAGATACTCAGTCGCATTGTTACGATAATATCTCTGTCTTTTAGACTGAGCTGTTTTGCTCCAGACAGTTCCAGTTTTCTTGTGTCGGTAAACACAAATATCTTGACCAGTTACATGATGAAAGAACTTTCTTGTGGAAAGAATTCCCTCTCTGTTAGGTCTAGTTTCAAACTGACAAACTCCTGCTCCAGAACTGGACTCGCCGTCTGTCAGGAGAATGGTATTACAGATATCAAGACCATACTGGTTTTTGAAATCGTTAACTAAGTCAATTCCAAGAATGATAACTTCGTTCAGAGGAGTTCCAGACAAAGGAATAGGACATTGTCCCATGTCAGATAATGAGATAAGATATTCACCCATCAACTGAAATTCTCGTTTTGACATTTTGTCGTTGTAAAGTTCAAAGAACCTCATTGTGTGGTCCAACTGTATTTCACCTTCGACTTCTTCTTCCCTTCTTCTTGAGTTGATGAAACCATCGAACTCTTCAGAAAGTTTGTTTCCTAACGGAGAGTCATACCTTCGTCCAAGTCCAAAGTTGGTAAACCCAAATACGCGAAAAGGGATTTTAACCATCTGACAAAACATCGCCATAAGGGCAGTTTGTTCAATAACTGTCCCAAAAACGTGTTGCATAGAACCAGAACAGTCAATGAAAAAGACCAGACCATGATTTTTACCTTCAGGTGTAGAGGTAACAGCTTTGAAAATGCGATCATCGAACTTGTATTTGTAAAGGGATGAAGGGTTGATAATTCCAGACTGATGGATACGACTTCTTTCGTGCATCGCCGCGGACTTTCTCATTTCAAACTCTTTAACCATGTGACGAACCATCGGTTTGTTAGCAGCTACAAAGTTCTGATATCTGGAATTCTGGGAAGCTGAGTTTTCCCATCTATTAATGTGGTTATATCCCCAACCATACCTACCTGAGTATCTCTCTTCAAAGTTTGAAGTCTCTCCGTAAGTCTCGGTGAAATATTCCAACATGGTTTTGTAGTCAATAGTATAATCTTCGTGTTTGTATTCTGGAATAAAAGCGTTAAGGGTAACTCCCTCAAACTTGTCATCGGAGAGTTCGCTCTCATGTTGACGAAAGTTTGTGTCAGTAATAGACAATGGGTCTTTATCAACGTGTTCCTCAAACCTATCCTGAGTAGTTCCAAAACCTCCGCCTTCGGTAGGGTCATGGTCTTCAAACTTCGTAGGTTCTTCGCTTTCTAGTTTTTCAGAGGAAACATCTTCCAAGTCTTTTGAACTTCCGCTTTTAACAGAACTATCTTTATCATCTTCAGCTCCTTCAGAACCTTGGCCAGGCTTACTTTTCAAACCTTGGTCTTTAGTTTCTTCGGAGTTATCGGAACCTTCTTCCATATCCGCTTCAGACTCCCCAGAACTTTTCATGGGTTCGTCACCTTCTTCAGACTCAGACTCCTCAATAGGTTGACTATTATCAAATTTCATATCTTCCAACATCGCTTGAATGTCGGTAGTCAACTCTTCGTCTTTTGCATACTCCCAGAGGTCTAAGGTCAACTTTTCTGTATCATCCCAAGTCTCAAGGTTCATACCTCTCTCAATGAACTCCATCTCTTTTTCAGAGAACTTCATGTTCAGAGTCATTCCGACTTTAAAATACAAGTTGAACCTGTCAACAAACGGAAGATCGTTTGCATTCATGTTCTTAATACCAAAGAAGTCACGCTCAAGTAAGTCGTGATATCCGTTGATCATTCCAGACCTTCCGCCTGGGTATCGTCTTTTAATGAGTTTTTCAATACGAGCATCTTCAACAACATTCAAAAAACCTTTGAATCTTGAACCTTTAGGATGTTTCTCAGAGTGGAAACCTTCAGCAGGTGTATGAAGTGCGTGGGATACTTCGTGGAGAACGAGTAGGTCATAAAGTGGACCAGACATCTCTTTGAAGACAGGTAGGAAAAGTTTGCGGTTAATAGGGTCAAAAGCTGCAGTCTCAAGACCTTTATCGTGGACTACAGTGATGTTCTCAGTTGCCAACAACTGGGCTAACATCGATTTTTCTTGTCTTAGGGTATTTGTCATAGTTCCTTTCTCAATCATTGAAACCTATTATAACGCTAACTCGACTAAAAAGTCAAGTGAAAAATGAAAAAACTTTTACTCAGACTCTTCGTCTTCCATACATGGTTCGCATGTATACTCGTAAGTTTCTTCATCGTATCCAAACTCAGGATACTCGTCTGTGTCAGACAGACAACCATATTTACACATTATCATACTCATATTTTAACTTTCTAATCCGTGAGGATATTCAACTACGTGAGGAATAAATTCTAACTCTTCGTCAAAAAAGTTAGGTTGGGAAGCACACCGACTTTCAACCCATTCGCCAGTATGGTCTTTAAAGGTTTTCTTACCCCACATCATCATGTGGTTTAAACCTTCTTCAACCGACTCAACGGAGATTCTGTGTTCGATGAACTCGTTTTTTCTAATAGACATAATTTTCCTTTTTTAGGGTTTTTCTCTCACTCACAGTATATATGATATCACAACTAAAAAAATAAGTCAAGGGAAATATCAACTTTTTTTCCTTTTTTTTCATTATCTGTAACAGGGACCAGTCCATCTCATATTTCGTTCCATTGAGATGGTATCGAAAACTGAACAACGAGCGTGGTTCCTAGCTGGTGCCGCCCAACCTGCGGGAAGAAGAACATCTCCAAATTGAAACTTCTTGTCATCGACACAGTTGACAATAAAAGCTGAAACTGAGTTGTCTGAAACAACCTTGATGTATTTTCTTCCAACAGTATAATGGAGTTTGTTACAAAACTCTTCGTACATTTCGTGGGAACGACCATGTGGGTCTCTCCCTCTTCTTGACCATTCCAAGTAGTCATTCTTCATAACATTCATGAGTATTTCAACTCCTGCTTCCATTCTGTCTTTCATGTCACCTTCTGCGATATTCATAACGTTCCTTTATTAGGGTTTCTCAATCAATTCAGATTATATTATACGCTATCTAGCGCAACAAGTCAAGGGAAAAATGCACTTTTTTTCATTAAAATCCGTGTGGAGTTCCCCAATGATAATAGGTAACTGCAACGAATATTATCTTCATAAGATGTTTCCAAATAAATAGTTCTATCATGGTCTAGCGTCTACCCATATCTTTTTTACTCTAACATTTCTATGGCCGAGAAACTCCATATCAACTTTGAAACGATATGCAGTCGTGGCTTTGTGAAAAGTCTCCATTACTTTACCTTTCACGGAGACCTCGTAAAGGTTTCTTTCTCTCATTATACAATTCCGTCTTTTTCAAGTTCTTTCCATTTTTTAAGGAAGGCAACCATATGTCCTTCTTCTTTACCTCTTGCCTCTTCTTCGTAAGGCATATCAAAATATTTCTGTAGAGAGTCAGCTTCGTGGTGAACTCCTTTGTAGTAAAGGTTTCCCTCTACGTAGACCAAAGTTCCTTGTATATACTGAGCGACATGAGTCATTTCGTGTGCAACGATATTGACTACTTTACAGATACGCTCATCTGGGTGGAACTCTCTGTTCCAAGCATCGTGGGTTATTCGGTGGTAGTCAACAATGACTTCGTATTTTCGGAAGGAGTGAGGAATAGCCTCACCTTCGGAATGGTGGTGTTTGAACCTAAGAGTCAGGTCCAAGGAATCTCTATTTTCTTTTCCTATCATCCTGTCTAAAGAGACAGCAGTCATGACAGTCGCGGCTGTGGACAGTCGGTCAGGTAGATTTCTTCCAGTTATCTTGAATTCCATAGTCTCCTTTTTTATTTTACATATACATCATAACTGAAACTGAGGCGATTGTCAAGTCAAAAAAGAAAAAAAAGATTGTCAATGATATCAACCATTCACTATCAACTTTTCATTTTTCCGTCATTCTACTTGATTTTTCCTAAATACTCTGTTATACTTATCTGTGTTACGGATAATAAATAAAACTGTGTAAGGACTTTATGGATATTAGCTTAAGCGCTAGCGCACAAAGAATTATTAATGAGACAATTGCGGAGGGAGAATATCTTCGTGTCTCTGCAAAGTCTGGGGGATGCTCTGGTTGGAAGTGGAGTCTTGAGACTGAAACTGGTTTGGAAGACCGAATGGACGATGTCTTCTTTACTGAGACTTTTGAGGTAAGATGTAACCATGATATACTTCATAAGGTTATCGGTTCTGTAACTATTGACTATTCTGATACTGGAAACTTAGTTGAGGATGGGTTTATCTTCCGTCGCCTCGTTGCCCCTGGCCACTCCTGTGGTTGTGGAGAGAGTTTCACTCCTATCTCTGAGATACATAGCAATAAAGTATGAGTCTACAATATCGGACCAAGCTTTGAACTTTAGTTCTTGACCTGTCCTTTCTACAAATGCGTCATACATATCTAGTTTCTTCGCATTTCCCTTTCCTGTCGCATATTTCTTAACAGTCGTAGGAGGGACAGTTTCAAAAGGAACTCCGTAGTTCAACATCTCATGTTTCAATACCCCACCATTCTCAGCTATCTTAGTGACGGCATCTCCTCTCGCTCCAAAAGCATAAGACTCCAACATAACAAGACCTCTATCTGCGGTAAGAATGGATAGAGCCCAGTCGGCTAGTCTTCGTCTTCTGTAGGTTTGAGAAAAGAAGTCTGGATAGGCTTTGACTGAAACAAATTCAGTAGACTCTTCTTTACCTAGACAGTAGCTATGCCACTTGTCTTCCCAGACTTTTGTAATAGCGGGTGAAGTTAACGAATAGTCAACCCCCCAGAACGGAATTTTCCGCACGAGCTTTTTCCTCTTCTACGCATATTGGAAGTGTTCCATCAACAATTACTTGAACTTTTGGATTAAGTGGATTGTCTTCGACTACTTCTTCGAAAGTTATGGAATGACGGAGAGCATCTACAGTACATCCACAAACGGACCTTATTTGTTCAGGCCAGAGTTGACTGGAAAACATCTGTGATTCTTCTATTTTATCAGAACAACCCTGAATGAAACCATAAATCCATGCTGAGTTGTACCAATAGGGTTTTGCTCCGTCAGGATGGGCGTGAAGGCTAGAAGCCGTCAGAATCGCCATCATCGTAAAGACCAGCTTCTTTCTCTTCTTCAATCTCGTTATTGATTCTCTCAATGTCTGTATCATTTTGTCTCAATATATTATGCCGTATCTCTTGGTCGGAGAAGTACCTACCACGATGGTCGATGGCTTGTCCAACGAGATTCAGTCGTTGTTCCATAAGTTCAGCATTCTTGAGTTCATCAAAATGAGTATCAGTTTCATAAACAAAGAGAATGTCGTCCCGAATTTGGTCCCAGTCCTCAGCCGATGCAATACCTTTTAACAGACATTGTTTTTTCATCAAGTCATAGAACAAGCCGTTAAAACGACTTCTGAGTCTATCTAGGAATTTTCCAAATTTAATTTCATCCCTTGTTATCTCGGAAGCTCTACCAAAGAAACCAGATGACTGTTCATCTGACATTCTAGAGAGTGGGACATTCAAGGCTTTGTAAAGTTTTTTCTGAAAGAAAAGAATATCTTCGATGTCGGCTAAGTTTTGACCGCCTGGCAAAGTAGTTATTTCTGTTCCTCTACCACCTTCTCTTCGTGGGAGCCAGAAGTCTTCAAGAATACTTGCAAACTTTCTGTCATCCTTTACTTCTCCAGTATTAGCGTCGTATACAATTTTGTTCTTGTATCTCTGCATAATATCCCGCATATATTGTTCCGCCTTTATCTTTGGCAGGTTACCAACATCTACGTAGAATATTCTTCGTTCTGGAGCACGAGAGACACGATAGATGATTTGGGCATCTTCTACCATTCTCAGGTTGTTTAGAGGTTTGATAGCTTTGTGTAGGTAACCAAGAACCATCTTGCGTCCAGCGTCCATGAGACCTGAACCAGAATACGCTATCGAATCCTTGGATATTTTGATTTGAGATTTACTCCCTGAGTCTTTCGTGAAGAAACCTGCAGGAGCGTAAATGTAATATTCATCAAACTCAGGTATTATCGGTACATTCATTGAGTTCTGTAACTGTTCGGGAGAAGGGCGTCTTTCTTCCCTTACCTTTTTCAGTTTCAGCCCATCGATGATACGGAGTTCTGTGAGACCTTCCTCTGGTTGCTTTGGGTCAATGATACAATGATAGTAGACTCTACCATCAATATACCAACGCTTGAATACATCGTAACCAAGATTGCGGAAGTCTAGAAGGCGTAGGATAGTCTTAAACTCACGATGGAGTTCTTTCTTGACTTTATCGCCTACGTTGAGGTTTGAAAGGTTGAGGGTGACAAGATCGGTTTTCCCTGTGTCTACAATAATCTCATTAACGATATCATCGATTGCCGTCTCACACTCAGGTTGTAACGCCATACCACGATATCGGGCGATTAAGTCAAACTCATTTTTGACTGTACCCTCAAGATCAAGGAACTGACCAAACGCCCCAGCACCAGAAGCAATGGAGGCTACCCCATCTTCTGGTTCTGGAACTGTAAAATGCTGAGAGGTCAGCTTGTCACTGTCGTCCTTCCCGATTGTAAAACCGAAAAGTTTGATTGCCATAATATTTTCTCTGTACTAATTAGTCTTTAAGTTCACGAGTTGCGGACTTTTCAATCTCATAGTATTGATAAGCCATCTCAACTGTGAAAGATTCTATCGTATCGGTATCCCCATAACTTAAAGCGATATCTCCAACGTTAACTGGGAACGCGGTATTGAACTTATATCTGCGAAGTTCGTTACCCTTCTTTCCAAGTTGTGTTACATATATAGTGGAAATTATTTCGCTATCGGAGTTAATCTCTACCTTGTTTCCAAATACGTTTGCGAAGTTTTGAATGTCGTGAGTCCACTCTTCAAAAGCGACTCTGATACTCATGTCCTCATCGTTGTAAAAGGAAAGAGAGAGGTTTCCGTAAGAACGAGTTCCAGGCAGTTTCACCTGTCTTCCCATAAAACTAACAGGAATAGAACTGAGTTCTGTTGCAGGTAAACTCGCTGTCTGACACAATAAGAAGTGTTCAGGAGCGAATGTTGGTACGTTCTGAAAATACTGTTGCCCTTTTCCTTCAATACTTACAGCAAATAAGTTAGGACGAGCACCAGCTTTTGGAAAACTCTTGATAAAATCATTTATCGAATATGCTACATCAGCCATTTATCTCCTTTATACTGCCCCAACTGCTTCGCTAAATTCGACCCCAGAACGGACCGCAACGAATGTCAGTTGAATGAAGTTAATAGATTTAGTGGGCTTGATAAAGATATCAGCTGCGAACTTGTTAGCATCAATTAAGTCAGGAGTATTATTGGTTTCGTCACAAACAACTAAGAAGTCTGTGATACCTTGTCCTGATTTGATACCTTCCAAGAATCCCTCAATAAGTGAGGAGAAGTTCGACCTTGTGAACGCAGTATTGAACTGGAACAACTGGTCTCTCGCCGCTTGACCGATAACTTTTTCGCAGTAAATGAAAAGTCTACGGACGTTGATTCTGTCAAACGCACTTGGTTTTGGAGAAAGAGTTTTGTCACCAAAAAGAACTGTACCTTGGCCTGGGAAACTTACTACTGGGTTGTACCCAATTCTGTAGAGTTCGTCCCTTTCTTCCTGTGTTGGATTGTAAGCCAAACGAATAGCACTGTTAATAGTACCTCGTTGGAATCCAGCAGGGGAAAACCATGTATCAGCGTCAGCGTCAGTCCTTGCAAGGATACCCGCAATGTCTCCGTTCAACGGAATCCAGCGATAGGTGTCATTGTATTTATCGTACTGATATCCCCATCCAGTATCTAGGATAGAGTATGTTGACGATGTCAAGGATGTTCTGAAGTTTTTCAAATTTGAAAGTTCTTGATTTGGTTTGTTAACTACGTCTGAGAACTCAGGAGAGATACAAACTACACAGTCCTTTCTCTTCCCTGCGATACCTGTGATGTAGTTAGCAAGTGTTGCCCCATCCCCTTCGGGTGGTGCACCCATCATTATGATGGATATTTCAATAACGTTAGGGTCGTTGAACTTGTCCCATCCCAGTTGCATGTCGCCAACTGTGATAGCAGCTCCGTCACTTCCGCCAGTCATTTCAAAGTAATAGTTTTGTTTGACTGTCGTAAAACGAGCGTTCTTTGTGTATCCTCCCCAGTCTCCAGTCGCCGCGGCCATCGCTTCGTTTGGATGGTTCAACCAAGCTACGTACTGTGAAGTGTTATTGATTCTCTGTTTGTAATAGATGCTCGCACCTTCAGGTGACTTTGCATCTCGACCTACAGACAAGTTAGACCATGACTCAATGACATCGTCTTCTACTTCTGTCCAATCAGCGGCGTAGTCGTAGATAACACAATGTATTTCGTCATTTGTAGCGTTCGCTGTTTCAGCGTGACTACTTGTGCCTGGAGCTGAGTCAAAGTTCAATGCGAACTTCCATCTCTTATCGTAACTCGTTCCACCTGCAATAGCGGTAGTCGAGATAGTATGTTTCAATGTCATTGAAGTCGCTGACTCAATGGAAACAATCTCTGATGTGTTAGCTCCGACAACAATAGAGTCTCCTACAATGAAGTCTGTATTGAAAGCTGTTCCAGTTCCAACAACTGTTAAACTGTTGGCTGTCAAGGATACTGTTCCAATCATATTGAAATCTTCAAAGTTGGAATGTATCATCCTTGTTGCGGTTGAACTCGCAGCTTGGTCGGCCAATGGATATGTGAAATCGCATTGGGTATTTGATGTTACTGAAGCAACGTGAAAAACGTTGCCGTTGATGGAGACTTTTGCTCCAACAAATAATTCTTCGTCAAAAAGCGTACCTGTTCCTGTGCAGACTCCAGATACAACCTCACAAGTCCCAGACATTTCAATAGCTGGAGTGTCGGCTGGACACATAGCTATACCAAGGGAATTCCCCAAGGTGCCTGGAAATTTTGCTGCCCAGAACCTATTTGGAGTGGAATCTAAGTTTCCACCTTGGTCTGGGTCTAGTCCGATATAGGCGTCGGCGTTTTTAATCAAACGGCCTCCCCCATCAGTCGTAGCGTTCATTGCGTCATCAGCTACGACTCTGACTAATCTTAGGTTGTTACTGTAGCTCAGGAAGTTTGCCGCAGCATAATAATGAACGTAGGTGTCTTCGTTAGGTGCTCCAAACCTCGCACGGAGGTTAGGTTCTGATGTCACCAATGTGATGTCATCAACTGGACCCCATACAAACTGTCCCACTCCAGCAGCGATAGAAGTCGCTACTGCAGGAGTTCCAGTAGTAAGGTCAATCTCCCTAATCGAGACGCCTGGACTTATTGGAAATGCCATATAACTCCTTTTAGTTACAAATCGTCAGCAGTTGCGTATTACTAGAGTATTTAGTAAAATCGAGTATTACGACAACCACGAATCGTCTCCATCTTTCACCACCATTGTGGGTGGTTCCTTATAGTCGTATTCTGTTATTCCGTCATCATAAAATCCAAACGGAGTTATATCATCCCAAGTGTCTTGGTCGACATCTTGAAGGAATTCACTTCGTAGGGAAACCTCAATGAGGTCTTCAAAGTATTGTTGTGCAGAAAGCCAACCAAATAAGAGACAACACATAACTAAATCATCCGTATTGCCTGGCTGGGCTTCCCAACTCTTCCCCTTCTGACAGAAGGCGTAAAGTTCTTGTATGAGGTCAACATCCTTGATAATGACTTTATCACCTTCAACCATATTCTTGAACATATTTGCACCAATGTTCTTGGTTATCATAGTTTGTCTCAGTCCCATAGACGCGGACCTAGAGAAACCAGCAGAGATTACAATACCTTCTCTACCATTGTGTCTTGTCATTATCATATTCTCGTAACCTATGTCGGTTCGGAGGATATGACCTACTTGAGCCCCGACATCATTGGTTTCTACCAATACGTGGGCTTCATTATATTGTTTTGCTATCTGATGGATGAAGTTCGGGAATACCAGAGGAGTTACAGTATTATCTCTGTATTTCGCGACCATCATCGCAGGATATTGTGATACATTCCAAACTGTTATCGCTGAGTAGTCTTTTCCCTTTCCGTGGGCTACATCAGCCGTCAAAGCGTATTGTTGGCCGTATCTGGGTTCTTCGTAGATATCCAGACCATTTCTGGAAAATACTGGTTCTTCCCATCTCAATAGCGTCAGTTTATCAGCGGAGATGAGTGTATCGGCTGAACCAATAAACTCTGTCTCAAATTCCTGTCTGAACTGTTCAACTGAAGTATTTCTTACCTGTTTCTTCTTCCACTTCTCATCTCGGCCAGGGACCTCAGACCAATGAACCTCTATCGGTTCAAAATCAGACTTTCCATCTGCCGCATCTGTCCACATCTTGTAGTAGTGGTTCATTCCTTTTGGAGTTGAGACAATTATCATTTTTGTCTCGTGACCAGAAGTAATAGTAGGATATACGGAACGAAAGAAGTCTTCGGCTATATGGGATTCAACAAAAGCAAACTCATCAAGAAAAACGAGATTAAAAGAACTACCGCGTATCGCTGACGAGGAAGTAGAGGAACTGATGATAGAACTTCCATTTTCCAGTTCAAAACTACCTTTATTCCAGACTCCAACCCCTTGTTGTATCCATGTAGGAAGGTGTTCGTATGCCAGTTGCATGCGTTGGAGTAGTTCTCTAGAAGTCGCCGCTTTATTAGCAAGTAATGCAACCTTCTTACTCTCATTGAATAGAAGATACCAAAGTATGAACGAAATAACTGTGACACTTTTACCCGATTGTCTCCCAACTTTACAGATTGTGAACCTATTCTGAGTAAAAGCGTTGACCATCCTGTGCTGAAACTTGTACATTTTGAATGGTACGAGTCCAACATCGAGTGATACGATTTTGATATATTTTTCAATGAAATAGTTTGGGTCTTCAGCACACTTAATGTATTCTTTAATTTGTTTAGCGGAGAACTCTTGTTCCTGAAATTTAGCCTTTATCAGTGGATTCGATATGTACGCTCTTTGGCTCATCTTCGTATGCTCCTGATTTTATCGCTTTGAGTAAGTCCGCAGTTGAACCTACCATCACATTATTTTGAATATTAGTTTGTTTGTGGATGTCAGTCCCTTTTATCTTGTTCACTTTTCCGTGAAGGTCGACCAAGTCAGACTGAGCTTCCGTGTAAGCTTTGAATAGTTGTCCAAATACCTCAAATGCTCTTGGGTGTCCAGACGCTTTCGCGAGTTCAAGGGCCTCCTGCATAGCCTCAGCTTGCATTTCGACCCCTTGGTAAATATTTTCCCTCGCGTATTCAAAGTCAGTATCTAGGGAAGCAGTATTGGATGGTGTCATGGTGGGCGTGGTGTCATCATGTTCCACCATGTCGGTAGTTGTCTCCTCTAAACCGAATTCTGAACGAAGCTCGAGGTCGTTCATAGCATCGCGCCTTGTTGCTTGGGAGTATGCTGTAGTGTATTTTGAATCTTCTGTGTGCATTGTATATTTACTTTCGCCCAGTAGTCCTGTCTTCTCTTACTTATTGCAAGGTCAGTTTTGGTATCGCCTTGTCTTCTGGCTTTAAACTGGTTCTGTTGTTCATTATGTAAAAACTCGTAGGTAAAATCACCTCTGGTAATATCTACCAAACAGTCACAAATCGTCACTGCTGGAGCTGGGGGAACTCTTGACATTTGCTGTCCCTGAAAACAGCTCGTCCACATATTCCTTATCTCTAATGTGGGATAATCCCCTTGAAATTTGCTCTTCTTCGCTATCTTCTCTACCTCTATCGTTTTGGTACAACCACCGAGCAGCACCAACCCTATAAAGATAGTTAATATCTTCTTCATCTTTTTCCTTAGGCGGTGTCAGACTCATCAGTCCAGTATGGAGAGAACGCTACTTCGGGACTATATCTAGTAATATTGGTGTCAATCGTATATGAGTCAAACTCCGTAGCTGATGCAGGACTAGGAGAGATAACTATCTCAGAGTGCATGCCTGGGTCTTGGTCTTGTAAATCACCGAAAGTTCTTACTGTTACTTCTCTTATTGAGCCACCCTTACTTGAAATATCTTTAGTTCCAGCGAAGAAGTAAGCCCTCATCGTGAAACCCATTGTCCAGACCATAACTCTCGTTCCGTCTGCAGTCTGTTCGTAAGCATCATCCCATTGAACCGAATCTAGGATAAGCGGAATGTCGAGAGACAGTCCTTCCAAGGCTGGGTCACTAGATTTGAGTAATCTCAAGGATGCGGTGAAGTCAGGATGAAAGTTCGGTATTATCTGCTCGACTATTTGAGCCCCATCCTCTGTCGTTTTAGACCAGATGTGGAGTTCAAAGTTGATGTCGTAAGGAATGTGCATTGGAGTCTTAACTATTGCTCCTGCATTATTCCTACCTCTAAAACTATTCAGAGGATTTAATTTTCTTGACAGGTCGTATTGAAAACCAGACACGAGAAACCCCATTCGTGGTAGAACCACGTTTGGTTTCCTGTTAAGAGTTGGGTCGCCAAGTATTCTCTGGCGATAATAGTCCCTACTAGCATAAGTTAGTGGGACACGAAAACGATTGACAACATTCTTGTCTTTGTCAAATCGTCTACATTCGATATTGTTGAACAGAGTCCCAAAATATGCGACATATGTTCGTATGAACCTGTGATAAAAGTATCTTCCAAACATTAGAAATTTCCGTCGCTAAATGGGTCAATCTCTGAGAAGTCGATGAAGGACTCTTCTTGTGTTCCTCCTATTTCCTCACCTTGTGAGGCTACCTCTTCGAACTCCTCATTTTGTGCCAGAACGTCCGCTGGAGTGTCCAGTTCTTCGTCTGGCGTAAGAATCAGAGTATCAGTAATACCTGCGAAGGAGCCTTCAGGGACAAATGTTAATCTCCTGAATGAACCAGTCGTTATGATGGTAATACTGAATCTATCTACACCATTTTCGTCTATGATGTTACCCTCTTCGGCCTCCAGTTTCAGAGGTGATAAAGCCTCCAACTGAATGTCAAGAACAAGGTTGTCTCCGTTGTCTTCTGCTACGATTTGGTCAGTCGTTAGACCTTCCGTTGCTAGGTTCGCTACTGTATTCTCAATTCCTCCGACAATAATGTCGTTTGCGGTAAAACCGCCCCTCATTGGAACTACAGTAAGCTTGCCAGTCCATTCATCGTGGTGCAGAACACGAGCAGAAGGAGAAGTTGAAGTATGGTCGTCAAGACCAAAATCACTTGTCTTGTAGATAACTTCCCCTCTATTAAAGGTTCCGTATCCCTCTTGGGTTGAAACGTAACACTCAGCTCGTCCCTGAGCATGGTTGTCTTCGATGGAATCAATTTCCCGAATACCTGTGTTAAATATCTCATTGCTATACTCCAGTAAATCGCAAACCATTTGATACTGTGGAATGATACCGCCTGGGTAGAAAGGCGCCTCGTGTTCAACGAAAGTTATCTGGAATACCTTTTTATTAAAAGGAAAGTATACCAAATCTCCTTCGAATGGTCGGGACCTTAAAGATGACTGGGAACCTGTTTCTAGAGCCAGAGTATGAATAATTCCATCTGACTCAGGTTCTAAAACAATGTTGTCACTTGTCGACCCAAATGAATTAAACTCCATTCGGAATGTATCAAAACCACGTTGGTCCTTCTGATATGCAGACTCATACGTATCTTGGTATTCAATAGTTTCCCATGTCTTCCTTGACATGGTTATTCTCATGCGGTCTTTTATCTCAAGACCAAATTTTGAGTAAAACTCTCCCTCGCCTTCAAATCCGTCTGTGTTCTCAATAAGAACAGCAACGTTGAAGGAAGAGTCAAACTTTAACTGTTGAGACTGACCAAAAATTGAGTCTTCTTCAACAGCGTCTTTTCTAGGCAGATAGATGATATCCCATCCACCTAGAAAAATTGTTTCTGCTGTAAGTGAGTCTATTAGACCCTGTTGACCAGAGTCAGAGTAGGGTCGTATATAAGGACTTACTGGCATTGTTCTCCACAAGGGGTGTATTCGTCGCACTCACAAGGATTGCAACTACAGTTTTCGCACTCACAGTTTGGGTTATCGCAGGACATTAAGCCCTTTCGATACTAAGGTCCATTGAGCCTGGGTCAAAGGTTACATTATAAGTAAACGATACTGGTTCCATTACTGAACCTGCCGTATCGTCAATATAAGTACAAGCTGAAGCTATCATATCGTTAGCCCATGACATACCCTCGTCTTGGAGAGCTGCACCCATCATCGCACTTCCGTGATTCATCATTTCTCCCATGTCAGGCATAACTGGCATAGAAGGCATTGACTCGTCTGCTGGGTCAGCGATACGAGAAACCATATCCATCATTGAACTACAAGGTTGACTTGGGTCAGAGGAAACGACTTGGTCAATAACTGACATCGCTTCTTTGGGAATACATTTTTCAACCATTCCCATAACGTGTTCTTTCGCGAGGTTAGTCGCGGCATCGGCACAAAGTCCTCCGATTACATTTGTCAACATAGGTACGAGCATTGGTAACATTCTTACCTCTTTCTATTTACGTGGCCATCCACGACTGTTTCTAGTTTTACCAGACGCTCCTCGATGGTTCGAACTCGGACAATTGTGTCCTGAACTTCTGGTGGTGGTTTAAAACTGTTTATCCATGCAGTATTACCTTCTACCTGTTTCGAACCATTCGCCAGTTCATTTTCCAAATAACTGAGCCGTTCTGTGAGACTGAAGTAACCCCAGACTCCGATAGCTACCGCTATGATAAGTGATATTAAGTTTCTCAAGGGTATCTGCAATTCTGAATTTTCATTAAGTTTCATTAGGTGTTTCTTTTTTGGCGGATATTCGCTCATCAATTTGTTTAAGTTTTGTAGTGCTGACATGCACGACAAAATCTACAATAACAGGTAACAAGTCCCTGAAAGAAAGTGCTACCAGAAATGCCACCAAATATTCGAACTCTTTGTATTCTTCCAAATGACTTATTTGAAAGATGTAGTATATGAACAACATTCCTGAGCCCATATAAACTGCGTTACGAAAGAAGTCGGCGAATCTTGTTTTGACATCCTTTACCATTACTAAGACTGAGTACAACAAAATAAAAATACCCATCAATACTAAGTTTAAGTTTTCTAGCAGAGTCTCCATCAGTGATGCCCTCCGCCATGTTGTTCTCTAAGGTCTTCTTGTCTACGAATCTCTTCGTTAGCATTTATCATAACCTCTTCTTCTGAGAGGTCACATTTGAATGCAGTTAAGATTCTATGGGCGCCTTTGCCCTGAAGTATCAAGTTTAATGACTCTTCGTAGTTGTCATTCGCATCATCCATCTCATGGTCTACTATCTTCTGTAAATTCATGCTCTCTCTGTGCAGGATCTTTTCAACTATTAATGGAACCTGACTTATTGAGTATGCTAACCATAAAACGGCAAATACGAGAATCCAGAGAACCTTAGACTGTTTCACGACCATCGCTGCTTCGTGTTTGTTGTCCACTTGGGCCATTCTTCTCCTTTTTTACTGTTTTATTATTCTATGAAAAAATCCATTGGGAGTTCGTAATTCAGACTCATTTCTTCTTCGAGTCTGGCTAAGTTTTCTTTCGCTTCCTGCATAATAGCATCGCCATTCAGACTTACTCCGCCTGGCAATTGAACTCCTACCAACTTAACAAGGTTCGAACCCCATTGGTATCGAACCAACTCTGTGGCGTATTTCTTCAACCACATATCTGAAAATGCATCTGTGTTCTCTGTAGGGTCGAGTCTTTTAAATGCAACCATTACAATATAGTCGTGCAAATTAATGTCTGGTGCCCTATTAGCAGAAAGTCCGTTTACTGCTGAGGACGGCCACATTAAGTCGAGGTAGAGTTTATCCGTATGTCTATTGAAACGTATGTTCTGTCCTCTACTTCCAAATGTTTCATCGATGAGGTCCAGATGTTCCATCGTCATATGAAAGTTAGAAAGATTTCCTTGGGTCAGGTGAGGCATCTCGTTCATCATGTATTGATACTTGAAGGAGAACATCCCTGAAATGTTTCGGTGAGAAATAGGCGGTAAAATGCGCTCGATACCGATGTAAGAATCTGTTACTGGTATGTAAGTATTATCGATGTCAGTCTGAGTGACTTGATGTCTAACGTATGTTCTTTCGCTTCCATCAAAGTGATATTCCTGCCACTTCTGGACTGCTTCATCGATTCTGTCTTCAACCTGTTCATCAGCCACGTTTATCTCAATGACTGGTTTCCCAAGTTTACGGAGACAGTATTCTTTAAAGTCTGCTCTACTAGCAATCGGCACTGGACCCCCTAAATAGTTTGGTTTATTACTATCTATTTAGGGATTATGAAATGATTGAATGGGGATTATCCTTCGGGTCACACGACTCGGCTATTGCCGTATTTGAAGATAATGAGCTTGTGTTCGCCACAGAGGGCGAAAAATGGTCTCGCAGGAAGCACGATAAACAACTTTCACAAAAACTTCTCTCCTATGTTTTAGAAAAATGGGGAGAACCTACCGAAATTTACTACTTTGAAGACTGGGAAAAGAAAGAGCATAGGAGAAAAGTCGCAGGACAAGAACCTAAACTCAAACCCAGTATGATGGCTGGAAAGCATTACAATGTTTGGAACATTACTGGTCACCATCATTCACACGCTAGCTGGGGCTATTATTCTAGTCCATATACTGACTGCACAACCATCGTCATCGACGCTATCGGTGAATGGGATACTATGTCTATCTGGAGATGCTCGGGGGGACGAATGTCAAAAATTTCAGGATGGCATTATCCAGAGTCGTTAGGACTATTATATACTGCAGCGACAATAGCGGGTGGATGGAAACCCAACTCAGAAGAATACAAGATGATGGGCGCCTCAGCTTATGGTCAAGGCGACAAAGAATATAAACATCTCAAAGAACTCTGGAAATCAGGATACAACTTTCATAAAGGATGGAAATATGAAGGTGACAAGTTTGAAATAGCGGCAGGTGCTCAGAGAGTTTATAGAGAAGCCCTAGAGTTGATAACAAGATACGTAACTGGACCTATTGTTCTCGTTGGTGGATGTGCGTTAAATACATCTGCAAATAAAAATATTGGAGGAGAACTTTACATTCCTCCTGCTCCAAATGATGCTGGTTCGGCGATAGGATGTGTTTTAGCACATAAACAAATTCAACTTGACATCAACCCATTTTTAGGGTATAATATATCCAATGAACTTAAGCTAGAAAAACTATATGATTGCTTGGCTACCACAGGACTTGTGGGTTCTTGTCACGGGCGTACAGAGTTCGGACCTCGTGCACTTGGTTCTAGGTCTATACTTGCTGACCCCCATGTTAAGGGATGGAGGGAGAAACTCAACAAGATCAAAAAACGAGAACCTTGGAGACCATTCGGAATGATGTGTAGAGAAATAGACTTAGAGAAATATGTCTATAGACACAGACCTTCTCCTTATATGGACCAATGTTTTGATGCCAAAGAAACCTTAGACGAATATGAAGACCTGAAACACAAAGACGGAAGTGTTCGTGTTCAGACAATAAAGAGTGACCATCCTCTTTGGCCTTTATTTGACAGATGGCCGATACTTGTAAATACATCGTTGAACTTGAACGGAAGTCCACTTGTCAACGATGAAGCCGACCTTGAAGAGTTTAAGAGGTCAACTGACTTAATGATACCATGATAATAACAAATACAATACTTACTGTACCAGACAAAGAGTTTTCCTTTAAAGACGAAATAAAAGAATATCTGTATCAGTTTGTAGAAAAACATCCTTTCAGAGTGTTGAACAAACGAATAGCTGACGCACATGGCGAGGACTTATTCTCAATGACATTCGTCCCACCAAACATCGCTGTACTTACTCAACGATATCCGTTGAAACAACAATACAAAAGCGTCTTAATATTGAGAGAAGACGCCTTCAACATCCTACGAGAAAATGGAATCAAAGTCGATACATCGTTACCATTTGAAGCTGAATATCAGTCTGATTCTGAATGAGATAGAAGCCGTCAAAGAAAGACTGACAGTCCTTGAATACCAGAACCAATGGTGTCTTCAGTTACCAAAAGGTGAAACTAATCCGACATATGGTTCTCGCGAAGGTAAAGACCTAAAACACACAGAGTTAGACTTCAATGAATGGTTGTTTGAGGATATGGCTTATACTCGGACAGTAGTTGAACTGATGAAGATGACAAGAACAAGATACATGGAAAACGAACCTAAGTCTTGCATGTCTTACCACAAAGACCCCTCAAAAAGAATTCATATTCCATTGATAACTGACCCAGACTGTTTCATTCTGGTTGGGAAAACAATACATCATCTTGAAGTAGGTGACGCGTATCTCGTTGATACAACGCAGAAACATTCCTTTATAAATATGAGTAAAAAGTGTAAGAGAGTTCATCTAGTAGGAGGAGTGTGATATACATTTTCGGCGACTCGTTCGCAGAGCCTTGCGCTTCGAACCATGATTATCTATGGTACAAAAACATCTCAGCGGAAAAGAAGGTTCATTACGGCAAGTCGGCAACAGGTCCAATATATACTATGGGGAAAGTCTATGAGTGCATTGAGTCTCAGTACATAACCCCAGAAGATAAAATGGTTGTGATGTTGTCAGACCCAAAACGAGAGGACCATTACGATGGGATGCATCTAAGAATGTGTCTTGCAAATTATATTTATTTTTTGAAGTCATATTCAGAGCAGTACAAAGTACGGATTATCGTCTTCACCTGTTTCGCTAAAATGCTTGACCCAAAGATGGTTGAGAATATTGACTCGTTTCATTTTCGTTTCTACCCAAACTCTTTATCTTGGATATCGGCAAATGAAATAGGAGAAGAGATACCAGAAAGAGACTTGAGGTCCAACCACTTCAAGAAGAAAAACCATCTCGTTTTAGCTGGAATTATCCGCAACCATTTTTACGGACAAACTAACCCAGAAATCTGGGATATGAAAACCGACACATTTTACCCCTCTTCGGAGTTTATTTACGATGCTTAAAATCTGCATTATTGGTGGAGCGACTGCAGGTTGGTGGACCGCAGGAGCAATAGAAAAACTTCTACCAGACACAAAGATTGTACTTTACGACTCACCAGACATTCCTCACCTCGGCGTAGGTGAATCAACCCTACCACAAATTAAAACTTGGTTCGACTCTTTGGGACTTCAGGAACACGAATGGGTGGATGAATGTAATGCCGTAAAGAAATATGGAAACTACAAACAAGGATGGGACAACCCCATTGGAGACCCTTTCATATTAAGATTCTGGTACAATCGTGGCCATTTCAAAGAGATGATGGCGGACAACACGATGTGGTCATACAAGCCTGGGTTTGACAGGAGACCAGACAAACAAAAGTTCTGGGATAAGATAGAGACTGACTACGACTATGCGTATCATGTTTGTGCAGAATCCTCTGGACTGATGATGAGGAAAACCTGTGAAAGAACAGAAGTTCGTGAAGAAACTCTGACAGAACTGCCTTCTGGGTTTGATTTGTATCTTGACTGTACAGGCTTTGGTCGTAAGTTCGTCAAGGACTTTACAGAAATGCCCATTTCCAAAAACCATACATTAGACAGAGCGTGGGTTTGTCCGATGCAAAGAGAAGACTTTCCTATTACAGAATACACAAAAAGTATTGCTCGTAGGTTTGGATGGCAGTTTCAAGTTGACTTACAGAATCGAACAGGAATTGGTTATGTCTTTTCTAGTAGACACATAGATAACCAGAGCGCTCTTCTTGAATACCAAACTTTCTGGAAAGAGGACATGGTCCCTGGTCAAGAATGGTTGCACGAGAATCAGAAACCCCTTCATCAAATACGCAAACCAATAGAAGGAGTTGAACCCAGACTTATACAATGGAAACCAATGGTTCTAGAAAATCCTTGGTCTGACAATGTCGTAGCCCTTGGGTCGGCCGCAGGTTTCGTTGACCCTCTTGAAGCGACTGCGTTGTTCAACCTTCAGGCTGGGATTGAAACTCTAATCAAAGCTATTCAACGCGGGAGTAGACCAAAAGCATACAACCGACAGATGAGAAACATCTGGAGAGATAGTTTACGTTTTCAGGAATGTCATTACATCAATAGCGAAAGAGAAGACACAGGATTCTGGAGAAGTATAACAAAGGAAAGACCCGAATACTCAAAGAAAGCATGGGACTACTACAACAAATATACCTCAGAGTTTTCTAATATTTTTCCATCAGGTATTTGGGCTCAACAAAATCTTTATCAAAACACACATAAAGAATATTATGAGACTGCGAACTAATTACAGATACAACGATTTCCTTCAGGAATGTGAAATCATCTGGAATGCATACGAGAAGAAACTACCTCTCTTCTACAATACATCTGGTTCAACTGGGAAACCCAAACAGATAGAAGTTCCTTTTGAAGTCTACAATATGGCCGCTCAGGAATCTATCCGTGCTCAAGAGTTGACAGAGGAATCTCATATTCTGAGTATTACTCTACCACCAACATCAATCGGTTTTCCTACTTTGAGTATCCTGCCTTCTCATATCACAGGTTGTGATATGACTGTCAAGAAGTTTGACTCATCAACCTTCTGCGAGGACTTGGTAGGTGACGATTATACTCACAGTTTTTTCATTCCTGCAGTCTTTCGAACAATGTCAAAGACAAAGAAATGGAAAGACCTTGACCTTTCACAATACGATGTAATTGGTTGTGGTTCAGACATTCCGCCAGAGAATATGAAGGACGAACTTTTCTCAAAAGGCGTGGGTAGATTCTGGCATGTCTATGGTTCTACAGAGGTTCCACCACCCATCTCTGCATCTGGTGATATCAAACATTTTGGAGAAGACCTGTCTCCAGACATTCGTTGGAAACGACAAGAAGACGGAGAGTTGTATATCAAATGGAAGGCTCAGGAATATTATTGGAAGTCTGGTGACTTAGTTGACGAGAACTTGAGGATGATAGGACGTAAGAAGAATATTCTGCACCTAAGTTGTTCACAGGTTCACCCTGAGTTGGTTGAAAAGTTCGTTACAGACAATACAAATGCAACTCGTGCTCGTCTATCAAAAGAAGGACAAGGTCTAAAACTAGAATATGAAGGTAGTGAAGACAAACAGATAATACTAGACAGGTTGGAAGAATGGTATCAAGGAGAGAAAGTCGACTGGAATATCGTTGCAGGTAAAATTCCCACTAACCATATGAATAAAGTTGTCAGGAATAAAAGTTAAAAGTTTAGACGCTTCGGACTTCCCTCATTTGAAGAAGTGGTGTCCTTGGTGGACTAAACAAGGAGTAAAAAATAATGGAACTGTTTATGATATGCATCTGGACAGACTGGAACTATGTTTGCTAACCTATGTAGACGGAGAACTTGGTGCTATTTCAGGCGTTGAAGACATTGGGGAAGGAACTTTTAGGATTCTTACAAGAGCTGCGACTACCCCACACAGACCTAGAAGTAGGTCAAGAGAGTTCTACGAGGACAATCTGTATCATTGGAGAGGCCACGCAGGTTTTGAGGTCGCATATATCAGAGACTTCCACCGAGCCGACGCGAAGTTCATCATGACCACTAATCATGGAGAACAATCGACAAGAACAATAAAGAAGTGGCGTCGTAGCTTTCGTTGCATTAAGAAAGAAGAATCCTATGAGATTGACCTTCATCATACAAAACAAATAGCCTGGCCAGTAGATGGCGATGCGTGTATTGAAATGGGTAGAGAAACATTTCCAATGTGGGAAGAACGCCTAAATAGACTATAGCACACCCTTTTGGAGAATATATATGGAAGATGTACAATTAATAAAACTTGACATCGATGTCGACAAAATAGTCGATGAAGTTGAACGTTTAAATGAATATGAGTATTTCACAGACGCTTCAAGTCAGAAATTCAGGACTGAGTTCGGCTCTGATGGAAAGATATTCGCAGACAAAGGAAAAGAGGGAGTGGCATATTGTCACGATGGTCGTGCTAGACTTCAACTTCCAGACCATGTAGATGACCCCTTCTATCTGGTTGGCGGGTCGAGACCTGAGAAATTCGAAAAGGTAACTGAGTCTTGTCATCGTTCATACGCAGAATGTAAAGAGGCCAATCTCCAAGGGTGCGCTTGTAAGGACGATTGGACAAAGCCCGCGTTCAAAGAGATGGAATATACCAACCAAGTAATGGCAGAACTGGGCATGTGTAAAACAGGACTGGCGAAGATGCCTCCAAGTTACGCTCTACCCAGACATGCTGACCCCCATGTAAAACTTCACGTACCAGTAAAATCTAATGAGGATGTCGCATTTCTTATTAAACAAGAAGACAAGTCGTGGAAAGCATACAACCTACCTTCTGATGGAAATGCTTATCTGGTAAATGTGACTAAACCACACTCAGTATCAAATGCTTCTACAGAGAATAGAATTCATTTGGTAGGCGAGTTGTTGGATAACAGTCCTTACTCAAAACTTATTGATGAAGAGCTTAGATAACCCAGTTCAATGTAAGTTCATACCTCATCTCCTTGAGTCTGGATATGAACATCTAGTAGAAGAAGTTAAAGATACAAAATGGGAAGTCGAGACCAAACCAGATGTTTCTGGAAAACATCGACTTGTCAAATTTACCTGCAAAGAAAATAGACCCCCTAAAAACTTATTTGAAGTACGACTTGAGATGGGCAGTGAAGCGCACTGCAAACGATATAAGTGGGTCGACATTCCTCTTCATGAATACGAACATGGTTTCAATGTTACCCCCGAAAGATATCAAGAAATAACGACCATGCCGTTTCCTTTCCTAGAGGACAGGAGACTTGAGATAATGTGTGCGGCACATTATACGCCAGGCCATACAGTAGAATACTCAGTTAAAAATGGGTATATTTTTGTTGACCTAAATCATGTAACCCTTGAAGCAGACTGGTGGATGAAAGACTGGATTCCACTTACTGAAAATCAGGAACTTAAATTCCTGAGCGATAAATACTCCGTGAAATACGAGGATGGCGATTGGCTAGTCCTCAAGTTTAAGACACATAATGAAAGAGACAAATACCTCTCCAACGACTCTGAGTACAGAAAGCTCAAAGACCAGTATGGATGGAAAGAACACTTGGGAAAGTTTTTTAAAGTACAGCCCTAGACTTTGGTATTACGCTGTCAAGCCTATCACTCCTTGTTCGTTTCCAAAGATAGACGATGAGGGATTCTTTTGCGAGTCAAAAGAGTTCGATGGTAAACTTCTCATCAAGTGGTCACTTCCAGAACTCAGGGGATATCAAATACCCAGACCCCTCCACGGCAGACACACTCACCATTGGTCATATGATACTTGGACTCTTCTTAATAAAGAAGGATTCCTGCCCGTGTTAGATTACGAATATGAAGAACCAGAGAAGATAGATGAAGAAAGATGGGACTACCTTCTAGAAAGACAAACACGTAAAATACTAAAGATAGAGGTAAGCGAAGATGTCTTCATACTATCATCCTGTTGTTACACAACATTCATATTTGAGTCTCCCCAAGAATGTAAAGGTATCAAATCATTTCGTTCGCAGTTTGATTTTTCTGCGATAGATGAGATGTTGACAGATAACCTTTACAACGATATTACTCCTGCTCTCTGGACTATTCCAAATAGTGATGAAGAAGGTATGGGTAACTTTTACAGAATGATTGACCCATTTCGTATGGCGTTAACTATTAAATTCAGAAAAACAAATGATATCTCGTTTGAACAACTTGAAGACTACAGATGTGAGGTCATTGACCTGCCTCAGTTGAAGGAGTTTAAAGGTCCAAAGCGTATATACAAAGGTAAACTATTTGAGGTAGTCGATGGAGAAGAATGAATACTATGAGCTTCACAAGCAGAATCTCATAACAACGAAATATAAAATCGATGTGGAACAATTTGAGGAGCAGATCAAATTATTTCCATTTATGAAATGGGGCGATATGTATCCTGAGTTAGACAGGTGGGCAACTCCCCTAGTCAACTCAACAGGAATGCAATCTCAAGGAGAAGATGAGTCGATAGGTCCGTTGGACAGAACAAACTTTCTCAAGATGTATCCTCATCACAAACATCAAATATGGACAGACGACCATCTCCGTGACTGGAAAAACTACTTTGGTCCCAACGGAGCAAAGCCTACTGAGATGATGCTTGAAAACGATTTTCAAATGAAATGTCCAGCTCTAAGTATTACATCCTTAGACCCCATTGATGAACTGAAACCATATATGTATCGGTCATCAATACTGAAGTGGAACTATGGAGCCCACTTTTTACGACACTACGATAACTGGTTTCCAGCCCAATGGATAAGACTCTGGGGCACAACCAGACCTGACAGAATGGTTCTCCGATATGAAGAAGGACACACAGGACAAATGATTGAGGAAAAAGCTATCGAGCCAGGCCAACTATATTTACATGACTCCGTTAAACCTCACGAGGCGTTGGCCTATCGTGATGGAGTCTATCAATTTTTTATTGCATTAAACCCTGAATGTCTGAAGATAGGTATCTTCTAGTACCAAACTGTACAGAAGAAAAAGATTTAATAATACAAGAACTCTGTCACGACTATCGTTCCGTGACAATGAAGAAATGTCTACTCCATGAGTTTAAACCTACAACTCCGTTTGACGAAAGTCGGACAGTAGGAATAAATTTACAGTTCACCAACGAAAAGGAATATGAGATGTTTCTGCAGTTTGTCTATGATAAACGCGGAAGTATTCATTACCCTCAAGCCCTTGACTGGTTACCAATATCAGAAGAGGAATGGAAGTCTGGAGAGATACCGAATCGGGAAACCCCTATCTATAAAGAGGGGGAAGTTGTCGACCAGTATGGACTTCAATGGTATCCCGAAAGAATAGAAAAGTATAGAAAAAAATACAAAGGCTACCGAATAAAAAACTTCGGCAAGTATAGAGAGAGTCTTGATGGTCAAGACTTATTTGTTACAACTGAAGATGAGGTTGAGGAGATAGACCCCATCATAGTTAAGTTTCCTTATTATGCAAACAAATGATTTTTCAATTCTGGAAAGACCCAGAGTTGACATTGTAGAAGGTGAAAAGTTCATAGACTTTGAACTCTACAGAACTCCTACCACTCGCTCATATCACAAGATAGATTGGAATAATCTAACTATCCAACGTGTCAGAAGTCTTACAGACTACGATGGAGAGATACGAGCCAAAGCAACCATTTACTGGACTTATCCCAAAAAAGGTTTTGCGTCAGGTTCAATGCCCCACAGAGATGTGGAGTCTTGTTTAGCTACGCACGTAATTCCTCTGGAGGATAACTGGGAACCAGAATGGGGTGGACAGCTCCGTTTCTATGAGGACGGAGTTATCCCTCAAGACTACAGAAATATCATGGCAAAACTGGTGTCGAAACATCCAACTGAACTGGCTAAGAAACTATTAGACCAGTATAAAAATACTGGATGGAATCCACCTCATTTCTGGCAGATGGAAATGGACGCCAGAGAGTCCGTGATATTCAAGAACTCAACGACATCGTGGCATGGAGTCGCAGACTTGAGAACAACACAACCAAGAAGAGTGCTTATTATCACTTACCATAATAATGAAGACCCTTATAAATACGGCGACTGATGATTAATATTTATATCCTTGCAGTTATCATTCTATTTGTTCTTTTCCTTACTGTATCAAGGGGGAGGAACCATAACTATTTTATTCCAGAGAACAACTCAAATATGTCTGTAGGTTTTTCCTATGGTGCAACCCTTGTCTCAACCTCTGCTATCGTAGGTTTCGGAGGACTTGCAGGATGGTTAGGATACTCTGTATTCACGCTCCTGTTCGCTCTCTCACTATCAACGTT
>Ga0115011_10000613_pt1 | contig 28161 bp, 24 predicted proteins | sample TroAtlMetagenome_2_FD_88705 | JGI IMG/M metagenome (GOLD analysis project Ga0115011, IMG submission 88705) | Marine eukaryotic phytoplankton communities from Atlantic Ocean - Tropical Atlantic ANT8 Metagenome | ecosystem: Environmental > Aquatic > Marine > Oceanic | place: Tropical Atlantic...
AAAATGCGGATAGAAAGATGCTTGTTGGAACTGCAAAGGAGGCCCACAATAGAGGTGCAAGTGCTCTTTCATGTCAAATAAATCTTGGAGATAGAAGAGAATATGAGATGATAGAATCTGCAGGCTCCCTCACCACTTCTGCATTGAAATACACATTCCCAGTTCTAGGGATGGTATATCCAAGAGGCCCAAACTTGGTGCTAAGTGAGGAGGATGCGACTAATGGTGTTGCACATGCAGCTCGCGTGGCCTGGGAGTTGGGGTGCCATGTGGCCAAGGTGCCGTGGACGGGAGACGCCGAGTCTTTCGCAGAGGTTTGCTCCTCAGTCCCTATTCCAGTATTAATCGCCGGCGGCCCCATTGGCAAGCCGTTCACTCAGACACTCGAGATTGTAGAAAGCGCGGTATCATCAGGAGCTTCTGGAGTGTGCATGGGCCGGCAAGTCTTCTCCTCATCCAATCGGGTTGGCAGGATTAAAGCCCTCAGAGCAATTGTGCACGAAGGCGCAACCGCTGACCAGGCTTCCACATTGCTGGAGTGAATGGCGCATGGATTTGTGGCTTGACATCACGACCCTCGAATCCGAGGGGGAAGTAAATCAAGAATTGCAAGATCAGTTCAGTAGACTTTGGAATGGATCTTCAAGTGACGTGGCAGTCGTGCAACTCGATGACTTTAGAGGCCAAGAAGAAGCAAAGTCATTGATCGGCATGGTCGAATGGATACTTGTTCGATGTTCTGATTGGACAATGATACCATTAGAGAACATCATCGCTGCAGCATCTGGATCCGGAACTAAGGTTGCAGCTTCGATTTCGAAGGAAATCGAGCTCAACGGCGCAGCCTTTGCCTTGCAACACGGGGTCGATGCAATAGTGGTGCCATTTGAATCAAAAATCATCCGTGCCGCGAAGAAAATTGTCGGAGAGAAAACCTCGAAATATGCCGAATCAACCTACGAAGAAGCACGCCTTTCAATTGCAGACGTGACATCAATACAATCTGGCGGAGTCGGGGAACGAGTTTGCGTAGATCTGACGGAAAGGCTCGATTTGGGGGAAGGCATGTTGATTGGATCATCGGCCAATGCGATGGCAATGATACATGGAGAGACTATCCCCTCCGAGTATGTCCCGACACGTCCGTTTAGAGTGAATGCTGGTGCTGTACATGCATATTGCTTGATGGCTGACGGCTCCACAAGATATCTCAGTGAGCTTGAAGCAGGACATGAGGTGGCTGTAGTAAATTCGGAAGGAAAACTACGCCCAGCTACAATCGGCCGTCTAAAAATCGAGAGAAGGCCATTTCTGATCATTCATTTTTCATCAGGACATGATGTTGGACAGATACTGGTTCAGCAGGCAGAGACAGTCCGCCTAGTCAAACCAGGGGGACATGTAAGCGTAACATCGCTAAAGGCGGGTGACAAGATACTCATTCGAGGCGATTCAGGCATGCGCCATGTTGGTCTTGAGTTGGCAGGAGAGATGAATGAAAGATGAATTCTGAAGCCTCTACACGCGCTTATGGGGGTATGAGCATCCTCCATGCATCCGGTTGTGACTGGGGCTGTACAATTCCGCTGGAATTAACCTGCGAGGCCTTTGCATCCGACTCATGGCCAAATATCGATCAAGATCCGCATGTGTTGTTGGCACAATTACGCCCCTCTCTCGTGGACGTGACTGGGTTTGATGTCGGAAAATCGTTCTTTTTCGAAATAAGGAGCAATATACCTTCTTCTATGGGTTTGAAGTCTTCATCAGCAGCTTCAGTCAGCGCAGTCAGATTCGCAGCAACAATGCACGACATATCCCTTTCAGACTCGGAGATCATCCAAGTAGCAACTCAGATGCAACTTCGCGCAGGGTGTTCGATGACGGGGTCATTCGATGATACATGGTCAGCACTAGGTAGGATGGCGGCGGTTATTCGCACTGATTCTTCAAATCCGTCTGAGCCAGTAGCCTCGGTTGATATCAAATCGAGCATGTGCACATTATTGCTTAGAGGGACAAGGAAATCAACCCCTGAAAAGTCGGATTTCTATGTGAATAGGTCAAAATTCAAGACGGCTAGAGACCATTTGATGTCTGGAGATATCCGAGGGGCAATGAGGGAAAATGCAGATGCAGTAGCGTTGTCGACGGGCGATGGACTTGCGACTGAGATTATTGATAGACTGTTTTCTTTGGATTACACTGCCAATATATCGGGTTCTGGGCCCGCTATAGGCGTGTTACACGAACAAGACCAGGTAAGCCATCTTTCTGAGGTTCTAGGCGCATACGGACCAACAATAACTACGAATATTGCGCATGATCCATGTCAAACGGAGGCAATACAGTGGGCATGAGTCTTGGCGATAATATACGCGTAACTCTCTTCGGGGAGAGCCATGGCCCATCCGTAGGCGCACTTCTCGAAGGAATACCTGCGGGAACCAACATTGACAATGACGCTCTAGTAAGAGAGTTGGAACGTAGAAAGCCAGGGAGAAAGGGGATGAGCAGGCGTCTTGAGGCAGATCAATGCGAGATTCTTTCTGGGGTCTACGAGGGCCGAGCAACTGGTTGGCCGATATTAATCGTAGCAAGAAACAACGATGCCAAATCAAGCGATTATGGTTTTCTTCCAGATCATCCGCGCCCAGGCCATGCAGACATGGTTGAGATAGAACGCTCAGGAGGCGCGGCAGACCTTAGGGGGGGAGGGTCGCAATCCGCCCGCCTCACTCTTGGTTTAGTAGCAGCAGCCAGCCAGACTAGACCGCTGCTGTCTCAAAGAGGAATTCACGTGAGGGCCCATCTTTACTCTGTAGGCGAATCTCAATCGCGTTCGTTGCTTGATTTGAATCAGATCGATGAAACCCAAAAAGAGTCTATGCAACGACTCAATTGCCTTGATTCAGAGGCTGCAGATTTATTTTCAAGCGTGATAGAGAGCTCTAGGAAGGAACTCGACTCCTTGGGATCATCTGTCGAATGCATAGTCAGCGGACTCCCGATTGGGATGGGAGAGCCTTGGTTCGATGGCATCGAACCTGCGCTTGCACGTGCTATGATGGCAATACCTGGTGCACGCGCAGTGGAATTCGGCAGAGGTATACGTGCTTCCAGGATGAAGGGTTCAGAGCACAACGATTCATGGACTCTTCAAGACGATCGTCCAACACCTGAGCCATCTGCCGGCCACTCTCCGGATGGGGCTCTCGGAGGCCGTTCAACAGGGGCGCCACTTCGTATAGTCGTACACTTCAAACCCCCCAGCAGCATCCCTCGCCCTCAATCTACTCTTCACCTCCCCAGTGGGGAACAACGGATGTTGAAGGTGACAGGGAGACACGACCCAGTAATCGGCCCACGAGCCGTCCCAGTGGCGGAGGCCGCTGCAATACTCGTAATTGCCGATCTTTTGACTCTATCCGAGCAGTTTGAAGATAACTCTGCATGACTATTCTGCACGGCCTTCCTGGAATTTCTGTATTCTCGCTGGAAGGTTGACGCTGAATGATATTGCTATTATGCCGAAAACCATGGCCGTTCCCAGTGCGACACCATAGACGCTAGTCAACTCAACACTTTCACTGAGTCTGTTCGATGCAACTTCATCGAAGAATCCTACGAAGGCGGGTATTATGACATTGATGAGGAGTGTGATCAAGGCGACAAATCCTGCAATTGCAGGGGTAGTCCCGAGAGATCGGTTGTACTTCTGTATTATTCGTTCTTGACCCATGACGTATACCTCTCGGGTTCTGATTGATGTATCAAGCATCGAGAAACGTATCACTCCGGATGAGAGTTCAATATACATGACTAGGAAAAGGGCATAGAATATCAGCAGAAGCTTCTGTATCAATTCGCTTCCGATGTTCAGTGCCTCCATTGCAAATTCCACTTTGCTCCCTGCGAATCTTATGGTGACTAATATCACGGCGACTTGAGACGCCAATATCATGCGCTGATCCCGTTGTAGGACCCCATAAGCCCCCACCACAACTCCCCCTATTAACAAAAGATAGTGAATTATGCCGCTAAACCAGGGTACTCCTATGATATTTGAGAACCAGAACCATGCAGTTCCTGAAGAGGGGGTTATCATGAATGTCACGAGGCCGAGCAATAGTAGCACAGTCACAGATGCAGTTTGCAGACGCACCACGGTCTTATTTGGTGCTAGGAATCTGACTGAGGGGACAAGCGGGCCGCCGAAAAATGACTCTACCCATGTGGGCACCTTAGTCTCGGGAACTGCGTCCTTTGGAATTGCGGTCGATTGAGACACTCTTCCAGCAGCCTTCTTCCTGCTTGGGGCAGAGGACCTCACGGTCTTCCCGTCATACAGGTGAGATGTGTCGGACGTACCTTTCTCAGCCATACAATCTACCTCAATATCCCCTCGCTCCAGCTAGAGCAGTAACCAGCATCATATCGGGCTCCCAGTCCATTATGTTCGCACCAAGGCCTCTGAGTTCAGTCATCAGGATGTCTCGCTCAGTCTTCAATAACTCATACCCGACCCCATCAAGACGCCTTGCATCGAATTCGAAGTCAATACTGCTCGGAGAAAGAACAGTCACCATGAAATTCCTTGCTCGAAGATCTCTCACTGCATCGATAATCGTTGGATCATCTTCGAGTGGGCTGAGGATAATTATCGGACTCCCCCTGTTGATATGCGGCATGAGCCGGTTAGTCACTACTCTGAGAGGGGTGTTGCCCTTCGCAACAGCACCAGCAAGCTTGGTGAGTATGACATAGAGCTGCTTCTTGCCCGTGTCCCTATCGATTGAAACAATCTCCTCACCATAGGTCACAAGACCTACAGAGTCACGTCTTGCGAGGAAGTGCTGTGCAAGGCTGGCTGCAGCTCTGGTGCTGTACACCAATGAATTCCTACTCACCGGCCCAGTTTCACTAATCGCCCTGCTATCGACGATGAGAATGATGTCGCTGACCGCATCTCTTTCAAACTCATTGACCATCATCTTGCCACCGCTGCGGGCTGTAGCGTTCCAGTTGACTTTCTTCATCGGATCGCCGGGAATGTATTCTCTAAGATTGTAGAAATTAGACCCCTCTCCAGGATTCCTGATATTCACTGCACCGGTGAATATTTTCGGAACTCTACTTTTGATCATTGCATCCTTGATGTCTTCCATTTTCGGGAAGACAAGGAAGTCGTCATAGAGTTGAATTTCTCTTTCGTTGTGAAATAATCCGAATGTATCCTGAATCCGCACACAAACAGGCCCTATGGTGTAGAATCCCCTCAGAGGGGCCTCAATTGTATACGATATCTCGGTCTCACGCCTGCCTCCCAATTCCATCAGTACATAATTGGCGCCTTTTTTGATCCTCATCACTTCTGGGACTCTGTCTCTAATCTCAATAATCTTCGGCATAGGCGTCCTGTTCTGGATTCTTAGGACAACATCAATTTCTCCATCCTCAAAGACTCTTGAAGATGAGACTTTCCTGAGCGCGGATATTCCGCCAAGTTGAATCCCCTCGTCAGAGTCATTGTCCTCGAGTCTTCGCCCTGCAGAGGCTACATCAGCATGCGTCGTACGGAAAGCGGCATATGTCAAGAATGAGAGGAGCACTACGGCTACTGTAACCAACTGCTGATTTCTGAGGACCAGCCCCAGGAGGTAGAGCCCAACCGCCAATGATGCGAACATCGCTGACTTTCTGCTCCACGCCAGTACAATTCCCCCTAATCAAATGGTAAATATGACCTCAGACCGTAGGCACTGGGACTTGGTTCAGGATGTCTCGAACGACTTCCTCAGTCTCCAGGCCCTTGATTTGATGTTCAGGCTTTAGGATGAGTCTGTGAGAAACCGCGAGAGTTGCCACAGATTTCACGTCATCGGGAGTGATGAAGTCTCGTCCACGCATTGCTGCTGCCGCTCTCGACGTCTTCAGAAGTGCCTGAGAACCACGAGGAGAAGAACCAACTAAGACTCGAGGGTCCTCTCTAGTTCTGGCTACTACCTCAACCATGTACATTCTTACTGCAGGATCCACATAGACATCTTCGATGGCTTCTTGCATAGCAACAACCCTTGCAGGATCGGTAATTACGTCTACATCGACATCGTCTTTCTTACGCTCAATCCTCCGGGCAAGAATCTCATCCTCATCGCCCCTGTCTGGGTATCCAACGCTCATCTTGAACATGAACCGATCTAATTGTGCTTCAGGCAGCGGATACGTACCCTCTTGCTCAACAGGATTCTGAGTTGCCATGGTGAGGAACGGAGAAGGTAGCTTGTGAGTAACAGTTCCTATGGTAACTTGCTTTTCCTGCATGGCTTCTAGAAGTGCTGCCTGCGTCTTTGGAGGAGCTCTGTTAATCTCGTCAGATAGAAGCAGGTTGCAGAAGATAGGCCCAGGCTTGAATGTGAACTCACCCTTCTTTGCATCGTATATGTTAGTGCCAGTGATGTCCGCTGGGAGCAGGTCTGGAGTAAATTGGACACGCTTGAAATCACACCCAAGGGCATCAGCGAATGTGTTCGTCATCAAGGTCTTAGCGAGACCCGGATAATCCTCGAACAGTAGATTCCCATTAGAGAGAATATTGATCATCACATTGTCGATAACATGTGACTTTCCAATAATCACTTTCTGAACCTCTCCGGAGATGGCCTTTGCAATTGCCCCAACAGCCGTCAGACGTTCGCTCATTTCGCCGCCTCCACGCGCTTCAGCAGCCTTTTTGGCATAAGCATCATCTATTTTTTTGGCGTCTTTTTCCTTCTTTTTCATGCCGGCTGGCGGCGCTGGTGTGTCTGACATGTTGTACTCTCCTATGTGTTCAGTTTGGCTTTCCCCATTTACGTATAGCGACCATTAGTTGTCGCAACTCTTGGGACTGGTAGACGCGAGTTTGGCTATATGCAAGCTCGACAAGTTTGGGATCGTTGATCATCGTCTGGACCTCAGCGGGAGGCTTCAGCGCCAACTGGTCCCTAGTCAAATCATAGTGGACTCTTACTTTTGTGAAAAGTGCTTGTTGGACACGTTCTTTGTATGTGGAGGGGTCCAACTTGGAAGGCCTTTCTTTGAAACGGGTCAAATCGAATACGTGTCTCCAGTTCTCTTTCTGTGGAACAATCATCATCGATACAAGAAGTAGAAGTCCCACATTCAGTACAACTAACCATTTCAGGAATGGATTTGACGTGAGTAGAACTACAGTCCCCATCGACTCCACGAAAGGAGCAGAAAGACGTCCAGTCGAGTGTCGACTTTCATCAAAGACGATCTGATACTGGGACTTGTCGTCTCTAAAGCTGGATGATAACTCTGGATTCCGGTGCTCCATCATATCAAATATAAGCGACTGGAAGTATGCTGAATTACCGACCCATTGTCCTTCGGGGATTACGTCGAGCCAACATGAATTGACAGTATCGCAACTCTCTCTTATCCCCTGTGTTTGCGCTTGTTCGAGGTCCCACAACATGTTGGAGAACGCTTCATCATCAGCAACAAATGTGATGCTGCCAGTCACATCCACTTCAGCCAATTCGGTTGTACCGACAAAGCCCCCTTGACTCTCTTGAGGCCTGTCGTAAGCTTTCACAGGATAATCTGCCCTGATTATGAGTGCTAAATCCCCTGGAGCCGGATTTCTATAGTCTCCCGCGTCGCCAGTTCCAGCTACATCGATGAAAGCCCCGGATGAGGCCCTTGCGAGGATCTTGACGGTACGATGGTCAGGATTAGCCTGATCTTCCTCAGTCGGTTCAAACTTCAAACCGGTAGGAGATCTGAACATCAAGGGAAGTCTGCAGTTAGACATCAGATTGTTTCTAATTTGATCGTCCGTACACACCTGGCTCAGATATGCTGGTTGCATCGTTCGAACGTCTTGTTCGACTGCTGCCGCTGACCAAACATTCCTCCATGAAGGATCATACGGGGCACCCTCGTCATTGTAAATTAGAAAATGCTGATTTTCATCATGCAAGGGATCGTCGAAGAATGTGACTCCGAATAGCCCTGCTAACTCATTTGCATGCGAGTTTTCAGACGCAACTATCACCTTCCCTCCAGATTCAGTCACGAAGTCATATATCGCCCGCGCTTCAGTCTGATCTATTGGCTTCTCTGGGCCTACGATCACTAGCATACTTCTATGCGGATCTCTCCAGTCATTAACCAACATAGGCGTGGAAATGGTGTTGGCAACGTCATATCCGTAGTTAGTCTCTCCATTGCCTCTGGATACATCTTCCATGAGAGTATCGCGCATACTTGAAAGCTGAGCGAATTTTTCTGCATCCGTATCTCCCCCTTCAACATACGCGGAATAGTATGTTTCATTGGAGAGCACGAAGAACATGGGGAGTATCAGTAGAAGAACTGCAGTAATGGCAAGAGACCAGATTACGATTCTATTGAATCGTTCTGCATCGTCACTCGTATTTGCCATGCCGAACTTCCTCTTTTCACGCCCGGCACAGTAGCCGACAAGGTCTTTGCGGGATTCGCGAGGTGTTATAGGTTGCTGAAACTGGTTTGCAAAATACGACGCACTAATTCGACATTATCTCCGCAATCTTGTTGATATCATAGCAGCTGAAAATAGCGCCATTATGCTTGGAATGACCCCTAATGCAGGCAAACCAGTTGTTACAACTTCTACTGTCCCACCGCCATCGTCCCCCTTCCCGCTATCATCATTGTCTCTGTCGTCAGTTGCAGCTTGAACCTCTATCCGGGTATCGTCACTAGATGTCTGAGAACCTCCGGATCCTTGGGATATTGCTTGGACTTCCACATCGCAATACTTCGAAGGATGGCTAAGAGCCGCCTCGAACACCACATTCGCACTAATCGATCCGCCCACTGCTACTTCCTTGTTGGTGAGTTCCGAAATCTGGTTTCCTACGGTTATCAGCGTACAATCAACCGAAACCTCGACCTCAGATGCTCTATCTGCAATATTACCATTGTTTGAGAGAGTCATACGGAGTATGGTGTCAGCCCCAGCATTAATCGGGCCAAGAGGATCATCTATTTCGATCGATAGCATGTGTATTGCTGGAATCTCGATAGCCACGTCATCAGAATTTGTATCCCCCGGAAGCGCAACAGGTATCCCCTGCCTGGCTGTGACTGTAGCAGTTACTTGGAAGTCTTCGGTTGTCCCAGCAGGATGAGCCATGACGTCAACACCGCTAATCACCCCGTCGACAGTTACATTCTGGCCCGGACCTACAGTAACATCCGCAGGACATGCAACTTGGGCTTCGAATGGCCCAGTGCAGTCCAGGGACACTTCTATGCTCGTTATGCCATCATTCTGGATCAATATTGGGACAATTGCCCCCCCTCCATTAGATAGCATGATTTTCTGTATCTCGCCATCTTCGTCGGCAATCGTTGCCGACCACCCTGTAACGCCGTCTTGGGCGGTCACCGTAACAGCTGATATGGATACGATTAATGAAGCTATAATCACGCCGATATAACGCGCTTTGCCGCTTCCTCCATTGCTCTCTTTGCGAGAACAGATGCCATTTTCTTTCGATATGACGGAGGGAACCACGTATTCAGAACGGGTCGTACCGTTCTCTTGAGTTCTACCCCCAGACGTTTAGCTTCCAAGCCCCATTCAGCACCCATGTCGATAGAATCAACCAGGTCTTTGTGGCTCCTGGGGATGCTCTCAAATCCAGTACTCGCCATATTCAGGCCGGATATGTTGCCTTTCTTGTCCACTTGGACGGCAAATGCAACTCCTCCTTCTGGAAAATCCCAGGCTTCTCTCTGCCTTAATTTCTGATATGAGCCAACCATCGAGGAAGACGACTCTGGAAGCTCAACATGAGTCACAATCTCTCCATTTTTCAGAACATTCCGCGTTATGCCGTCTTCCTGGAAGAATTGTTCCAGGGGCATCTCTCTACGCCCTGCACTGGAAGCAAGATGTACTACCGCACCTAAACAAATCAACGCTGGAGCAAGATCGCCTTGGTAAGTAGCCACGCAGAGCTCATTCTGATTAGGTATCACCCTGCAGTCAGCCCCAGTCCCCTCGTCACATTTGTGGCAGTAATCTATCGAACGGCGCCAAGTTTCACTTTGATTCAGCCAGAAGCAACGGGTATCAAGGCATAAATTGCCACCAAGGGTTCCGGAGCGACGTATCATTATGCTCGCAACACTTGCCGCCGCTTCAGAAATGAGTGGGTGAACTTCCGCTGACTCAACGATATCTTGTAGTCTTGCCATCGCGCCTATTCTGAACGCCGAAACTCCCCTAATCTCTTCAACGGCCGCTAGTGAGATGACATGAGATTTAGGGTTGATACCCCATTTGTAATTCGGAATTAAATCGGTACCTCCCGAGATCCAATCAAATTCCATCTCTTCATCGGCCAGTTTTCTTGCAGTTTCAACTGCATCATCTAGCGTATGGGGGGTGTGGATACTGAATGCAGGAGTCCTCATCTGCCCTCACCCCTATGGCGTCGCTCGGTGTGTAACCATGCACTTCCTGCTAACCCGGGTTCTTCGAGGTATTCTTCGTCCGGCAATACTTGGACATGCCAACTCGGATCTAACTCCTCCGGGGGCGTTTCTGGGTCATTCCCAAACAGCGCCCCATTATGGTATGCGCTCGGTTCAGATTTTAGGCGACGCTCCCTGTCTCGAATACTATGTTGAGCCCCCCTCTCCTTCAGAATCTTGGATAGAGGAGTCTGATTCAGTCTGGGCGACGGTAGATCTAGCGGACTCTCAAAACCTCCCTTTCTGCAAGTAGACTCTACAGCGCGGTATATTTTGTCAGGAGTCATGGGCAACTCTTGTATTCTGACTCCAATGGCATCGTACACAGCATTGCAAACTGCTGGGAGAATCGGCAACAGGGGCCCCTCTCCTGCTTCCTTGGCCCCGAACGGCCCCTCTGGATCGTTAGACTCTACAATTATCGGGACAACCTCAGGCATCTCGTGAACTGTGGGTATTTTGTATCCGAGAAGATCAGGATTCAGAAGATTCCCCGTCCTCCCATAACGCATCTCCTCAGAGATCACTTGGCCAAGCCCCATGTGACAGGATCCGATAATCTGCCCTTCAACAGAGAGCGGATTGAGTGCCTTGCCACAATCATGGGCAGCCCAGACCTTCTCCACCTTTATCTTGCCAGTCTCGACATCGACATCCACTTCAGCCACATATGCAGAGAATGAGTAGGCAGGCGCGAGTCCCGCTGCTGCGCCTTTATGCATCTTGCCCATGGGGGGCGTCCTGTACGAACCCGACGCAACAAGCGCGCCACGATCTTCTTGTGCCTTGTGAAGAGCTTCCAGATAGGAAACTCCGACCGACGGATCGTCTTTGCTAAACACTCGCCTGTCTCCGATTACGATCCTCTTCTCATCGACACCCGTTATTTCTGATGCCGCCGCGATCAACTCAGAACGAATTTGCATGGCCGCAGATACAGCAGCATTCGCATTCATGAAAGTAACACGGCTAGAGTATGACCCAAGATCGACGGGAGAAGTATCCGATTCTCTTGACCTTATTCTTATCATGTCCATTGGCAAACCAAGGACTTCAGCCACAGACTGTGCGACAACCGTGTCAGAGCCCTGGCCAATATCCGCTGCACCTGTGTGTATGGTCACTCCCCCGTCCATATCGATTTTTAGATGAACAGTGGCGTGAGGGAATTTGTTCGGATCCCAGTGAATTGGGAGACCACTTCCAGAGATGAAGAAGCCACATCCCACGCCTATACCCTTTCCCAGAGGCATCTTCCTGAATTTTTCATCCCATCCCGATTCTGCCCGAACCCTTTCGAGACACTCCCTCATCCCCATTGAAGTGATTCGGAAACCAGTTATCGTTGCTGAGTGGGGGGGTAGTAGATTGGCAAGTCTCAAATCTATGGGATCCACTCCAAGCTTTTCTGAAATGTCGTCAATACCTACTTCCACAGCACATCTGGAGTTAACGGCGCCATGCCCCCTCATCGCACCGCTCGCTGGTTTGTTCGTCCAAACCCTGGCGCCTGTGTAATGAAATGCTCCAATTTCGTACGGGGCTGTGTGGAGTACACCATTGTAGTATGTGGTGACATGGCCAAAAGATGCAAACCCGCCTCCATCAATTAGTGCATCCGTCTCTATCCCACTAAACCGACCTTCGTCATCAGCATGAATGGCCATGGATATCTTTGATGGATGTCTCCCTCGATTGGTCCAGAATACCTCCTCTCGATCAAAAGTTATCCTGACAGGACGACCGGTCTTCCTGGCTAGAATGGCTGCACACATTTCATGGGGAAAAGGGTCTGATTTACCACCAAAACCCCCTCCTACAAACGTCCTATAGACGTTAATTTGATGCATCGGTATCTCAAGTACGTCCGCCAATGCACGATGCACATAGTGAGGAACTTGTTGAGGCGTGTAGAGAGTTAGTCGCCCACGAGGGTCCCAGTGTGCGACAACTGCATGCGGCTCAGTAAATCCGTGATTGACCCCCTTGAATGTCCATGAACCTTCATGCGATGCGATTGAATCTCCAATATTTTGAATTCTACCGAATCTTTGGAACACCCGCTTCTGCACATTTGACTCTCCGATATGGTACCGCCCCCTGTCATGAATTGGGTTATCTGAATCCTTCAAACCATCCTTTATGTCGAATATGGGTTCCAAATCTTCGTACTCGATACGGATAGAATTGGCTGCCAAGCGCGCTGTATCTTCGTCTTCGGCCGCTACACATGCAACGATATCGCCAATATGACGAACTTTCTCTACGGCCATCGCATGTTCATCTTTCGTGACTGGTAGAACTCCGAAAGCATGGGGTGCATCCTCTCCTGTTGCAATGCCAAGAACCCCTGGAATAGATTCAGCCTCGCTAGCATCTATTGACAATACCCTTGCATAATGTCGATCGGTACGGACAAGACGTCCGATTATCTCGCCAGGAAGGCGGATATCATCGCCATATACCGCTTGTCCAGTCACTTTCCATTTGCTATCTATCAGGGGGGTACGCTTTCCAATCACTCTTCCTGTTATGAGGTCGTCATGACGATGAGGCCCCCATGGCTGGGGGAGATCGCCACCCTGGCTTTCAGGTATTCTCCCAGGTTCTCTCTTTTCTGAGACGGACGAGGAACCACCTGAACCCGGACGCGTAAAGTCAAGTTTCCCGGGTTGTTGTCTGTAACCGACCATCTCCTTCTTGTCTGTCGTCAGTTAAATCAGCCCCCATATTCAGGATGCGGGTTACTTGCTGGATGAGTAGTCGAAACCAACCTTTCTTCAGATTTAATAATCTCAGAAGCTTCCATTATCGAATCTACAATTTGCTGGTATCCCGTACATCGGCAGAGATTCCCCTCTATGGCGTCCTCGGCCTCTTTTCTCGTAGGGGAGGAATTTGATTCCAACAGAGCAGCGCAGACAACCAAAAAGCCCGGAGTACAGAACCCGCATTGACTTCCGCCACATTCTGCAAACATAGTTTGTATAGGGTGAAGATGATGGCCATCTGCGAGCCCTTCTACAGTAGTAATTTCACAGCCTTCCGCCTCTACTGCAAGAGTCATGCACGACAATTTAGGTTTCCCATCAATCAGAACTGAACAGCATCCGCATGTGCCCATATCGCAGCCTCTTTTCGCTCCGAGTGCGCCCACACCATCCCTCAATACATCGAGGAGAATATCGTGATCCCTGATGATTATTTGACGACTCTTTCCATTGACAGAGGCTGACCATGCCCTGGTGGAAACCCCATTTTCAACAGGAAGGGGGTGAGCGACCATGCAACCACCCGGGGCCGGTGGTGTAAGAGAGTTAGGGCTATTCAACCAAGGTCATCTGCGACCTTGCCCATGATGATGTTCTCGATCAGTTTGAGGTGCCCCCCCATGGTCGATCTAGCCATTCCCATTGCTTCTGCAAGATCCTTCACACTTACTTTCCTCTCTTCAGAATAGTATCCATTGTCAATTGCGAATCGAAGGACCTCTACTTGGCGTTCAGTAAGCAGATCTTTCCACAATCTCGGGCCGTCGGCCTTAACCGGTTGAATGCTTATCGAGTCCCATGGCATCATGAGTTTCAATAATTCAATTAGTCTCTTCATCGATTCGGAACGCCCAGTAAAGTTGAGCTCAAGTCCCTCTGGATCGAGGCCATATGGTGGATGAAGATGAATTTTTTCAAGATCAAGCACCATCATGGGCAAGGTGTGTGTAAGGTTCACTGATGCTAGAAACGTCCCTTTCTCTTCATCCTTCTCATGAACCTCGATAAGATCGAATGTAGAGATTTGCATCACATCATCCAAGACTCCGGAATGAGGTTTGATTTCTGCAAGATGCTCTATGCCATCCGCACCTAATTTCAGATGAGCAAGAATTTCATAACTCTCAACCTTGTCCATCAATTGTCTGAATTCCTCGATCCCTTCGAGCCCACTCCTGTCCCATCGAAGTCTGACTCGCCTCATATGCCATCTTGTCTGCTCACAGATATGAAACTAGTAGTCCAACAACGGCACCTGTCTATGAACAAGGAATCTATCTGATGCCTTGTAGGGATTCAGAGATCAGATCTCATGATATGAATTATCTCGCTACAAACTGAGAAGGCAATCTCTTCCACAGTGACTGCATCGATCGGCACTCCTATCGGACATCGGACATCATCTATCTTCTGTGTCGGGGCCCCTGCAGATTTAGCAGATTTCACGAATGCCCTCCATTTGGTTTTTGAACCGATACAGCCTATTCTTGGCATTTTCTCGCCTTCCATGGTCAGAATGCCGACAAGTAACTGTTCATCTATCGACCAGTCGTGCCCCAGGAGCAGTATATCCGAGAATCTCCCTAAAGATGCTAGATTTTCTGATTTGAGAAATTCCTCTGCTTTGAGAAAAATGAGTTCCTCCGCATCAGGGAATTTACCTTCGGAGACAAATTCTTTTCTTTCATCAAATACGCTGTAACTCCAACCAAGGAGGCCACATGCTTCGCTTATCGCTTGTGCCACATGCCCGCCCCCCATTAGGAGTAGATGCGGCCTAGGCTCCAACTTCTCGAACGCCACGACTACCCTGCCCCCACACAGGCTGTTGAGGTTAGTGGTGGAAGCATCTTCATTTTCCTTTGAAAGAACAAATGTCTCGACTCCTCCATATCCTCCTTCAAGCATACCCCTTAGACGAGCTTCGACCTTCATCTCGAGCCCAGCGCCACCTACTGTACCGTGAGCCAAACCGCTGGAGGATATCGCCATCCTCGCACCCACCTTTGCAGGAACGCTGCCATCCGACTCTACAATTGAGGCCATAGCGACGCTTTCCAACGCCTTGAGCCGCTCTAAAGACCACTCAAGAGTCCTCGCACCCATGCTATCACGTATGCTCCATTGTCTTTTTTCGTTACGGAAATAACAAGCCCCAAGATCGGGAACAAATAAGACCACAATGCTTCTGACCGGAACGTGAGTCCGGCTTTTGATATTGTTCTCACTGCTATGCGAGATGCATTCCTCGCAGTCACAGTATTCGTTGCCGCCGTGGTGCTCCTATTCAGTTGGCTACAGTACCTAACTGCTGGAAGATTCGTTGAATGGATAAGATCGAGTCGACAATGGCAGCCACTTATTGGGGCTCTGATGGGCCTCACTCCGGGCTGTGGTGGAGCCATCGTAATGATGCCAATGTATGCAAGAGGGTATGTTACATACGGCACTGTTCTATCTACATTGATCGCCACTCTCGGCGATTCCGCTTTCGTTCTTTTCGGAGCGACAATACAAGATCCATCGCTTCTGGAACCTGTTCTTGCAGTCCATCTGATATCCTTCGTTGCTGGAGTTTTATGGGGTTATGGTGCCGATTATCTTGAAATAACGCCTTCTAGACCATTGGGACGTCTTAGTCTCGGGAATACAAAACAAACTACTGAGACGGGCAAACAAGAGGAAATCGTCGATGAAAGCCTCGATATAATCTCCAGCTTTCCTCGTGAAGAACCAGGGACTCTATCGTATCGTATTGTACATAGTGGATACAGAATTTGGTGGGCAGTCACATCTGTCGGTCTTGTACTCGGCATAATGCTGATTTTCTGGTTCGCCGAGGATCCAAACTACTCGCCAGAAATTGCATGGGACATAACGACAAGAGATGGACTACTCACGTGGGTCGGCATAATCGGCACCACTCTTTCCATTATCCTGTACCTTGCTTCCAAGAGCTTTCTTGCAGATGACACGGAGGCAACAATTGGAGATAAGTTGAATTCTCTCGATGAGACTCTGACTCATGCTGCCTCGGAGACAGCATTCGTAACTTTCTGGGTCCTTTCTGCGTATCTTGTATTCGAAGTGGCCATGTCTCTGGGTGGTGTATCCGAGTCAGATTTAGCTTCGAATGGCGATGGCGTAATGGCTGTCGTCGTCGCTGCCGCCATAGGGCTGATACCTGGATGCGGGCCTCAGATAATCGCGATAACGTCGTACATAGAAGGAATCATTTCATTCCCTGCATTAGTGGCAAATGCGATATCACAGGACGGCGACGCCTTGTTTCCTCTCCTAGTACGCCATCGAACAGCGTCTTTGTGGGCCACAGTTCATACTCTGTTGCCTGGATTGGCCTCTGGCCTAATATTGCTCTGGATGGGCGTCGACTTTCCATGAAGACTCTATATCGGGCCATTTTGATCTGAGCATTTGAACATCGGCTTCTGTGTCTATATTGAGACTCGCATAGGGGTCCTCTACTTCGAACCTCAGAGGGGTACAGAGGCTTCTTAGGGGCATATCTGGTAGTGCATGTCTGACTGCCTCTATGGCTGCCTCGTCGAGAAGTATGGGGTGCCCCCCCCTCCCACCATTCGATGGACAGGTGCAAACTTCAGAGCCAATAAGGTGTCTGAGAGTTTTGGATGAGAAACCTGGCCGATCTACAGGCGCTACTATGGCACGCTTTGGCCATCCAAGAGCCGAAAGACCACATTTTATCGATCCCGTCCTACCGCTATCAGGGTTGGAATTAACACAACTAATAGCGCCAAAGAGTGGCACTTCACTTCCATCCCACTGCGTAGAGCTAACGACGCAGACCCTTAGTCCATGATCCCTCATCATCTGAGCCATTGCTGAGACGAGCGGCCTACCTCCAACTTCAATCAGTGCCTTATCCCTGCCAAGCCTTCGACTGAAGCCTGCTGCTAAGATTATGCAATAATTTTCTGAAGATTTATCCAGTGTATCACGACCCCACGAAGAGGCGAATTATGTATGCTGCATACCCAACAAGCATGAGGCCCCCAAGAGGGCGGGAAAGACCCTTTCCGACGAGTATCGAGCAAGCTACAAGTCCTGAGCTAGCCACAAGTATCCATATGTCCAAATCCACAAATGAGCCTGCAATTCCGATGCCGCCGCTGGCTATCGAACCTATGCTTAGTACTGCCATCACATTCGCAACATTCGACCCGAGTACATTGCCTACAGCCACACCTTGCACACCACGTAATGACGCGGTAATCGTGACTACAAGTTCTGGTAAAGAGGTTCCAAATGCAACCAGTGTGAGGCCGATAACAGCCTCAGGCACACCCATGGATATGGCGACACCCTCGCCTCCTTCTATCAGAAAGTCGGACCCATATTTCACTAAAACCAGACCGCCAATAAATGCAATAGAAGCATTGACTATGCCACCTGGAATCCACGATTCTCCCCCCTCGCTCTGATCATCTTCTCTTGTTTTCAGGATATATGCGAAATAGACGCCCATCGAAACTATCGACATCACCCCCATCCATACAGGGAACTCACCCAGCAGAGTCGCTCCAAGGACCACTCCAGTCGCGACTAGCAGCATCAATGAGTCTTCTCGAAGATTTTTGTCGGATTCGGATGTCGCACCAAGTATGATCGCTATTGACAAAACGAGCATCACATTAGCGATATTCGACCCTACCACTCCCCCGACAGCCAAATCAACAGACTCTTGGGTGCCTCGACTTAGCGCATTCAAAACAACCCCTAGCTCAGGCAGACTCGTGCCAATTGCAACTAATGTGAAACCTACCAGGAACGAAGGCATGCCAAAATGATCTGCTATTTTCATCGACCCTTGAACTACCGCCTCTCCTCCAAATACGAGCACAACGAGGCCAATACAGAGGAGGACCCCGTCCGGAAGGCCCCCTATCATGGCATGCCCGCAACGCTCAGTGGCATATATGAAGCGGATGATTTCTCAATCAGCCATTCAAACCATTCTTCGAATGTGCCTCGCGACCAAGTTGGAATCTGGAAGCGTGTAATCTTCGAGAGGAGGCGAAAATGGCACAGGGGTATCCAGGGCACCGATCACTACAGGAGGCCCCTCTAGGGACCAAAATGACCCTTCAAGTATGGATGAACAAACGGTATGCCCGAAACCGCCGGTCCATTGAGACTCTTGAAGAACGATCATCCGGCCTGTTCGATTAACAGACTCAATACACGTAGCCGAATCAAGAGGGTGAAGGGTTCTAAGATCAATCACTTCTACTTCTATGCCCTCTCGAGCGACCATCCTCGAAGCACTCATTGCAACATGCACCATCGCGCCCCAAGTCACTATCGTGATATCTCTTCCAGGACGAGTTACGCGCGCTTTACCTATCGACGTAGCGCCCGTTTTGATTCGTTGTTCAGCAATCGAAGTGTCCACTGATTGGCTGATACGATCTCCCCACCCTGTGAGTCCGCCCCTCAATCCATACAGGCCTATATGCTCCAGAAGTATGAATGGATCATCGGTAGCAGCCCCTTCCAGCAGGAGGTCATAGGCATCTTGGGGATTCGACGGGAAGCCAATCAAGAGTCCGGGATCGTTTAGCAACCAAGATTCAATCATATTCGCATGGAACGGGCCACTTCTTGTTTTCCCGCCAAGTGGTATTCTAACAGTTATCGGCACATCGGCACCCCATCTCCACCGGAGTTGCGCTGCATTATTCACGAGAGCATTCATTGCCAATGCGGCGAACCCCCCAAACTGTATTTCTGCTACGGGGCGTAATCCTCCCATCGCTGCACCTGTGGCACTGTTGATGATGATGGATTCCGAAAGAGGCATGTCGAGTAGCTTATCCTCGTGTCCTTTGGCTTTGAGAGCCAGATTAAGGCCGAATGCGCCAGCAACCTCCATGTCCTCGCCCATGAATATCGAGAGATCCCCATATTTCTCTGCGATATCGACCATGGCGCTTTGTATTGCTTTACTGAACGTCCATGCATTAGATGCATCACTGAACTCCATTGGAGTCAGTATGGGGGATGCAGATTTATCGGATCCTTTCTCCAGGATTTCCAATTGTTGGCTGTGAGTTCTTGCATCACTCATCTTAGTCACGCCTCTCACCACAGATTCAGGGTCAGGCCAAGTCATTGCCTCTACTTTGGAGCGAGCATCCTCGCAAAGAGCCGTCTCTTCTTGATAAATCGCTTTAACATCTCTAGCGCCAGCCCCCATCTTCCTGATCAAAACCTCGTGATTCGAGATCGGCTCCTTCTCAGCCCAGTAATCCAGTAAGTTACGATCAACATATCCGGGAGGATTACCGCTCTCAGCACCCAGATACAGGTCATCATGATGATGCGCATGTCCACACCCTCTCATGGTCTCTACATGGATTATCGACCCGCCCCCTCCTGAAATTGCAAGCTCACGTGCAACAGCAACCGAAGCATGGTACGCAGATGGATCAGACCCGTCTATCGTCCAAGAAGGCAAACCCACAGCAACGCCCTTGTCTCCGAACGTCTCTGCTCCAGATTGCCGTCCTGAGAATGTATCGAGCGCGATTTGATTATTTTGAATAACATAGCAGATTGGAAGGCCCCTGACCCCGGCCAGATTTATCGCTTCCCAGAATTCCCCGCTACTGCTGCACCCTTCCCCCACCGGCGCGAGATGGAATCGTCTCAGGCCCATTCGCTTCGATGCAAGAGCTATTCCCGTAATCGTTGCACTTGCAATTGGTAAAGGTGCAGTGGGGGGAAGAACTCCTTTGCTCCAATCTCCTATGTGGAGGTCCCTGCCACCGCTTCCGATGTGCCCGCCATTCATTTTAGATTCTGATTTACCCATTTGTGCAGCCATTATTGACAGGGGCGTCTGGCCAAGTGCCAAGGCAAGTCCGAGATCCCTGATCATCGGAGCAGCAAAATCCGTACCCTTCTCAATAGCCGTCCCACAGGCAGCAACGGCTTCCTGCCAAGTCGACCTGAATCCTTTCCCGCCAAATCTCGCTCCATCTGGGGCTTCCACCCCTTTTACGAACAAGTCTTTCAGATGCTCATCAAGAATCTTCGTTCTGACCATCCAACGATGCCATTTGAGACGCTGTTTGAGAGTCACTGCAGCAGAATAGGCCAACCTTCTCAGAGTTAGCCGAATATCCAATATGAATCTAGATCTACGCCTTGATAGATACGTTCTACCATCCCTCCGCGGCATAATCTCCATTTCTAAGACACCTCCAACTTCAAGATCATGCAGACGCTCATCAAAAGCTTCGTACAGGCACTTCGAAAACGATTCTGACCAGTTATGGAATTCGTCCCCGTCCATCGATTTAATGGGTAAGTTGGATTCCAGGACGGATGCAACTAACTTGAGATGCCCTTCCCATCTTTCAGTAACAAATCTTAGGATTTCCGATCGAATGACTTCCCTGGATAGCGGCTTAGAAAACTCAAGAGCAGCCTCTGGCCGCCAATTCACGCCCCATATCGGCGGTAAATCAGATTGCTCCTTCACACCTTCTTTCGCCGTACTCTTCAATGCATGATTTCTGCTAGCAGCCTCTCGAATTAACGCATCTTCGCTAGCTCCAGGACGCATCCAAACCCTTGCATCGGAGGTTCTACCCTGTCCACTGCCTGAGCGCTCGATAAGCACTCGAGTCCGCTCTGAACATTTTGAGCACCGCCTATCCAGTGCTTTGAGGCCCTTTTTCGAAGAAAACCATGGTTGATGATGCATACATGATGGACATCTCCATATCCCTGATGATAGTGTGCTCATGGTACTTGCAAAACAATAAAGCACATCATATATTCGATAACATGATTATAATATAAACATAAATTATATTTTTTTTAAATGATATATTTACATTAAAAAAAAGTTATACTGAAATTAAATTTACATCATTTTAAAAAATAAATTATTATTATTTTACATTAATTTAAGAATTATTTTTTAAAAATTAAACATGAATTAATTTAACACTAATATCGTGGGATATTTTGATCAATCTCTCTAGACCAGAGGTCTATGCCCCCTACCAGATTCGATACTCTGGAGTCGAATTCTGGCAAACTCCCAAGATATTTCACTACACTTGCCGATCTAACTCCTGAGTGACAATATACCACAATCGGCATACTGAGCGGCAATTCATCGATTCTACTGGGCACATTGAAGTGCTCGATTCTGAGTTTTGTCTCCTCTATTGAGGCTATTGACTCTTCATCGGCCCTCCTCACATCAAGGAGAAAGAACTCAACGCCATCATCAATCATCGACTTCAGTTGAATAGGTTGAGTGGAAGGTGAAATCGAATTACTGAGTCCTAATTGTTTAACATCTGTCGCTTCTTCTTTCCCCGGAAAATCAATTTTTAAAATCCTAGTTTTCATCGTCATTGCATCCAAAATCAACAACCGACCAGAAAGCGTCTCCCCTATTCCCAGCAAGATCTTGATAGCTTCTGCTGCTTGAATCGAACCAAGAATGCCAGTAATCGCCCCAAGAACGCCTGCATCAGCACAACTGGGAGCCAATTCTGGCGGCGGAGAATCAGGAAATAGATCCCTGTAATTGGGGCCACTTCCATAATTGAAAACCGAAACTTGCCCCTCGAACCTGAGAACACTGGCAAAAACCCAGGGTATGCTGAGGGCTTTGCAAGCATCGTTGATAGAATACCGGGCCTCGAAACTATCGGTACCATCGATAACGACGTCTGAACCACTAAGTAGACGTTCAGCGTTTTCAGGAGAAACTCGTTCCTCAATCGGCTCTATTATGATTTTACTATCAAGTGCGCTAAGGCGTCTCTGGGCAGATTTGACTTTACTTCTGCCCACCTCGGTTTCAGAATGTATGACTTGTCTTTGGAGATTAGACTCATCTACAACGTCATCGTCTATCACTCTAATTTTCCCTATTCCCGCGGCAGCAAGATACAGCAGTGCAGGGGATCCGAGCCCACCAGCTCCAACGATAGTGACTACTGAGCCGGCTAGTCTAATCTGTCCGCCCAACCCTACTTCGTCAAGTACGATATGCCTGCTATATCTTTCCAGACGTTCTTTTTCCATAATTTCACAACCCCGGGGAAACCAATCGTATGGATGAAACAATGAAGCTGAACCTCCCCCATGCGACAGTCATTTTACGTGATCTTGCAGGGGTCATATCCACTCCAAACAACTTGACCAACAGTCGTTGGATGAAATTTTGTTGAAGAGCATTTTCAGGTTTTTCTATGCCTAAAAACCACCTTTCCAAATCTGTGAGGATGCAATACCCGTCACGAGTAAACCAGAGAATTTCAGTTATGGCATAGACGATAATCACTGCCCATAGAACCGAATCCCAAGGGGAAAGCCAACCCACTGCAACAAGAAACGTCACTGCCATGTGTGTCAGATAGAGGCAATAAGCTGCTGCCCTGTTAAGAAAAGCAACATCTTCGCGCTCCCGATCAAAAACGCCTCGTTCCATGGGACCGCCTCAATGCTGTGATTCCAACCATCTTTCTGCATCTATGGCTGCCTGGCACCCCATCCCTGCAGCAGTTATCGCCTGCCGATATCGTGTATCCACTACGTCTCCCGCAGCGAAAATTCCAGGAATACTGGTCATTGTATGCTCTGAATGTATGATATACCCCTCTCCATCTGTGTCTACTTGGCCATTCAAAAATTCAGTTATCGGCCTATGTCCTATGGCTATGAAAGCGCCAGCACACGCGATTTCTTCTAGAGAACCATCTCGGGGGTCTTCTAGAATCGCTCCAGTAAGCCCCTTATCATCAGAAAGCCACTCTTTCACTTGCCGATGAGCCCTTATCTCGATTTTAGGATGATTTTTTGCACGTTCGAGCATGACCTTCGAGGCCCTAAACACATCTCGACGATGGATTATGGTGACCTTACTCGCGAATCTTGTCAAGAACGTGGCCTCTTCCATGGCAGAGTCGCCACCACCCACTACGATTACTTCATCGTCCCTGAAGAAAGCACCATCACAAGTCGCACAGGTGGATATGCCTCTACCCTTCTGCCCCTGCTCTCCCTCTGCACCGAGCCATATCGCTTCAGCACCGGTGCAAATAATGACGGTCTCGGCTCTGAATTCTTCGCCTTCGACCCATACCTTGAATGGCCGTGAGGAAAAATCAACCCTCTCAACATTCTTGTCAACCACTTCAAGTCCAAATCTTTCCGCCTGTGAGCGCAGATCAATCATCATCTCCGGGCCCCCTATGCCTTGGGGGTACCCTGGAAAGTTTTCAATGTCCGAAGTGAGCATCAACTGTCCTCCGGACATGTACCCTGCGAACATCATTGGTTCCATCATGGCTCTAGCCGAGTATAGGCCCGCAGTATACCCCGCTGGGCCTGATCCGATGATGATGACGTTGTGTACGGTCTGCGACATATGCGCTTCTGAATGCTAGGAGTCCCTTCAACATTGACCATACGAATCGAGGATTGCGATTGCCAGAACCGTTACCCGATCATTGCTTGAATTGCCTTTATCGCTGCTCTGGCATGAGGCTCTAGTCGAGATTCAATATGTTCGGGCTCTGCACCCGGACCGATAATTCCTAGACCAACCGGTTTGTCATATCCAATCTGAAGATCAACGAGACTCTTGATCACTGCTTGTCCCATTGCAAGCCCGTGGCTTGTTTGGCCCTTCTCTATGATGCCAAGACAGGCCACGCCTGCAATCCGCTCATTTTCAAGTAGACGGGCAGTTGCTAGGGGGGCTTCCATCGAACCGGGGACCCATACTACATCCGTTATTTCCAGACCGCATTCAGCTGCTTCCGATTCAGCATGGAAAATCATCTCTTCAACTTCCTTTTTGTGGAATGAACCGCATACAAGAGCTATGGAATTCATTCAGAGCCCCCCTCCCGGTTCGACAGTTGATCGCGGTTGTTTGAATCTAATAATGGATTTCCACTTAGCATTTTCTTGACAGTATCGACAACGGCCTGGGTCGACGATTCTATTTCCACATTGACCGTAGAGCCCACTTCCTTTTCAGCAAGTGTCGTACGTCGTATTGTTTCTGGAATAATGTGGAGATTGAATCCTCCCGATTCATGGGTCTTGCCGACTGTCAGGGAGATTCCATCTATTGCAATATACCCCTTCTCGAAGATATATTCAGAGACTTGAGGGGGCACATGGATTTCAATATCTAGCGTCTTCGATCCATTGCTACCCTGTTCGAGAACATCTATCCTGTTTATTTTTCCAACAGCCATTACATGCCCCGATACAAGATGCCCTCCCACTTCATCACCATATCTGAGAGCACGTTCCATATTCAACCAGTCACCTGCTTTTCGAACACAGAGAGTCGAACGTTCCAGGGTCTCTTGTATGAGGTCGAAGGATACGGAGTCACCATCTATCCCGATAACAGTAAGGCAGACACCATCTAGAGCGACACTCGCCCCAATTTCCAAATTTTCTCCATGCTTCGGGGGCAGGTCAACAACCCATCTGGTGAATCCATCGAATTCCTTCACCGAAGTAAGTTCCGCTTTACCCTCGACAATACCTGTGAACACTATCAATCACTCCTCAAACGGGCCGCCTTCTTCATTCGGCCAAAGACTCAAGATTTTGGCGATTATTTTTCTGGTCCCATCAAGATCGTCTGAAAGGCCATCCACCCTAATCACGTCGACATCGCCGTAACCATTCGAATCCAACCCCTCCCGGATGGCATCTATGGAATGTTTCTGATCATATCCGAGAGCAATAATATCTGGTGAGATGTCGCCCAATATATCGAATATGGGCGTAGAAGGGGGATTCCCTACAATTGCTGAGTTTACTGGTTTCAGTCCCTCAACCATCCTCTTCCGCAAGTCATGTGATGTCACCGGCTCATGCTTCCGCTGACGAACTGTGTCGTCATGTGCAACTACGACTACGAGATCATCTCCCAGCAGTTTTGCCTGCTCCAAGTAGTGCAGATGTCCTGCATGTAAAAGATCGAACACACCTACAGCCATTATCCGAGTCATCCAATCACGTCCTAAGCTCCAAGTCCATGGGCTTTGAGCAAATCATCGCCTGTAAGCATGGGTATGGAGTGACGCATCGCATAGATTCGAGCCTCTTCAACAGGAAGTGCCCCATCCCCATCTGGTTGAAGCATCTCAGCTCCAATCGTACAAGGCCTCAATCCGGCAAGCCTCGCGATGCTCACGGCTAGCTCTGTATGCCCCTGTCGAGAAGTCAATCCCCCTGGTGCCTCTCTACACACGGGGATATGGCCGGGCGTTCGAAATTCCTTCCCCAGAGCGATACGAGCCTTTTCCGGCGTCGTATTGGAGCGCATCAACTCGTCGCATAGCTCTCCAAATCTTCTCGTAGTAAGCGCTCTGTCTCTGTCTGTAATGCCTGTGTACGTCTCTCTGTGGTTGATTGAGAGTGTGAACGCAGACCGGGTATCGTACTGCAGATCATTGGTTTTAAGCAGATCAAGAACAGGGTGAAGGGCAGTCAATGTCGGATGAACATGTATATCCTGAAGCCAAGGCAAATCGAACATACCCCCGATCTCCTCGCCTATCGCAAGAAAGAGTAGCCCACCACAATCTTGTCTAAGTTTTCGTATGACTTCTGGGCTGGCATATTGCGCCGGCCAAAGCAGATCAGTCTCACTCTCTCTGAAAGACGAATCGAAAACCATCACAGGCTTACCTTTGCTGAATGCATCGACTGCCAAGGCCACTTGATCCGGCTCGCTCGGCGCATCCATGAGCCCTCCTCCCGATGTTCTGCTAAATAGGGTGACGTTTCGACCCCACATGTTTCCAATTGAGCGCAAGTAACATGAGGTAAGCCTCACCCGGGAACTTGATGACGACATCGCGTCGAGCAGTCGCGCTACTAATATTGGCAACATTGCTCATCCCGCTTACCGCTTCTCAGATCAATCCTCGAGATGGTGAAAGAGGCGGTTACGACCATGCCGGCGAGTGGCAACCAAGGCATGCTCTTGAGATCCATGACGAGTGGTGGAATGATTGGTCCAGAGACTCCGATCAAAACATGATTGATGATAGGCTCGAGTGGCTACTTGAACAACCAACTGAGTTCTATTCCAGTTGGTGGAGAATGGCAGATACCGGCAATGCAAGAGTCTTCATTGATTACGATCACCATCCCTCCTCAGCAGACGTCGAGGCGGTTGAAGAACTGGGTGCGGAAGTTACAATGCGCCCGATATATCTGGACAGTCTGATCGCTACAGTCCCGATTGATCTTCTTCATCGCGACTCTCCAATCCTCGATCTATCTGGAGTCGTAATGCTAGAGGATCTGGGTTTGGCTGAAACCCATATGAATGAAGCAGCCCCGAATATGGGGGTTGATCAGGTATGGTCCCAGTATGGCTATGATGGAACAGGAGTCACTATCGCTGTACTAGATACAGGGGTGAGAGGAGATCATGAGGGGCTCAATGATTTGGATGACGAGATTACTTTAGGTTGCGATCAGCCTGATCCAGATCCATTCAACCCAACTCCGATTACAATTGATTGCGATCCAAAGATTTCGGCTTTCTATGATGCTGTAATCACCGACTCCGAGCGACCAGCAAGTGAATCATACGATTCGGGGACTCATGGTTCACATGTTGCAGGTATTGCTGCTGGCACAGGCGGCGGACAAGAGGCGCCTGACGGTTCGAAGTATGTCGGGGTCGCACCAGGTGCATGGGTTGTCAATATCCTCGCATGTTGTGAGGGCGACATCCAAGACGTGATAGAAGGTGCGCAGTGGGCAATTGAGAACAAGGATTCCAAAGGCATAGACATCCTAACCTCTTCACTTGGCGAGCAGCAGTTTGAGATTCATTTCGACAATGACGGCTCATCAGCATGGAGCCAGCAGATGGATGCTGTCGCAGCATCGGGAATCATAACATTCCTCTCAGCTGGAAATGAATTCGGTGGCGCAACATTGGCCGGTTGCAATACCATTGACAGTCCAGGCGATGCAAATCTCCCCATCACAGTCGCAAGCCTGGACAAGGATCTGGGTTTGGCTATTTATTCAAGCAGGGGCTATACCTCTGATGGACGTGTCAAGCCCGACGTTTCGACGATAGGGTCGAACATAATGGCCCCTGATGCCGCTACTTCTGATGGCTACACGAGTAAATCTGGAACCAGTATGGCAACCCCGCTCATGGCGGGTATTGCTGCATTGATGGTCGAGGCAAATCCAGATATCGACCATGAACAGGTCAAGTCTATCGTAAGCGCTCTCTCGATAGAACGCGATATTCAACTTCTCGACGATCCTGGATTCAATGACTGTAGTGTTTTGGAAACCCGCCCAGATAACGAGTTTGGATACGGCCAGGCAGATCCTCTATCTTTCGTACAGGCAGCAGGCGCAATAGACTCTTCCTTGAACGTTTCAATGAACATTGAAACGTTGGAGCATCTAGGAAACGAGTCTAGGATATCAGGTACTTCGACAGGCGGGGTTCCAGGCGTCGGATTCGTAGAGGTCATGGTTGGAGGCGACGATTGGAAGCAAGCAGCCGACCTATCATCCGGGGGAGACTGGTCGTCTTGGAACATTAAGTTGGATCCACATACTCAGTCAGGCAACTCGACAGTGTATGCCCGGCTGGTGATTAGCGACGAGAGAATGTCTCCCGTGGATGCCCGAAGAGTCGTCCTCGTAGATGAGGCATCAGGCTCAAGCGGAGGCGCTGGGGGCCAGTCTTCCGTTGGAGCATACGTGTTCTTCATCCCCTTCCTCGCCACTCTTGCACTTCTCGGATGGACCGCCCTTAGGG
>Ga0115011_10000614_pt1 | contig 28156 bp, 25 predicted proteins | sample TroAtlMetagenome_2_FD_88705 | JGI IMG/M metagenome (GOLD analysis project Ga0115011, IMG submission 88705) | Marine eukaryotic phytoplankton communities from Atlantic Ocean - Tropical Atlantic ANT8 Metagenome | ecosystem: Environmental > Aquatic > Marine > Oceanic | place: Tropical Atlantic...
TAAAATGTATTTAATATCATTTGACTAATTAAAATCTTCGTTATTTAAGTAATTGTGAAGTAGGTTATCTGGATTCTTATTATAAATATTACCTGCTAAAAAGGAATCCTCATAAATTTTTCTCAATACAGATTCAGGAGCTGCTGATCCAATTTTTATTAGATTATGTTTTCTTAGGTAATCTTTAATCTCAGATAAACATTTTTTTCTTAGTACATCTTGCTCTTTTTTGATTAATTTACGTGTTTTACCAGATTTAACTAAAACACCAACATTGGCTTTTTTCTTATTTTTACCTAATTTATAAATTTTAATAGTCTTTTTAACAGAAACAAGTTTTTTTATTGGCGTGGGTTTTTTTGGAGTAGCCAATCGTTCTTTTAATTTTGATAGTTTATCCTGACGCGATGTTAACGCCGGTTTAATAAGATTCTTTGATTCAGATTCTTTCTTAGGTAGCTCGATTTTTTCTCTTACTTTTAATGTTTTTTTATATTGAGAATAAGTGGGTTTTGTTCCATTTTTTAAACAACCATAAGGAGGCGCAGATACAATTGGCGCACTTACGCCAATCGGTGGATTTTCCTTGTGCTTCCTTGTTCGTTTACGATGTTTGCGCTTTTTCTCTTTTTCCTTTTTACTGCCTATTATTTTTTCTAAATAGTCGATTTGACTATTAAAATCCTTAGTAAATTTTTCCTGGTCTTTTTTTTCTTTTTCCATGGTTGTTATATTTTTATCGCTATCTAACTTTTGTTTTTGATGCTCTTTAATTCTGGCCATAAGTTTTTTCTTAATATCATTTGGTTTAATTGATAATCTAAGGTCCTTGCGTTTTTCTTTTTTATCTCGTTTTCTTTTAGTTTTGCCTTTTCCACTCATTTTAAAAAAATCTGGATTAATTTGAATGGTTTTTTTAGCGCTCATAATAATAAAATAATTTATAAAAAAGCCAGATAATAAACGGATTATACATACATATGGTGTAATATATTCCTGGAATTATCTTTTCTTTCCTTTACTTCATTATTATCTATAAACATTTCGAATCCTTTATTGAGATCTTTCAAAGTCAGTACACGCTTCTCATCTTTTGGTTTACAAAAAACGCGCCTTCCATGAGCAATTTTACTTTTAGCAAGAAGCGTTTCAATGTCTCTGCCAAAATATTTGAAATAATCCATTTTACTATCAAACCAATCATCTGGTATATCTTTTTTTAAAGACCACCCGATTTCTTTTACCTTTTTCTGGAAAATTAAGTTTAATTCAGGTGCTTTATAATCGTCTGTATGAAACCGCCATGGAAATCTTGAATTTAGACCCTGATTATATGCAAAAAAACATTTATCTAAGTCTTCTTCATAACCAGCTATAATAACCATTAATTTATCTTTATGATCACTTAAACCTTCGCATAATGTATCAATACACTCTTTTGCGAAACTATCTCTCTTTTCCCGATTTCCTAAAGCATATGCCTCGTCAATAAACAAAACGCCACCTAAACAGTCTTTAATAACATCACGCGTTTTCATAGCTGTTTGTCCTAAATAACCTGCTATTAAGTCAGCTCTTGTAACTTTTCTGAAACGATTCTTTTTAAGCACACCAATTGAAGAAAAAATTCTACCCATTATCTTAGCTACCTCGGTTTTCCCAGTACCAGGAGGTCCATAAATAACGGTATGCATAAAATCATTATCCTTATGCAATTCTTGCGAAAAAAAGATAACTTGATCAATAATGGAATCCTTTAATTTATTCATCCCTATCATATTATTTAAGTCTGTTAATGGTTTCTTAATATCGTGCATTGCTTTCATATTAATATTGTATTCTACATCAAATTTTAAAGGATAATCCTCTATTAATTTTAATATATCACTTAAACCGTTAATCTCTCTTTCAATGACCACTTTTGTTTTTTTTATATTAAGTGGTGGTGGCGGAGGCGGCGGCTTTTTGGCAGCAGTAGGGGGTGGCCATTTTTTATCCCAACTATCCCAACTTTCTGTGGGATTCCAACTACCGCTGCCACTGCTACTACTACTATTTGTTTTACCATTACCAACATTCCATGAATTAGGTCGTTTGCCTTGAATAAATAAAGAATCAAATAAGGTTTTATTAGGCGGTGGAAATTGCGTGCCGGTATTTTTAAGCACATGCTTTGGTTTAATAACGGATTTGATTGGATTCGCAGAAAGATCTTTATTATACAATAAATTATACCTATCTTGTATTGAACGTACAATATCATTCATATCTTGCTTTGAAACGGGTTTATTATAAGGTACTAAGGATAAGTTTTTACTAGGATCTTCGACATCTTTAAAAGTTAAGTCCAAACTTTCAGTTATAATTTTTTTATTTTTATCACAGCGATTACTATCATTCTTTTCTCTATTTTTTCTTAATTCATTTAAAACACCGTTCATTTTCATAGAAAATAATACATTATTACTATTTATATCAGTTTTCTTATTTTCTGTAGTTTCTTCTTTATTATTCTCATTTTTATTTTCTTTAGAATGATGTAGGGGTGGAAAAAGAAGGTTTTTAATAGGATTATTGCTAGGATCATTGGTTATAGTTAGATTTATATTATGAGGGTTATTAGACTTTTTATTTTTATTAGGATTTTTTGGATTGCTCATATATATTAGTTGAATATTGTTTTGATTACTATTTAAAGATAAATTGAAATATAAAATAACTTCAAATGTCTTTGAAAAACACCATGTCTACTAACAGAAATATCGATCCAGAATTATCATGGAAGATTATAGAGAGTTATTTTAAAGGACAGCATCTTAGTAGGTGCATACGTCATCAACTTGAATCTTATAATGATTTTACAACTACGCAGATACAAAAAACCATTGATATGTTTAATCCTGTAACTATTCATTCTGAGCAGGATTTTGACCAGGATAGTCAAAAATATAACCTTGAACTAATTATTAATTTTACCAATTTTCATATTTACCGTCCCCAGATACATGAAAATAATGGTGCTACAAAGATAATGTACCCACAAGAAGCTCGTATGCGAAATTTCACATATGCTTCTGCGATGACGTTAGATCTAGATATTAAAATTGTACACAGATGTGGTGAAAATCTGCAACAGTGTGAAACACACTACAAAAAATTGTCAAAAATTCATATTGGAAAACTACCTATTATGGTTAAATCTGCAATTTGTATTTTAACACAAAATTCGCATTTAAATGCAAATATTACCGGGGAGTGTAGATTTGATGCAGGTGGATATTTTATTATAAATGGTTCGGAGAAAACTGTTATTGCACAAGAGAGAGCTGCTGAAAACAGAGTAATGTGTTTTAATATAAAGAAAAATAATAACAAATGGTCATGGGCTGCTGAGATTAAGTCAATTCCAGATTTCAAATGTATATCTCCTAAGCAAATCAATGTAATGATTTGTTCAAAAAATAATGGCTTTGGGCATCCAATTCAAATACAGATTCCTCGTATTAAACAACCTATTCCATTATTCATCCTCTTCCGGGCTCTAGGAGTAAATGAAGATGAAAAAATATGTTCTTATATTATTTTGAATCCGAAAGACAAGAAAATGGAAAAGATGCTTTATTCGTTGAAAGCCTCAATTATTGAAGCAAACGAGTATCTTACAAAAGAGGCTGCCTTAGATTACATTGTTTCATATGCAATGTATACGCCAATTAATATGGATAAAGAGATGGGAGAAAGGAAAAAGAAAGAATTCACAGTAAATGTTCTTGAGAATGATTTATTTCCTCACTGTCCAACTGAAAGACAAAAGATATATTTTCTAGGTTATATGACAAATAAACTTCTTGCTACCAGTTTTGGATGGAGAAAAACTGATGACAGGGACTCTTATATGAACAAGCGAATCGATTTAACTGGTGTACTTTTGAATAACCTGTTCAGAAATTACTTTAATAAACTAGTAAAAGACATGACAAAACAGATTATCAGAGAGATAAATAATGGTTCGTGGAGATCAACAGAGAATTATTTGAATATTATCAATCGAACTAATATTTATAAAATTGTAAAATCTACAACTATAGAAAATGGCATTAAACGTGCGCTTGCTACTGGTGATTTTGGAGTTAAAAATTCCAATTCAAATAAGGTTGGTGTAGCACAGGTATTGAATCGACTAACATATATTTCAAGTTTATCGCATCTAAGAAGGGTTAATACTCCAATTGACAAAAGTGGTAAGTTAATTCCACCCAGGAAGCTTCATGGTACGGGATGGGGTTACTTATGCCCTGCTGAGACGCCTGAGGGTGCACCAGTTGGTGTTGTTAAAAATTTGTCATATCTAGCACATATGACAATACGATCTAATAGCAAGCCAATATATGATATTGTTGAGCCTAGAGTTAAACCTATTGATGATTTGGATCCACAACAGCTATATAATGAGGTAAAGGTATTGATTAATGGGGCGTTGATTGGTATTACTGATACACCGATAGAACTATATCGATTCCTTAAAGCAAAGAAGTCGGATGGAATTTTGAATATATATACTAGTATTATATTCGATTGCACTGCTAAGGAAATAAGAATTTGTAATGATGCTGGTAGACCTACGAGACCACTGCTTCGCGTTAAAAATAATAATCTATTGATTGACGAAAATATTTCACAAAAGATATTTTCTGGAGAGTTGAAATGGGATGATTTTATGCTGAACCATGAAGTACCAGATTCTATTATTGAGTATATTGATCCAGAAGAACAAAATTATTCGATGATAGCAATGACACACGATAAACTTTTATCAGATAGTGAAAATACATTTAAATATAATTTCACACACTGTGAAATCCATCCTAGTACTATATTTGGAATATTGGCATCTTGTATTCCATTTCCAGAGCATAATCAATCGCCTAGAAATACTTACCAATGTGCTATGGGAAAACAGGCAATGGGAATGTATGCTACAAATTTTGATAATAGAATGGATAAAACAGCATATATTTTAAGTTATCCTATGAGACCTTTGGTTGATACGCGATTAATGAATTTTGTAAAACTAAACTTAATTCCATCTGGAGAAATGGTGAATGTAGCAATCATGTGTTATTCTGGTTATAATCAGGAAGATAGTATTATATTTAATCAAGCTGCGCTGGATAGAGGATTATTTTGCGCAACTATTTATCACTCAGATAAAGATGAGGATAAGAAAATTCATGGCGATGAAGAAATTAGGTGTAAACCCGATCCATCTAAAACAAAAGGAATGAAGTTTGGTAACTATGATAAATTAAATAATAAAGGCGTGATTCCAGAAAATACACTTATTGAAAATAAAGACATAATTTTGGGAAAAGTTATTCCTATTAAAGAACATCGAAATGACCATACAAAGCTAATTAAATATCAAGATCATAGTAAATCTCATAGAACTAGCGAAGAGTGTTATATTGATAAAAATTATGTTCATCGAAACGGTGATGGTTACACCTTTGCAAAGGTTAGAATTAGAACTAGGCGTAAACCAACAATAGGAGATAAGTTTAGTAGTAGGCATGGACAAAAAGGTACTATAGGCGTAGTCTTACCTGAACGTGATATGCCATTTGGTGAAGATGGTAATAGGCCTGATATTATAATTAACCCACACGCTATTCCTTCACGCATGACAATTGGTCAGCTTAAGGAAACACTTTTAGGAATGGTACTACTTGAACTAGGATTGTTTGGTGACGGAACAAGTTTTAATGATTTTCCTGTATCTGATATTTGTAAGCTGTTGGCTAAGCAAGGTTATGAGAGCCACGGAAATAGGATCCTTATTAATGGACAAACAGGGGAACAATTAGAAACAGATATATTCATAGGACCAGCATTTTATCAAAGGTTAAAACACATGGTTAATGATAAGGCCCACGCCAGAGGTGAAGGTCCTATGGTTGTACTAACAAGACAGCCAGCTGAAGGTAGATCTCGTGAGGGCGGATTGAGATATGGCGAGATGGAACGCGATTGTATGGTATCTCACGGTTGTAGTAGATTTACAAAAGGACGATTATATGACTCATCGGACAAGTTTCATGTATTTGCTTGTAAATGCTGTGGTATGTTCGCAGTATTTAATGATGAAAAAAATATACATCATTGTAAAACGTGTGGTAATAGAACCGACTTTTCAAGAATTAATGTGCCTTATGCTTTCAAATTACTATCACAAGAGTTGATTACTATGAATATTGCACCTCGAGTAATTACAGAATAAATAACATAAAATATTTAGAAAAAGTCTAACTATTTTATTAAATGAAGAGTGTTGAAAGATTTTTTAACGATAATTTAAAATCCAAACCTTTAAGTTTTAGAGATAAATTTCCATTTAAGAAGCGCTTAGATGAATCAACTAGAATTATGGAAAAGTATCCAGATCGTATACCAATAATTTGTGAAAAATGGGGAAACGACGCTGAAATTCCAGATATTGATAGGAAAAAATACCTAGTTCCAATAGATTTATCCATTGCTAATTTCATGTATGTAATTAGAAAAAGATTGAAGGTCTCTCCAGATAAAGGCATATATTTATTTGTAAATGATCATATAATGCCAACTACATCATCATTAGTTTCACAATATTATGAACAATACAAAGACCCAGACGGTTTTTTATATGTTGCATACAGTGGAGAATCCACTTTTGGATAGAAAATTATATTTAGTAAATATATATAAGTATGCCATGTCGTTCGTGCGGATTAACATTATTTCCTGGTGGTTATAAATCAGCTACCGGCTTACAACGAAAAGGTTGTCCTATTAGATTAAAAGAACTTAACAATGCCAAAAAACCTGCCCCAACTAAATTAAAGGGATCACAGGTCGCAAGAGAAAATTACATTCGTAGACGGGTCGCTGTTATTAAGCAAATTAAAGATTGTCTTCCAAAAGATAAAAGACTTAAGAATGGAGAATGCAATGAAACATACGCATATGGCCCTGTTTTCGGTATTGCTAGAGGACCCAAATATGGTGGAAAAGACGCGAGTAAAGGTTGTTCGGGTGGGGGATGTAATAATATTTACTACGCTAATGGAGGATCTGGATCAGATGTAGTTCAATGGAAAAGATTATATGGTGGATCTAGGACTTTATTTAGCACTAAATCTTGTAAATATGGATGCTGTGGACAAGTTGGTCCCGATGGTAAAGGCGTAAATAAAGGATGTAGATGCCGTGGCGATGGTACTATTAATATTAAGTATATATCGACTGGTACATCACTTCAGATAGGAGATGCTCTTTGGCCAGCTCCAGGACAAGGATACCCGACAATGCCTAATTTATATGATGGTATAATAGTCGCGACCAAACAAACCGGAAGCGTAGGTGGTCCTAGCGCTACCGGTCTTATGCGCATTAAAACTTTAAATAAAAATAGTGTTATGGGAAAAATAATAGATATAGCTAATGGTCCAGGACCGGATCCTGTAGAACCTAAACTTAATATTTTTAGACGTAATAAATTTACTAATCAAATACAAGTCGTAGGGCAAGTCATACAATATGCTGATCCATCATCAAAATCAGAAGCATGTTAATCATTATAAATTATCTAATTAAATAATATATAATGAACAAGTTTGTAGCAGAATTTTTAGGAACTTTCTTTTTCTTGTATGTTATTCTGGCCACTGGTGCTGCTGTTCCCATTGGATTAGCTTTAGCAGTTGCGATTATGGTACTCGGTAAATTCTCAGGCGGAAACTTTAACCCAGCTGTATCTGTAATGATGGTTGCTGCGGGTAAATTACCCTCTGAAGATTTGCTCCCTTACGTCCTTGCCCAGGTTGCAGGAGGTTTAGCAGCTTTAGAATTATACAAAAGAGTGAAGGCTTAAATTTATAAATAGATTTCTTTCTAATCTAATTATATATTACAATGAGCAACCAACATATTTTACCAGCAGATTATTGGACACAGCATGTATACAATATTACCCCCGGTAAGGAAATAAAATGTTTTGGACATAAGATTAAAGATAAAAAAGTAATGGATAATTTATTAAGAGAAGCATTAAAGAATATTGAAAGTAAGTCAGGAAGTATATCGGGCGTTCAACTAACTACTAAAGTTAAACCATCCGATTTAACAAATGAAACAAACGTTATGGAGAGAAAAGCTATGGATTCGGCAGAACAACAAGCTAAAAATGATGCAAAAAATGCACTTTTAGAGATTCAAAAAGCGAATACTACAGCTATAAAAAGCAATACCATGCAAGGGTTACCTGCCAAACCTACAATGGCAACACCTACAGTACCTCCTTCAGGTTCTAAATCAACTGTTATGACTACTTCTTCCGATGGATCGGAAGCCAAAGCCAACCCTACCGTAAGAGATGCATTAGTTAGTTTACAAACTGCCGTTGGTGATCAAGCGGAAAAATTTCAAAAAACTGTAACGAATACTGTACAGGGAGCGGTAAAGGCAGCCGGTGATGCTGTGGCGGAGGCAAAAAGGACAGCAGCAGCCACTATTACCAATGCTGCCAAAGCCATTAGTCCAACACCAGCAACCGAAACTACACCAGCAGCTGCGTCCACCATGGGTGGAGGAAGAAGACGAACAAAACGTAGAAAAAGACGTAGAAAACATAAGACCAAACATAAGCGTAAAAAGAAGAGAACTACGCGTAAAAGAAAAAAACGCACCAGACGTAGAAGACGATAAATATATTTTTTTCACTAATTTATATAAATGAGTGCAACAAAAACAACAGAGCTACCAATAAGGGAAAAGGCAGATTATTATGTTTCTGATGTAAATGAATTAATTAGAAAACTAACACAAAGACCGCCAGAAGATTTTTTGAATATGCAAGCTAATACAGGTTTATTAAACAGGTATAAGAGTTGGAAGGAAAAATTATTTAATTTGAAGGAACCTAGAAACCCCGACGGAAAATATTTAAATGCAAATGAAAGACGAGTGATAGAAGCGAAGTTCAATGAATTAAGCAAATTAGTGGATGAAGATTTAGAGGGAGCAGCATTATCAGCAGAGATGGCAAGAGCAGTCCGGTATGATATTTCCGACGAGGAGAAGAGTGGCTTATTAAGGGGCGATCCTGTAAATAAAGGTCATGAACAAGGATGGGCCCCAGCCATCAGAGTGTCACAAAAACATGCGGAAGATTTTAAAAAAGAAAAAGAAAAGCGCGCCGCGGGTGAAACCAAAAGCCACCTCCCTCCTCCTCCTCCCTACACTAAAGGAGGAAAAAGAAAAACTATAAGAAGAAGAAGAAAATTAAAAAAGAGAAAAACCATGAAAAAGAAAAGATTAAGAAGAAAAAAAACTATGAAAAAAAGAAAATCAAGAAAACGCCGGAAAACAAAAAAAAGAAGATCAAAAAGACGATAAAAAATAATTTGAATTTTTTATTAAGATTCATATTATTAAAGACCATTGGGCTGAATGTCCATATCATCAACCAAATCATGCGCGTGATATAGCTTATATCCCTTCCACCCCAGTCTAGTAGGTTTACCCAACTCTTTCTCAAGAAACTCATATAGCTCTTTACCAGTTGGTACCTTACCACCATACAACTCACTGAACCATTCCTGAAACTCATTGAGTACATCGCGTTTCTTAATCTTAGACCCTTCCACTTTAACAATACGCTCCTTCAAGAACCCTGTGAAGTAGTCTTGCTGAGCCTTATATTTCTGTGTAGGAGCGAGAACTGCCGCACAATCCTTTACAAGACCATCTGTCTTGAAAAGTATCTCTACCAACATGGTTGTAAACATAGGTACCCATCTCTTAAACTTCTTGTCAATATTTCTATCAACTTGAAATTCAAAATCTTTTGGATCATTGGATGGATTATCTACAAACTTAGACTTGAAATCACAAACTCGGATTCTTCGCCACGTACCATCATCAGCACTCTGAATATCAAATAAATGATTAGTACAGACAGCAAGTGTGAATTGTGGAACAAATGTAACGGTATCTTTAAATAGCGCCCTACCTTGAATAGGATCACCGCCAGTTAGCTCCTTCATGATGCCCTCATTCAACTTACAACCCTTTGAAGGCTCTTGCATTACTGCATATCTTAAACCTTTCAATTGCGCAACTTCTGGCGATACTCCACCGATACTACCTCTTTTTTGAGTAATTAACGCAAGTGGTACAGATCCCTTATAATCACCCAATACAAACCCCATTAATTCTACAAGTTTTGATTTACCATTTCTACCACAACCTGTATAAATATTAAAGGTCTGATTTCGATTATCACCCCTTAGTACACTAGCCAAATGTTCCCATATATAGGTATTTAAACTAGGATCCGGAAATAATTGCTCCATGAACTCAGTGATTTCGCCACGAATTTCTACGTGTTCTTGATTATTAGGATCATACTCAATGTAATCTGTATTTGTACTTAGTGATAAATAATCATCGGATCGACTTTCGCGAAACTCCTTATTTCCGATATCCAAAACACCATTTTTAAAACTCAAAAGTTCTGTGTTTTTGTCCAGCAAATTTATAAAATTACCATCGAAGAAGCATTCACAACATTCTCGCATAATATTTTGTTTCCATGAGGTTTTCTTTAGTTTAAGAGCCATCTTAGATAATGTTGTATTCTTCAATCGAAGATCCTTTACTTTTTCACTACCTGCGTCATCTGCCGTATTAATCAAATGCACATTTGCATGAATCTTTTTTGCATACAATTTATTAATTCTGGTTGATAGTGCTTGTCTAAGAGTAGTACCTGAGTCAATCTCCTTCCATTTTCCATTACGATATTCATACCATATTTTTTTTGAAATATTAGTACATTTATATTTGCCTTCAAACATAATATAAACCAATTTAGCTACATCATATTCATTTGGCTCTTCGCATTCAACCGTTTTATTTAGATAATAATCCACACATTCACTTTTAATTTTATCATATTTTTCAGGAGCACACTCTCTGGCCCAATACCGTAGACTCCCCAATGTAAGAGAACCATTTCCGCCGTGCTCATTCCACATTTTAAAACAATCATTATCTACCCAATTAAACTTATCACTTTTAGATGAAAATAGCATCCAACAGGGATACAATAGCGGCGATACGGTTTTCAATGCCCATCCGACTTCCATCCACTTATCATAAGGTTCATAATAATTTTCATCTAGCATATGAGCCATATCGTGAGCCATGATAATATCATACTCATCATTAGATTTAGCTATCTGTAAAACTTGCTGTGTAGCAGCAATACATTTATCATAACTATCAATATTTTCAAATACACCCATTGAAAACAACTGTTGGTTATTGCTACCGCCTCCTCCAATTTTAATCTTAGCCTTGCGTTTACGTTTTATTACTGTCCATTTTTTAACTAATTCTTCTGCTACAGGCGTTAAAGTAGGTTTAATCAAGTCTAAGTTTCTGGCACTTACCTTTTTCAAAAGTTTCAACATGTTTTTATTATTATACTCCTGCGTGCATTCTTCAAATTCTACTTCATCATCCTCGTCAATAGTAATACTATAAACTTTCTTTAATTTATATGCTTCATTGCCCGGTTTTCTTGAACCAAACACCTGCCATTTATTCACACCACTGGGTATCTTACTATCAACAAGCGAATCATAATCGTTGATTAATGGCAAATCTTCGAAAATATTGCCAATATCTTTTAACACTTTATCCCTAACTGCCATCTGGACAGCATATGGCATAGACATATTAATTACGATATGAATTCCATCTTTTGTATAGTCTTCATTGGATGTATTTACATTATCCTTTTCAAATATAAATGCCTCAGGGGCATTATTCGGATCCCAACTAGCAAATGTTCGTACCTTTTCAATAACCAGTTCCACAAGATCAAATATGTGCTCATCAGTATGCACCCTTTCATCTACCTCGTTACTATATCGTTCATCTATATCTATCAAAATTGGTCCCTCTTTTTTCCTTTGCGATTCTGTTAAATAATTATTATTACAGTTTACAAATACATCTTTATTATACAATTTCCAAAAATCATCCATGGCAGTATCGGGTATACTAAATTTGCCGCCATAAATCCCCATAGATGCGTTACCTATTTTTGTATGTGTAATTTCCTTACCATCTTTGTGTTTATGTAGTGCTAAAAATCCGTTCAAAGTTACCGGACTACTAGTCATTGTTTTGTGGTATATATAGCCACATATTTTTTTATATCAATTTATTTTTATTTTGAAAAGTTTTAATACTATTCAACTACATGATGTGATGATAATATTTAATATTTTACTATAAAGATTTAAATATTTCTAAACATATTCTTTAAAATGAAAAGTAAAAATAAAGTTGTTTCGAAAAATAATACAAAACGACTACTACTTGATGTAGCAGATATAATGAAAAATCCTTTAACTGAACAGGGTATACATTATATTCACGATGAAGGAAATATGTTTAAGGGAACGGCAATGATTGTTGGCCCGTCTGAAACACCATATGCAGATGGATTTTATTTTTTTAAATTTAAATTTCCAAAAGAATATCCATTTAAACCACCTTCTCTTACTTACTGTACAAATGATGGTACAACTAGGTTTAACCCAAACTTATACAGAAATGGAAAGGTATGTGTTTCTATTTTAAACACATGGAAAGGTGATCAATGGACCTCTTGTCAATCTATTAGAAGTATATTATTAACATTGGTTACTTTATTAAACCAGAACCCTCTAACAAATGAACCCGGATTTCCGGCTACTCATCGCAGTTGTATGCCGTATAAGAGGATGATAGAATACATGAATTTCAAAATAGCGATATTAGGTATGTTAAATCAAGGATCATTGCAACCTAAATTTTCAACTTATTACCCCATCCTTAAGAAATATTTTATAGACAATAAAATTAAAATTATGGAGAGAATTACCGAGTTAGAAAAATCCGAATATAATTTAAAAGAGGACAGGATATCTATATATAATATGTGTGTTAAATACGATTACAAAGATTTGAAAACAAAATTTGAGGAGCAAATTAAAGTGTTAGAATAAATAAACAAAAATTGAAATAAATATAAAATATATATTTATCTCATAAGAACCATGCACTTTTGTACAGTATGCCAAAATATGTATTACATTCGATTATCCGGAGATAATCAAGATAAATTAATCTACTATTGTAGAAAATGTGGCAATGAAGATACCGATTTAATAGCAACATTAGATAATGTATGTGTTTCGCAAACTGAACTTAAATCGTCTGTTAGTTCATATGAGCATATTATCAATAAATATACAAAACTAGACCCTACCTTGCCTCATATAGATAACATCAAATGTCCAAATGCGGTATGCGAGTCTAATAAAGAAAGCGAAGGAAAAGCTGTTGAGGGAGATGAGAAAAAATCTGATATATTATATTTGAGATATGATGATACAAACATGAAATTCGTGTATCTTTGTACCTATTGCAATACGGTATGGAAAAGCGCCGATGATAAATAAATTGATTAATATAATATAATAAAAATAATATCCTAATACACTATATCATGACAGATAAAGCACCAGACTCAAGCGAAAAGAAACTCCCAGAAACACCAGATACCGATAATGAAGATTTGGGATTTCCAGGAGATGAAAATATTGCTATCCCATTGAAATTTAATCCAGATGAATATGATATACCAGAAGATGACGAAACTCCAATGGAATATGAAAGATCGCAAATCCCGAAAACACCAGAAACACCAGAAACGGATGATGATTTAGGAGAGGAAGAGGAAGAGGAAGAGGAAGATGAGGATGTTGAAACAAAATCACCAGGTCCTGCCGATATAGACCCTTCCATGTATGAGGATGATGAGGACGATGATGAGGATGGCGAAGAGTCGGAAGATGATGATAATCTCAAAAAATTAGAAAAAGATATAGATAATGATAAACTGGTTGAAAGCCACCCTGAAATTATACAAAATAATTATAATGAAATTTTAGCACTTTGTACTCTAGTGCGTAACGATAAAGGTGAAATTGTAGATGATTTACATAAAACATACCCATTCTTAACAAAATATGAATATGCTCGTATTATAGGTATTAGAGCTAAACAAATTAATAATGGCGCAGATCCCTTTATTAAAGTAGCTCGAGGTACAATTGATGGGTTTACAATTGCAAAACTTGAAATGGATGCAAAAAAAGTACCATTTATTATCGCTCGACCTCTGCCTAATGGTAGCAGAGAATATTGGAAGGTTCAAGATTTAGAAATGATCCACTTTTAATTATCTTTTCAAATATGCTCTATTTCTAGCTAAATAAGAAAATAATTGTCTTTTTGATTGATTAGGATGTGTATTTTTAAATAGCCGGCCTGATTGTCTTACTGTAGTTAGAGGAAATTGTATATTTTGATATTTACTTGTTGTCCTAGGAGGACAGTTTTTTCCATTTTTCCAACAATCTTTTAAAACAGGGTTCCTTCTTCCCACCGATATTACAGGAAATAATTTTGTATTAGTGGTTGATTGATTCCATCTCCCAGACTGATTTCTAGGATATGAAATATCTCCTAATCCTCCTCCTCTAGAATTTTTTGTAACAAATATTTTTTGACCTTGTTTATTTGTATTAAAATAAAACTGACCATGACAACAATTATTTTTATTGGGTGGATAATAAGGATTTTCTAAATTTTGAAAATAATAGGGTGTATTATAAATATTTGGCTTTTCGCACTCAATAACCCCATTTTTGATGTACTGTAAATCACAGCATTTGCAACAATTGCGACAAGTACCATCTTTACAAGCAATTGGTTTTGGACAACAATTTGAGATATCATTACATACCGTGGTATTCCATTTACAATTTGATATATTTGTAGACATCGTATATATATATATCAAATATTATCTAGTTTGCCATTGTTGTATTCGCGTGCATTGCTGTCCCATAGGAGTATCAATAGATGTTGATGAAGAAGAATCATTTGGGAATTTATAGTATTTGCAACCAATTGGAGCCCCGCCATAATAACCATCTATTTGTTGTTTTGTCATCTGAGAAATTTCATTCCATGTTAAATTCAAAGCATTTGGACAATTAGGTTTAATTTCAAGATTATTTTGATTTTGTATAGGATCTTTGGTAACAACAGTACCGTTTCTAATAACTAAATTAGAATTATTATTTGTAGAATTAGTAATAACTCTAGTTTGATATTCTTTTGTTTGTTGTTGTAATTTAAATCGTCTCCAATTGACCTTTTTCCAACGTCCTCTTCCAGGAGCGGCTACTTTTAATTGTTGAACATTCCTCATTACTTTTGAATGTTGGGCATTTGAAGGTGCCAAAACATTATGCGAAGGAGTATTCGTCTTTGGACAAGAGGGTTTTTTAAAATTTAAACAACCATGCCAATTTGGCTTTGGATGTCTTCTAATAGTACCACAACAATAACAATCATTATTTTTAATAGAAGGGTTTTTAAAATTTAACATTGTAATAAAAATATATTATTTTTTTAGCTTAATAATATATTTAACATCTCCATCTATTTGCACACGATAAACAACATACAAAGGTAGTCATAGGCTCATCCGCACTGCGCGTTTGCATTTGGTAATAAGTACATTTTCTATTTCCACATTTCCAGCATTTAAATTCATCTGTAGCGATAGCATCATCAATCTTAGTTGCATTATTATCTCTTTCAATCTTTGCATCTACTAAAACTTTCCATTTTTCAGGAAACATCTGATGATGTCTCATAAAAGCTAGTTCGTGTGGTTGAAACTCCATTTTCTTTAATCTTGTAAGTAAATTTTTATTCTTAACAGCGCTTTTCTTATTCAAATTGTTATATATACTTTTAAACTTATCAACATAGAGTATTACAAAATATTTATTTTCCCATTTTCTTACAACCTTTTTATCCTTAGCTGTTTGGATAGCATAATTATATATTCCTTTTTCTAAATTTTCTGTAATTTTCTTTTTTCTAATAATTTTATTAAGTCTCTTACGTATGTTTTCACGAAATTGGGTCGGATCTGTTACTGTTGTCATGATGCTTATATTTTATAGGTTTAAATTTTTTAAATCAATTTTATTCATGTAGCTATCGTTTAATGACCTACTTGTTATGAAATTTGGAGGGGATTGTCCGTTTAATATGAATATTCTTCTTCAGATAACTCAGATGCTGGATCATCGTCACTTGCATCTGATTCTTCTTCCTCTTCTTCGTCATCATCATTTGTTTTTTCTTCATCATCCGTTTCACCTCCATAATTAGCCTCATCATCGTCTTCATCATCACATTCATTGTCTGTATTTTCATCACCACTTTCTTCTTCACTAGGACATTCATAATCGGAATCTTCCTCATCTTCATCTTCAATATCGTCAGATACAACAAATCCATCTTTTAAATACCCTTCTTTTGTTTTTTGCGAAGGTGAAACAGATTCAAGTTCATCCTCTTCTTCATCGTCTTGTTGCGCTGTAATAGATAAATCCTCGAATCCACCTAGCAGCTTTTCATAAACTTTCAACCAGGTTTCTTTATCAAAATCACACACCTCCGAATCTACAGGCGTTTGATTATCGTGCATAATAATCAAAAGGTTGCCGAAATATAAAACAGTATCAATAGGAGGCGGCAGATCATATTTATTTTCACTATTCGCTCGTCCTTTATTTTTAGCATAAACAGATACCCATTTATTCTTATATTTCCATGTATGTCGTTTATCAAAATCGTCCGGTTTTCTAAACTTGCACTTTTTATATAAATCTGATACCTTCAAATTTTTAACAGTTTGTGTTTTAATTGATCCGCCTTTGTTAATCATTACTACCTTTGTCATTTTGTATATCCATTCCACAAATGGTTTAAATAGTTTCTTAGAAATAATAATAATATGAGATACTATCCCGCTAAGAAAGTTAATACAACTAACATTCAGTCTAAACTTAATATGTATACCTGTTTTGAAACAAATGAAAAATTACTATTAACGCAATATGGAATGTTTAAATATACTGATGATACCCTTATGGTATGTAAAATTAACCAAATGGATAAGGGAAATATATCTATTAAAAAATACATCAAGGACATGGATTTTATAATAACACCTAATAAGTGGGGTAAAGTTGATAAAAGATATAGATTACCATTTGTAAATGAAATTATTGAAGTTAAAACACTAGTTTTCTCTCCACGAAAAGGGTCAAAGTTTAAGTTTGTTGTTGAAAAGGCCAATAATGGGATTACAGATTACTACTTTAAGAGCCCTGAAAAACATGATAATCATTCTTTAAAGGAAGACATTGGTTCGTTCTTAGACAAACTTATGTAATCTATTTAATATATAATGTTGTTGTGGGTTTTTCAACAAATAGTAATATCATTAGTTGTAATTGTATTAATACATTCTATATATAAATTTCTTCAAAATAATTTGACAACGCCAAAAATCAGAGATTTAGTAAACAAGCCAACTAAAAGATACGAAGAAATATACAATACATTCAAAAAAGAAGATACACCTCAAGAAGAGAAAATAGAAACATCAGATAATTCTATTAAAAGCGAATTACAAAATTATCTTAAAGAATTATCTTCACAAGGAGTTTCAAACGACGTACCTAAAAAAATAAACGAGCAAAATATCCCTGAAGCAATGTCCTTTAGTGATAATTTTACAAGTTCATATGAAACTGTATAAACCATATAAAGAATGATTTACATCATTGAATAAGAATGAAACTAACCTCCAGTGATCTAGACTACATTATGAGAGATTTCCCTAGTGTAAAACTTTCTTATGTTAAAAATATTCATAAGAAAGTTTCATCTGCTAATATATTTTTAGCTATACCCAAAGGCGGTAAATACTTTGCATGGTTCAGAAATTTTAAGAAACATTCTGTATGTATATTTTTAGAATTAGATAATCGTAAAAAAGCAATCAAGGGTATTACTATTAAATCCTGTTGTTTTAGAGATGACCTATGTAGTGGCAATGGTACTTTAGTGTATGGTACAATCGTTTATTTAGAAAAACAATCATTTTACTTTGTAGAAGATATCTTTTATTATAAAGGAAATGATTTATCTTCGCACAATCAGTTACAAAAACTTGAAAAAATATCTTTAATGATGCAGAATAATATTAAACAATGTATAATTCATAAAAATAATATAACATTTGGACTACCGATAATGACACGAAAACGTGATTCTATGGAAGTATTAATAGCAGAATTGCCATATGATTTATACTGTATTCAACACAGATATTTCAAGAAAAATATGAATTTTTTAAATGAAAGGATTAAAATTAATACTAAATATAAGAAAATATTTTTGATTCAAGCCGAGATAGATTGTGATATTTATACGCTTTATTATAATAATGATAGACAACGAAAGATTGAAAGGCACGCAACGGCATTTATATCAGATTATAAAACCAGCGTTCTCATGAATACATTATTTAGAAATATTAAAGAAAATTCAAATTTAGATTTACTTGAAGAAAGTGATGATGAAGAAGAGTTTGAAGATATAAGTATAGATAAATTTGTAGACGTTAATAAAAAAATAAAATTTTTGTGCGTTTATAACTCTAAGTTCAAAAGTTGGGTGCCGGTCGAACCTTTAGAAAAAGGCGATATTTGCGCGAAGCGAGATATAATGAGTATTGAAAAAAAAAATAGATATTAATATATATACAACATGACTTCATTAGTTAATAAAACAAATGCACATACTGGAGGATTCCTATCATCTAACGAAGGTCCTGTAGGAGGATGCACCGGAAAAGGGATGGGTGTAAATGGATGCGGGATTAAAATGTATCGCGGTTTAGTTGGACAAAGTGGTGGAAAAAAAAAGCGACGTCGATCTAGAAAAAAGCGACGCGTTTCAAAAAAACGTAGAAAAAGCAGATCAAAAAAAAGAAGGCGATCTACCAAAAAAAAGAGGCGCAGACGTAAACACAGAGGGGGAGCCACAATGGAACCTATGAACCCAAAAGGTGGATTAAGAGCAATTGCTACTCGTGGAGGAAATGGTTCAAGGGGGCTTTCAGCTGCGGAACGGAGAACCCTACAGGGCGGTAACCAAACAAGACTTGCTAAACGCCAGATCGCCCACCATAGAATGTATGGCGGCGGGGTAGGATATGGAATGACAGCAAATGATGCTGCTGGACAAGCCGCATCGGGAACACCTTCTGGTACGGGACAGGGGTTTCATTTACAAGCAGGAACATCTGTCACAGGATATAAAAACTGTGGCTTGATACCTTCATTTAAATTGGGAGCTAGTAGTAATTTTAAAGGACCTGCTGATATTCAACAAGGCGCTGGTAAATCTGTTAATGCATATAATCAATATAGTTCCGCAGGATATGGATATTTGCATCCAACGAGCGCTGGAAATAGATATATTGCAGGATACCATGCTCCCATTACATCCACATCAAAAAGTCAAAGATGTGGAAATGGAGGTAAGCGTAAAAAGAAGGGCGGTAGAACCCGTAAAAGAAGGGGAGGTAATTTAAAACAATTAATGTCGCCTCTCACTGATGCATATTCAAGAGTAACTGGCGGTTTACATAGAGCTGGTAATAGAGTAGGATCTGCATTTATGGTATCGGATAAGATGGGAGGTGGCGGTGGTTGTGGTAGTCACAAATCAAAAACACATAAAAAAAACAAACGCAAACAAAAACGAGGCAAAAGTAAGAAACAAAAAGGTGGATATACTCAATATGGAAGCAATGTTCCATTAACTCGTACTTTACAATTACCAGCTGGTTCGCAGGGTGGTTCGTGGGAGGGTCAATTAGCCGCCCCACCAACTTATACAGCGGGAAATTTTTGTGTAGATAACTATAATCATTTTACAGGAAAAGGTAGTCCATCACCGGTTTTAGATCAAGCAGCGCCCGCAGCAACTAATACGGCTATATTATAAAAGACAAACTCCGTTTAATAATGAATCATATGGTTCGGTATTAACCTTTATTTTTGTTGATTTCTTACGTCTAGGTACTATCTCCCATGTATCAGTTTTATAACCTTCTACAGAAGTCATCATGATATTAAATTTCTGTGTATTATACCATCTTCTTCTTTTATCCCAATGTCTTCTGAATATATCATGTTGATCTACAATATCAACAACAAGTTTTTCACCTCCTTTTCTTAAAATACGTCCAACTGCCTGTCTTACATCTTTTTTAGGAGTGGACATTACTATAGTAGTAAGTGTTTTAATATCAAGTGCCTCTTCTGCCATTTTATATGTGGCAATAACTATATTTTTACCCTCTGTTATTTTCAAATCCTTTTCCTTCATACCTCCTATGTAGTAACCTACAGTAGCAAATCCTCTATGTTTAATTGCATCATGAATATAAATTAATTGATTTTTTTGATGCCCAATAATCATTATTTGTTGATTATTGTTTTTATCCCAAATATCTTTTACTACTGATAAAATAAATTCTGTTCTATGCGAATATTTACATATTTTACCAATCATTTTAACATAATCCGGATGTCCTCTGTAATTACGTAAATTAGTACTAAATTCTGGATCATTATTAGTATAATTAATTGCTTTAACTTTAACATTTTCTTGCGCGCCGCGTTTCCAACAAGCTTCCACCTGGCCCAAAAACATTTTAAACACTTTACTAAGCCCGTCTTGTCGATTCATGGTTGCTGATAATCCTAGCATATATTTAGTAACTGCCTTAAACAATACCCTACTAAATACTTCTGCGGAGATATGATGACATTCATCAATAATAGTAAACCCAAAATCTAAAAATAATGTTTGTTCATAATCTTTCATTGACAAAGATTGTAACATACCAATAACAACATCTTTGCCTTCAATATCAATAGTAGGTCCTTGTATTCTGCCAATTTTAGCTGAAGGTAGGAATTGTTCTAGTCTTTCTTTCCATTGTCTTAGTAAGAATTCTTTATGGACAATAATTAATGTTTTCTTTTTTAATTGTGAAATAAGCCATATTGCCATACATGTTTTACCTGCGCCACAATCAGCTTCTATTAAACCGCATCCCTTATTTTTTGCTGCTTTTAACCATTTGCGAACAATAGGTTTTTGATAATCGCGCAAATCACCTGCAAAATCGACATTGATAGTAACCCCGTCTGGCGTTATATTTGCTTCAGGTTCGCCATAATTTTCTAATCCATAAAATTTTGGAAGATAAACCTTTCTTTTACTCTCCCTATATACTGCAAATGATGGAGGTGATGCTAATGAAGTTTTAGGAACAAAGGGTTTAACCGTTAATTCCTTTCTGATCAAATTTAAATCATCGATATCTAAATATTCTTTTAAAATTGTAAAACCTTTAGGTCCTAAATAAGTAGAGATTTCGTCCATTACTATAATTTGACAATGACTTTTTATATACATTTCAATTTCCTTCAAATAAAAAATATAATTATATGATATATGAAAAATTTACTAAGCATACCAAAGGGTCATGGTCATTATTATATCTTGTCTCTTGTTCTTATTTTGTTTATTATTTTCCCAGTAGATATTCCAAAAGAACTCGGTTCTTTAGTTGATTCCGTATTAGGTAAAATTGTTGTTGTCGTTCTTGTATTGAATTTATTCATGGCAAATCCTGTTTTGGGCGCAATCGGGGCTGTAGCTGGTTATGAACTGGTAAAACGTTCGGCCGGACATGCAGGAGCAGAGTCTACATCAATGGCTAAATTTATTCCTAGTGAAAAAAGCAAAACAACTAACTTGAATATTTATAATCAATTCCCCGTTACTGTAGAAGAGATTGTAATTAAAAATAAGTTACCATACTCCTTTAATCTCTCCAATCCATCCGATCATGCAAGCTATAAACCAATTCAGGATGATACACACGAAGCAAGTACTGTCTAAATAATAAATATAACTAAAAATTTATTTATTATTAATTTATTACCTTAGCATTAAGTGAAGGTACGGCTTGAGCAGTGGGTAAATCATCTCCACCATTATTTGAGAAACACATCGCAGCCAAAGCAGCAATTATTATTATTATTATAAAACTAAACAACATAGTGATTACCCAGGAAGGTATTCCTTTTCCCAAATTGGATGGTTCTCTTTTTTCCTCATCCATTCCTGTAATTGCCTCACAGTCATTAAATATAAAATAACTATTATCCTTTGAATCTGGGCCCTGTGAACCTAATGGATTTTTCATTAAAACCACATCTTTATTTGCTACCCCGCCTATTGTTTGTGCTTGTGTATACTTAATTGGGTCGATTAATGTTTGAAGTGTTTTTAAATCTGCCGAATTCATTGTGGCGGCCCCTTCTGAACCAAAAACAATAATATTAGCTTTACCGCTGCAAGGTTTATAAGGATATGAGCCTATATAATAGTAAAAGGTAGCAGATGGCACAACATCATTCAATGACCATTGTCTAACATTAACATTTTGAGGCGACGAATCTTCACTTGCTATATTTGGAATAATTTTTGAAAAAAAACTATTTGATGCGCTTTTACCATCTTTTGCAACAACTGGTATACAAACTAATAAAGAATCACCCATGGGATTTTTATGCTGAATTACTACCTCAGCCGCGGTTTGTTTTCCTCCAAAAAGATGAAATGAGGGCTGGTAAATTCTAACATCAGTAACAGTAACATCAATTGCATTAAACTTTACCGTGTTTTTACCATCTACTTTAATGTCTAAATAATTCCCCATATTAGAAATTATAGCAGAACTGTTTGCATTATAATCAAAGCTATATGAACAATCTTCACGACATATTTGTTTTGTAGTTTTAATATTTACTGGATTAGATGAACAACTCATTTAATATAATATCACAATAAAAAAATATCCATTTTATGTATATATAATGAGACTTTCGAGAAACAAGTTAAATAAAATACTTAAAATACGGACACAAACAAAAAAGAAACATGGAAATAAAAAAAAGCGGAAAAGAGCTAGAAAAAGAAGTTTTAGAGAAAATAAACTTAATCTAAAGAAAAATACTTTACGATTTAAGAAAGGAGGTGCAAAAACGACACCTTTGCGATTTGCAAAGTATGCTGCACAAAGTACTATTGAAAAAATATTATATATACAGCTTTTAATTCTTAATTGGAGAAAAACATTTTTGCAAGGAAAAAAATGTTATGTTGTCCCTTATTCGACTAACCCCGAGTCTTATTACATGAAATTTTTTGGATCGTTTATTAAATCAAATAAACCTGTATTAAAATCCACTGATAAAAATTCAGGATTTATTAAAACTATATTAAAAATACCTAGATCTTTTACAACACCTTATCTAAGGGGAAAAACAAATATTATATGGTCTTTATTACACCATTATGCTTGTCAAATAAATGGATATTTTATCATAGAAGAAAAAGGTATTAAAAATCCAAAAAGAGAGTTTAATCCAAAAAGAGAGTTTAATGTAAAATTAGCTAGAGAACCTATAACTTTTTTTGGTAGTGATATGATAGTACCAGGGCAATCTTACATTGAAGGAAATAACATATGGCAACAATCCGAAGGGGAGATAGAAGTTGCAAATTTCAAAAATTTATGCGAATATATAATAACTCCTACTGAAGATAGTGTTAATAGTGTATCAATATGGTTACAGAATACATGGGGGCTTCAATATGGGGGCGATCTACCTATTAATTGTAATAAAAGGCAACGTCAACAAAATATTGATTGTCCCTTGTCATCAAGGCTATCAGACCAAAATCCCGAACGTTACCTAACAATGAAGGAAATAAAAAGATGGGGGCTATTAATGCAACAAAATGCATTAAGTCAGGTGGCTTGTTTAAAAGAATATAATTTTAAAAACCTTGATCCTAAACTTAATATAAGTGCACAACGACGAATAGAGCAATTTGCTCAAAAAGCCGAAGAATACATTCAAACACAAAAAGTTTTAAAAAACGATTTGATGGGGGAGGTGGATAGATTTTGCAACGAAAATTTATTGGGGTCAAAACCGATATTAATAACTAGCAGTATTTCAATAATAACTAGGATTAAAACAAATTCAAAATTAACATTAACTACTTGTGTTGTAGTTAATAATGAAACTGTTATGAATTCAATATATAACAGTATTATAAATAATTATTTAAGGGCGCCAACCGATGAAATGTTAGATTACTGGTGGCAAAAAGAAACATTATTATTTTTACCTTTATTAGAAAGAGAATCTATCCCTGTAATTCAATCGCCGCCAATACCAATTCCAAATACATATATGGATGCTGTTCAAAAAGGGTTAATAAAAAATATTCCCAAATCGGTAAAACAATTAATTATAAAACGCGTAAATGGCATTATAATAAGAAAAAAGAAGGTAAAAAGAAAAGATGTTGGAGATGAAAAGTATAAAAAAGAAAGAGTAAAAAATCTTGAAAAAACTCTTCAAATAAAAGAAAGATTATTACAGGAATGTCTATTAAATTATGTTAGAGCTCAAATATCAAAAAACATATTATTAAAAAAAATGGACGGATGTATTAATATATCAACAGCAATTACAAAAGCTAAAGAACAAGAAAGAGTTTTTAAAGAGAGGTTAAAAAATAAGATTAAAAAAAAGGGTAACCTGCCAAAATCTAATGTACTAGACAATTATTTAAATAAAAAATTTCAAGAAGAACTAAGTAGTCTATCAGAGGGTTCAAACCTAGGACGATTACGAGAAACCATGTTTACCATACAAACAAAAACTATAGGTGGAAAGGTTGAATATATCTATACCCCTATTACTATTGAAAATTGGATAAAAATAAATATATTATCAGCACATCAATTAATGCTCGAATGTTGGTCAATGCCGTTAGATAGCCCAGATTATAAAGGAGAAGATACAATTGTTTATAGAGTACCACCAATATTACTTACAAAGAAAGAGACAAGAGGACTAAAAAAAACAGCGAAAAGAATTAAACAAGCAAAAAAAGGAAACCTGGAAAATGATGAAGAATACCAAATTGGAGACGATGTATTTTATGTAAATAAAATTACAGGCGCGGATATATTAGCAATAAAAGGAAAGGGACGTCTTCAATTTGCAAAATGTAAAATTATAGGTATAAATATAGATCAAGAGGATGGAAATACTTATGACATTCAGTTTACAGAAAAAGTTGGCATGCAACCCGATTTAGATTATATACCTAGGCAATCCCCATTATGGATCAAATTTCGTTTATTAATAAATTATTTGATAGTATTAAATCCGTTTTTAAATGATGAATTTCGTCCCCTTTTTAAAGAAACTACAATCCTGGGTCTTAGAAAACTTAAACAGAATGATAATATACTTCAATTGCTAAGACAGTATGAAGCCTTTTCAAATAAAAAATCATCAAAATTATTAAACATTTTAGAAATTAGAGTGAGACTTTGTAAATTATGGATATTGTTTACAGCATTAATGGGATGGTGTAATTACGAAAATCTTATGGGACCTCTACCACGTGATACAAAAGATAAAAATAGAGTTATTTTGGCTAGAACAAAAAGGGTGGTTAGATATAAAGATGCAATTGGCGCAAAAATTACTGGGTCAATCGCTGTTACTTCTTGTGGATGGGCTGAAATAGAAACTACTAATAAATTAAAATTACGCTGGTTGGATAGATGGAGAAAAAATCCAAAAAAAAATCTTACCGAAAGAGATGTGGTTTGTAGAAGAGCGCTCCTATCTAGCGGCGATTGTTATGTTAAACAAAAACTTCCCGAAAGGTTAGGATATTGGACAACGGGTAAGATAAAACAAATAGTTGATGGTGGACCACTTACAAAAGAGGGGGAAGGAAAAAGTCTTTTTGGAGGAGGTGATTGCGATATTAGAGAAATTTTACTAAGAGTTAAAATCCCTGCTGGTGATAACCTTACAAGAAACATGAGTGAAAATATTAAAAATTTAGCAACTCCATATACAGTAAAGGCAATGAATGATTTTGCTAAAAATTTTAAAATTACAAAAATTATGTTGAATCCAGAATCATGTAATAATGAAGGAAAGTGTGAATATGATAAACAATGTACAATATCACGTACTAGTAAAAGGTCGCAATCTTCAATTGCAAAATCTGAAGCAGATCTCATCAATTGTAGACCTATTGTAGCCCCTTATTCCAATCAAAATATTATCAAATGGATTGAATTAAATAGAAATAGAAGAACGCCAGAAGAATGTAGAGATGAACAAAGACAGTTATCAGGCGATGATATATATGCTGCTGGTCCTCCAGATTCAACAACTGAAAAAGTTGGTAAGGCATTAGGAGCTGCTGCATCAGCAACAGGGAAAGGATTAAAGACTGTTGCTACAGCTACGGGACAAGGATTAAAGACTGCTGCTAAAGCGACAGGGAAAGGATTGAAAAAAGCAGCATCTGCTGTTGGAGACCAGTTTACAAATGAAAATAGCTTTACTAGAAGGAAATTGCGTTCCATGAGAAATAGAATTACTGAAAGAATTGGCAAAGCAAGAAGCTTATTAAACAAAACAAGAAAGAATAGAGCACCTTTAAATATTTATGAACAAATGAATACTAGCTCGGCGTGCGATGCTGAATGTCAAAGAAATATTAGAGACCAACAATTTATATCAATACTAATTCAACCTACACCAGGAATTCCTCCTGGATATATAGTATCCGTTGTTCAAAAACCCAGTGGTCCTGGAGCATCACAAGCAATAGCAACATTGTCTAATGCATTATCAGGAAAACAAACTACAGAAGTGCGTCCAAAACCAGGAGAATTAGGTAGCACCCCAAATCCTATAATACCTAATGATGATATGTCAGCAAATATACCTGTAGGTAGAATAACTGTAGATGAATAAGAATAAGATGAATATTAAGTATTTAATTATAATTTAATTAAAAACTTAACTTCCTATGTTTTGGACTATTTATAACAACTGGTTTATTGATTTCAGTTTTAAAATCAATCAATGTAAATATTATACTATCAATCTTCATGCATAATTTACTACCCTCTGATCCCTTTTCACAATTTTCATATGTTTTCTTTAATTGGTATAGACCCGGTATTATTTTATTGACCAACTTTAATAAATCTGCAATAACAGAACTATTATTGGTCCAACCCTTATGTCTATCATTTTTAAGATCATCACAAAATTTGAAAAACTCACTAAAGTCGTCATCCAAATCCTTAAATGTCTTAGTTCTGTCCTCGTTCCACCACCATCTAGACATTTTTTGACTATAACCTTGTTTTTGTAAATAATATTCATTGTTATATTTACCCAGCTTATCACCTGATTCTATATCAAATAATGGATTAAATAATTTACTATACGTACTACATTTTTCAACAAACACTTTATTTGGTTGTACCATCAATCTAAAGGTCGGAGATAAAGATAAACTACTTAACATGCCTACTATATATAGTTATTATATTAAATAAAGGGAATATACCGAGGCTCATTATTTTCATATATTGTTACTTTAAAAGCATCATTATATCCTTCAACATAAACTGTATCGCCATTGAAAAGTTCATCGCATCCATACTCATTTGTACAGCTTCTACCGCTTCTACTAACCGGTAGCTTAATACTATTATTCTTGTCACTCATTGTATAATACTGCCACTTATTTCTATTGGCATGTAACGGCCTACCCATTAATGGCAACATCGTTTCTTTACCGTTAACTCGTGTTAATAATCCTGATTGCGAATAATTTACATCATATCCTCGCGTTTTTATGTTAATTGGTATTCCTCTAGGATCACTGCTATCTGGTGGGAAATAAGCGTTATTTTTTAAGGGGGCTACATAAGGGTTTAAAAGTACATCTCCTGGATGATTACTAAATCCTTTATTAAATTTTGGGAAAAATCCTCTATCAACTACTTTTTCTTGAATAATGATAGGCTGCGAGGGCACCTGCTGTTGCTGCCTTGAAGACTTAGTATAATGCATATATAACCCTACTAAACCTATAATGCATATTAAAAATATTACAGTCA
>Ga0115011_10000615_pt1 | contig 28139 bp, 15 predicted proteins | sample TroAtlMetagenome_2_FD_88705 | JGI IMG/M metagenome (GOLD analysis project Ga0115011, IMG submission 88705) | Marine eukaryotic phytoplankton communities from Atlantic Ocean - Tropical Atlantic ANT8 Metagenome | ecosystem: Environmental > Aquatic > Marine > Oceanic | place: Tropical Atlantic...
ACTTCCAGACGATCCTGCCGATCCAGCACTTCCAGACGATCCTGCCGATCCAGCACTTCCAGATGATCCTGCCGATCCAGCACTTCCAGATGATCCTGCTGAACCTGCTGAACCTGCTGATCCAGAACTTCCAGATGAACCAGAAGAAGCATAAGTTAATCCAGAAGATCCTGCAGTTCCAGACGAACCAGAACTTCCAGCGGATCCCGCACTCCCTGCACTTCCAGCGGACCCTGCTGAACCTGCTGACCCTGCCGACCCTGCACTTCCTGCTGACCCTGCCGACCCTGCACTTCCAGATGAACCAGACGAACCAGAATCTCCAGGTATTGAAAATGCCACCATAACTTCGTCACCATTTTCAAAAGTTGTGGCGTGTCCGCTATCTGCAATACGATAAGCAGTAAAACTACCATAAGTAGAATCATTGTATAATGCAGAAGTTACTCTGAATACAACAAATTTAGTATCATCTCCTCTTTTATAAACACCAACGAGTGCTTCCCAATCATTACCTACTCCAAAAGTATCTGGTCTTACTGCACCTGTCCATAAATTGTACATTTCATGACAGGCTGTACCATTCTTATCAAGACCATCTAAAGTAACTCTATTTAACGATGCCCAACTAGAAGTTCCTGCAGTAACATTAAATCTTATTTTTCCTGATCCTGGATCAGTTGTTTGGGTAGTATCATTGTCGTATATCATCGACATTCCGACCATCGCATCAATACCAGATGATCCTGCGGTTCCGGACGAACCAGAAGTACCTACTGTTCCTGAAGATCCTGACGAACCAGCGGTTCCAGATGTTCCTGATGTCCCAGACGATCCTGAAGTCCCAGATGTTCCTGACGAACCAGATGTTCCAGAACTACCTGAAGTTCCTGACGAACCAGAAGTTCCGCTTGTGCCTGAAGTTCCAGATGTCCCAGATGTTCCTGACGACCCAGACGATCCTGACGACCCAGATGTACCTGTAGTTCCTGACGACCCAGATGTACCTGAAGGACCTGTATCTCCATCAACTCCTGAAGTTCCAGATGTTCCTGACGAACCAGAAGTTGCAGAAGAACCAGATGTTCCAGAAGTACCAGAATCACCAGTTCTTGCAAAAGTAGCAACAAGTTCATCGTTATTTGAAAAGTTATTTAAGGAAGAACTTAGATATGAAACATTAACATAATACCATGAAGGATTAGAAGTTTCTATATCATTAATTGTGTATAGAAAAGTTTCATTGTGATCTGATTTACAATATATTCTTACATGACCATTTGGATTAGAAGAAGAATCACCAAGCGACTGTAGAAAACCTTCAATGGTAATACCATCTTGATCGGTATCACTTATTCTTAATCTATTAGCATCATTGGGATATGTGTAAGTACCAGAAGATAATGTAAATCCTAATTTACCTGTTCCTGGATCATTCGTATCTTGTGCAACATTGTAATTATATGCGAATGAAGCACCACCGAAACCACCATCTTGTCCAGAAGATCCAGATGTACCTACTGTTCCTGAAGATCCAGATGTACCAGAACTTCCAGCGGATCCAGCACTTCCAGACGATCCAGAAGTTCCAGTAGAACCTGACGACCCAGAAGAACCTGAAGTTCCTGCTGAACCACTTGTTCCTGACGATCCTGAAGTTCCATCTGCTCCAGACGATCCTGATGTCCCAGACGAACCAGATGTTCCTGTAGTTCCTGACGATCCTGAAGTTCCAGAAGTTCCGCTTGTGCCTGAAGTTCCAGATGTGCCAGATGTTCCTGACGACCCAGATGTACCTGTAGTTCCTGAGGATCCTGCTGAACCAGCACTTCCAGATGATCCTGAGGTCCCAGTTGAACCAGACGATCCTGAAGTACCAGCGGTTCCAGAATTTCCTGATGAGCCAGACGATCCAGCACTTCCAGATGATCCTGCTGATCCAGAACTTCCTGCACTTCCAGCGGATCCAGCACTTCCTGCACTTCCTGCTGACCCTGCACTTCCAGAAGATCCATGAGTTCCTAAAAACGTCCCATCAACACCAGACGATCCAGATGTTCCTGCTGAACCAGTTAATCCGCTAGTTCCTGTAACACCAGAAGTACCTGAAGTTCCAGCACTTCCTGCTGATCCAGAACTTCCTGCTGATCCTGCTGATCCAGAACTTCCTAAAAGTTCTCCATCAACACCAGATGTTCCATCAGTTCCAGAAGTACCTGAAGTTCCTCCGCCTCCACCGCCTCCTGCTTCACCCCATCCAGAAGCACCTGAAACTCTTGTAGCAGTTTGAGTTGCTTTTTTACTGACTTTCTTAATTACATCTTTTAAATTATCTACTTCGATTTCAAGTCTTGTAACTTCAGCATCATCACCAGGATCACCTTTTTCCCCTGCAGGACCTATAGGACCCACATCCCCTTGATCACCTTTAGGTCCTTGAACCCCTTGAGGCCCAATTCTCCCATCAGTTCCAGGTTCACCCTTAGGTCCAGGTAATCCTTCTAATCCTCTTTCTCCCTTTACACCTCTGGGACCTTGAGTCCCTTTAATCTCAAGAACTTTAACTTTTTCACCTGTTACAGGATCTAAAATTTCTTTTACATCCTCAACAATTTCTTCTTTAGTTTTTTTAAGTTCTTTTTTAGTATATGCAAGAGAAGTGGCTAACGCCTTACTTACATCTAAATCTTTTTGATCGTCTTTCATTTACCATTTCTACAAATCAATCTACAAACTTATCATCATCTTCTAATACAGAAAAGAGAATATCATTAACTTTATCCTTAACCTTTGCTTCTTTTTGTGCAAATTCGAATTTTTCTTCTATTTTCTTATCGATATCTTCTTCATTGATAGTTTGTTTATTATTCGTATCTATTTCTACAGAGTTGAATTGCATGTCTTCCTCACCAGAAAATCGAGGATCATCAATTTCTTTTTGCATTTGCTCATCATTAGTTTTTACTTCATCATCAGTCATCATAAGAACATGTTTTCGTATATATTCGTGAGAATAATACTTACCAGCATAATCTTGTAAGTCTCTAAGAATATTTAACCTGTCTTGGAGAAGTTCGCCTTGTTTGATTTCTGCAAAATGACTGTCATTTTCAAATTCATAAAACACATCATTCTTAATGGATTTCCAATCATCTCTTGACATTATACCTTTAAGAGTTAATTGTCTTTCCATAATTTCATCAAACATTAAACTAAATCTACTTTGAAGTTTATTGACAAAACGTGTAAATTTAACTTCATCTCTAGAAATTTCAGTTGCACGGCCAATTGTATAATTTGCTTCTGATTCAAGTCTTGAAATAGGAACACCTAATGATTTATAAAGTTTTTTCTGAAAATAAAGAACATCTTCAATATCTCCGAGATTTTGTCCTCCAGGTAGTGTAGAAATTTCTGTTCCTCTACCACCTTCTCTACGAGGCATCCAATAATCTTCAAGCATTGACATATGCTTTCTATCATCTCTAACTTCACCGGTGTTTGCATCATATACAAGTTTATTTTTGTAACGAGTCATCAAATCACGCATATATTGTTCTGCTTTTAATTTAGGCAGATTACCAACATCAACATAAAAAATTCTTCTCTCTGGTGCCCTTGAAATTCTATAGATCACAAGAGAATCTTCAATCATTCTTAACTGATTTAATGGCTTGATTGCTTTGTGTAGGTAGGACAAAACTAATGAACGTGTACTATTCATTAGTCCTGAATGAGTATAAACAATGGAATCTGGTGAAATTTTTAATCCAGCGGCGGCACTTGTAAAAGCGGTGCCCATAGTTTGACCCTGAGACTGATAAATTCCTTTTTGATTATACACATAATATTCCTGAACGGTTGTCTTAGTTTTACCGTTAGGTTGTCTTTCTTTTTTCTTTTCACGAATTTTCTTTATTTTTCTTGGATCTAATACTCTTAATTCGTGAATACCTTGTTTCATGTTATTTTCATCAACAATAACGTGATAGAAAACTCTACCATCAACATACCATCTTCTGAAAATATCATGTCCTAGGTTCTGTAGGTCTAACAGTTTACTTATCTGTTTAAACTCTACTCTTATTTTGTCTCTGATAGGTTCAGAAACATTTAAATTATCTACGTTGATTCTTACAACGGGTTTTTCTTTTGTGGTTACAACCGCTTCATTGATTATATCATCAATGGCATTTTCGACTTCTGCTTGAAGTGCCATGTCACGATATCTGTTTATTAATTCAGATTCGCTTTTTATAGCACCTTCAGTATCAACATATGTTCCATATGCACCACCTGATGCAACGGTCAATGCTCCATCTTCATACTCTGCTTCAGCAAAAGTCTGAACCTTTACGTTCTTATCTTCTTTTCTTCCGATTGTAAAACCAAATAAATCAATAGGCATGTAATTTCCTGAATGCGAGTGAACAATATAGTTATACTAATTTATATTTATTCACTCGCTAAACCAGAAAATATAATAAAAATGTGATCAAATTATGTGACTTGTACAGGCTTATAAAATCTCAGGTCCATTAATTACTCCAGGTTTTACTCCGAAAGTAGGACTCTGACTAGGTTGTTCCCTTGACCAGAAATCATATGAAAATGTTACAGTATATTCCTCTATTGTATCATTATCGCCCCAATCTAGAGTGATTTCTGATATGTCAGTAGGAAACATATTATGGAAAAAATATGTAACTGTATTATTGTTTGTTTTTCCATATTGCTTAACCTGCCCTTTTCCAACATAACCCCTGGATCCTGTACCAGTTCCTCTAAGATTTGTTGAATGATCATTAATTTTATTCATCCAATCCTCAAACTGTCCTCTAATTGCAAAAGTTTCATCATTAATTACTGTTACAGTCCATTCTGGGAATGTTCTGTTTCCAGCAAATTTAACTTCTCTACCAAAATAAGGAACGATAATAGTTCCAATAGTTGCTCCTGGTATAGAACTACCTTTTGCGAACAGATTGAGTTTTTCAAAATTAGCAACATCACCGGTGAAACCAGAAATTTCAACTTCAAATAAATTAGGTCTTTGACCATCGTACTCCATGGCCTGACGAAAATTCGCTATATTAAAAGCCATATTTTTTCTCCTTAAACTGCGTTAACCACTTCAGAAAATTCTACTCCGGAAGCCACGGCAACAAAGTTTAATCCTATGAAGTTAATTGATTTAGTGGGTTTGACAAAAATATCTCCTCTAAACTCATTTCTATTTATAACAGCAGGTGTATTATTTGTCTGGTCACATATTACTCTAAACTCTTCAATACCTCTTCGTCCTTGAATATCTCTCAAGAAAGGTTCAATTATTGAAACAAAATTCAAACGAGTAAAATCATCATTGAATTCGAATAAAAGATTTTCAGCCGCATTTGCTATAGCCTTTTCTAGAATAATAAAGAGTCTTCTTACATTAATTCTATCAAAAGAAGATGGTCTTGCCAACATGGTTTTATCACCAAAAAGCACTTTTCCTTTACCTGGGAATGATGCAATTGGATTAATACCTGAAGTATAAAGATCATCTCTTTCTGCTTGCGTTGGTACATATGCTAATTCAATAACTCCCTTAACATTTCCTCTTGTAAATCCTGCAGGAGAAATGAAAGGATTAGCATTATCTGCTTGGGCACAAAGACCTGCAATATCTCCGTTTAAAGGAACCCACCTATAAATGGAGTTATACCTGTCAAACATGTACTTGTAATTTCCATCCATAACTGCATAACTAGATGATGGTAATACATTTCTTCTAGCAACAATATTACCTACTTCAGAACCCTCATCATTAACACAATCTGCTTGTTCTGGAGATAAGAAAACTACACAATCTTTTCTAGACTCTGCTATTTCATTAACAAGATATGTTGCTAAAGTATTGGATGCTTCTGCTGAAATTAATAAAGAAACATCTACTTTTGCAGGATCTTTGAAATAACTATAAGCAGTAATTTCATCTGAATCAGAAGAATCTGCTCCGTCAACACCACCTGAAAAACTAGCGGTCATGATACCATTTGCGCCTGTTGCACTAAAGGAACCAGCAAATTTTGCTGAAGTGTTTCCTTGATCTATAGTAGCACCCCAATCATAAGTCAATTTAGCGGCTCCACCATCTGTGGGAGCATCACCCATTGCATCATGATCTGTCCATCTAATCCAATCAGACTGATCATTTATTACTTCTTTGTAATAAAGAGAATCTCCTGTGCTTCCTACTGCTCCATTTGCTACTGATAAACGCACATAATTTTCAAGAGGTTGTTTATTCCTTACAAGAGCATCACCTCGTCTATCTTTTCCTCCGGTAATCTCTCCTTGTTCATCCACTAATACTGCATGAATTTCATCTCCAACATCTTTTGAACCTGATTTTTCATAAGCATACACACTTGTTAAAGGTGCTGATGGAAAATCATCTGCAAATTCCCATCTTCTTTCGAATGTTGCACCTGCAGTAATTGCTCTATCAAGTTTTGATGAAATTGTTAATGATGTTGTACTAGCAATTGCAGTTACTTTTTTATCAACTTTTACACCACCATTATCAGTAAATGTAATTATATCTCCTACATGTAACTGTCTAGTAAAATTAGTATCTGCTCCTGTTATGGTTAAACTATTGATTGGTCCAGAAATTGTACCAATCATATTAACGGCAGGTTCGTTAAATGCTGATCTTTTTCGTCTTACAAGAGTAGCACCTGACATTGAAGAAGAACCACCAAGACCAACTAATTCTGTGTCTTCTGTAGAAACAACAAAAGAAGTATTGGATGTAATAGCAGTTACTACACCAGAATTTGCTCCATGAACAATTACATCTCCAACTCGTAGTTCCGCATCTGCTAATGCAGTTCCGCTTCCAGTAACTAATGTAGTAGAATTACCATTTGCAAAGGTTCCTGTAAGAGCAACATCAGTATTAGTATCTAAAGAAACAGTTCCATCGCTGGTTACAGTTGTATTTGCTCTATCTGCTATACAAATAGACATTTTCATTGAATTACCAAGAGTTCCTGGATATTTTGCCGTAAAACTTGTTCCTGAAGTTGTTGTAGATTCGTATGTATTCTGATACTCTTTGCTATTTCTAATTAGAATTGCAGTACCTCCAGTTACGGCATTTTTTGCACTAGAAGTATTGGCCGCACGAACAACTCTTAATTTGTTTGAATAACTCAAAAAATTAGCGGCACTAAAAAAAGTTTTATATGTATTGCCATTTGGCTTACCGAATACATCGACCAATTGATTTTCATTGGAAATTGTTTGTACGTCCTCTAGTGGACCCCACGCCAAATTTCCTGCTATAGCACCATCTGAAACAGAAGGAACTGGTACTCTAGTGGTTAAATCGATCTCTGCTACGGCTACGCCTGGACTGACCTGAAAAGCCATATTATCTCTCCCAAAATTATAGTAATAGATATTTACTTTGAATATTTATTATTTTGCCTGTTTTTAGAGAATATTTTATTTATTGTAATATAAATAAAACATGGATAAGGCACTTGAAAGATTTGAAAAGAAGATATTAAAGTCTAATGATTGTTGGTTCTGGACTGCTAGTAAGACAAAACAGGGTTATGGTATGTTCTCATATAAGGGAAAATCAGTACCTGCACATAGATTTGCGTATATTGCGTATAAAGGGACTATAGAACACAATAAAATAGTACATCAATCATGCAATAATACGTTTTGTGTAAATCCAGAACATTTATATCTTACAACAAAAAGTGAAACTAGAAATAAATTCTATGAAATGAGAATTAATCCTGAAATGATATTTAATGAATCTATAAGATATCTGGAAAAATTAAAAAAGATAAGACCGGATTTGAAGATAGAAATAGAAAAATTAGTAGATCAAGTTAAGAATCCAACGAATATTCATCGTATTAATGTAAATAATCAGTAGAATATTTTTCATCTACGACCCATTTTTCGCCCCCCATATCAACGGTTTCAGGTTCATATGAATCTCTGCCATCATTTATGAATCCAAAAGGAATCATTTGGGCCTCTGCTTCTTCTAGTTGTTCCTTGAACATTTTTTCTCGTAAATCTAAATCTGTTATTTCAGTAAAATATTTTTGATTTACAAGCCAACCAAAAAGAATGAGAGTTGTCATTAAATCATCATGATATCCCTCATCTGCTTCATAACCCGATCCTTTAGCAATATATGTTGTCATTTCATTAATAGTTTCTAAATCCCATATTAATAACTTATCACCTTCGATCAAGTCTTTAGTATTTGAACAACCCTTTCTCTTTACTTCTTTTGTCGTTCTAACTCCTAATTGAGAACCCTTTCCAAAACCTCCACCTAAAGTCTGTCCAGAACGCCCAAGAACAGTTGTATTGAATATATTCGGATATTCTAATTCATGATGTAAAATATCTGCAACTTGACCTCCAATGTCATTTGTTTCTATAAGAACATATGCAGAATTATAATAACGAGACACATTTTCTATCACATTAGGAAAAACCATTGGAGATATATTAGCATCTCTATATTTTGCGACTTGCTGATATGGAAATTGACTAACATCAAATACTGAAAATGCTGAGAAATCTTGTCCTCTTCCTCTAGCAGTATCGACTGTACAAACATAAGAATGAGTTTCTTCTACATCAACATAAACATCTAAACTTTCCTGTTTTTTTACTGGAGGTTTATATGGCAAATTTTTAAGTTTGGAAGGAGATATTAATGTGTTTTGAGATCCAATAAAATCACATTCATATTCTTGTGAAAATTGTATTTCACTTGTATTACGAATGGTCTCTTCTTTCCATGCTTCATCTCTACCTGGAACCTGAGACCAATGAACTTCAATTGGAACATAATCACTTCTTCCCTCTTCAGCATCAACCCACATTTTATAAAACATGTTCAATCCCTTTGGAGTTGAAACAATAAAAACTTTAGTTGTTTGACCTGAAGAAATTGTAGGATATACAGAAGTAAAAAATTCTTCCGCTAAACTTGGAGGATCAATATGTGCAAACTCATCCATAAAAATAATATTAAAAGACGATCCACGAACCGCAGAAGAAGAAGTTGATGCGGCTATAACTTTACTACCATTTTCTAATTCAATATTTCCTCTATTCCAAACGACTACTCCTTGTTGTAACCATTTTGGTAAATGTTCGTAAGCAGTTTTCAGTCTTTGAAGAATTTCCCTTGCAGTTGATCCTTTGTTTGCTAATATAGCAATATTAGATTGTTCGTTAAATAATGCATAATGTAAAAGATAAGAAACAATAGTTGTAGATTTACCAGTCTGTCTTGGCATTTTGCAAATAACAAAACGATTATTATGAAATTTTTCAACCATGTCTTCTTGATAATCATAAAGATCGAAAGGTACAAGTCCACGATCTACATGAACAATTTGTACATATGTTCTTGAAAAATGTACAGGATCTTTTGAACACCTAATAAATTCTTTTAGTGTTTCTTCAGTCCATTCAATAGGGACATATGCGGATTTAAGTAAAGGATTTCCTAAGTAATGTTCTGTCATTTTAACTCGTAGTTAACCATACCGTGTTTAGTTGTATAATCCAATGCACTAGACATTGAACCTATAATTTTTAATTTTGCTTTTTTAGGATATACCATTTTTATTAATATTTCGCCTTTTCTCCATGCAGATTTATCTAAATTTGCTTGATAGAAATTTTTTCCACCTATAATATTTTCTACATAACTCTTTGATGTAGGTTCTGATTCTAAAGCATTTGCAACTGTATAATTAAAAAAGGATGGAATTGTAAAAGGATAATTTGTTCTAATTGTTTCTTTTACAAGAGTTCCTCCACCAAAAGGTTTATTTTTAATAAAATAATCTTCTACAGAATTAGATACTTCATCAATTTCAATATTTTCTTTTTGTGTTACTGATTTATTTGTTGCTAATTTTTGAATTGTTTTGTAAACAGAATGATTTGTATTCGTAACCAGCGTTCCTTTTATTTTTAAAATATCTCTAATACCTACTTCCATCATTATATGTTTTGATTTTGTAAAAGATTTTCCTCCAACTATTTCTGAAGTAAATCCCATTTTTCTTGCAGTCTTACACATTTGTCTAAAAAAACAATCTTTCCATCCTGTATAATATTTTAGTCCATAAGGAAGAACATTTGTCATAAATGATGCGGCCGCTCCTGCACCATACTTACTTGATATACTAACTGTAGCATCAGAATAAATTAATGCACTATCAACAAGTTTAAATGCAGGATCAGTTGGAATTACAAACAACTTAATATTATTACCCAACATATCAGAAGGAATACAAACTTGTGACAACTGACCCTTAAATGCTAAAAGACCAGGAAGAACTTCTCCAAAATATATTCCTAATTCATCAATATGACTATCATCTAATCCATTAAGGTCTATCTTGTGTAAATTAGTTTGGTTTAAATATGTTTTTAATTTTTTTACAACATATGGATTTGTCGCATTTAATTTTTGTTCAGAACCAAGTATTATACTATTTTTCAATTGATCAAAACTATCAAAAGACATTACTGGAACATCTTTTTGTGTTAGAACTGTTATCTTTGAGAGGACTCCAGATTTAGTAAATGTTTCTGCTAAAAGTTCTAATTTAGGTGGTCTTTCTGTTCCTCTATCATCAGTAGGTTTTCTAATTTTAGAAATTAAAATATAACCTTGTTTTCTTTGATATTCTATATGAGCATATTTTGTATTGCTTATATCCTCAAATTTATTTGAAAGAAGTTTTATTTCTGTTCTTGGATTGATTTTGATATTTAACTTTTTAACATCATTACCACTTTTTTCAAACATTTCTGCAAACTGGCCATTTTCTGTTCTAATTTTTAAACTTTCCCAGTCTGAATTATTAGTAATGTATCTAACAAAGACGGGATTTGTTGGATCTTTTCTGTCTCGTTGACCCAAATGCGCCATGTCAGTCTTTCTTGTCTTTCAACATTTTTTGTAGTTCAGCGGTGCTACCAACAAATAAAGCATTTGTAACTTTGTTGGGAGCATTACTAACTTCTTTAGTGATATCCTTTACTTGCTTATGTACATTAACTAAATTCTGATTTTGTTCACCTACTGTTTTAATTAATTGTCCAACGACTTCAAACATTCTAGCATTACCACTGTCTTTTGCATCTTGCAGTAATTCATCAATTGCATCTTGTCCTCGTTCAATAATATTGTATATATTTTCACGGGCATATTTGTAATCAGTATCTAAATCATCACTATTTGATTCAACTACTTTTCTTTCCAGTGGTTCTTTAACAATAGATACCTCGGAGGGCAATTCTAGTAGGTCATTTAATTTATCTTCAAAATCTTTACTCATATAATATTTTACCCGTAAGTTCCTGTAGCAGGATCATAATTAACTGGTGGATTATAAACTGTTATAGTAGAGTTTGCATCAAAATCGTCTCCTGGAGTGATATATGTATTCGCACCGCCTTCAGGAATAACTGTAATTTTACTTATCACGTTATCAAGTCCTAGTTTCGTTTCACTTTCCTCTGTTATCAAATGATCACCTGTTTCTAATTGAAAGAAATCTTCTGAAAAATTTGTACTAGATTCTAAAGAGAATCTATCAAAAGTTCCATTTGCTGGAATATCAGGAATCATTTCTTTAAATGCGACTTCAATTGTTTTTATAATTGAACCACCTTCTTTGATATCAGGATAAATGAACGCCTTTAACATGAATGCTATTGACCAAATAATCGTTCTTCTAGCAGAAAATTCTCCTTCATAAGAATCTTCACTTGTGGCACTTTGAAAAATAATAGGAACATCTATCTTAATTCCCATATCTGTTAAAATATTTACACTCACATTAAATTCTGGAGTAAAGAACGGTAAAATCTGTTCTAATATTTGAGTGCCATCTTCAGCATTATCAACAAATGCATATAAAGAAAAATCAAAAATGTATGGAGAAGGATTATACATTTTTTTGACATTTCTATTACCATTCAATGTTTCTTTATGCGTTACTGTTCCTACGGAATTTAATTTTCTCACAGGATCATAAGCCATACCCGTCATTTCAAAAGCCATTCTAGGCAATTGAATAGCAACTTGTCTATCTAAACTAGCATCTTGATTTATTCTTGATAGAAACTTTTGTTTTGGTCCATAAGATATAGGGACCTTTTGTCTAGATACAACTACTCCAGACGAATTCTTTTTTTCTATATTAATATCATTAAACAATGTTCCAAATAATGCAACATATTTTCTTATTGTCTGATGATAAAAAGTTTGTCCTAACATAATACTCCATAAAGTTTACAGTATTATTTAGTTGTATAAATAGTCTTATGGCACTATCAATAAAAACTCAAGGCGAAAATTTAACAATGTATCAAGGCAGTAACTTTGAAAAAGTTTTTACTGCTAAAGATGCAAATAACTCCAATGTGACCATAAGTACCGGTACCTGTGCTTCTAAAATGAAAAAGAACCACACAACTACTAATACTTCTTGGATTCTTACCTTTTCAACATCTGTTTCAGGTAGTAATGTTACAATTACTGCAAATTCTACAACAACTGGTGAAATGGCTTCTGGTTTATATGTATATGATATTGAATATCTTCAAAGTGATAACGTGACAAGGGAGAGAGTTGTTGGAGGAATGATTACAGTCTTACCAGAATCTACAACTTAATAATTACTTTCACTAAATGGATTAGATTCAGAGAAATCTATAATAGAATCTGATTCAGTTTGAATTGTAATATTATTTGCAGATGTATCATTAACGAATGTTTGTGTATTAGGTGTAGTACCAACCGTAAAATAAGCACCACTTGTATTTCCAACTACATTTTGACTTAATGAAAAAGTTCCCATTAAATCTGTTAGTTTCAATACTCTATCAGTGGAATTCCAAGAAATTACTCTTCCTTTCGTATTAGCAGAACTTTCCGTACTACCAACATATACATATTCGTCTTCTACATAATTTCCTGAACCTCCTGAATCAAGATTTACTTCTATTGAATAAGCATATTTATCTTCTATTTCGTCTATATCATCAATACCAGTATCAATTCTTTGATCGTCATATTGAAACAATTCACATGTTAAATCAAAAATAGGTAATTTACCAAACTGATAAAACATCGACTCATGCTCAACAAATCGAACTTCATATAATTTTTTGTTTAATGGAAAAAATATTATATCACCTTCTCTTGGTCTATCATAACCTGTATCTAGATTTTCCCATCTTCTTCTTGCTACAGAAAAAATTACTTGATCTCTTATCTCTAATCCAAATCTTGAAATGAAATCACCTTCTCCCTCAAAACCATCAACTGATTTAACATACATTTCTATTAAATGAGATTGATTAAATTGAGAAATAGTGTCTTCTCCGTAAAGAAGATCCTCATTCATATATTGTCTTGGGAGATAATAGTTGTCTATGCCAAAATTTTTTATAGATTCTATAATCAAATCTTGATGTAAATTTTGTTCTGATGTATTTTGAAAATGATTAAAATAAGCGTTTGTAGGCATTATCCTGGACCAACCATAAAGTCTACTGGTAATTCGTATTTAAGAGATGCTTGTTCTTCTACATTAGTAATCTCTTGATTTGCTTCTTCAAATAGTGTTCTTCCATTTAATGTTGTTCCTCCTGGAAGTTGTACACCTTCATACTTTATTAAATTAGCACCCCATTGTCGTTTAAACAATGCAGTTGTATACTTCTTCAAAAACATATCATTATATACATCTGAAAATTTTGTAGGATCAATTATTCTATAACATTCTGCAACAATATATTCATCTATTTTTATATCATCTTGATCCCAATCAATATCTAGATACAATCTATTTTGATGTCTTGAAAATCTAACTGGTTTTTTTCCTGCAAACATATCATTTAATAATGAAAGATGTTGCATAGACATTTTATAATTTATCACCGAAGTAGCAGTAAGATATGGCATTTCATTTAAATGAAATTGATATCTAAAAGAAAACAAATCACTTGTTCTATTTGTTCCACTTATATCTTGTATGTCAAAAATACCTGTTACTCCAATTATAGAATCGTCTATCGGTATATAACGATTATCTACATCTCCAAAAGTAACTATTGTTTCGGCTGTAGCGGCTACTGCCGTTGAACCACTTGAACTTCCTGTTATTGTTTCGCCATTCGAAAAACTAGATGATACATTATTATTTGCAATATCATTTGTATCTCTATGATGTTTGAAAGTAATAACTGTAGTATTGGCGGCGACTACATTTGCAGTTGCATTTGATGTTCCTCCAGTTATTTTTTCACCTACTGTAAATGCTCCTGTATTTGAAGCAATAGTTACAGTTGAACCAGTGATTTGATGTATGTTATACATTCTTTCAACACCATCAAAATGATATTCTTGAAAAAATTGCAAGCCTTCATCTATGCGATCTTCCAGTTGATCATCTTCTACATTTATTTCAATGACTGGTTTACCTAAAGTTCTAAGGCAATATTGTTTTAATTCTTCTCTTGTGCTAGGTTTTGCCATGAATTATCTTACGTTCCATTTAAAATGTTACCAGATGTATCTAAAACTGCTAATCTACAATTAACATTAGCGGTCGCATTAGCCGCAAGTACGGCTTGATTATGAAATGTTATTGAACCATTAGCAAGAGTTGACATTACATCTGCTGAAGAATTTTGAACATTAAACACTTTTGTGCCGGCTGTTGAACTTTTTCCTTGAACAAATAATGTACTACCTGTTGAAGATGCACTATTTGACAAAAAATATCCTAGTGCTTCTGCATGATCCGCAGTTGAATCACAACGTACTCCATTTTTATCTGCATTTTGCAGTACAAACATTCCTTGACCACCATCAGTTGTCACTCTTATACCCATAGTTCCTGTTGCTCCACCGGCGTCTTGTATTATATCCATTACCGCTCTAGCATTTGTAGAACTATTATTATCTGTTATTTTTATTAAAGATCCATTTGAAGAATGAGAAGTTCCTGTTCCCAAACCATTATGTAATGAAATAACATGTCCTTCTGTATAAGTATCCGCATTAATATCAATAACATTTCCAGTAGTTTGTGCGGCATCAACTGAAATTGCTATTTGATCTATATCATTTGAATCTATAAAAACTCCCGAAGTCCCATCAGTTGATCCAACATTTATATGCAATTTACCTGCTTGTGCGGCAGATCCTGAATACGTATCTGACCCAACAATTTGCATAAATCCACCAAACTCATTTCCAAATACAACTGTATTAGCGGCATCAGTAACAATGTGCATTTCATCATTTGCATGATTATATAAAATACCACCTCTATCAGCATCATCAGAATCACCAAAAGCAATTGTAACATTTGCAGTATTATTTGCAAATAATGTCATACCTACATTAGTGTTTCCTTCTAGTATTAATTCATCTGCGTTTGTTTCTGAAGCAGTGGCCGCACCTCCAGGATTCGCAAAATGCGTTCTTATATGCAATCGTCCTTTAGCAGAAGTAGCGGCAGTTAAAGTTACACCATCCCATTCTGGAAAATTTCCAATCGCAACATTAGCATTTGTAACATCAGCACCAAGAATTGGAGCAGTATTTGAAACAAGATAAGATGAAGTATTTACTGATATGTTTGCAGAATGAGTAAATCCACCTACAGAAGTTGCATTATTATATTGTCCATTTGCAAATGCCGCACCAGTCATAACGTGAGGACCAGGAGCGGACATCACCCAAACTTTAGCGGTATCAGTCACACTAACATTCACATTATTAAGTGTTCCGCCTTCAGCATTAAACAAAGAAACTGTACCTAAGTCAGCAATTGTCGCACCAGTAAGAGTAATAGTAGATGCACCGTTGGCTTGTAAATTTGCTCCATTTAAATTTATCTCACACTCATTTATTTGGGCTCTTTCAATTTTACTGTCAGGAGTAGCACCAGTAATAGTTGCACCAACATTTTCAGTTAATGCAAACTTTTTAACAGTACCCGCATCTGTAACAGTTGCTCCAGAAAAATCTACAGTACCACCAGAAAATAGCAATTTAGATCCCGTTACATTCGCACCTGAAACAAGATTTGAAGTTATTGTATTAATCTGAAGACCGCCTAATGAATTAGCAGAAATCAAATTAGATGCAGGATCCGTATCTGAATTTTCATTTAATACTGTAATAATTTGATTTGTTTTTGTACGCCACTGTTCAAATGTATTAACTAATTCTACACTCGATACCGTGGTATCAGATATTGCCATCTTTGTCCTTTAACAACTGTAATATTTTATTTACATTTTCTTTTATACTATTAATTTCAGACCTTAAATTATTTATTTCATTTTCAGAATTCTTTATTGAAGTCACTTGCATTAATTTTTGTCTGTGCTTCATTAAAGCCTTTTGATCTGTTCTTATAATCGCATTAGAAAATGGATCTCTATTATATCTTGGGTCATCTGTTTTTATTATCAAGGCTTACCCTCACTATCAAGAGCAATTGCACGTAAATTAATCATCTTAGGCATTCCTATAAAAGAATCTTGTGATGCTCTATCTAAATGCATAACAACTTTTATTGAAAATGTTCTAAATCTAGTATATTTTGCTCCACCACTATCTACATAAGAAATTACTTCATCAAAAGTTTTAAACTCAAATCTCTTAAAATCTGCTTCGTTTAATGAATATGTTGTATCTGCCGTTTTTTGTTCCATGAGAAACCATGGTTTATCGTCAAAATTTTCTGAATCATCACCAGAAAGAACTTTACAGTAAGCATAAATGCTGGCACCTCTTGGTTTGTATGCATCAAGATATACTTTAAGATCAACTGCATCAAATCCTTCTTCCAAAGTAACCCGTCTTGAAATGTATTTAGCGGTTCCATTACCACCAGAAGAAAATGATATTACATTTGTTGTTGATAAAGTTGCAGTATTATTAGCACCTTCTCCCACAATACTAACAACGGCACTTGATGTAACTTGTACATTATCAGATACAGAAGATGTACCACCATCGTAAATTGTAACAGTTGGTGTGGAATAATATCCTGCACCACCGTTCTTAACAACAACTTGATTTATGATACCATTTGCATGAACATTGGCCGCTAAGGTTGCAGTATTTGAACCTGTATCAGGATCAGAAACTACAAACACACTTGTATTACCATCAGAAGCAACATTACTTGATGCGTTTCCAACTTGAGATCCAATATACCCAGTACCAAAATTTGAAACTACAACATCAGAATTTGATATACTTCCATTGTTAATAACATTTTCAATAGTAATTACACCTGTTCTTAATTCATCTATTACAGGAGTTAGTAAAGTATTGGCAGTTTCAAAAAATGCATTAATAGTAAAACTATTATTTGCGGCTTGTGGATATGTAATTTGTTTCTGTTTTTTAAGTTCAACATTTTTATTCAACTTAAACTTAGTTGCAGTACCTTTTGTTGCACCAGCAACATCTGTAGCAAAATATTTAAATTCTGTGAATGTATTTGCAAACTCCAATACTTCTGTCATTAAATTAAATGAATCGAATGATGTATTTGAAGAACCATTGGCCGCGGAAATATCTGAATTATCCAGTCTAGCATATGCATTTGAAGAAGTAAATTCACATCGATTTAATTGAAACATTAGTCCTGAGTCTAACACTTCTTCCCAAACACCTGCATTTGAAGGTTTATAGAAACTTCCAATATAAGGTTGCTTTGTTATTTTCTTTGATGTTCCTGTATGAAATGCACCATATTCAAAACCATATATTTTATACGAACTACTATTTGTCTGTAAACAAATTGCATATTCATCTGGAGCAAGATAGATAGGATGATCAAATTTAAACTGTGTTCTTGATCCTCTATTAGAATTACTTTTATTTGCAGTTCCTGAATTTCCTAAAAATCCTTCTGGAAAACCACCTGATGTGTTTGCAACTGGCGTACTTGTATTTGCAGTAATTTTTCCAGGAGTTAATACAACTTCACTTCCAGGTATAATCAATGATGTACTTGGCATCCCATTAACCATAGGTCGTAACTGTAAATTAACAGGTGTTTTTGTTCCTACTGCCGTATCTTTTGAATTAAAAAATAATGTTACTGAATCAATGAAAACTCCTGCAGGATATAAATTTTTATCGACAAAGAAAGTTTGAGCCATTGGATTCATATAATCTGTAGACTTTGATGCCCTTCCATCAGAAGAGGATCTAGTAACTCTTTCTTCTTTCATATTCTCACGCCTAGAAATAAATGGTCTAGGTGAGATCAATCCTAATTCATTCTTAGCATCAATTACTCCTGCAGAATAAAATATATCTTCTGCAACTGAAGTTGTTAGAGCAGGAATATTATCTGGTTCATCAGTTATTCTAAACAGATTTTGTGATCCTGTATAAGTGTCTGGTGTAATATTAAATTCACCACCAACAACCCCATCATTAGAAACTCTAAGTTGTGAATCTTCCCATCCGTATTTTACAATTGTAGAGATAGCACCATTCGCACCAGTTTGATCTCCTCGTATTACTGCTCCGGAAGAAAAAGCGGCTTCGGTAGACAAGTCAGTAAGCAATACTGTAACATTATTTTGTGTATTTCTATCACCCATGTAAACAATTTTAGCAGTATTTCCAGCATTCGCACCAGAACCTTGAATTGTAACTTGCTCAAAATTTCCTGGAGTTGTTCGAAATACATTAGATGTACTTACATTAGATAAACCGCAAAGTGTGGCCTGTTTAACATTTGCACTAACATTTCTATCGCCAAAATATGCATATACATTTTGATTAGGTTTTAAACCTTTAGCAATAAAGGATACTGTCTGTTGTCTTACTTTTGGTATTACACTTAAATTAACTACTTTGTTTCCAATAGTTTTAATTATTTTTTCTGGAACACTTCCTGTACTTAATCCAGTTAATGTTTTTGTTTGATTAGTTGTTTTTGCTTTTCTATCATTAGTACCTACATCACCAACATCTCTAATACCCTCTTTAACATTCTTATTAATCTGTGCGCCAGACCAAATTTCTTCCCAATCATTCCAATGAGTACCATGACCTTTATTAGTTAATGCACTTGAATTCCATCCATCATACTGTCCTTCTACATTAACTTTAACAGTAACCTTACTCGTTTGATCATACCAAATATCACTATAAGGATCTAATTTCATTTGTCCAATATAATTTTGAACCGAGAAAGGATTTATCTTTAAAGTTTTTTGAATATTCTTTCCTTCATTCGTTCCTGTAAGAGGCATTTGTATAAAAGTATTTGCCGCAAATGGAAGAGTTAATATTCCAGAATTGTTTACTAAGGTTGAAAAGGCAGTACCACCAGATGAATTTGCATTAAAATTCATTCTATGTAAATCTGAACTAAATCCAGGCCTTAAATGTTTATTTTCAAAATCAATCGCACAAGCATAATCTGGATTAAATACATCTCCGATATTGTGACCTCCAAATGGATCAACAAGAATGCCGTTTTTAAATCTATCTTGATTATTGGCATCTGTAATAATTAAACCATCTGCTTCTTTTTCCAACAAACTGAGAGACACATAATATTCAAGATTTTCAATTCTTCTTTCAAGTTTACCAATATCTCTCATTGTAAATCTTTTATTATCAACATAGTTTACTTTTATATCATCCGAATTAAAAGTATATGCTGGCATTTCAAGATTATACAATGTCATTGAATCGTCATCATCAGCAGGTAATTGTGGAAACTTATCTGATACACCTTCAAGAACACTAAATGTTTTATCTCTGTTTAATACAATCTTATCTTTTCTAGGAATATAATATTCATAATCTGTATCAAATGTATAATCGTAATCAGGCATTGCCTTTTCATTAAACACATTTGCAGTAGCAGTAATATCGTTTGTTTGAGATTTGACTCCATCAGAAGTTTCATATCCTAATCTTTTAGGTCTGAAATCAATCATATCTCTTAACTCTACTTTAACACCAGTTGTTGGACTTGTATATGAAGGAACATCATCATATAATGTATTTCCTGATCCCGCATAAATGTAAGAGTCTACTGTAAATGGTCCATAACCTGTATGATTATAATAATCTACAATTGCTATTACTTGTCCAACTGGTTTGTCTTGTCCAGTTTTTAAAGTTATAGTACCATAATCATAATAATTGTCTTTTTGTCCATTATCAAATACAAACTTGCTAGTTATATTATGAGCATTCGCCGCTCCTTCACTAACGGCCGCGGAAATCATAGCATTAGTAAGTTCTTTAGTTGGATTTAATGAATCTACAACTGCAACTAAATTTTTAATATCTGCTATTTTTAAACTATTTGCTACACCAGGAACAACATTTATTGATGTTCCCATATAAATCTGTCCAGAATTTGCTTGAATCGTATTTGTAGATGATGGGCCCACATTAGAAACAGTAACATTTCCTGAAACTAAAGTCTTTGTTCCGATACCACCATTAGACCTCGTTGCTCCAGCCGCTTTATACATCATTGTCGCATAAACCCAAATAGTATTAGCACTATAATCTTTTGCACCTGAAGTAGTTGATTGTACGTTAATTGTTAATTGGTCACCGTCATCATTTAATGAAATGTATCTACCATCTCCTAAAGAAGAACCTGAAGTATTACTAAACTCTACATAATCTCCTTCTCCAGGAATAAAAACTTGATAATTAGAATCTGCTACAGTACCAGAAACATTTCCTGCTCCAGATGCGGGATAAAATACCTCTCCTGCTTCTGATGCCGTTAGAGTTGCAGAGTTACCAGTAAGAGTTGTAGTAAAAGACCTTTTTAATTTATAAGATGCTTTTGTCAAACTTCCAAGTGTTTTGTTTTGAAAAGGAAATAATAGAGACCTTTGATCTTCACTATTGTCAAACAATACAGTATTACCTGTTTCAGTTGCATCATCTTTTCCACTAATATCAATGTTCATCGCCTTAGTTATTGTTGTACCTGATGAAGTAGCAATTGAACTGATATCTTTAACTCCGAAATTTAAAGAATAAGTAGTATCTGCTTGTGTAGGTTGTGTTAGTGGAGTTTCTAGTTGTGCAGTATAAGCGGATGCTTGAGCAGACCCATCACCGTTTAAATCAAATCCCATAGCGGCTTGTGAATTTGCACCTGTCCAAGCAATAATTTTTCTTGTGTCTGAACTATTAACACCCAAATAAGAAGTATTAACTGTTATTGTTGATCCGTATAATGCATTTACAGTAGGATATATTGCAGTGGTTGAAATTGTAGAAGATGGATGAGCATTAGCGGTTTCTCTTAAATTGACAAGAGATGAATTTGCGGCTATGGCCGCTTCTACAGTTCCTTCTACTTTAGAAAATCTAAAATCAAATAAATGGGCATCAAAAACTGCTGGAAATTTTATATGATAAGTTCCGTTTGCATCTGCTCCATATCCAAATTCAGAACTAACAGTAGAAGACCTTCCTTTTTTGTGATCTAATTGTCTTAGTCTAACTGTTCCTATTTTTGTATTTGCAATTGTTGCCGCACTTGTTGTATCGATTGCGACATATTTAAATGCTCCATTAGAAGTAGAAATAATAGCATTTGCTGATACTGATCCATGACAATAACTTGTTGCGGGCCATTTAACACAATGCAAATCCATTAGGTCCATTCCTGTACCACCAGATGTTGCATTAATAGTTGAAGCATTTACTCCTAATTCCCAAGCAGTATTAGAAACAACATCTGATACAACTGCATAGGGACCAAACTCCACTCCTTGCTTTTCTGCGGTAACTGATTCTGTATCTCTTGCTTTATTTAAATTAATATATGTAGGAGTAATCGTTTCAAATTCGAAACCTTTTACATATGCTTTTCCTGCACTCATTTCCGCAGTTACTTTTGATGAAATTCCTATCTTTTGATTTTTACTTCCATCACCTAATGCAGATCCAGTAGTTAGTGTAAGAGCGGTTGTATTTGTTACTCCTGCAACTTCAGCAGTTTTCATTGTATTACCAGAATAAAATATAGAATCACCTACATTTACATCAGCAATAAAATTAGCACCATTTGCAGTAACAGTTGTACTTGTGTTACTTACTGTTCTTTCAGTTGCAGTTCCTCCTATCTTATGATCTACAACATCAAGTAAAAATGGTCTAACAGTAAAATCTCCTGAAGCATCAAATGTTCTTCGTGCTAAAATCTTTTCTATATTACCTAAAACAGGAAATTTAACTTCTTCAATCTTTTCACCATTTTCAAGTCTCAATAATTCAATAAAATCATTATCTGCACTTCTAGTTATTGGATCAGTAACACCTTTAACATATTCTGGACTACCTGTTGCAGGCGTTGAAGGTTTTCCTTGAATTAAATAAGAAAATGTTGTAGTTGATCCAACTCCGGAAATCGTAAATTTACCATTGTATTCTGCTTCAGTTGCTCCTGAAACTACTATAGTATCTCCAACAGATAAGTTGTGGTCAGTAGTTGTTGTTATACTTACTGTACCTGATCTATTGTCTTTTGTGTTTACAGAAAAAGTAAGACCGGAAGATGCTATTGTTTTTCCTTCATCATAATAATCTTTAGAAGCAAGTTGCAAATCAATTTTATATCGATTTGCTCCAGGAGCGGTATAGTTAGGAGTTCCTATAGCATTGTCTAAAAGATCGGCATCTTCTATACTCGTAACTATTGTTTCTACAATAGCCAAGCCTACTCTTTTTGAAGGATTATTATTTACAGTATCTAAAATGAGAGATTGAGGAGAGACATATAAAAAATAACCGCCTACATAGAATAATCCTTCATTAACACTAATTATAGAACCTATGCCAGATGCTAAATTTGTAGTTGTATCTGCTCCTGTTAAACCTTCGTTTTCTCCTGCCACAAGAGCAAAATATGTTGTTCCTTCATCAATTGTGTTAATCGTTTCATTATCTAAGAATTTAGTATCATCAACATAATTAATCATTAACACATCTAATGTTGTTGTAGAGAATGCCTGACTTACTACAACTTCTGCTTTTGCACCAGATGATACACCTTGTATGATACGACCATCAAAATTACTTGCGACAATAGCCGCACCAGCATATTGTGGCTGAAGTTTCAAAGAACTTATTTTACTATTTAATACAAGTTCTGCACCTAAGACCCTAGAACCATCTTGATAAAGAGTATCACCTGTCTTCTCTAATTGGTTTTGAAGAATAGATTGTATTTGGTTTAGTTCTCTTGCCTGAACAGAATATCCAGGACGATATAGAACTTTGTAAAATTTATTTACTTCATTGAAATCATCATAATATGGTGATATGTTAAAATCTTGTGTTAATTTAGGCATCCGTTAAAACTCCAATACGATCTTAAAATCTTCTACTTGATTCTGCAATCTAGTAATTTTGGCTCTATTTTCTATGTAAAGAATGTCCCCACTATAAGGTTTCATTCCAGGTTTTGAAACACCATCTTCTGAAATTGTTCCTGTTGAACTGGAATTTGCTCCTGTCACAACATTAGTATCAGCAAAGGTTCCTTTAACCTCATTTATTCTTAATGTATTATTATTTAGAAAATCTACAACAACCCCATTGGCGGTACTATCTGCTAAAGATGATCCTAAATATACTTTTTCATCTGGTTGAAAAGATCCTGCAACACCACCAACTTTTAAAGTTGTTGATTGATCCGTTAAAGAATCTGTAAAAAATGCAAGACTATTTGCAGTTTGTAAAGGATCTCTTACTAATCCAACTTGTCTAAAATCATTAGATGTTGTAAATCTTCCAGATTCGTTTCCTGATATACGCACATCAATCATAACTCTATTTCCACCCAATTCCTCAATAGAATTTTTACCGTGACCACCAACAGGTCCAATGACAACTTCAGCAGTTGCTCCTGTTCCATGTGACGAATTAGCATAGATAGTAGGTTCTGCTACAGTAAAATTTTGTCCTTTTTGAGTAACAACTACTTCTGTTACGCCATGAGTTGCGTTTCCTCTTGATCTACCTTTAAATCCAGTCCCATCACCATTCAATGATACTGATGGGGTTACTTCATATCCAGAAGTAACATTTGGTGTAATTGTAAAAGCAGGATCTACTGTTATTCTTCTAAGCAAGGAGTCATATTGTGTAATTGTAGTCTGTTCCCCTTGTCCAGAGTTGTTTACAACAAAAATAGTAGAATTTACATATAAACCATCTATACTATTATTTGCACTTGTTGATAACTGTAATACAGTAGAATTTGTCACACTTGCAAAAAGTCCTGTATCAAATTGATATGTTGACTGTGGTTCAATCGAAATTGTTGCTCTTGTATTAGAAGTATCACCCAGAACCACCTCTCCATTAATAAATTTAGTATTTCCTGTAGATGGTCTATATGTCAAATTGTTTGCCGCGGCAACATGAGAAATAAGAGTACCATATTGATTTGATGTTTGTCCTATTAAAACTTCTCCAGGAGTAAAGTCCTGATCATCTCCAACTGCATTCGTAGGTCCTGTAGTAAAGGTAACTGTAAAATCACCATTTGATAATTTGTTAATGATATCAACTTGACCGTCAATAGCGGCATCTTCTACTGCAACCTGTTTAGCACTAACACTTTGTTGTACAGGAAAATATTCAGAAGTTACAAATTTTAAAGTATCTTGTGCAGTAATGGTATACATATACTTCCACTTATAACCATCGGCAGTCTCAATAACTGCGGTACCTGTACCAGTTGGTTTAATAGTAGATGTTCCATTCGATAAATTATTTTGAAGACATTTATAAACATTCATTTCTTCAGTAAGAACATAAAAGTTGTTTGCTAATTGGTCAGGATTTTTATGAGTATATGCAGTATATGTCGAGTTTGATGACCAATCTTCTCTTGCAAGAATATGTTTAACATCTGTAGCAGTAACTTTCTTGGCCGCAATCATTTGATCCCAATAAGAAAATGTAGTATTTGCTAACGCCTCATTTGGTGCAGGGGGATTATCTTCATCTCCCCACTCCTGAACCTTACCGATAAACAAATATAAATTTGTTGCAGTAGTCTCACTAAGGGATTCTATGAATTGTTCTGCGTTATGTATTTTAAATTTTGTTGTTACTAATCTAGCCATATGTTTATTTATGCTAATTAAAAAAGTTTATGTTTGAATATACTTCGGAATCTGGTTTTCAAATGATGCTAATGTTTCAAATTTAAACTTACCTTCATTTGAACGAATTCCAACGTATGCCGCATTAGATGTTCCTATTCCGTCTTCAAGTAATAATAATCCTGTAGCGGTCGAATTAATTGTACAATTTAGAAAATTGTTTGATCCATCATAAGGATTTGATAAAGATATAGTTCCTTCACTTCTTTCTAAATCAAAATTTCTTAATGAATGCAAAGTTATAGATTGATTATTAGTACCATCACCTAATGCTCTATTCAGAGTTAAAGTTGATCCATCTATTGTTAATATCTTTGCTCTTTCTGCCGTATTAGAGGATAATGAAATAACATCATCAACCATCAAATCTATACTAAAATAAGAATTTGATGCCACTAAACTTACATTACCTGTAAATCTTCCATTTACATTAGTTGTTCCTCTTACCGTTGGTTCATGCATCTGATAATGTTGAATGTCTTCATTATCAAATTTAACTGCTACAGGATCAAGTTCATTTAATACTACAGTTTCTCCAGAACTTGTAATAAAATTATTACCATCTTCCAAAATAAAATTAAATTCTGTATCTGTGCTTATCGGTGTATTTGCAATCAAACAAGATGAATTAATGATTTCAAGAACTTTTGTTTCTTCAGATGTCGATATTACTTTTATTCTATCGTCTATTCTAAAATCTGCTTGAAAATCTGTACCAACTCCAAAGATTGCGTTAGACTTCACATAATCAAATGAACAAGTTGTAACTGCCTCATTGTTTCGATATATACTATCCTGTAAACCAATAATTGATGTTCCATCTTCTTCTAATACGAGATCACCTATTAAATCTCCTGTAGTTCCTTCTAATATCAAATTATATGTATCAATATCAATTGCCGCCGTATTTCCTGTAGTTGAATTAGCATTACTGGTAGTATCAAATTGACCATTACATGAATGTAAAATTAATACATTGTTGTTCGAATCATCCAATTCATGTCTTAAAACAATTCCTTGTATTTGACCACCTGTTTCGGCACTTATTTGAGTAACTACACTATTTGCAACAAAATTAGCATTAGCACTAAAAGTAGCAGGTACGGTCATTGTCTTAGGTGATTTTAGTCCTATAATAGAAATAACATTTGCTGATGTTGATGCAACTGTTCCAGTCATGTATTTTTCTAATCTTAATTCACCATAAGAAACTTCAAAACTCTGTTCGTTATCAACGATTACTTGATCTCCTTCTTGGTATGTTGTTCGGAAATCAGTTGCTATTGGATTACTTAATGCTAATTTTTCATTATTTTCTGTAACAAGTGTTTCACTTGCTTCGGAAATCATATATGCATTTGCAACTCCGAGCATAATATCTGAATTACCTGTTATAGTAACTGTACCTAAACTTAAATTTTGATTATCATTAAAAACAATTTTATGTTTAGGATCAGTAGAATCTTCCATTAAAAGATCATCACCATCTTCTTTTAAAGCCTTGTCTCCACCTTCAAATGATATTCTACTATCAAATCCCATATTTAATTCAACGGCATCAGGTGTAAATTCTCCAAATAATTTTGTTCCTACAGGATGTAATAATTTAAAAATAATTTCTTGATAATCATTAAGTTGTTTATTCGCAATAAGAGAATAAGAATAATCTTGATAAAAATCACTATCAATAATTTTTTTACTTGAACTCAATTGTCCATTTTCATCAAGATATACTCCTGTTCCAGAACTGACGGCTCCAATAACTGCATTCAAAGTTGCATTGTTTGCACCAAGACCAGGTAATGTTATTTGAGGAGAAGATGTAAAACCAACACCAACGTCCTGAATCAAAACAGATTTTATAGAACCAGAACCTGCATCTTCAGCGGAAACTCCAATAACAGAATTGTTTCCCAACTCTCCGCCTGGAGAAAAAGCAACACCAGTATTTACAGATGCTATCGCACCTGAATTAGCACCCGTAACTTCTTCATTTGATATAAAATCAACAGTGGAAAAGGCATACTCATCATCAGTGGTATGAGAAAAAGGTAGTGTAAATTTTACTGAAACATTTTCATTATATGTTACTGTTCCTGTAGCAGGAGAGGCTGGAGATCCACTTACAGTATATGTAAAGGCGGTTGAATTTGCTACAGTAATAGTTGCATTACCATTATATTCTGTTTGATTTGCTCCTGAAACAGCAAGTATTTGTCCATTTGATAATCCATGGGCACCATATGTAATTGCGGTTGCAGTTGAACTATCCCGAGTAAGACCCGTTATTCCAAAACTTAGTGTTTGATAACCACCTGTTACATCTACACCTCCTGATGTAGGATACCAATCACACTTTGAATTATTGTTTGCACTATTAAAAAGTTCTCTAGCATCAATACCTCGTCTATATTTTATAGTATTAACAGTTGAGGCTCCTCCGGAAACAAACTGTAAATGATAAACAGAAGGATAAGAACTTCCTAAATAAGAACTATTATTTACAAGCATATCATTTCTTTGAGCAGTAGGTATTTTTTGTGTAACAAGAGTATCTAAAAATTTTATAGTTTTTACTCTCATTCTAGTAGGATCTTTAATAGTATCTTCTGTGGCTACAGTACCAAAAAATGTTCCTATCTTATTACCACTATTCGCATAAATTTTTTCGCCTGGATCAAAAAAATCAGTAATTGCATTTGTTGTAGCAAGAGCATCCGGATCTGAATTTAAGTTTAAAATCTGTACAGAATTTTCTGTAAATTGTGCAGTAGAAGTTTCTACAACTGATATTTTGGGAATAGCCTCATAACCAGATCCAGTACCAGTTGTCTGTACTGTTCTAATATGTC
>Ga0115011_10000616_pt1 | contig 28131 bp, 23 predicted proteins | sample TroAtlMetagenome_2_FD_88705 | JGI IMG/M metagenome (GOLD analysis project Ga0115011, IMG submission 88705) | Marine eukaryotic phytoplankton communities from Atlantic Ocean - Tropical Atlantic ANT8 Metagenome | ecosystem: Environmental > Aquatic > Marine > Oceanic | place: Tropical Atlantic...
AAATAACGTTGGAGCAGAAGCGACCATGGATCTTACGTTGCATGGGAAAATTGGTAATATACCTGCTTCTCAAGTAGTGGTTGTTGTTGAAAAAAAACCACCTCATCGCATACGCATTCGAGGGCGAGTAAATGAAGTTTCTTTTTATGGCCCCAATTTAAGTATATGGACAGAAATCAGTACGATTCCAGGATCAAGCGCTTTCCGTATAAGTGATGTGTTAACAAATCATGGAACATTTGATGAGGAGTTTCAGATTATTTACCATGCAAATTTTGGCCGTCCTCTACTTGGTGAAGGGGCAAAGTTGTTAACCGCGTCAACGAAGATTGTGCCTTTTAATGAGAATGCGGCTAAAGCAATAAGTGAACAAGAGTCTTATGCTCCACCTACAAAAGGTTTTACCGAAGAGGTTTTTAAGATTTATCCAAAAAGTGATGACAATGGTAAAGCAACTGCTCTATTGGTGAATCCGAAAGGTAATCGAGGGGTTAGTGTCAGTTGGCCTGTTCAGCAGTTGCCGTATTTAACACAGTGGAAAAATACTGCCGCAGAATCAACCGGATACGTAACGGGTATTGAGCATGGGACAGGTTTTCCGCATAATCGCAATTACGAGAGAAAGTATGGGCGTGTGCCTAAACTTGCGCCTGGTGAATCGCGTTCCTTCGAATTGGATTTCGTTATTCTGCCTGGGCTTGATTCAGTAGAGGCTGCTGCTAGCGAGGTGCGAAGCTTGCAGGGAGGTGAATCGCCCGAAGTGCAGAAAAAGCCTGAGGAGTGATTTTGAATTATTCTTTTGTGCAATATATGGGATTAATTATGAGCATTGTAAGGTTGTTTTTATTAGCCCTGATATTTCAATCAGGGGTTCAGATGTATTGTCAAGTTGGCAAGGATGTCCATGAAAACCATTCGGTCAAAGCTGCTGTTAAATGGGAAGGGCCATCGCCTGACTTGAAAGTTTCAGCGGATCCGGTTGATGATGGATGGTTAGTTAGAGTGGAAGTTTCTGGTTTTCAGTTTACTCCTGAAAAGGCCGGACGTGGGCATAGTCCGGGTCAAGGGCATATGCATCTTTATGTCTCTGGGAAAAAGCGCACTCGTCTATATGGTAGATCATATTTCTTGAATGGATTGGTAAAAGGTAAGCATGAAATAGAAGTGACATTAAACTCTAATGATCATCGAGACTATCATTTTAAAGGAGAGAAGATTTCAGCTAAAATCGAAGTTAATCACATTGAGAAACAAATCACTTCAAATTCAAAAGTAAAAAATCTGAACGATGATCCAGGTTTATCAGTAATAGTGAAACGGGATTTAATGCACGGATGGAATGTGGTCCTTGAATCTTCTGGTTTTGATTTTAATGGTGGGTGGGCTCAGTTGAAAGTCAACGAATTGCCGGTAGGGCGATTTTATGGTGATGGGTATCATTATTTAGCTGATTTTTCACCAGAACGTGACGCTCTTTCAGTGGTATTAAATGATGACAAAAACAGGCTCTGTGTGCACAAGGGGAAGCCGGTGGCCAAAAAAATAGCCAAAGCACATCAGTTGCGTTGGTTTGCATCTAGCATAAATACTCACCCGATTAATCGTAGAAATGGCTTACCAGATCCTAAGCTGGAATTGGCTTATGACGACCAATTGATTTACATAAACAGCAATGGGATTCCGACTTTTCAATTTGTTCAACGCACTCCGAATCCAATTGAAGGGCAAGATTATAAGTGGGAGATACCTCGCTTTCCGGAAATTAATGATGAGCCACAGCAAATACCACTACTAGGGCTTGCTGCTGTCCTTACTGTAGGACTGCCGATTTATGGCCCAAACGAGGCTCAGCATCCTCATCCATATGGTGATCCATTAATTAATGAGGCGCTTGATTACTGCCATGGTCACACAGCAGGGAGGGGGGATTATCATTTCCATTACGCGCCTACTTGCTTGTTAAAAACTCCGGATGGCAAAGAGGAACATTATAATGTTGTTGGATATTCATTAGATGGTTACCCGATTGTTGCGCATTACATTTCTGTGTTAGATGCTAACGGTAAGCCAATTCTTGATGCAGATGGAGAATTCCAGTTTAACTGGCAGGAGGTTTCAGGTTACGAGCCTAATGATGCTTATCGACGTGATGTGCTAAATGGATCGCAAACATCAACTTATGTGTGGGAACAGTATAAGTTCAAAACAGCAAGAAGAAATCGAACTTTAGATGAGTGTAATGGGAGGCCCTTGAGTAGGCGCACGTTAGCTGATGGAAGAGAATTTGATGAGCGTGATTTTTTCCAGTCAGATTATGCGTATTTTCTAACAGGCGAATTTCCCTATGTAATAGCTAAGTATAAGGGTGTAGCTAAGGTGCGATCCGGTCGGCGCTCTTATAATCGAGATCAAGGTGGCCGACGGCGCGGTTCTTCACGTCGTCCTTAAGTGTGATAAATATGAAAACTACCAAAATATTAATAATAGCAATTTTTACTGGAGTTTCCTTTGTTAATGTTCAAGCGCAAGGTTCGCGAGGATCTCGCGGTGATGCTGCCGGAGCCCTCGGAGGGGGTGGGGAATTTTTGGAGCTGTTCAAAAACGATAAGAATATGGACGGTAAGATAACTAAGAATGAGCTTCCAGCTGATCGGCATGAATGGATTAATGATTATGATACTGATGGAGACGGTGCTGTTTCTCGAAGAGAAGCGCGATTGATTGCTCCTTCAAATCAAATTAATCGATCACGGCCAAGAGCTTCAGCGCGAGGAGGTGAAAGGCGAAGCTCAGCTGTGAGGTCGTCACGGTCTAGTCGTCCGTCGCGTAGTGGTGGGAGTCGTCCGTCAGATTCTTTTCGACGACCTAGTAGGGATAATGGGCGATCAGGAGAGGCGTTTTTTTTAATATTTGATGCAGATGGTGATGGCGTGATTTCTGGTTCGGAAATGAGGAATGCCAGTCAGGCTCTTTATAAATTGGATGTAAATGGTGACAAACGACTGAGTCGTCAAGAGCTTGGCTCTCTCCATAATGCTACTGAAGAGAAAGCTTCTTCAAGCCAACTCAATAGATCGCGTTCTGATTTGGAAAGGTCGGATTCAAGTAGGCAGAATTTTATTAGTCGAATTTTTGATTATGACAAAGATGGCAATGGTATGGTTAGCCGTAAAGAGATGCCGGATCGGATGCAAGAATTGCTTCAGTTGGGAGATCGCGATAAAGATGGAGCGATCTCACGTCGCGAAGCGGGTGTGATTTACGATCGTGCAAGTAGGAGGTAGTCATGCTATTAGCTGCTTCAATAGTGCGTTACTTATATGATTTTTAACACAGCACTTCTTTATCGCTAATACTGTTTAGTTTCCACATAATCACCTAAGTTAATTATCATTATGAAATATTTATCAATGAAGGCATTGAAACATTTTCTCATTTTGGCGTTTGTTTTCTCGTCACCATTTATTAGGGCTGAGTGGAAGATTAATGAAAAGGCTAATCCAGAAGGCCCAGGGCAGGTAGTAGATGTACTAAATGCTGGAAAAAATGTGGCTCGTTTAGTTTATGGGGAGGGTCAAATTAAGCCTTTTTTGCATGTGTTCGGCGTTGATGGCGAATTAGTAACAAATCCTGGTCTTGATAAATCCGGGGAAGGGGCAGGATTGTTCAATCATCATCGAGGTATATTTATCGGTTGGAATCGAGTCACTTCCGACTTGGGAAAATATGACATGTGGCATAAAGGCGGTCCTGGTAATGGGCGTTACGACATTGTTAAATTTGAAAATAGTACTGGGAATGATTTTGGAAAGATAGTCGCTCACATTAAATGGCGAGCAACAAAGAAGGATGAAAAAGGGAGTGATGTAATTATAAATGAACGTCGCACTTTTACTATTTCACGCCCTAAGGGTGAGTACACGCAGATTGATGTAAGTTTTGAGATGGTGGCTGAGCGTGACGTAAGTTTGGGGGGGGATTTGCAGCATGCAGGTGTTCACTTTAGGGCTCATACAGAAGTAGCCACCCGAAAGGGAGAGACCAGCTATCTATGGGAGCCGAAATCCGATAAGGGCAAGGGCAGGGTAATCAATGATAACCATCAATGGGTTCGGCTGCTATTTCCGATTGGGAAACGTTGGTACACCGCCCAAGAGATGAATTTGCCGGCTAACGGAGTTAAGGAGTTGTCTTGGCGAGACTATGGTAGGTTTGGTTATTTTTTACCGAATAATTTAAAAAAAGGGGATCCTTTTAATCTTAAATTTCGCTTTGTGGTTGAGGAGGTGGATCCTCCGACAAACGCGCCTAAACAGTCAGATGAGCAAATAAAGGCATCACAAAAAAAATGTGTGCAACGTTACAAGGCGTTTATTCAAAAAATCAGTTCTATTTAAACTGTCTATTAACAGGTTTATAAGTGCATGATTTAATCGATGCCGTCTATTTTCGACAAATTAAACCCATCATTACAAGGCCTTCCAGTATACCAGCCTGGTCGTCCGATCGAAGAGGTTGCACGTGAGCTTGGATTGGAGCCGTCAGAAGTTATTAAGGTAGCTTCTAATGAGAACCCTCTAGGGCCAAGCCCTTTGGCTGTTGAAGCAATGCAAGTTGCTGTTAACCAAAGTCACCTTTATCCGGATGGGAATGCTTTTTATCTTAAAAACAAGCTGGCAGAAAAGCTAGGCGTTGAATCTTCAAATTTAATACTTGGCAATGGCTCCAATGAGATAATTGAATTTGTTTCTCACATTCTGCTTAAGCCTGGAGATGATATTGTTGTCTCGCAATACTGTTTTGCGATTTATCCGCTAGTTGCGATGATGATGGGAGCTGAGGTGACCTCCGTTCCGTCAGTAGCTTATGGCCATGATTTGCCAGCTATGTTAAAAGCTATCACGCCTTCAACTAGAATTATTTGGGTAGCTAATCCTAATAATCCAACTGGAACATTGGCTAGTTCAGATGATGTGCGATTTTTAGTTGATCGAGTACCGAGCGATGTTTTGCTTGTGATCGATGAAGCCTATTATGAATTTCTTGATGAACCCGTTGATTTGTTGCCATTAGTTAAGTCAGGCGAGATGCCCAATCTTTTATTAATGCGTACCTTTTCAAAAATTTACGGTTTAGCAGGATTGAGGATTGGCTATGGTATTGGGCATCCAGATTTTATTTCTTCGATGGAAAAAGTCCGGCAACCTTTTAATATTAATTCGATTGCACAGACTGGAGCCATTGCGGCGCTTGATGACGATGCGCATTTGACTGCAACTCGTAAATCTAATGCGGAGGGCTTGCTGTTTTTTGAGTCGGTTTGTGTTGATCTGGGAGTTGAGTATGTTCCTTCTTCTGCCAATTTTATTTTGATTAAAGTTAACGGTGGTCAGAGAGTTTTTGAGGCCCTTCAGGAGTGTGGGGTTATTGCGCGGCCTATGGGTGGGTATGGCCTACCAGAATGGATTCGTCTTTCAATTGGGACTCCAGATGAAAATTCGCGGGCAGTATCAGCTCTGAAAAGAGTATTAATTTAGTTTGTTCAGCTTGCCAATTAGTCTTCTTTTCTTTAGTGCTGACTTGTAGATGAGTAAATTACTAGATGGGAAAACCGGCGTCGTATTTGGCGTTGCGAACAAAAATTCAATTGCATGGGGAATTGCCAAGGCCTGGCATAATGCAGGAGCTAGACTAGCATTTACCTGTCAAGGTGAGAGGTTAAAGGATAAGGTGCAAAAACTAGTTTCTGATTTTGGGGATGATACATTAGTTATTGAGTGCGATGTTAGTGATGATGCTGATATCGACCGAGTTTTCAATGAGGTTGGTACGCATTTTGAGGGTAAACTTGATATGGTTTTACATTCTATTGCGTATGCTCCGCGTGAAGCTTTAGAAGGTAGATTTGTTGATACGGCACGGGATGCATTTTCGACTGCTCATGATATTAGCGCTTATTCTTTAGTTGCTTTAGCTAAACGTGCCGCACCTCTTATGTCAGATGGGGGAAGTATTACTGCAATGAGTTATTATGGCGCAGAGAAGGTTATTAAGCATTATAATGTTATGGGTGTTGCGAAGGCGGCACTTGAAGCTAGTACACGCTATTTGGCTGCAGATCTTGGGTTGGAGGGTATTCGTGTTAATTGTATTAGTGCTGGGCCAGTAAACACCCTTGCTGCAAGAGGAATTGCTGGGTTTTCAAAGATGCTTAAGCATTATGACGAGCATGCGCCTCTTGGCCGAAATGTCACTCACGAAGAGATAGGTGAAACAGGAGTTTTTCTAGCGAGCGATGGGGGAGCAGCTATTACTGGTCAGGTAATTTATGTTGATTGCGGGTATCAAATTATGGGCGGTTTTTAGTGTGGTAAAAAGTTAAATTCTTTTATTTAGCTCTTCGATTAATCCCTCGCGAAATGTTGGGTATATATAGTTGAATCCAAACTTCTCTTTGAAAAGTTTATTGCTTACACGTTTATTCGTAATGCCTCGTTTGCGTGTAGAAGGATCAATGGGAGGGGCATTTGTGGGCATTGGTCGGCTGGTGGTTGAACTGAGCCATTTAAAAAATTCGAATTGAGTGACCGGTTCATCGTCCGTTATATTATATATCCCTCCAGGGTTTGGTAATGACTTTATGATCGCTTCTACAAGATCATTTCTATGCACCATGTTAATAAACCTCTCGCCTTTGCCATCAATCTTGGCAATTCCCTTCATGTATTGATTAAATAGATATCCCCTCCGGGGGCCGTAAATCCCTGAAGAGCGTAAAATTGTTACTGGGCAATCGATGTTTGCAACTAATTGCTCTGCCTTCCAGAGCGTTTTACTGGTTGAATTGCTTGGAGGTACATTGATTTTTTCGTTTACCCATTCTCCATCGGTTTCCCTATAAACGCTGGTGCTGCTTATGAACACAACTGATTTTATTGATTGAGTTTGTAGCCAGTTGGATATGTTAATTATACCTTTTCCAAATATATTCTTATAAGCATCTAAACCGCCGCGTGATGAAGAGACAGCGATAATAACATTGTCGTAGTTATTTGGAATTTGCTGAATTTCTGTTGTTTTTGTGATGTCTAGGTTAAGGGGGGTAATGCCTAGTTCAATTAATCGTGCGTTATTTTCCTTATTCCTGCGGATGCCGAAAACCTCATGGCCTATAGAGAACAAGCGTTCTCCAAGAGCTTCTCCGGTATAGCCGCATCCGATAATCAAAGTCCGCACGTCGTTATTGTATCTCTTGGTTAAGTGTTGATGCGAACTATTTTGAGCTTTGCCATGAGCGATTGGAAACGTATTTTTTTTGCTTTATATGAGTCGCTCCCAAAAATTGAAGGCTAAGCAGGTTTACATTCTGGCCAATGGCGATCTTCGCCTTTCGGCAAATCGTGTTTGCTGGAAAGAACAGTCCAGAATGGAGCAAGTTTTATCGAAGGCGATAAAAGAAGAAGGATGGTCAGTTATTCGAGCGCATAATTTTGATCGAAAAAAGAAGCATGGATTTATTGATTCACAAAAGAGAGGTATAGAAGTCTTTAGGGAATTAGATCCTGATGCGCCTTTGATAGTTGCTGAATGTGTTTGGCAGTATAGCCAGCATATATTACCAGGTCTTTTAACGCATCGAGGGCCAATACTTACTTTAGCTAATTGGAGTGGCATGTGGCCAGGTTTGGTGGGGATGTTAAACCTTAATGGGTCTCTAACTAAAATGGATATTAGTTATAGTACTATTTGGAGTAAAAATTTTTCAGATAGTTTTTTTCGAAAAGGCTTAAGGCAATGGTTGAGAGAGGGTGAAATTAGTCATGATCAAAGTCATGTTAAAAACATTGCATTATTAAGCCTGCCTGTAAGCGAAGTTCAGATCGGCCGGTCGGAGGCAAGGAAGTTGCGGGCGAATAAGGCAATCATGGGCGTTTTCGATGAGGGGTGTATGGGGATGCATAATGCGATTGTTCCAGATGAACTACTTAATCGAACCGGTGTTTTCAAGGAGCGCCTAAGTCAATCAGCATTATATGCCGCTATGGGAGAGGTGAATGATGAAGAAGCTGAAGCTGTCTTTGATTGGCTTAAAAAGAAAGGTGTAAGATTTAATTTAGGGGCGAGCGAGGAAGAAGATCTTACTAAGTCTCAATTGTTGTTGCAGTGTAAAATGTACATCGCTGCTTTGCGTATCGCTGATGATTTTGGTTGTGCGACGATAGGGATACAATATCAACAGGGATTAAAAGATTTAGCACCTGCTAGTGATTTAGTAGAGGGTATGTTGAATAATGTTGACCGACCTCCAGTAACTTCAACTGATGGTCGAGTGCTTTTCCCTGGTGAAGCAATCCCGCATTTTAATGAAGTAGATGAATGTGCAGGGTTAGATGCGCTGGTGACTTATCGGCTCTGGAGAGAGCTTGGCTGGTCTCCGGAAAACACGTTGCATGATTTGCGTTGGGGTGCTCCTTGTAAGGTTAATGGGCAGAGTCAATATGTCTGGGTTTTTCTGATTTCTGGTGCAGCTCCGCCATCGCATTTTATTGGTGGTTGGAAAGGGGCATCAAGCGAGCGGCAGCCTTCAATGTATTTCCGTTTAGGAGGGGGTACTCTTAATGGGGTTTCGAAGCCAGGTTGGGTTGTGTGGAGTCGTGTATTCATTATGAATGGAGTTTTGCAATGTGACATTGGAGTGGCGGAAGTTGTGAAGCTGTCTAAGCAGGAAACTGAAAGACGCTGGAAAGAAACGACACCGCAATGGCCTATTATGCATGCGGTAATTAAAGGGATTACGCGTGACCAGATGATGGCGCGTCACAAGTCAAATCACATTCAAGTTGTTTATGTGCCCAATGAAAAATCTGCTCACAAAGGCGCTCGGGTTAAAGCCTCAATGCTAACTGAATTGGGTTTGCAGGTGCAGCTGTGCGGTGATGTGAATTTGAAATAAATATGAGTAAAGAGCGACAGTCCGCCAAACGTGATTCTACGGCTTATCTATGGCGTTGGCCTATTGCAGTTATTTTGATTGGCCTTTTTGCGCTTGTTGCATTTATTTATATTTTACAAACCCCCGGGAAAATGATTGAAACTACTGGGAAAGGGGCTGCAGGTATCGTGGATTCGCTAAGTGTAGCTGCAGAAAAATTTCGGCGTGGCACAATTACGGAAACTTTTACGGCATCTATTCCGGAATTTAAAAATGAGCGAGGAGGGTTGCTAGAGCTTGCTAAAGTGACGGCAACCGAGACTTTCAAAAGTCAGGATAAACTAAAGTATGATTTCAAATGGTTTGAGCTGAGTGCTGGCACCACGACTACTGAGATTCGAGTTCCAGTAACATATAGATACCATTTACGGATGCGTGATCCGTGGCGATTAGATGTGGCCAATGGTGTTTGTGTTGTTTACGCCCCTGATATAAGGCCAAGCCAGCCTCCAGCTTTACACACGGATAAAATGGAAAAATCTTCAGATGAAGGTTGGGCTCGTTTTAATGCCGCCGAACAAATGGGTGACCTTGAGAAAGCAATTACCCCAACCATACGAAAGTATGCTTCGGGAGATGTTCGCATTGAATCTGTTCGTGAGAATTGCCGCAAGACCGTTGAGGAATTTGTGGAGAGTTGGCTGTTAAGAGAGGGGCAATGGGGTGAAGGCAGGTTTGGTATTGTTAAAGTTTACTTTCCAGGTGAAGAGGGTTTCGTTAAGCCGGTTTTTTCTGAAAGCCGTGACTAGAAAAGAAAAACTTAACTATTTGCAGCATCGGTGGTTACAGATTACGGTTTTCACACCTGTGATTTAAGGGGAGAGTAAATGTCAAAGGATATAATACCAGAACATGCTAGTGCATTGTCCGTATTTGATAATATCAAGCGTACAAGATTAGTTTTTGGTGATGGCGTGTCGTTGGATTCTGGTGAATTAGCTAAAGAATTGGGTTTAACACATGTTTTATTGGTTACCGATATGGGATTGGTTAAAACTGGGCATGTAGAAGTTGTTCGTGAATCGTTATTGAAAGCCGGGATTAAGGTTACTTTATTTGATCAGGTTATTGAGAACCCTACTACTGATTGTGTTGAAAAAGCTAAGCAAGTAGCTATCCAATCCAAGGTGGATTCATTTATAGGTCTTGGTGGCGGTAGTTCCATGGACACAGCTAAAGGGGCTAACTTTCTCTTAACAAATGGTGGTTGTATGCATGATTACTGGGGCGTGAATAAAGCAACCAAAGACATGCTGCCCCTTATTGTTATTCCTACAACGGCTGGTACCGGAAGTGAATGCCAATCTTTTGCTCTTATTTCTGATGCAAAAACTCACCAGAAGATGGCATGTGGTGACTCTAAGGCGGCTGCTAAAATCGCTATACTCGATCCTAGATTAACGCTCTCACAGCCAAAGAATGTTACGATGTGCACTGGGATAGATGCTATTGCTCATGCTGTTGAAACAGCTGTAACTAATAAGAGAAATAAATTATCTGCGCTCTTCTCTATTGAATCGTTTAAGCTGCTTCTCCCTAATTTTTCTAGAGTAATTAACTCCCCAGATAATTTAAGTGCTCGCGGTAGTATGTTGCTAGGTGCGGCAATGGCAGGGTGTGCGATTGAGGCCAGTATGCTTGGTGCAGCTCATTCGTTGGCCAATCCACTGACTGCGCATTACAATATTGTCCATGGTCAGGCAGTTGGGATGATGCTTCCTTATGTCGTTCGTTTTAATTCCAAGATGGAAGAGTGTGCGGAAATATATGGGGACTTGATGAAGGCAGCGCAAATTGTAAGTAGAAATGAATTTGATAATCAGGGTGAGAATTTGGCTGCATATTTATTGGGCTTACTTCAGCAGGCGGGTATGCCGGTTCGATTACGTGATATTATAGATGATAAAACAACGTTGTCCTTGATGGCAAAAGAAGCATCCGGACAGTGGACAGCTGGTTTTAATCCTCGTTTGGCAGGGGAAACCGAGATGGAAAATATCTATCTTGAGGCGTATTAGTCGTAAGTTTTTTTTCTTAACTTTTACTTTCTGTATTTCGCTGTTTCAATGGGGTCCGTGACGAGGGAAGAAATTCTTCAAATTTTTAGAGGTTCTGGGGCTCTATTGGAAGGCCATTTCATTTTACGAAGTGGATTGCGTAGCCGTCAGTTTTTTCAATGTGCATTAGCGTTACAAGATATGCCTAGCGTGGAGCTTTTAGGTGAAGCTTTAGCCGGAAAACTGCGTAGCTATTCCCCAGTTACTGTTTTAGCGCCTGCGATGGGTGGACTTGTAATTGGTCAGGAAGTGGCTCGGCAATTAGGGGTGCGATTTATTTTTGCTGAAAAGGAGAATGATGTTCTAGTTCTGAGGCGTGGTTTTGAAATTTCACCTAATGAGAAAATCGTTATTGTGGAAGATGTTGTGACCAAAGGGGGGCGTGTATCTGAGGCAGTTGCCATAGCCAAGAACCATCAGGCGGAGGTGTGCGCGGTCGGTGTAGTTGTTGATCGTTCGAATGGGAATGCGGATATAGGGGTGCCAATGGAATCCTTATTGTCAATGACAGTTGAAACTTTTTCGCCTGATAACTTGCCAGAAGATCTTAATGGTATTCCTGCTGTTAAACCGGGCAGCTAATGTTACTTAGTTAAATCTACGCAAATCAGATTGCCTCCTTTCTTTTTGATTCCATCTCTTACGTAAATTTTCCCATCGACATAGGCTGGCATGCACCAGTTAATTCCGCAAACCTGTGTGCGGCCGAGTTCTTTGAATTTTATTTGAGAGGCTGAAAATAAGCATAATTCGCCCCCACTTGTTAATGATAGAATGTTGTTTTTCATTACAATAAAGGCTGCCATTGCTCGCTTAGGATCCGGGAATGACAAACTTTCATTACTCCAAATTGTTTTTCCAGTAGTAATGTTAACGCATACTAGTTTTGCTGGATCCCCTAGGCCGTAATAATGTTCATTTACTAAGACTCCATGGCTAATATTTGGCTGTGCTTCAATGTTCTTCCAAATTACTTCGGCGCGAAATTCTTCGTCGTTTTTTGTAACTCGAATGCCTTGCAAGCCAACTTGGTGTGATCCTGCTAACACTATATTATTTTGAGCAAGTGGGGCTGCGACATGGCGGCCGTAATCAGTCTTCATTGGAATGTTCCAAAGCTCATCGCCGTTTCGAACGTCGACGCCTGCAACTCCTTTTACAAAAAAGCAGATAAATTGTTGTTTTCCTGCAAGTGTTGCTGGTATTGGTGGGGCATATCCAGGTTCATAATCTAGCGCATGCCAGATTAGTTGGCCTGTTTTACGGCTAAAACAGACGATGCTGTTTTTTTTGCCGCCAACTAGAGTGTACACCATGTCGCCGATAACTAGTGGAGCATTAGTAAACCCATGTCGCCGAGCTCCTGGTATGCGGCCTTTTTCTCCTATAAATTCCATGCCAAGCTTTGCGTAATCTATTTCCCATAGAATTTTTCCAGATTCAAAGTCCAAGCAATGAAGAGTACCTCGGCTACATTGAGCAAATACTTGTTCTTCAACTACAACAGGAGTACACCTCGGACCGCGTGGCCCTTGCCCATCTTCAAAAACAGGAGAAAGCTCAGTGGCCCATTTTTCTGAGCCATCAACTGCAGATATTGCTACCATCGTTTCATTATTATTTCGGTTTTCAAAAAGAAACACGGATCCATTTGCAACAACTGGGGAAGCCAGGCCTTCGCCTGATTTGATTTTCCAAAGGACTTTTGGTTGTTCTGGAAGGGTGTTTAGTACTAAGCCTTTATCTGGAAGTATGCCATCACGCGTGGGACCCCTCCATTGAGGCCAGTCGACAGAATGGCACAGGCTCAAAAACGGATCGAAAGAGCAGGTCAGAAGGAAAACAATGGCATATGACAATCTGCGAAACATTGTTGGGAATGTGGGCATCGCAGTCAGTAAAAACAACCCGAGCTTAGTCGGCAAGTCTCCTGATCAATAAAACACAAGGCAATCAATCAAGTATGTTTAAGTTTTGACTTTTTTCTTGCGTTCTCAAGTGGGTGTTCCCTGTTGTAAAGAAAGTCCAATTTTATGTTTTCGTGATATTCTATATGATTTGTTTTCACGTTTTGATATGCTCATATCTGCTTTGTTTTTTTGATTTCAGCTTAATGTTTAAATTGACATGAGTTAGTTTGTTGCGATTTTTCTTAAAAATTTGAATTTGTTTTTAAGGAATTGTGACTCAGGCAGGATGTGTGAATTGGCGTTATTTAAGTAGAATGAATAAGGAAAAACTTAATAGTAATTTGCTTCTGCTTTTGACTAGTGCCATATGGGGATTTGGTTTTGTGGCGCAGGAAAAAGGAGCGCAATATCTTGGGCCGAACATGTTTAACGGCGCTCGGTATTCCGTTGGGGCTTTTTGTTTGTTAGCAATCCTAATTGTTTATCATAGAAGTCGGTTTCTTGATGGGTTTCGGTCAAATGAATGGATTAAGTCTAGCTTAAGCGCTGGTATTTTTCTTTTTTTAGGTTCGTTGTTGCAGCAAGCGGGGATTACTGATGAGGAAACAGGCGCAGGTAAGGCTGGCTTTATAACAGGATTATACGTTGTGATTGTGCCGTTATTTGGTTTAATTGTTGGACGCCGTGCAAGTTTTCAAACGTGGAGTGGTGTTGTGCTTGCTACTGTTGGTTTATGGTTTTTGAGTTTTAAACAGACAGGTGCTAAATGGTCAATTGGCGAGGGCGATTTGCTAGTGTTTTTTGGTGCTTTTTGTTGGGCCGGACATGTGCTGGTTATAGACAGGTTCACCAATCGTGTGTCATCATTACATTTGGCAATAGGTCAAGTTCTTGTGTGCGCCTTGTTGAGTTGGTTGGTTGCCTTTTTCACGGAGCCAATTAATTTGGAAGCTTTTAACGGTGCTTTTTTCCCAGTGCTGTATCTTGGTGCAATGTCAATTGCTATAGCTTTTACTCTTCAAATAATTGGGCAGAGGAAGGCTGACCCGACACACGCTTCAATTATATTCGCCATGGAAGCTGTAGTTGGGGTTATTGCTGGCTGGCTGATCTTAGGTGAGCAATTATCGCAGCGAGAATTAATTGGCTGTTTGATGATGTTTTGCGGCATGTTGATTTCGCAGGTCCCTATTAGGTTTATTAGGCTGGGTTTAACTAGTAATTATAAGCAAAATAAATAATGTTAATATAGGGAGGGTTTCCCTGTGTTGAGTTTTATTTTTCACAAAACGCTTTGTTTTGATTGAGTCTGCAGTAAGAATTCTGGAGGTGTATTTTTCACTGTGTAATCAATTTAGAATCTTCCATCTGATTATATTCTTTGCAGGGTTGACATGTTATTGCATGGGGTTGGAATGGGAGGAAAAATCAGGATATAGAAAATTAAAACTTTCTGTGCCTTCTAAAGGTCGACCGGGATTTTCTTCGATGCCTATAATTCAATTGGGAGTTCGTTTTACTAATCAAGTTTCAAGGGCAACATTGGTAAAGCGATCTAATCTTATGAATGGATCTGGAGTTGCATTAGGTGATGTTAATGGAGATGGGTTATGTGACATTTACTTCTGCCGTCTTGAAGGCGCTAATGAATTATATCTTAATCAAGGGGGGTGGAAATTTAGTTTGGCTACAAAGGAGAATGGCGTCACATGTGCCAACTACTTAACCCGAGGGGCCGCCTTTGTAGATATAGATGCTGATAACGATCTTGATTTGTTGTTAACAACATTCCGAAAAGGGGCTCGATGTTTAGTTAATGATGGCAAGGGTTATTTTACAGATGTCACTAATAAATCTGGGCTGGCCTCAAAAACATCAGGTACTACGCTGGCGTTAGGAGATATAGACGGTGATAACGATCTAGATTTGTATGTTGCTAATTTTGGCGAGCTTGCCTTGCTGAGGGATGGGGGGAGTTTTGCTGTTCGCAAATTGGGGGACAGGTCAGTTGTGACTGGTTTGCATGCAAAGCGTTTGAAGATTATTGATGGGAAAATAGTTGAGTTCGGTGAAGCTGATGCCTTTTATCAAAATGACGGGAAAGGTTTATTTAGGAAGATTCCTTGGCGGGAAAATAAATTTCTAGATCATAATGGTAACCGAATTGCCGAGCCACTGGATTTTGGTCTTTGCGCTCAAATTAGAGATATTAATGCAGATGGTTATCCAGATATTTATGTTTGTAATGATTTCCAAACTCCAGATCGCCTTTGGTTAAATAATGGCGGAGGAGTTTTTCGTGAAGCTGGGCCAAAGTCTATTAGGTCTGTTTCTTATGCTTCAATGGGTGTTGATTTTGCTGATATAGATATGGATGGAGAGTTGGATTTTTTTGTGGCTGAGATGCTTAGCAGGAATCCAGTGACTAGATTGCTTAAAATTAGCCCTAATACTCCAAAGGCGCCAGATCCGAAGGATGTCCTGAGTCGACTTCAAGTAGCGCGAAATACAATGTTTTGGAATCGTGGTGATGGAACTTTTGCTGAAGTTGGGCGTTATGCAGGAGTTGAAGCTACTGATTGGTCTTGGCAACCAGTGTTTATGGACATCGACCTTGACGGTTACCAAGATTTGCTTGTTACAAATGGCCACCTTCATGACGTCAATGATCGTGATTCTATTGCCAAGTATTCGCGCCTTTCGAAGGTTAAGCGAGAGCAAGTTGGGGTGCTTATGTTTCCGCCTTTTGAAACCTCAAATGTTGCTTACCGTAATTTGGGAAATTTTCGGTTTGAAGAAATGAGCAGAGAGTGGGGGGTTAATTCATTGCAGATGTCCCATGGTATTGCGACTGGAGATCTTGATAATGATGGCGACATGGATTTAGTGATAAACTGCTTAAATCAGCCAGCTTTGATTTATCGAAATAACGTAATATCGCCACGAGTGGCTGTTCGACTAAAGTGGCTGGCGCCGAACACTGGAGGGGTTGGGGCCCGGATTACTGTTGTCGTTGGTAATATGCGCCAAACACAAGAGGTGATAGCTGGAGGTCGTTACTTGTCTGGTGATCAGGCAGCGCGAACATTTGCCATTGGTGGAAGACAGGTAAACAGTTCTATTGAGGTTGTATGGCCAAGCGGTCAGTTTTCGTTCATTAATAATCCTGAACCAAATTGTCTTTATGAAGTTATCGAAGCAGTTAGTGGGCTTCCTTCTGAAAATGAATTGTCAAATGTTGAAGAATCACCATTTTTCGAGGATGCGAGTCGCTTGTTGAATTATACTCATTCTGAGAATCTTTACGATGATACCCTGCTGCAACCGTTGTTGACTCGCAGGCTTGACCGCTCCGGCCCTGGCCTTGGATGGTTTGATTATGATGGGGATGGCGATGAGGATTTATTAATAGGAGCATCTTCAGGTTCGTCTATTGCTATCTATCAAAATCTTGGAGATGGTAGATTTGGCCAAATCGCCAGTGCGTCTGGTCTGAAGGTTCCAGGTGATGTGGTGAGTGTAAGTGGATGGGTTAATGGTGCTGGTGTTCGTCAATGGTTGGCGGCAATAAGTAATTATGAATCTCCTCAGTTGAATGCTCAGATGCGTTCTTTTCGTAAGAGTGTTGGAATTGGGGTGAGTGGTAAATTATTAGGTGATACAATGCCTGGTCCAATTGCTGTTTCCGATATTGATGCTGATGGGGACTTGGATGTGTTTGTTGGAGGGAGAACTGTTACTGGGCACTATCCTCAGGCCTCAGTTTCAGCGTTATTTATTAATAACGATGACGGGCTAAGTCTTTCTTCTGGAGTTCTAAGTGGTTCTCATGGAATTGTGAATGGTGCTGTTTTTAGTGATCTTGATACAGATGGATATCCTGAGTTAATTCTTGCTACAGAGTGGGGGCCTGTACGTGTGTTTAAAAACCAGGAGGGGAAATTTATTGAGATTACAGATGCCCTTGGGTTAGCTGGCCTTACTGGTCTTTGGCAGGGTGTGGCTACTGGAGATTTTGATGGTAACGGAAAGATTGATATAGTTGCTACTAATTGGGGTTTGAATTCTTCGCTTAAACCCAACGTTATTAATCCGCCTCGTCTGTATTATCATTTTTCTGAATCCAGCGATCCAACCTCGCTTATTTTGGGTGTTTGGGATGAATCGATTTCTGCATATCTTCCGACAAGAAATTTGAATCAACTGTTTAAGGGTTATCCAGGGTTGCGTGGAGTCTTTAAATCGTATCGAGAATTTGCGATGGCTGGTGTCATTAAGCTTTCTGATTATCATGTAGCGCCGCCTATGTCTTTGACTGCTGTAGTTTTGCAGTCAATGGTTTTTCTCAATCAAAATGAGCGATTTGAAGCTAGGCCATTACACCCCGAGGCTCAGTTGTCTCCAGCGTTTGGTGTTTCGGTTGGTGATCTCGATGGTGATGGTGTTGATGATTTATTTCTTGCTCAGAATTTTTCTGCATTTCCAACAAACGAGGACAGAAATGATGCTGGTCGCGGTTTGTGGCTACGTGGTATTGGAAATGCTAATTTCACTCCTGTCAGAGGGCAGGAATCTGGAATTGCTATTTATGGGGATCAAAGAGGTAGTGCTTTGGCTGATTATGATGGCGACGGGAAGCTTGATCTGGTTGTTGCGCAGAATGGAGGGCAAACACGCCTGTTTCGTAACAATAAAGCAAAGCCAGGATTAAGGATTAGATTATCAGGCTCTAAACGGAATCCGGATGCAATTGGTTCTGCAGCTCGTTTACTTTTCGGTCGGCCTCCATCTTTTGTTAGGGGAACATGGAGAGAGTGGCAGCTTGGCAGTGGCTATGGTTCGCAGGAAGGTTTAGTAAAGGTTTTTGCTGTGCCGGAATCTCCTGTAGCAATTGAGGTTAGATGGGTTGGTGGTGAAGTTACTATTACTTCATTGCCTGCTGGCTTGAAAGAAGCAACATTAGCCTCAGATGGGAAGATTATTAATCAGAAAACAAAATAAATGGTGCTACTTTTCTGAATATGGATAAAGTTTTAGCTGGTGAGGGATCCATTGCTGGTTAAAAATATCTGCACTTAATATTATATTCCAAATGAAAGTATTAAACTTGTTTCATCGTGCCGCATATTTAATAGCAGCTGTTTTTTTATTAATTGGCATTAATTCGTCGGCAATCGCTGGTGAGCCGCCTAAAGGATTCGAATCGCTTTTTAATGAGAAGGATTTATCAGGTTGGTGGGGTTTGGGGACAGAGGACCCTGCTAAATGGATGGCTTTAACACCTGAGGCTCTTCTCGATAAAGAAACTAGCAGTTTAGAAGACATTTCAAAGCACTGGTCGATCGATGGGGATGAGCTTGTTAACGATGGTAAGGGGCTTTATTTAAGCACAAAAAAGAACTATGCCGATTTTGAATTACTACTTGAATACAAAACAGTTGCAAAAGCTGATAGTGGCATTTACTTGCGCGGCATTCCTCAGGTGCAAATTTGGGATTATACCAAGGAAGGCGGAAAGTGGAACATAGGAGCAGACAAAGGGTCTGGTGGCTTGTGGAACAACAGTAAAGGTGCCGCAGGAAAGGACCCTGTTGTGTTAGCCGACAGGCCTTTTGGTGAATGGAATAAGTTTAGAATTATAATGGTTGGCGAGCGTGTGACAATATGGTTGAACGGTAAAATGGTTGTCGATCATGCTCGATTGGAAAATTTTTTCAATAGGAAAGGGCCAGTCCCGCAAGCAGGGCCTATTCAATTACAAACACATGGAGGTGAAATCCGTTGGCGTAATATTTTCATTCGTGAAATAGGGGCGACTGAAGGTAATAAGCTTCTCGATGTAAAGGGAGGAGATGGATTCAAGAAGGTTTTTAATGGTAGTGATTTAAAAGGCTGGGCTGGGGCGGTTGATAATTATGTAGTTAGCAATGGAACCATTCAGTGCAAGAAGGGTAGTGGAGGGACGATTTATGTTAACGAAGACTTGGCTGATTTTTCAGTAAGGTTTGAATATAAATTACCACCTGGTGGCAATAATGGCTTAGCTATTCGTTATCCTGGAAGTGGAGACACTGCTTACGTTGGTATGTGTGAGTTGCAAGTGCTTGATGATACAGCAAAGAAATACGCAAAGTTACACCCAGCTCAGTATCATGGTTCTGCATATGGGATGGCACCTGCTGTTCGGGGGTATCAGCGAAATATTGGTGATTGGAATTTCCAGGAAGTTACTGTTGTTGGTTCCACAATAAAGGTAGAAATGAACGGGACACGCATTCTGGATGCTGATTTGTCAAAAGTTTTAAAGCCCATGTATGACATTGCTAAATTCAAGGGTCGATTGCGTAAAACGGGGTATTTCGGTTTTGCCGGCCATGGAGATGCCGTTTCGTTTCGCAATGTTCAGATTAGATCAATTAAATAATTGTAATTTTAAAGCGTGGGATTTTCATCACCATTTCGCTTTACCAAGGTGATTTTCACTATTGGCCCGTCGACGCTCGAAGTTGATGTGCTAAGGGGCATGCTGCGAGCGGGGGTTGATATATGTCGTATTAATATGGCGCACGCTTCGCATGAGTGGACATGTAAAGCTGTTGATGCAATTCGGGCTGCTTCGCTTAAAGAGGGCAAGGAAGTGTCGATATTAATGGATATTAAAGGGCCTGAAATAAGAACGGGATTTCTTAAAAAGCATATTCAATTAGATGAAGGCCAGTATATAGATCTTACTCAATCAGATGAAGCTAGTCCTGATGGAGATATACCTGCCGTAGATATTAATTACCCATCATTAATTGATGAAGTAGAAATAGGTGACGTGCTATTGGTTGATAGTGGATTAATGCGTTTTGAGGTGGCGGAAGTGCGTATAGATCGACTTCGTTGCCGTGTTGTTATTCCCGGAAGGATGGGAAGTAGGCGTCATATTAATATACCTGGAAAGAAGATTAACCTTCCTGCTATGACGGAAAAAGACATAGCAGATACTAAAGTTGGCATTAGCGCTAATGTTGATTTTTTTGCATTATCTTTTGTTAGGGAAGCTGGAGATATTAATCAGTTGAAACAATTTTTGTTAGATAACCAATCTAGCGCAAAAGTTGTTGCAAAGATTGAAGACCAAAGTGGCATTGAGAACTTACAAGAGATCCTGGATGTCTCAGATGCTTTGATGGTTGCTAGAGGGGATCTTGGTATTGAAGTGCCTTACGAGGAGTTGCCGATAATTCAAATGCAGGCAGTGAATGATGCGTTAGTTTCGGGCAAGCCGGTTATAATGGCTACCCATTTATTGGAGTCTATGATTGAGTCGCCAATGCCTACTCGAGCAGAGATTACAGATGTTTCTAATTCAGTGTTCGAACGAGTTGATTGCGTTATGCTTTCTGGTGAAACCAGTGTGGGTAAATATCCTGTAGAGTGCGTTAACGTATTGAACAAAATTACGCAAAATGTTGAAAGATATGCTGGGCGCGGTGGGTTTAATGAATTTTTACCATTAGTTACAACTCGGGAAAAATTGATGAAATCTGCTGTTGTTCTTGCGCGTGAGCTTGGAGGAGTCGGGATTGTTGTATTTTCGTCTACTGGCCTTCATGTGCAAACATTGTCTGCGTTAAGGCCACACGGTTGCCCTATATTTGTTTTTACTGAAAATGAGCATATTATTAGTATGTCTAGAATGCTTTGGGGTGTTAAAGCGTTCTTGGTTGAGTTTAAGGACAGTCAAGAATCAACTATTAGTGATTCTATCTATCATCTGCAATCTACGGGTTATGCCGAAAAAGGTGACCAGTTAATTGTTGTTCCAAACTTATTGTTTGGAGAGGTTAATATGGTTCAAGTTCGTGATGTATAATTCGGCTATTATATTATTAAATTTTTTATTTATTCTTCTTTAGATTTTCAATTTGTTCTTTATTAAGAATTTCAGGTTTAGCTCCTTTTTTTATTTCTTCACTTGAAGGAACACGAACAATGTTGCTTTTAGCAGGTTCAGTTTTTCCGTTAGCTTGTAATGATTTTTTGACTGAAATTAGTTCTATCTCAAAACGAAGAGTAGAGTAGGGCGGGATTTGCGAGCCTTTCCCGCGAGGGCCATATGCTAAATGCTGAGGAACGACAATCTCCCATTTAGCTCCAGGATGCATTTTAGTAAGGGCTTCAGTCCATCCCTTAATAACTCTATTGAGAACGAAATTGCTCGTTTTTTTTCGAGAGTAAGAGCTGTCAAACTCTTTACCATCAGTAGTCCATCCTCGGTAATGTACTTCAACGCTATCCTTTCTTGAGGGTTGAGAACCTTTGCCGGTTTTAATAATGCGATATTGAAGTCCGGTAGGAGTAGTTTTGACGCCGGTTTTCTTTCCGTTTTTTGCTAAAAATTCTGCTCCTTCTTTTTTTGTTTTATTAATTAATACCATGCGTTTGGCTTTAGCCTTATCTTGGTATTTTTTCCAAACTTCATCGAGTATAACTTTTGCATCGTTTTCAGTAATTAAGGTGTTCTTGGATAGGTATGATGCTTTTACTCCTTCCATAAAGATTTCAAAATCCAATTCCATTTCTTTAGATTTGAAGTCATTGCCAATTTGCATTCCTACAGCATAGCTAAACTTTTCGGTTGGAGTGGAAGGCGATTTGCTATCAGCAGTGAATGCTGTAAGGGTTGATATCAAAAACAGTATGATTATTTTTTTCATTAGTATAATTTTACTTGCTGCTGAAGATAGATTTCAGATCGAATCGTGCACTTTCTTTGGTGCTGCGTATATAAAATTGTCCATTGCTAAAGGCGCCATGTGTCCAGCATTTGCCTTCAATTGCTTTGAATCTTCCGATTTCTGAGTAGCCTTTTGAAGAGGCCTCGGTAATGACTATTTCCCCAGAATCGCTGGTCGCAATCAGTTTGCCGTCTACGAGAATTACTCCGCCAGGCCCGAAACCGGACTTAGACCATTTGATTTCTCCATTTTTCAAGTTTACACATTTAAGAGGCCCGTCGCCATATTCTTTGAATTGGAACATTCCATACAAGTGGCCTTCAATGCAGACAGGCGTGCTCCAGTGGTTCATTAGCTTGTTTGGTTTTCTCCAAAGTTGACTAGCTGAATACTGACCAGATGTATAATTGATCTCAAATGCAGCGGCTCCTACTCCGTATCCAGCAGAGCAATATACAATATTATTCTCAACAATTGGGGACGCAGCGGTAGAGATTTTAAATGGGTGTTTAGCGCGCCAAAGAACTTTCCCGTTTTCGGTATTGCAAGAAACCAGTCCGTCCTGAGTTAAGAAGACAACCTGTCGTTTGCCATATATATCTGTGACAATTGGGCTTGCGTGAGTCATTAGGTCGCTTTCGCCGCTCCACATGGTTTTACCTGTGTTTTTATTGATGGCTAATAAAGATTGTTTTTCGCCTCCACCGCATATGAAAATCAAATCGCCATCAATTATTGGAGTTGCAGCATTTTGCCATCTTATTGGTTTGGCATCGTGTTTTTTTACTAAATCCACAGCCCACTCTTTATTTCCGTTTTTTGCATTTAGGCAGTGTAGTGTAAGCCGGCCATCAAGTATAAACACAAGTTCTCCGTCGCTTGAAGGAGTAGTTCTTGGGCCATCTCCTCCCTTGTTATTCTTGGCGCCGCTATTCCCGCCGCCATCGTATTTGGCGATATTGAGTGTTCTACTCCATAGTTTCTTCCCTGTGTCGTGATCGAGTGCAAGGCATACTTCACGTTCAACTTCGTCAATTTTTTGCATGACGATTGTAAAAACACGGGAATTAGCAACAGCTAAGGAGGAGAATCCAAGTCGAGTTGGGGATTTCCAGGTTGGCTTTATTTCTGTTTTTGGCCAACCGCTGATAGTTAATTTTTCTGATGAGGAACCGTTAAAATTTGGCCCTCTGTATTGAGTCCAATCCCCCGCATTTAAGTTAATGCTGATTGTGGCTATTGCGCTAATGAAAAATGTGAATCTTAGTATTTGTTTTTGCATGGAAATTATAATCGTCTAATTAAATTAATGTTTATGGTTTATTGATTGATATTTAAACGTTTGGCTAATTCTAGTGCTGCTGATTCATAGGCGGCGGATCCAGCGCTATACGGGTCGTATTGAATGATGGGCTTTCCATGACTTGGGGCTTCAGCTATTCGTGTAGCACGGGGTATGATAGTGTTGAATACTTTATCTTTAAAATGTTCCCGAACTTCTCTTACTACCATGCGAGAGAGATTGGTCCGACTATCAAACATGGTCATTAATACACCGATTAATTCTAATTGCTTGTTGATGCCAGATGTTTTGAGTTGGTTCATTAAATCTGTAATAGAGCTTATTCCTTCCAAGGGATAATATTCGCACTGAAGTGGTATGAGTAGCATGTGCGATGCAATCAAAACGCTTAAGGTGAGTTTTCCGAGTGATGGAGGGCAGTCAATTAGCACGACATCGAATTGTTTGCCTTGGATTATTGGTTTTAATGCTTCCTTAAGCCATGTTAAATGATGTTCTGCTTTTTTGCGTGATTTACCCTTGGTTGTTTCAAAAGATAATCGAGCTAATTCAACTTCAGCAGCGCAAAGATCGAATTCGCTTGGAATAAGCGATACGTTCTCACATTCAGTTTTAATTATTTGATCTGTGAGTTTGCGTTCTTCAAGTAAAACAGGGTAGAGGCTAGCATTAGGTTTTTTTTCGAACCCGAGTCCACTTGTGCAATTAGCCTGTGCGTCCATATCAATCAACAGCACTTTGATACCGATGGCGCCAAGACAAGCGGACATATTCACAGCAGTTGTCGTTTTTCCGACGCCTCCTTTTTGATTTGTAATGGCGATAACGCTTGGCACTTGCTGATTTAAAAGAACGAGTAAAATGATTTCAAGTCATTCGCTCTCTTGATTGATTTTCGTTTGTCTGTAAATCCACTCTTTCTGGTTATATTTTGCATTTGTTAATTGATATATTTTTTCTCTATCTGCTGGCTTTGCCGCTCCTTTAGACTGCCATGCATGTTTTATTAGATTTTTTACAGAATCAACAGTGAGTGGTATGTTTGTGCAGAATTGATCATGCGATCTGCCTTCACGATATGATGGTTCTACTGATGGCAGTTGAAGTGATTGGTCAAGTAATTCAAAGTCTAAATTTAGTAAGAAAGTGCCATGGAATACTAGAGCGTTTTTGGTTCTTTTTTGAGCGTTTCCTGAGAATTTCAACCCATTTAAGGCAAGATCTGTATGGCCTTCTATTGTGACTTTACGATTGAGGGCTTCAGTAAATGCTCTTTGATGAGTTTTCATAACATGGCAATTAGTTGAGCCAATATTTTTTGTCCCCTCTTTAGCGCTTATTGGTAGTATTAATGAATAATTTAAACATCCAGATGCCTGTAATACGGCTCCTCCTCCACTGAGTCTTCGAAATATCTGAATTTTATTTTGTTTGCAGGATTCGACGAGGCATTCTCGATGAATATTGTTCCCATATCCGATAACGACAAAAGGCAATTTAGGCTCCCAGAATCGCAGTGTCGCTTCCCTAGTTGCCGAATCGACCTCATTGAGCAGGATTTCATCGCATGCAAGATTCATTGCTGGTTCTTCATAGCTTTGATCTAGAGTTTTCATTGGTTGATATTGAAGCCTGAGTTAGATTGTTCGCGATGCCTCGGTTATTGAACTCTATTTAATGATGTCACAAAAGAAATTTACACAAAGACTTCCTCATGAAGAGCTATTACAGCTGAAACGATGGAATACTCCTACTATTTACAATGGTTGGGAGCAAATTACAAAAAGCGATCCTGCTAGCGCGGGAATAAATCATGAAGTGACAACGGATTTTATGCCTCAAATGGGACCTATGGTAGGGTGGGCTGTTACAGTGAAGATTGAACCAAGTAATTCTGATTACAAAAAAGATGCTGCAAATAGATGGTCAGAATATAGAGCTTATGTGGCTAATTTACCTGGGCCAAAGATAGTCGTCATTCAGGATGTTGATAAACCAGCAACTGTTGGGTCTTTTTGGGGGGAGGTGAATGCTAATATTCATAAAGCACTTGGTTGCATTGGGACAGTAACTGACGGAGCGATACGGGATCTTGATGAAATGACTAATGCTGGTTTTAAGGCCCTGGCTAAGCGCCTTTGTGTTGGGCATGCTCATGTAGTTCCAATTGATTGGGGGTGTGATATTGAAATATTTGGTCAATCAATATCGCCTGGGCAGCTTATTCACGCTGATAAGCATGGTTTCTTGGCAGTTCCTTTAGGCGAGGAAAAAGGTTTACTGAATGCTTCAGTTTTTATGGATACAAACGAGTGCGATACCGTTATCAAATCAGCTAGAAATTTTTCAGGACAATCTATAGATGAGTTGCTTAGCGCGGTTGATCAGGCAGGTAAAGATTTTGGTGCGTCAGCGAGAGAGAGGTTTGGTAGTTCTGGGGAGTTTGGTGATTAAATAAACGATTGTCCAATAGGTTTTATTACGAGTTCAGGTACGTGGGCTATTGCGGGGAGCTTTGCGATTGCTATAGTTATGTTTGCAATATCAATCGGTTTAAGGATTTTTGATCTAAGCTCTGCTGACGGAGGTGCTGGCCGATCATCTAATATTGGGGTGTCCACTTCGCCTGGGAATATTGTTGTTACTCGAATCCCATTTTCACGTTCGTCTTCTGTTGCGCTTGTTCCTAAGGCGGCCATTGCAAATTTACTGGCATTATACGCTACTCCGCCAAGTGGCGCAGCACGTTTGCCTGATGTAGATGATATATTTATCACTAGTCCGCTCTTGTGTGGACGCATAAGCTTTAGGGCGTAGTGCATGCAGTTGTACGCGCCTGTAGCATTGACTGTCATCAACTTGTCCCAATCAGTCGGCGCAAGTTCGCTCATCGATCTTTTTGGCACATTTGTTCCCGCGCAATTTACCAGTAAATTTAATTGGTCGAATTGTTTATCTGTCCAATCGAATAATGATTCAACGCTATTCCGGTCTGAGACGTCTACATAATGGGTTGATATATTTCCTCCTCCTCTAGAGGCAACATCATCGAGTTTAGATTGTCTGCGGCCAGCTACTATTACATTAGCTCCTTCATTTGCTAGTTCTAGCGCGATGGCTTCTCCCATGCCGGTGCCGCCTCCGACTACAACTGCATTATGCCCAGTAAGGCTCATAGCAGTAAATCATACTGATTGACTTAAAATGATGGAAGTCCGCACTCGGTTTTTCTAATTAGATTTTGTTTGATATTAGGGAGGCGGAAAATGGCAGCACAAACAGTGTTGCTTTATTTTTTGTTAAGCTGATGGCACTAGGGCGATTTGATTGTCCATGTGCAACTTGCGTGGTTAGTTTTTGATTACTGAAGCTTTGCTCGAGAGAAAAACCATATCCATATTGTTGGGAGAGGGGACAACAAGCGGTATCGATTTATTGCTGATAGGCGGAGTGGTGCGTGTATCAAGCCACGTTCGAGTTTCTGCGTGGCCATCTGCAAATGAAATTGTGCCAGCCCCATTATGGTTGCTTGCGGGATAATCGATTATATGAATTCTATTTAGGGCAATATTATCATTCATTGCAACAGCTAGGTCACCAAAGTTTATACTGTCTGGGTGCTCAGTTATAAAATTGTATGCGTTTGAATGTCCCATGACGTTAATGTCAGATAATTTTCTGAATACATGGTACTTTCTTTTGGTTAGAAAACTTAACCAGTCATTTCTAGAATTCATCGCTTGGCTAAGCGACACACTTCTGACTCTAGGTGATATTTTTCCTCCACTTTTAACGGTACTTTTGTCTCCTGGACAACGGTAGATACCGGGGGTTTGAGTGTAAGGTGCTAATTTGGCGTATTTTGGATCGATTAACCCGTCTAGGTTTGTGTTATGTGGATTGCTTGGATTGTAGTCAATTATCCCGCGTACCCATCCACTGCCACTGGCTGTTAGATCGTTCCAGACCAAGTTGTCATCAAAGTCATTGGCATACAGTATCCACGCTAAATCTAATTGCTTAAGATTGGATATGCATACTGTGTGTTGCCCTTTGCTTTTCGCTTTGGCTAATGCGGGTAACAGTAAGCCTGCTAGAATGGCGATTATCGCTATAACAACAAGTAGCTCGATAAGAGTGAATGCTTTTTTGCTATTCATTTCTTTATGTTAGATTTTTCAAAGGTTAACTAGTTAAGTAGCTTCAAGAAAAAGCTTAAAAAAACGGAAACCTTCATCCATAAAGCTCTCAATATCATCTGGCTTGATTCTCTTTTTATAGAATACCAATTGATTGCCTCCTCCCTCTATGCTTATTTTTTGTTGAGATTCTATATTGGTGAGTACGTTATTGTTAAATAGCTGTCGAATAGACGCTTCGTTATCTCCTCTTAATAAATATTTTTTTGAGAATTCTGGGTGTGAGTCAAAATCAATATCCTGATAGCCAAACGCTCCACCTATTTTGTGAAAAATTCCTTCAGGCCGCATGCTAAATTGAGGCAAATAGAGTTTTGGGGACCAAATACAGAAAACGCTTTGACGATAAGTGTGGGAGTTCTCGCCTCCGCCAGTGGTGTACTGATAATCGAAAATGGCTAACTCAGCATTATTTGCTTCGCCTTCCATTAAGTTTTTTATTTTTTTAGAGCGGCCAACGGAAAAAAGGTGCAATTTATTCATCCGGTCAAATAGGGCTGAATTGTCCTTATGAGAAAAATTGAGCTTCAGGGAGGCTGCGATTGTAGATAATTGTTGGCTTCTCTTCTTTTCTGAAAGCCAGAAAATATATATTATTATACCGACTATTAAGATTACTCCTACTCCTATTAAAATATTAGTTGTGATCATTTCTTCGAGATACTAGTAATGCGAATTTAACAAGCTAGCTATTTATTTAAGTGCCTAGTTGCTCTTTCTTGCATCCAAGCAATGTCAGAGTTATTTGGGGATGGTCTATCATATCCAGTTGTTACACCTTTTCTAAAAGGGGCAACAGTTCGTGAGTCGGTCCATTTTTTTGTTTCTGAATGCCCGTCTGCAAATGAAAGGCCGCCGGCTCCTCCATGGTAGCTCGCAGGGATATCAACTATACGATGCATTGTTGGGTTGCTAGGGTAGCCCCCCATATCTACCACAAACAT
>Ga0115011_10000617_pt1 | contig 28122 bp, 22 predicted proteins | sample TroAtlMetagenome_2_FD_88705 | JGI IMG/M metagenome (GOLD analysis project Ga0115011, IMG submission 88705) | Marine eukaryotic phytoplankton communities from Atlantic Ocean - Tropical Atlantic ANT8 Metagenome | ecosystem: Environmental > Aquatic > Marine > Oceanic | place: Tropical Atlantic...
AGCTGGGCGTCCTCACCACCGGCGTACGCTACGGTTACTTCCGTAAGCTCTTCCGTAAGGCCTTCGGTGAGGACGAATGGCTCCGACAGTACATCCAGTTCAAGGGGCGCGTGGGCATGCCCAAGGGGACCTATTCGGCCCTCAGTCAGCAGGAGTACGCCGTCATCTTGAAGTGGTTTCAGAGCAATATGGCGGGGTTAGATGAGGTCATCGAAGACATCCCGGCGCCCTCCGTGTGTGAACCTTTCTTCGACAGCGATGCCCTCGATGATCATATCCAAGAAATGGGATTCGAAGGCTGGGGGGCGGCCAATCAGGAAAATGGCATTCGGATGTTTGGGTGTGAAACAGGCCAGGGGACTCGCTGTTTTACCAACGGATTCAAGGATCGCGCGGGCGATTGGGGTGCTGGACCGGGTCGACTCGCGGAGCTGATTCAACTCCAGTTTCGCAGCAGTTTTTGGACGCGCAGCTCTGCTGATGGTCGCTTCGTGGGGAACGGCGGCGGCGTTGCCGGCGGATCCACCATCACCGACTTACGAGACAACTTCGACATCAAGATCAAGGCCAGCTACGACCCCGGATTCTTCCCCGACAATAGCGGCTTCATCTTTCAGGGCGGTGGTACGGGCATCTGCACGCAAGACGTTTTGGAGCGGACGCCAGAGGTGACCTTCGAAGAGGATGGCTGCATGCGGGGGTCGAATATCAACCTCTACCAGCACGTGGCACGGGGCCTTAACGGCGGGGACTACTTCATCATCAATAGTCAGTTCACCAGCGATTCGGCCAAGAGTGCTCGGCTCGAAAACCCCGTGGCCCACTTCAACTCCAGTTCGACCATGAAGTTCTCTCCCATGATCTTCAACGGTGCCACCTACGAACAATTGAGGGCCATCGTCGTGGATTCCCCCTTTGAGGGCGATTCAGTGCTCTCACCGTCGGGCGAGTTGGTGATCAGTCGATTGGCCGGTGGGCCCAATGGATCGGCGCTCGGCTATGTCATTCGCAAGGTCGTCGCCACCAAGAGCGGGGACAATTACGACATCGATATTGGCCAGATGCTGGCGCGCATTTGCATGCCGGGGACCAAAGCGAACATCTCCTTCGACGAACGCTTCTTCGTGACCCATACCCACGAAGAAGACCGCAGTAACGTGATTCTCGTGGACCTTCTCACCGGTCAGCAGCACCGGGTCACGGAGATGCCTGCGGGTGGTCGTGCTCTCTTTCCTCACTTTCGGTCGGACAATTGGTTCTACTTCCTCGTGAGAGACGAGGCTCAAGAGTATGTCGTCGCCAGTGATTTGGCCCTTCGGCTCGCAGCCGGAGGTCGGTGACACCCTTGCGGCGGTTCTTCCTTACCCTTTTTTGTGTGGGCGTGGCCGCCTGTGCCAGCTCTAAACCCCAGGACACCGAGGCCCAAAGCGGGACCTCGATGGATTTTCCTGGCGGCGAGATCGGGAAGAGCGACGCCTTCGGTCGTGCGCTCATTGGTCTCGCTGACCCATATCCCGCCGATCTCACCTTGGATTTTCGAGGTCTTCGTCTCCAACGGGACATGGAGATGCGTCGAGCGCTGGGCTGGGCCGTCGCAGCTCGGGTGCTGGCGCCCGTTCCGCTGTATGGATTGGCCGATGCTCAGCCCGACAAACCCATCGAAATCGATGGGGGCATGCCCACGGTTCCTCGCTGGCAAACCTGGTACGGCGTCGACGATTTCCGCCGTGTTTTTCAGCGTCTCTACGGTGAACTCGGGGCCGAGCGCCGAGACATCGGTGAGCCCTTTACCTTCGAGGAGATCGATGCAGCCCTTCTTTGGAACGCTGCCGCGGTGGATCGCTCGAGTCGGTGGCCGTTAGACCGCTTTCTCCGCCACGTCGAGCGCTTGGGGATTTGCCCGGTAGACCAAGATGCGGCGAGCTGTGCGCGTAGCCTTCAGAGCAATTTCAGCGGTGGGGCTGCAGGCAATGCGCGCATCACGTATAGCCCGGGCACGATTACCCACCTTTTGAAAAACTACGGCGCGCAATTGGCGTGTTTAGATGCCCTCGACGCGCTGTCCATCGACCATGTCCCCGTCGAGGAGTTCACCAATTTTACCGCCTGTCTCGACGCCGAGTTTCCCCGAGACGCAGCGCTCATCAAGGCGCAATGGGTCCGCGCGGATTTTGGCCGAGGAGTGCCCGTCTACGATACCGATGCCGACGCCCTAGAACGGATTATCGGTGACGGTCAGAGCGCCCATTGGGCAGGGGGAGATCGCACCGCACAGCCAGGGCCTGACGAAATCTTTACCGTCCGATTGCGCAATGGCGACCTCTATCGATTGGCTGGTCTGCACGTCATGACCAAAGAATTGCGCCACTGGGTGTGGGTTACCCTGTGGTGGAGTGATACGCCCAATAAAGACTTTGGAGAGGACCGCCCAGCAGCGTTCAAAACGAACCTCGATTCCGTTTGGAGTCACTACAAAATGGCCGTCGTGACGCACTACCGAGAGCGGGATCCAGACCCGGGCCAATCGTTCGACGAATATCCCAGTCTGCAGGCGGCTTTACGGGTCAAACATGGCGACTCGACATGGGCCAGCAACCCCTATATCGAGCATGGCCGAGGGAATGCGCGGACCAATTGTATCGGCTGCCATCAACACGGTGGGAGTACCGTGGCCTACGATCGAGATGATGATGGTGCCTTAGACCCCCTCGTCCCCGAGGACATTATCGCCGACGGGTATCGTTTCCCCCTCAATGGACGCGTCCAAATTCGTCGGACTTTTCCCATGGATTATCTGTGGTCGACGCAACGGGTCGACAATTTGCGGCAGGTCATGTTGACGGAAGTCTCCCACTTCGAGCGCGTGGATCGCGATCCGATCAGCGTCCGCATCGGGCTTCTCCTCGAGACCGCCGGCCTGGCGGAAAGTGGGCGAGAGATTTTCTCCAACCAATGCACCTCGTGCCACGGTGTGGATGGTTTGGGCGGCGCCGTCGGACCGTCATTGGCCGATCGCGTCCCCACGCTCGACGAGAAGTCGCTCTTAGAAGTGCTACTCAAAGGCAGAAATTCGATGCCAGCCTGGCCCCATTTGGCCGATCAAGAGCTGGCGGATCTCCACACCTTTCTCCGCTCTGCGTTCGACGCCGATTTCTGAGATGTACATGGAGAGTCCGCGGCTCACCGCCCTCATTCGATATCCCCTCAAATCAGGGCGTGGCGAAGCCATGACGCAGGCGCTCTTGGGACCCCGCGGGCTCGAGCATGATCGGCGATGGATGGTGGTCGATGAGCACGGCCAATTCTTGACCGCCCGTACCCATCCAGCGCTCTTGGGCGTACAGGTCGATGCGGGCTTGAATGGCGCCTTGACCCTGGTCGCCGACGGGCAGTCTTCCTGTGTGGTGGCTGCACCCCATCCCGATACCGACCCCATGCCGGTCGTCGTTTGGGGTACACAGACCCAAGGGCTGCCCCTAGGGCGCGTTGCTGATGAGTGGATCACCGCCCGCGTTGGCGTGCGCTGTCGCGTCGTTTTCATGCCCGATGCGGTCACCCGAGCGGTCGATCCCGGCCACTCGCAGCCCGGTGACATCGTGAGCTTTGCCGATGGCTTTCCGCTGCTCTTGACCCACGAGTCCACTCTGGACCTCGTCAATGACCGCTTAGATCCGCCGGTACCCATGTCTTGTTTTCGGCCCAATCTCGTGGTGGCTGGCTTCGAACCCTTCGCCGAATTGCAGTGGTCGCGGATTCGGGTGGGGGCCGTCGAGTTGGAAAATGGCGGTCCATGCGTTCGGTGTCAGTTGACCACTCGCGATCCCATGACGGGGGCTCGGCGAACCGATGGTGAGCCCCTCAGGACCCTCGCCCATCGACACAAACTCGATGACAAAGTGGTCTTCGGGATTAACTTGATCCCCCGCTCTCTGGGGCCGATCAGCGTGGGTGATCCCGTAGATATTCTGGCCTGAGAACGCCCCGAGGCGAGCGGCTATTGACCTCGGCAGCCCTGAATCTCGCCGGCGCTCCGCTGGGCGCGGGAGAGACAACTCTCGGCGGCTCTCACCACCATCTCATAGGTCGGCAAGAAGCAACTGCCGTCCAGATTGGTCTGACTGATCCATTTGATCAGATGAGTTCGCCAGGCCCAGAGTCGGGCTGAGCGGCCATCGGAGAATTCTGACTGACTAAAGTCGTCATTCCAGTTGAAGAAGGAGCCTCGCCATTCAGACTCTTCGAGGAGCGTGAGGAGTTCGGCGGGGGGGTCGCTCATGATGGCCTCGAATCGACGTGCACTGGCGTACATGCAGCGCTTCCCGACCTCGGTGCCCTCACTATAGGAATACGTGGGCATATGGCCATTGGGCCATTGCTGCCAGAACTCCGTCCCCCCCAGGCTAAAGCCCGTGTTCACCGAGGCGCGTCGATAGATGGGTGCTGGTGTACCTTCGGGGAATTCGACCCGATGGAGATTGACATCGAGGGCCTGCGCAAAGGGGTCGAGCATGGGATCAGGTTCCCCATCCATCCCGCCTTGGGGCTCGGGGTCCATCTCCGGGTCTTCGAGTCCATCATCAGCCATGCCGCCGGCGGAAATTGCGCCCCCTGCACCCTCGTCACCGCCGGCGAGGGGCTCGTCGGCGTCGCCGCCCGCCCCGATCATGTCGATTTCGCCCCCGGCACCACTGCCTAATTCACCGCCGGGATCGGGTGTTTGAATCCCCCCCATTTCGCCCGAGGTCATCGGGCCGCCCTCGTTGACCGTGTCGGTTTTGCCTCCAGGGTTACTGCCGGTGCTCGAGCCGCCGAGGATGGTGCTATCACCGCCCGCGCAGCCCGAAAAAATGGCCACAACCCCCACCACACTCAGTATCTTGAACATCTCGTAACCCCCTACTGAATATTGCTTTTACCGGATCTCGAGTGCCCTTGACGAGTCTTTCCCGATCGAGCCTGACTCAGCGCGGAATACCACACGCTCTGACGAGTCCACCGCAGGGACGGCCGATACAGTCGACATCGCTCAGGTCGCAGACTGCGAGGGCGTTGCAATCCTGGAGTCGGTCGAAGATCCGGAGCGCCATCGTGGATCCCCGACTGTAGCAATCGAACGTGCACCCGACATTGCCTTCGCAGGCCACCACACAGGCGTACACCTCTGCGCAGGTGGTGTTGCCGTTGCCCGCAGGCAAGGGCCCCAGGCAGGCCTCGGCTTCGGGGGTACAATGGTCCGCCAGGCAGGCGACGTGAACAGAGGTTTGGGTATCGCAGGCACCGCCCTCAGCCCTTTGAGCGCAGGCCAATAGCGCCTGGTAGCGGTCGTCGACGGTCTCACCGTATTCGAGGGCGCACTCGTCTCGCTGTCGTGGTGTGTCGATGGCGCATTCGATGGCGGCTGCGCAGGATACGGTGAGATCCACCATGGCATCGGCAGGCGCTGCATCGGGGATCATGACGTCTGGCAAGGCAGCATCCACCGATGGTTCGCCAGAGTCGGGGTCGTCTTCGCCACAGCCCCCCATACTCATCATCACGGCCATCGCTACCAGGTAGTGTCGCCATTTCATCGTCAGCATCCCCCGACTCTCGAGCGCGGTCACCCTAGCATTCACGTTCATCGGGAGAACAGCATCACCCAGTGGCGGCACAAAAGACTCGAATCGAGTCCACGCTTCGTGGCGAAATGGGTCAATCGAAGAGAGTTGGGGGGTCTGAGATGAAGCCAATACGCTGCGGATTCGCGTCTTTCGTCGTTGGACTGGGACTGACGTTGGTCTTGGTTCCAGGCTGTGAGGCTGGTGATCCCGGTCTTGACGCCTCGGTCCTTCGGGACGCCTCGCTGACCGACGTCGGGGGGCGTGAGGACAGCGGACCATCGCCCATGGATGCCATGACCGATAGCGGTTTGCCAATGATGGACGGCGCCTGCGCACCGTGCGATGGCGGCGTCGCGCCGGACGCGCTGGTGGGCACCCCCCGCTCTTGGGTGGATCCCTTTGTGGGGACCGGTGCGTCGGGTCTCAACTTCGGTGCCTTGTTTCCCGGTCCCAAACGACCCTTCGGGATGGTTTCCCTCTCACCGGATACCCACGGGCTGCTGCCGGCCAGTTTTGGGGTGGGACACGCTGGTGGCTACTACTATGACGATACGCTGGTTCGTGGATTCTCCCATATGCACCTGGCGGGGACGGGTCTCGCGGATTACGGAAACTTCTCTGTGGTCCCCGCCGTGGGGTCGCCCGCCCTCCTCTTAGTGGACGGCAATCCACCGGACTTGGTCCTCGATCACGAGCGGGAATTCGCCGAACCCGGCTATTATCGATTGGTCACCGATGAGGTGACGTCGGAGCTGACTGCCACGGCGCGGGTGGGGCTTCACCGTTACACTTTCATGCCTTCCGTCGAGTCGGTCATCTTCCTCGATGTCACCCACACTCTGGGTATGGGGCTGGCCAGCGACAGCGCCGTCACCGTGGATCCAGTGACCGGCGAGATGTTTGGTTTTGTCCACAACGTGGGAGACTTCTCCAAGCGCTTTGATGGCTTTGATCTCTTCTTCGTCGCCGTTCCGAACCGGGCGCCCGACACAGTGGGCACGTGGGATCCCGATGGATACGCAGACGGGCGTCTCGCAGTGGATGGGACGCAAACGGGTGTTGCCCTGGGCTATGACACCACTGACGATCCCGTCATCGAACTCAAAATCGGGATCTCTTTCGTCGACGTGGCTGGTGCGCGCGCCAATCTGGACGCAGAGGTGGGGGCCCGTACTTTCGACGCCGTACACGCCGAGAGTGGTGAGGTTTGGGACGATGCCCTCGGCGTCATCACCGTCGAGGGCGGTACGCTCACTCGACGTAAGCTCTTCTACACCGCCCTCTACCACACTCAGCTCATGCCCAACTTGGCGTCGGATGTAGACGGGCGCTACCGAGGTCTCGATCTCGAGATCCACATCGCAGAGGGGTTTGACTACTACACGGACTTTTCACTGTGGGACACCTACCGGACGCTGCATCCGCTGGCCTCGTTGCTCTGGCCGGACCGTCAACGAGATTTTCTCCAGTCACTGGCGCGAATGGGGGCGCAATGGGAGGTCATGCCCACTTGGCCCCTCGCCACCGGAGAGACTGGCTCCATGGTCGGCACCAGTGGTGATGTGGTCTTCGGCGATGCCCTCGGCAAGATCGACGGCACCGTCGATTGGACGGCGGCCTACGCGGCCATGCGCGCTGGTGCCACCGCACCGGGTCCACCGGGCAAGCCCGCACGTGACCAGTATGCAGCCTGGGAGGCACACGGATACGTCCCGGTAGAGGCGGGGACAGGATCGGTCTCCAAGACCCTCGAGTACGCCCATGACGACTACTGTCTCGCCCGTTTGGCTGAACATCTCGGTCATGAAGAAGACGCCGCGCTCTTCGCTGAGCGCGCGGGCTGGTGGCGTAATCTCTGGGACGACACACACGGTTTCTTTGGGCCCCGCCGAGGCGACGGCACCTTTGCACCCTACGATCCGCAGGCCAACGAGGATGTCTATATCGAGGGGTCCTCTTGGCAGTATCTCTTTGCCGTGCCCCATGATGTGCCGGGTCTGGTGGCGCTGATGGGCGCAGACCGATTCGAGGCCAAGCTTCGCACTTTGATGGAGCGCGGACGGACCGAATTCACTTGGGCGCTCCCGAGCCCCTACTACTACCACGGCAACGAACCCGACATTTTGTTCCCGTGGCTCTTCGGCTTTGTCGATCGTCCTGATTTGACCCGCTTTTGGACGACCTGGGTGGCCGACACAGCCTATGCGCTCGAGCCGTGGGGGTTGGCCGGCAACGATGATGGCGGGACGCTCTCCGCCTGGTATGTCTTCGCAGCGTTGGGGATCTATCCCATGACCTGTACTGGTCAATACGCGCTCTCGTCTCCGCTCTTCGAGCGCATCTCAGTCCAGCATCCCGCGGGGCATCTCGAGGTACGTCGAAGCGATGACCCGATGGGGACGCCGACCATCAATGGTGTTGCGCACGCAGCGCCGACCATCGCTCACGCTGACTTGATGTCCGATAGCGTGCTGACCCTGCCGCCACCTCCAGCGGACAGTGACGGTCTGCTCCCACCCGAACCGTGACCTCAGGGGAGAGATATTTTGCCTTTCACGGCGGTGTTCTCCCCCGGACTTTTCCACTCCATTTTGAATCGGACTTTCTCACCACGGAGCTGTTTCATGGAGTGACTGACCAATGAGATGTGCAGCACCTCGCCCGCCGCCAATTGGCCCGCATACCGGTCTCCTTGGGCTCGGCGGCCATTGCTTTCAGCGACTTTCATACTGGCAAAGGCGGGGTCCACATTGGGCAGCCGGGTGCCATTGGCCGCCCAGAGAATGATGGGCATGGGTTTGGTGGGTCGTGCGCGCTCAGTGGCGTTGCGGAGGGCCAGCGTCAATCGAATGATGTGCCGATCCTTCGCATTGGGCAGCGCTTCGATTTTGCCGCCCAAGAGCGTGACGGTGAAGCCTTCTTCCGCCTGATCCGTGGTCCAACGTTCGATGTCCTCCAGCAGATGAAGGGTGACGCTGAAAGCCGTTTCCAGGGGGGCACTGGGCGGATGGTTTACGGTGGTCGCCCACCGTGATTGATCGACGGTCGGCGGGATTCGATATCCAGCGGGCGGGACCAGACCGAACCGGAGCACTTCGCCTTCGCGCCCGGCGTATTGCGTGCGGAGCGTGCCCGCTTCCTGGGTCAGACCCACGGTTTTGCCGTTGAGAGTGAAGGTGGCGCCCGCCACCGGCCGCCCGCGGGTGTCCTTGACCTCGAACTCGACGGTGACCGGCTTTTCGCCTGGTTGGCGTTCTTTTTGAACTGTCACAGGCTCGCCATCGGGCGTCTGGGCGTTCGAGACGGGGGTGTTGATGCCGGCCAATAGGAGCACCCAAATTGTGGGTGAGGACATGAAGCGCAGTTTCATCTAAGGACTCCGATACCGAGAGGGGACGGTGAGAGAGTAAAGGGAGCCGATGCGTGAAGAAAGGGGCCAAAAGTCGACCAATTCTCTGGTCGAGTCCCCAGTCTGTCCGTCCCACCTTGCGTCTGAACCCTCGAGATCCGTATCGTCCCTCTCTCTAAAATGACCGCGGGCAAAGGGACATCCCCATGAGCAGATTACGCCTCGTCTCGATCGTCGCGCTGATCCTCGGTTGCGGCGGCGTGCAATCGCCTACGCTGGTGGCTCAGACGGCCGATGTGGCGGGCGCCGACCGATTCCCTCTCGATGCGACGCTCCCTTGGGATCCCGATGTGCGGCGGGGGGTGCTTCCCAATGGGCTCACCTATTTCATCGAGGTCAAAGACCATCCCAAGGGGCGAGCCGAGCTGCGCCTGGCGGTCAACGTGGGCAGCATTGTCGAGGATGACGACCAACTTGGCCTGGCGCATTTTGTCGAACATATGGCCTTCAACGGCAGTGACCACTTTTCCGGAAACCAACTCATCGACACCATGGAGCGCTTCGGGATGAGCTTTGGGGCGCATCTCAACGCCTATACCTCCTTCGACGAGACCGTCTACCAACTCCATATTCCGACCGAGGGCGAGCTCCTCGATACCGGTTTATTGGTGCTACGGGACTGGGCCGGTGCGCTTCATTTCGATGCCAAGGAGGTCGAGAAGGAGAGGGGGGTCGTCTTGGACGAGTGGCGCCTCACTCGAGGGGCGGGGGGCCGGATCTCCGACAAACTCGTGCCCCTCGAATTCAAGGGCAGCCGATACGCCGACCGTTTGCCCATCGGGACCGAGGACAGTCTGCGGCGTTTTACCCGGGAGCAGGCCCTCCGTTTCTATCGCGACTGGTATCGACCCGACCTCATGGCCGTGGTGGTGGTGGGGGACTTCGATGCTGATGTCGTGGAGGCGCAGGTCAAGGCCAGATTCACAGATCTCCCCACTCACCCATCACCGCGAGCGCGCGAGATCTATCAGATTCCGTCACATCCGGAGACTCGATACGGGATTTTCACGGACCCTGAAATTGGCAGCACTCGAGTGGCCATGCAGAAGATCATAGCCGACCAAAAGCCGACTACAGTTGGCCAATATCGTGAGATGCAGGTGCGCGGTCTTGCCCTGGCGATGCTCAACGAGCGGCTCTATGCCCTGTCTCAAGGGGCATCCCCGGCCTTTCGGTCCGCCTATGTGTACCAGAGCAGAAATAGCCCGCATTACAGCACTCAGGCCATCGGAGCCAACCCGCTCGAAGGGCGCACTGAGGCCGCTTTCGAGGCCGCCCTCACCGCGCTCCGCCGAGCGCGCACGTTCGGCTTTCTAGACTCTGAGTTGGCGCGGACCAAACACTCTCAATTGGCCTTCTTCGACCGGGTCTACGAGGAGCGTGGGACCGAGACGTCGAGCGATGCCGCCGATGAACTCGTCCGCCATTTCACCTCTGGTGAGACCGTACCCGGAATCACTACGGAGCGAGATTTGGTGCATCACCTGCTGCCGGGTATCACCCTGACCGAGGTCAACGCGGCCATTGGGCGGTTCTTGGGGTCGGGCAATCGCCTCGTAACGGTCGTCATGCCCGCGAAGAAAGGATTGGACCCTCCCACCGAAGAGGGCTTGGCGGCTGTCTTCGATGGCGTCATGCAGAATCGCGGCTTGACCCCCTATGAAGATGTGACGGCCGAGGGTCCGCTGGTTCCGAACCCACCGGCCCCTGGAGAGGTGGTCTCAGAGACGAAGAATACTGTCCTCGATACCACCGAGTGGACCCTCTCCAACGGGATTCGCGTGGTGGTCAAAGCGACGAAATTTCAGGAAAATACAGTGAGTTTCGAGGGATGGCGTTGGGGAGGTGTCTCCCTTGCCGACGACGCCGATTACGTGTCTGCGTCTTCGGCCATTTCCATTGCTGCTCAGTCCGGCGTCGGCACCTTCGACAATGTTACTTTGCCCAAACGATTGGTCGGGAAGGAAGCCTACGCGGGCTTGGGGGTCGGACCCCTCAGCGTGACTCTGTCCGGTGGGTCCTCCGCGGCTGATCTCGAGACCATGTTCGAACTTCTCTGGCTGAACGCAACGGCTCCCCGGCTCGACGAGGGGGCCTTTACCCGTTTTCGGGACAACCTGGCAGACAGTCTCAAGAACCGAGACTTACAGCCGGAAACGGTTTTCTATGACGCCTTCAACCGCTTGATTTGGGGCGAGCATCTGCGGAGTAAGCCCTGGACCGTCGAGACGCTCCAATCGTTGGACTTGGCCAAGGCACGGGCCTTCATCGAAGCGCAGACAGCGCATTGGACGGGGGCGACGTTTGTTTTCGTCGGTGACATCGATCCCGCCATCCTCAAGCCGTTGGTGGCCCAATGGATCGGTGCTCTGCCCACGCGTAAGGCTGTGTCCTCCGCGTATCGAGACGTCGGTCTGCGGATGAGTAAGGGGGTTCATGTCGAGACGGTGATGCGAGGGCTGGCGGCTAAAGCGTCCGTGGCCATCCGGATCCACGGTGACTTCGAGAGTCGGCCCGAGACTCGATATGCCCTCCGCAGTATGACGCGTGTCTTACAATTGCGTTTGCGGGAGGTGCTGCGTGAGGAAAAGGGGGGCACCTATTCTGTCGGTGCCTCAGTTCGCGTGCAGGCGCATCCCGTTCAGACCTACAGCATCGACATCAACTTCACGTGCGAACCCGAACGCGTGGGGGAACTCACCCAAGCGACATGGGATATCGTCAAACGGTTGAGAGAGGCGCCGATCGACGCTGACTACACCCAAAAGGTGTCCGCCCAACAGGCCCGCGAGTATGAACTCCAAAAGCGAGACAACGCCTATTGGCAAGGTGCGCTGGTGTCTAATTTGAGGCGCGGAGAGACGTCCGACGATTTGGTGACCTACTGGTCCCTTCACCGGACATTGTCCCCGGCGATGGTCCACGACACCGCCCGACGTTTCTTGGATTCGAAACGGTCGGTGCAAGTGACCCTTCTGCCGGCCACAGCGTCTCCGGCGAAATAGACGGTGTGTATTCAAGCCGGTCACCGCGCGACGTAGACCCTGATCTGTGGTGGGTATCAGGGGGTTGACCATGTCGATCTACGACGGCGGCATCCGGAAGAAATCTTCGATGAGATGGGGTCGCATGCAGCCGGGTGGGCTCCCACTCGGTCGCACGGACAATGCGTAAGTTCTCGCAACCGCTCGACGTGGACCCGATCGGGTGAGGGGGTCTTCACGTATCGATCAGGCCGAATCACGTCGGCGGCCGCGAGTGCGGTGGTGTGTACCAAGCACCACCGCGAGCGGGATGGGTGTACCAAACACCATCCCTGGGGTTGCACGCCGGCAAGGCTGCCAGGCATGCAGGAGAGTCTCTTTTGCCCGCTACGGGCGAAGTGGCGAACCACTTTTGTTCCATGCACCCTCGGTCGTTTTCCCGAGTCCGCACGGACGCTTCGTAAAGTCTCGCAACCGCTCTCAGTGGACCCGATCGTGTGAGGGGGTCACCACGTGTCGATCAGGCCGACCCACGTCGGCGGTTACGAGTGCGGAGGTGTGTACCAAGCACCACCGCGAGCGGGATGGGTGTACCAAACACCATCCCTGGGGTTGCATGCCGGCAAGGCTGCCGAGCATGCAGGAGGTTTTCGTTTGCCCGCTAGGGGCGAAGTGGGCTCTCCACTTCCGGTCCATGCACCCTCGATTTTGGTCACCGAGGCCGCATCGACAATTCGTATTGTGCAGTCGCTGCGTGAGAACAACACTAGAAGTAGGAAGTTCAACTATCAACTCTTAAGTACATTTTTTTGAAAAAAAATCTCAAACGTCTGATCTCAAAGGGATCTTACTGACTCGAAAATAGATATGTTTGGTCCCCAGCTGGACCCATACTGCCCGTGAAGGGGGGGGGACGGCGTGATCCGGGGGAATGAGTCTCTGGCCCGTTGATCGGGGAATCCTCCGATGATGGGCGCTGGCCGGGCACGCGGTCCGCTTAGAATTCGATCACCATAGACACGCGGGACGGACCCGCCCGGGTCGGAGGCGACGGCAGTCGATAAGGGGGATTCTTGAGGACCTGTTCGAGACATACCCGTCGGGCCTTGCTGATGGAGGCGCCGGTGAGGACGGGCTCGATGGATTGGTCCGAGACGATGCCTCGAGGGATGTCCACGGCCGCAGTCCATTTCAGGGCACCGGGCTGCTCCGCACCCTCGAAGCAGCGCGCTAACTGTGGACTCCGGGCTGCCACCTGGACCCGGAACGCAACCAACCATGATTGACCCGTTGGCGTTTCATTGACGAACACTGGTCGTTCCCGGGGTTTGATTCGCCCGCGCTTGCGACGTTTCTTGGCGCGGGTTGCATCGGGCCGTAGGCCAGCATCTTCGATCAATGCGATCCCCGGTGCTGCATCGGGCAATACACTCGGGACGCCCGGCGGCGTCTCGCAGTCGCAATGACGGATGAGCATCCAAATGAGAATCAGCAGGGCCAAGAGAGCGAGACGCTTCCCGAGCCCACGGCGGCGGGGTCTGTTGGCGTTGATTTGAGCACGAATCGCAGCTTTGTCCGCAGCGAGGCGTGCCTTGAGGGCAGCCTTTTGGGCCTTGAGCGCCTGCTTCGCCTCTCGGTTCTTCAGTCTCCGATCCTCCACCCATAGATGAGCGTGCCGTCGCCGCGCCGCCACTCTTCGGGACGTAGACTCATGGGGGTAAAGACGGGAGGTGCCTCGATGGGGGCGACGGTAAACGGCCAGGGGAGGGGATCCGATGGCGCGATGCGAAAACTGCCCACAAAGACCTCACTGTCCGGCGAAAGGGCGCTTGCTTTGTCTGCCGTATTGGGGGCGTCGTAGACGCCGGTGAGGCCTTCGATGGTCGAGCGCAGTTCGGTGATGAGGGCAGTGGCCTGTCGCGTCCTCCGCTTGGGTGAATCCGGCGCATCGACGAGCGTTTCCAAGAGCCCCTTGAGATTGCGCATAATCGGGACGTGTCGAGCCCGGACGGCAGCGTCTTCGGCTTGCACGCGCTCGACGAATTGCTTGAGGAATCGGATGGCGAAATAGGGAGAGTCTGCCAGGAGCTCGTCAATCATGTCCTCGAACGCGCCGGCATCGCCGCCGGCCAGGGGACGCAAAACCTCGACTCGCTGGGACAAGGCGCCGCGACCTACCCGATAGCGTAGGCAGCGGTCGAATGAGTCGGTGTCCGCGCTCAGGGCTGCGTGCCAGAGTTGGTCTTCGAGGACCACGGCGAAATCCGCGCGGGGAACGACGTTACGCAACATGGCCAAGAGTTCGTCGGTCATTCGAAATTGGGCTGAGACGTAGGACAGCCATCGACGACTCAGGCTGCGAATCTCGTCGCCCTTTCGAGATGTGTCGGCCCAGCGGAGGGCGTGGGCCATTGACCGCAATGCCTCGGCCATTTGACCCGCGGCCAAGAAGTCGACCCCACGGTGCAGGGAAATCGCCCCCCGTTCTCGAAAACCCGTCTTACGGTCGAGGGACAAGAGTCGTCGGCCTCGGACCCCACTCCAGATCGCGCGGGTGGCCTCTGGATCCTTACCGTTTCCGAAATGCCCGATCCAACTCTGGAGTTCAGCGCCCATTCGCGCCTCGATCAAGCGATCGATGACGGCCAGCTTGAGGGGCTGCACAGTGTTCGGATCCGATGCTGTACGGATGGCATGGGCGAAGAGGAAGAGCCGTCGGCTGCTGTCGATGGTCATCCACTCTTCGGCGGACCACTCGAGACTCGCCCGGAGGATTCGCCCCTCTTCGGAATCGGGAGGAATCGCCGTTTTGGCGGCCGCCTTTTCGGTGTCGGCCAACTCGCTCCGGGACAAACCGCTCTCCCGAGCAGTCCGGGCAGCCTGTCGTCGAGCTCGGCGTGCGGCCTTGGCCGATAACCCGGCGAGGCGAAGATTGAGATCGAAGATCCGGGCCTCGATGGCGGCCCGACCGACGGTGGTTTCGGGCCGAATGGTCGACAGGGATTTTCTCAGCAGGGTACGCAGTGTTCGGGCTGCGATCCGCCGGTCTTCGATCCCCGCGCCAAAGCCCAAATCGAGCCCCGTCAGCATGGCCCGAGGACCGAAGCAAAATGTCCGTTGGAAGCGGACTGCGCGCAACTCCGGTGCATCCAATATATCGCCGATGGACACATCTCTTTGTTGTCGACCGACTTCAAAGCCCACAAACGGTGAGCCACCCAGGCCTGGCGCATGTCGTCGCATATTCTTGACCACCCAATTGTGGGCCGCCAAGGGCCAAATACCGGCGCCGTCCTCGTCTTTTGGGAAACCATCTTGGCAGACGCCCAAAATGCCCAAGGCTGCCCAGGTGACGGACCGAAAATCGGCGTCGTGGCCACTGACGACTCCGCGTTCACTTTCGATGGCATTGCGCAATAGCCAGAGCTTGACGGCTTCTCTCGGCCGGTCTGCCCGGAGGGCCATCCGGGCGTTGTAGTAGACCAGCGTTTGATCCGTCGGGACGCTATCCCCCACGAGGAGAACCAAGGCGAGGAGTACCCCGGTCAAAACGACAGCCCCATGGACAAGACGCCCTCCAGATAGAAGCGTAGGCGGCTATCGGTCATGAAGCTCAGGAGCGGGATCCCGACTAAGATTCGCGGCGAGATAAAGAGGCCCGACTGAAAATAGAGATCGTTACCCAACCCGACGAGGAGGCCATAGCGCCCCGGATCGAGTTCCATGCCAGGCAAACGGTGCTCTTCGAGGTTGCTGAGCTCTCTCTCCGAGAGTTGACCGGCGACGAGGGCCTTGAGGGTGTCCTTGGTGCTGAGATCCGCAAACGCGGCCGGGTAGATCAGGTATCGAAAATGCGCGTAGGCGTTGAACACCAATTCGGTGGCGGGCACAAAGGCCGGAAAGGCCGTCACGATCCCTTCGGCCAAGGGGTAAGCCAGCGCAAAGTCCAACTCATAGCGGTCTGGTCGACCCGGTTGGCGGTAAGGCGTCAAGGCCAATCTCTCCGTACTGGTACTGCCCGCAACCCAGACTCGGGAGAGGCCGGCCTCGAGTAAGAGGCCGTCGTACGGCATTCGGAAGGTCACCCCAGAGCGAATGCTGTCGAAGCTATTGAGCTCGGCGGGCAGGGCGACTGTGCCCCCCACTTGCACTGTCGAACGCCGCCAATCGTAACGAATGCGGCGGGATGTCCGACCGATGGCGCGCTCCATCAAGACCTCCAAAGGAGTCCGGTATTTTTCGAGCGCATTATCGGGGACGTGGTCGAGTTCGGGCCCTTTGTCCGCCGTCGAAGCAGGCGGCGCCTTTGGGGTCTCCGATCCTGCCGACGTGGGGGCCTCCTCTTTCTTTTTCGCGCCGGCCGGAGTCGCCTCCGTGGCTGGTTCGGCTGCCTCCTTTTCGACCCCAGAACGATCGGCTGCCGGCGAGTTCGCCGTTGCCGTCGTCGGAGACGTGGGTGGCGAATTGGACTGCGCCATAGACCCACTCGGCCACCCCAAGAGCAGGGTGAGGCACACCGATTTCAAAAGGGGCCAATTACGGATCACTGGGGAACCCCGAGTCACCCCGTTGCGGGAATTTGGGTGCGTAGCAAGCTGCGGCGTAGGCGCCGCGAAAATCGTCGTTCACCTGATAAATGCCGGCGGCATCGAAAGTTGGGTGGTCACAATAGCGCTCGCACTGCGTCAATGTTTCGGCCAGCGGAAATTCTTCCTCGAGCCAAAGCTCACTGCCGAAGTTTTGGTCCGTCGTGCTCGCGATGCCGAAGGGTAAGCTGGCGGAAAAGGCGCTGATGGAGCCCGCGGTGACGGTTTCGTAGCGGATTCTCAAGAGATAGGGGAAGTCCCAAAAGACCCCCAACTGGTAGGTATCGGCCGGGAGGGCCGAGTGGAACTCCGGCAGACTGGCAATGGGCAAGGGCTCCATAACGATCGGATCCCTGAACACGAACCCTTGGTACTCATCGCTTTCACAATAGGAGAAGGCATCGTCGGGTTGCGCAGTGATCACCTCTCCGTTGAGGAAGGTGGCGACGCCGAATGGCCCAGCGAATACGTGTTCTGCACTCGGCGGTAACTCGGGCACGCGAAAGGAGAGGGACTTCATGGTGCCGGATTCGCGCGTCGAGTAGTCGTTGATGAAGTCGAGATAGACCTGGCGAGACGGAAATATCGGCAGTGCGCCGAAGCTAAAGGGGCCCAGACTCAGATCCGGATTGTCGGGCAAGATGGCGCAGGCCAGGCTGGCCGTATTCAGGTTTTCGCCTACCCCGGCGTCTTTGGGTGACTCTTCGTCGACCCCGGCGTCAGCATCCTCTCCACCGCCGAAAATATCCGGGAGGTCTAGGGGGAGTTCCGTGGGGCACCAGATCACCGTTCGTGCGGCCTGCTCCTGGGTGACCGTGTAGATGAAGCTGTCGAGTACGAATGCCCCGGCGACTCTCGGTGTCGTCCGCAGTCGCTCCGGTCCGAGGAGTCCATCCAAGAGCCCTTCGATCTGTCCGCCGAACTCCATGCTGTCATGATGAAGGGCCAACACTAAGACCATGTCTCGGCCTTGGGCCCGTGCCGCCTCGATGTCATCTCGAATGCGGGCGGACAAGGTGTCGATGAAGGCGCCATCCATGGCGTCATCGATGCAGATCGGTGTGGCGTCACTCATCAATAGGCGCTGGGTCTGCATCTCGAGGTGATCTTCGGACAGGGTGCGATTGCACACCGAGAGCAAATATTTGAGGGGCAGCGCGTCGCGCACCGGGCTGCGCAAGAGGGGGAATGCAGGCCTGACCTCTGGATTCTTGCGGGCGAGCGCCCCGGTGAGGAAAGGGTCGTTGGGCCCATAGACTGTGGCCTCGGCACAGACCTCGGAGGCCTCCGAGGCCATATCGGGTAGGTCATCGGGGTTGAAGACGGCACGGTCTTCGGTGTCGACCGTCGCCATGTCGAGGGAGGCGAACGGGGTGAACGGAGAAAAGGCCGACGGGCAGGTCACTCCGTAGGCATACGGGTTGTCGTCCGCACTGCCCAAATCCCCCGACCCATATCGTTGATCGTTGATGGTGAATCGACGCCGTAACCCGAGTCGCTGTGCGTCTTCGTTCCGGATTGTGGGAAATCGATGCCGTGCCCGCCACTGTACGGCGCGATTGGTGCCGTCGAAGACGCCGTAGACCAAGAGGCTACGATGGGTATGGGGTGGCCCTTGGCCGACGATATTGAACACGGTCTCGGCGTCGAGACTCAGATCACCGTCCCGGTGATATCGCAGACGAATGCCCACATTACGTGGACGCAGCGGCACATGCAGACTCGCGCTCCCGCAGCGCTGGCGTACGCCGCAGTCGATGGGGAGATGAGGGTGGACGAAGGCGAACTCGGTGAGGGGGGTCCAGTCCACGACGCCATTGTCGGTGGTGTAGCGAATCTCGATCCGAGACGCAGGCCCGAGCCCTTGTTCAGCCTCCACCTCATAGAACACAAAGAGGGTCTCTTCCTCGGCGAACCACGCCGCGTCCGCGATGGAAAACGCGGCATTGATGTCCGACAGGGGGACTTTGCAACCGGGCATCACCCAGAGCATTGCCACCACCAGCGGCGCCAGAGGAAGGGAGCGACTCATGGACCTCCTCAGACCAAGAGAGACTCGAAGGCGATGTCGCCTCGCAGAAGCCGACGCTGCAGTGCCTTCGAGAGGGCCTCTCGACCTCGAGCCGCTTGGGCATGGAGATCGGTGGAAGAACTGGGGGGAGGTGCTCCACCCAGGGCCGCCCGCAAGGCGCTGGGAGCGGACTCCATCAGGCTGCTCTGGGCCGTAGTCGACTGTAATTGAAGCCACGGTGCGAGCAGGCCAACGTCCACCTCGAGCAGGAGATCTGTTCGCGTTTCAGGATCCAGTCGGAGCAGCATTTCGGCAAAGAGAGTCCCCTTGGTCCAGGTCGGTAGGCTGCCGTTGAGCCGACTCGCGGCGGCGTTGACCACGGTGGACCGAGCCGTGGAATCGAGCTGCGGCAGCAATACGGACAGGGCGGCCGTGGCGCTGAACTCAGTCCCGCGATCGGTCACCACCCGCTGATCGGGCGGGGTCGGGATCGGCGCGCTTTCGCGGAGCGCCCCCAAGACTTCCAAGAGGTAGGCCGTCTCCGTGGGATCCATGCGATTGGAGCGCATCAACTGATCAGTCGTCTCCAAGGCTTGCTGCGGGGTCATCAACCCCACGGCCTCGTGTTGGATCGCGTCGGGGGCCAACGCAAAGAGCAGGGCCCCGTATCGCGCCGGGAGTGCACCGACGAGATGGACCAAGGCGGTGGCCCCGAATTCGTCGTGGAGGCTTCGGATGAGATCCGTATCTCGGTGTGCCGTCAAAGACGATGACAGCGCATAGCGTTCCAATTGAGCGAAGAAGGCTGCGTCGGACGGGAGCGAATCGGGGTCGGCCGTCTTGAGAAAAGCGGCCAGGTCGAACTTGGCCGAGGCCAGATTACCCTCCTGGGGAAACGCTTTGGGAAAGGCGTCGGGAAAGAGCATGACCGCCTTGGCCAAGAGGGATTGCTCCCCCGTGCGGAGCAGATCCGTGACCAATGCGCGGAGCGCTGGGTCGGTCTCTCCGGCTTGAGTCTGTGCCAGTCGAGACTGCCACCGCGCCTTTTGGGCCTCGAGTTCATGGGCATCGCCTTGGTCGCCCGACGGGGGACCTTATGGCGGATCACCCGATGGACCGCCACCGCCAGTCTCGCCGGTTTGATTGAGCATCTGCGCCAAGAGGGCTTGTTCTTCGGGGGACTGACGGCCGAGTCGACGTGCGGCCCAAATGAGGACCAGCGCGACGAAGGTGACCATGATCAAGGCGATCATCCACGCGAAATGAGGCAAGAGGCTGTCCCAGAGTTCGAGGAGTGCCTTGGTGCCGTCCCACTCCGGCGGCTGTTTCTCGGCTTCGGGTTCGGGTTCGGGTTCGGGCTCGGGCTCTGGTTCGGGCTCTGGTTCGGGCTCGGGTTCGGGTTCGGGCTCGGGGGAGTCGCGGAGGAAATCAGGGATGGGTTGCAGGGTTTCTGAAACCACCTCCACTTGAGTCCATCCAGTGGACAATTTGGCTTTGAGCCGTTCTGTCAGCGCGCGGACGTTTCTCGAACGCACGGATTTTTCGTGGGCAAAGCTACATTCCGCCGCAGTCAGATAGACCTGACTCCGGACGCTCCCCGGGCCGGGATCCTGCCCCAATCCCGGCAAAGAGGTCGCCGCCGGTTGATCCACGACCGTGTGGGAGACATAGACGCAGCCCTTGGGAAAACAGCGCTCCGGCGCACAATCCTGAGCCAAAGCCCGGCCAAACTGATGTTCCAAGAGGCGAAGCTCACCGACCACCGCCGGCGGGATTTGCCGCTTAGGCACGCGGGGCGGTTTCTTGGCCATGGCAGCGCCGGCCAAAAGACTCAGCACGACTGTGCTGACGACGTGATTCACGCGCATTAGTAGACCCTCACGACGACGCGACGGTGGCGAGCCAGCCGTTCGTCCTCAGATAATCCCTGGAGTTTCTTTTCATCGAGGCTCTTGGTGTCGGCGTAGCCTTCCACCCGAATACGGCCTCGGTCGATGCCCACGGTCTCGAGTCGTGACCGCACGGCGTTGGCCCGGTCAGCCGACAGTTCCCAATTGGAACGATAGGTGCCGCCGGGGGCAATGGGCCGATTGTCGGTGTGCCCCTCGACGGCGAAGTCGTATTTACTGGCGTACGGGACGAGTGTTTTGAGCATGGATTCCAAGACATCGCCCAAGTCTGCTCGGATCGCGGCCGCGCCCGAGTCGAAGACCAGTCCCGAGTTCAAACTCAGCTCCAAACCGTCGTCGGTGAGTTCGGTACCCACGAGGTTTTCGAGCCCCTGCTCTTGAATCTTCTTGTCGATCTCTTCCTGCATGGACGAGAGACTCATGGGGCTCTCTTGGCCCGACAGGCGCTCGCTGATCTGTTGCATCTTCGTCTTACTGATCTCGGCGGCCGTGAGCAGCATTACGAAGAAGATGAGGAGGTTGGTGATCAGGTCCGCATAGGACAGCAACCACCCCTCTTCATTACTGTGAGTGCGTCGCTGCATCTCAGCCCCTTGCCCCAAACTGACTGTCGCCCGCGGACCGATCCACGAGCTCCAAGACCGTCTGCTTACAGCGCTCCAATACGCCGAGGCGTTCGTCGAGGAGGTTGCGAAGATAGTGGCCGATGGGCCCGGCGACCCCGGCCCCGAAGGCCACGCCATAGAGGGTCGCGACGAGGGCTAAGGACATGGCAGAGCCGATATTGAGGTCGTCAGACCCCATATTCCGAAAGAGTTGGATCATCCCCGTGATGGTCCCCACCATCCCGAACGACGGACCGAGCTTGGCCAGGAGTTCCCAATTCGAGGTGGCTGGCTGATAGCGGCTCAGTGCTTGGTGATTGAACTCCAGAAAGACCGTATCGGTGCTCTTTGGCGTGGCCCGAGTAAGGACCAAGTCGAGCATTTTACGGATGGGCGCGTGGACGCTGCCTTCGGCCAGGCTGACCGCCTGGGCACGCTTCCCCTCGCGCCACAGCGCGGCCAATTGGGTTCGCTCGTCTTCGATGGCGCGCGTCTTTGGCGCCATGGCCCCCATAAAGGGGAGAAGTTCTCGCAAACAACTCAGGGTGCGGACCGTGGTTTGGGCCGTAGAGCTGGTGATGACCGCCGCCATCGAGCCGAAGAGCACGACGATCAAAGCGTGCATATCGAAGGCCGAAACCTGGGTCATTTCCCGGTCGGTGAAGCCGTAGGCCACCACCACCATCAACATGATGAGTCCGATGATCTGCATAGTCTTTACTGACCTTCCTTTTGGAGCGTTTCCAGCTGCTTTCTGACCTGGGGATCGCTTTCGATTTCTTCGACCTTTTCGTAGACCTCGATGGCCTTCTCGCGCTCACCCATGAGCAATAGGATGGAGCCCTTGGCCCGCAAGAAGCCCGGATGGGAAGGGTAGCGACCCAGGGCCATCTCGCACCACTCGAGGGCCAATTGGTAGTTGCCGGCCTTGATTCCGGTCTCCATCTCCGTGCGCGATCGAGTCAGGCTGATATCGGGGGCCTCTTCGTTTACCCGCAGGCCCCGCGTGCGATAGGCCTCTACCAAGGCCTTGTCGGCAATGGAGGGCTTGGGCGGCACCAGGCGAGTCGCCGGCAGGGTCTTGACCGCATCAGAGGTGTCGCTGTGCTCCACGATGATGCGTTGGCCGCTGGCCAGCATCGGGATCTGGACCTCGGTGATCACGTCGCCGTTGTTCCAGGTGACTTTCATCATCGTGGTCGAGCCGAAGGCGTAGGGCCTCAGCAGTGTGCCTTCTTCCACCAACGCCTGGTTCTTCTCCGGCGCGGGCTCGATGAGATAGTGCGTGTAGTTACGCGCCGAGCAGGCGCACAAGAAGACGGTCGCGGCCAGGAGCAGTTTGTTCATGGGAGCACCGGAATGAGGCTTGTGTTGAGGAAAGAGAGGCCAAAGCCGACTTCACCATTGGTGGAGGCTGACAGGAGCAGACCGTAATTGGAGCCGCCGAAGGGGTAGCGGAGGACGAACACCCCCGTGAACAGCGGATCGATGAGCTCGGCGTCCTCGCCATCGGCCACTTGGCTCTGGGCGATGGCCGTGGGAATGCTCAAGATACCCTTGGCCCCGATCATGATGTTCTGCCACTCGAGGGCACGGTAATAGGCGGCACCGAGTCCCAGGACCGGGTCGTAGAAGGACAGGACCAGCCCGGACATATTCTGGTTGTAGTCGCCCCACTGTTCGAACCATTCGAGGGCGACGTGCTGGCCTGGATACAAGGCCATGTCAAAATTGGCATGGGTGAGGCTCTCGCCCCGTGTCCGACGCTCGAGTTCTCGGCTCAAGCGGAACATTCTCGCCGAGCCGCGGTACTCACGGAGCTGTGGGTCGATGTTTTGTGCGAAGAGGACTTGTCCCGACCGGAGATCGACGACGCGGATCGAGACACCGCTTTGGGTTTCGTCAATCCACACCCCGCTTTTGGCTTGGGGTCCATCGCCGCGGTAGCGGGTATCGAGGGCGATGACCTCATCGAGACTCGCCGGTCCGCTGGTGTGTTCCATACGCCCGTGCTCGACAGCCGTACGCGGCCGCATACAGGCTTCGCACATCCGCACGCTGCCCCGACCGAAGACCCGCGTGAGGGTGCTCAAGGCCTGGACGGTAAAGCTGTTCTTGGATTCTTCGTAGCGGGGCGCTGCACTCACCAGGAGCGTCGGCAACATCAGCCGCGCGTCGAGTAGTCCGTCCTCTTGGCGCATCTCGAGCAGCTCTTCGAGGCGATCCAAGGCGTCCCTCGTCGTGCCTCGATCCGCCATTGCAGAGCCCGGTAAAGCCGCTAGGACGAGCCAACACAGCACCACATGACGCCAAAGAACCCGTCGCCGGGGAGGGGGCTGAGCGGGGATCAAAAACAAAACGTGACCTCCATGCCCAGGCTATGGAAGTCGATCCATTCGTTCTCGAAGAAGACCCCGATGGTGTCCGAGCCATTGTACGAGGGCATGTTTTCCAAGAAGACAGAGGCCCCGATCCGATTGCCAACTCGGTATTCGAGACCGATGTGCCAGGCCCCGAAGGTGGCACGGGTGCTTTCTGCAGACTCTGGATCGCGGAGGATTTGATCGATGGTTTGCAGGTCGTTTCGGAGGGGTGCGATGGCTGGGCCGTAGACCGTGACCAGGGCGCCCCCCAAGAAGAGATAGATATCCGGCCCGGTCAGAGAGTGAGAGTTGCCGCTGATCAAGCGACTCATCCGCGATTGCACCATGAGGCCGTCATAGGCCTCGGGGAGCCAGGCATAGCCGAGCATGCCGCTGGCGGTCCAGGCCCGCGCTTGACCGAGAGCCAGTTCGAAACCGGTCTGCAACCAGATGAGCGGCACCGGGGTGACACTGGTCGAGTCGCCCGCTTCATAGGCGCGCACCGCGAATCGAATGGGGACCGTAAAAGGGCCTCGATCGTTGAGTAGGTCCAGATATTCGCGCCGTGCATCCTCGGCTGACTTGAGCGCCGTTTGCTGACGGAGGAGTGAGGGCGTGCCCACGGACTGAGTCAAAGTGCGACTCCAGACGATGGGCAAATCAGGCGTCAATTGGGTGATTCGGGCGCGCAAAACCAACCAGGCGCCCTCGGCCGCGACGTCCAAGTAGAGCCCGTAGCGCCCTCCGGGGCCGCCGAGCTTGGCCAGTGCCTCGGGATTGTCCAGCCCACGGCTGACCACGGTCCCTTTGGGGCCCGAGTGCATCACGACGGCATTGCAGGACGGGCAGTGGGACAAGATGACATTGCTGCCCGGGTGGGCCACGAGAAGGCCAGAGAGATGATTCTCCAAGAGGCTTTCGAAGCCGGCCCCCAGGCCTACGGGGGCGGTTACCCCGGCGATGATGACCGGTGTCGGCTGGCCGAATGGCGGCGACTGCGTCCATTGGTAGACCAACTCATCGAGCAGATTGTACGCCGAGAGTTGAACTTGGCCTGCGATCTTGCGCCGCAGGTCTTCGAGGGCGATGGCTTGGTCACGTGCCCGTTCATCGGCACTGGCGGCGCCCAGCGGCATGCTCAAAATGCCCCAAGCCAGGCACCATCCAATGAGTGTCGATCGTTTCATCGGACCCACCGCCATTGACCGTCTACACAGACGCCGGCGTGCATAATCGTCGCGCGGGGATCGCGGAGAACCACGGCCAAAAGGGCGTCATTGGGCCCGAGTCCACCGCCGGCGGCGTAGCGCGTACAGGCCAGCGGATAGGCCTTGTTCTGAGGCGTAACCCCCAAGACTTCGACGTCGCCGGCGGCAAGGCTGGGGGCCCGGTCTGTGACGCGAACGCCGCGCTCCAAAAGGGCGTTCTTCACGGCAAAGCCGATCTTGTAACTCAGGGCGGCATCGGGGTGGAACACCTCCACCAACCAGGTGCGCCCACTGGCTTTGGGAGCGGCCTCGGCCACGGCGCCGGCCATGTCTCGCGCCATACCCCGGAGATTCGAAAGGAGCGCGTCGTCCTGTGGGCGGCGGACGCCCAAGGGCATGAGCCGCTCGCGACAGACCACGGCCCGGCGATTCAAGAAATCACTGCGCGCATGGGCATCGGACACTCGGCCGGGCGCGATGCGGCGAGCGCCCTCGGTACTGATGGGCTCGCAATCCAGCGTGCGGAGCGTGGCGTTGGGGGCCACGTACCCGTTCATGGGATCCCGTGCCGTCTCGATGAGGGAGGGCATGTACATCAGCAGCACATAAAGCCAGAACTCCATCGTGCCCCCTCAGTTGGTCCCGGCTTGGGCCTGAGATTCGCGAAGCACCTGGCGACGGATCTTGGCGTTGAAGGCCAATTGACTGATCTGGCCGTAGTAATCGCGGGTGAACTCGTCCTTAGCGTCTTCGAAGACGCCCAGCCGCATCATCATCCGGCCCGTGAGGGTGTCTTTGACCAAGAGGAAACCACTCTCGTCGCGGATGGTGATGTCTTGGGCAAAAGTGTAGTCGGTGACGATGCTCCAGCCGAAAATGGAGATCTCTTCTTGATGGACCAATCGGGAGCTCAACGAGACGTGGAGCGCGGTCTTGGGCGTCGGTTTTTCGGGGGCGGCAGCGGTGGCCGGGCTTTCAGGCGCATCATCGGGATCGGCCAGAGGAGAGCGGCCCAGTACCATGCGGACCTCCGCGCCCTGATTCTCGAAGAGGCGGCTGACCTTCCGACAGAGGGCGCGGGTTTCTCCGCGGTCCAGATGGTCTCCGGGGACGCAGTGGAGGGTGAGATCCAGGTCGGCAAGATGGGCGTAGCCTGGGTCCACGGCGATGGCCCGATGAAGACCGGACATGGGCTGATAGACCGCAATGCAGCCCGTGGTTGCCCCCCCCGAGAGAAGCAAAGCCAAGCCCACGAGGCGGGTCGCCCACCCCTGAGCGTATGTCTTTACCTGTGTCTCTCGAGCCCTTTGCACCTGCGCTCCCATCACTCTTTTCAGCCACCAAACCCGTCTCGGTTGACGGAGGCGGCCGCTGCCGAGCCCTCTCGATACTTGGGGGTCGGGCGGCGACCAGGTCGAAAAAACGCGCCGTTAGACGCCGCCGACCCCTCCACGATGGGCCAGGTCTCCAAAAACGTCCAATTTGAGGGGGGTGAAAAATATAGATCCGGGGGCCCGCGCGTAATGCGCTCGCGTGCGCGTGACAACCCGCCGTAGGCAAACGAGAGCGTGGCCCAGAATACCGACCCGATCTCCACCCTTAGATGACGCCTCGTCTGCGGTGACATCGGTCTAGTGTCAGGCCCCTTAGGGCTCACCTTCACCTCCACACCTCATCATTCGCGATCTCACCATCGCCGTAGAACAGGCCCCGCAACACCTCCCGATGCCGGCTCATGGTCTAAGTCCCCAGACGTCACCACACTGGGTCATCTATCTCTCCACAGGCCCGCAGCCCTGCGAACTCTCCGGCTTCGATACCTGGTCCCCACCTCGAGTTCCCGCCTTGAGCGGGCAGGGCGCCAAACTGTAGGAGATGGCTGCATCTCAGTCCGCTCAGAGCCGAATTCTGAGCCCCCGACTTCCTGGCTATTAGCCCAGCCACCACCGCGGTGAATCGTAGCGCCCCACCGGCTGACCCGGCCCGTGGGATACAGACCCTTGGAGTGCGCTTCACCGCGCACAAAATTCAGTGAATGCGTCTGGTTTTTTGGGGTTGAGAACGGTGTGGCGGTGTGTGTGGTGTAGTCGCAAACGGTTGTGATTACTCAGTTTACGAGAAAGTTCACTTTTTCTTGAATAAACTTAACGGGTGGCCCGTAATACCCGGGTTGATGAGTCGGCGTGGGGTCGACTCGGTCGACGGGGATCAAGAAAACCGAGGCGGCTATGGGCTGCTCGGTGAGGGAAAATAGAATATGAAGAAGTTGTCTATTGCTTTTGCTGCACTCGCTGGATTTTTGTTCATGCCGCTCGCTGCCAACGCTGGCAAGTCCAAGTGCAGTAATAAAAACGCAGAACCGGTCTACACCAATTCCAGCTTTAGCGCGCCGTCCAGTAAGCAAGACCACTGGATTTGTGCTCACAAGACCAAGTTCTACCAAACCAAGAAGTCGTGTCCTAAGGACTACAGCCTCTCCGGCACCACCTGTAAGCAGACCAAGTCTGCTACCAAAAAGTGTCCGACTGGGCAGAAGGTCTGCAGCAGTTCGTACTGCGTTGCCTCTCTGAAGAAGTGCAAGACGTCGAACAAGAAGGGGAATGCGAGTAACACCTGCACGGGGTCTGGATGGAAGACCAATGGATCCAAGTGCGAAAAGACTAAGAGCGCTACGGACATCAAGTGTCCTGCAGGCTTCTTCAAGGCTAAGTTCGGCCCCAGTAGCGGCAAGTTCTACTGCAAGACCACCGCTTAATTGATTCTCGCGAAACGTAGCTTGTGTGATGCAGGCTACGTTCGCAGCCTACCTTCCGTGCGGTCCGATGCACGGACTCGGTATGTGGTCTCGATGACCTGACCGCCCTCACTCATCGATTAAATGTGAACCTAAATGCATGGTGTTATCGGTGACGAGCATTTGGGCTTGGTCGATCTAGATCAAAAACACGTTTCGACGTGCCCGAATCGCTGCAAGTGACTGCAGTCTTTCCCTCACCTCAACCCAATAAAGTCCGCCAACTCCGCGTCGTGGCCGGTCAGATAGCCGCCATGTTCGGCGCCTTCGATCTCTCGTAATTGCACGGGGTGTCCCGCCGCCATGAGGCGCTGAGCCGTGCTGCGAGCGCCCTCGATGTTGAAGTCCAAAGTGCCGATGAGAATCGCAATCGCAAAGGGGCGGATGGGTGCCCAAGGGAAACCGGTCATGGGATCCGAAGCGGAGCCGATGACTGCCCCTTGGACGTCGTTGATCATGGCTGCCAAAAAGCCGAAATAGGCCCCTTGAGAGTGGCCCCAGATATAGACTGGGCCGGCTCCACAGCGTTGGTTGGCCTCATTGATGACAGCGCTGACCAGACTCACGTCTTCGTTGGTGGCCTCGACGTTATAGGCATCCCAGGCCAGTTCTGCCTGCTCGTCGCCCACCTGGATCATGCGTGTCCGCCCGG
>Ga0115011_10000619_pt1 | contig 28040 bp, 2 predicted proteins | sample TroAtlMetagenome_2_FD_88705 | JGI IMG/M metagenome (GOLD analysis project Ga0115011, IMG submission 88705) | Marine eukaryotic phytoplankton communities from Atlantic Ocean - Tropical Atlantic ANT8 Metagenome | ecosystem: Environmental > Aquatic > Marine > Oceanic | place: Tropical Atlantic...
CCTTTGTTCCTGCTTCTATTTTTAATATAGCCTTATCAAGCACCGTAACCTGTTCCTTAATAATATAGTACTTGTCGTTCGTAAGCGTGAAAGTAGTGGGACTCAATGTTGACACCCAAGCAGCGTCCTTCAATTTTAGACCGGTACCTGTCCCTCCACTTGTTGACACTTCATATCCAGCAATATCTGTGTAGCTTCCATCACTATTAACAAGGATTCCGGGAGCAGTATTGTAGGCGCCAGCGTTAGTTACAGTGACTTCTTCTACGACACCCGAGTCGTTGACCTGACTGACAGAAATAATAGCCTGAGCCCTTAAACTTGTGCGTCCTGCTTTCTGGTCTAAATCACCCCCCGCGAACGAAATAGAGTCTCCCACCTCGTAACCTGAACCACCATTGGCAATCAAAGGGGACACTCCCTCAGACAATTCCCAAACTTTGTCTGCACTGTAAACCTTGGGAAGCTCCTCCCCGTTTTGCACAAACATATTAAACCTCATTGAGTTTTGTATCGCAATAATCTGCTTCCACGGCATCGTGTACTTATCTACTTCCGGAAATGTATATACAGTGTCATCGACATCAAAACCTTGATCAGGTCCATAACCATTCTTACACGTCAATGTTAGCATGAATGGTATAATATGATCGTTTGGAGTGTTGTCTTTCACCTTAAACTTCAAGGGTTTTTTAATACCGGTAATAATACCGTCCTTGTAAATCAGACCATTATCCTTCCAGCAATAGGTACCAATGGCGCCAATGTTTACTTCATCGTTTATCAACTCTACATACGGATCGTCTTGAAAAGCCTGTTGCCCCTCAGCGTCGGAGGAAATCAGACCCTTTTCACCCTTGGATATGGCGTGGAGTTTGAGAACGACATCGGTCGCTTTGCCCCAGTGATTTCGCACTACCAGAGCCATTTCTATCGTTTCCCCGGTGTCAATCCGACCATCATCATCATTTACATTTGAAATTGATTCCATATCAAATATCCACTGTTCCTTTAATGATATGAATGGTTTAGGCGCCTTGGTTAAGGCTCCCAGCATGTCGGGGACTTTTCTAAATGGGAAATCATAAAAACCCTTAGCCTTATAACCTTCAAGCAATGAAACCAGTTTTCCTGTTGTATCAAGCTCGATTGCAGGACCCCAAGTATCCCTATATGGAATTAATGGTTTTTCTTTTTCTCCCGGTATATCCTGTGGAGGTATATCATCAAGGCTAACATTGTCCTTAAGATATGAACTTGAAACAATCTGGCTCATGATGAACCTAGAATAAAAACCGTCCTCTATTGTCCACTTTGCCTTTAATAAAGCCGCCATTCCTGAGGTAATTCCACAAGCCATAGAAGTGCCGTCCAGGCTAAAATATTTCTCTTCTCCTGGCCAGGTGCTGTAGATGTCACGCCCAGGAACACTCACCTCATATTCAAGACGATCCCTGCGAGCAGGCCAAATACCGGTCATGGCATTGTCAAAATTTGAAAACGTCGTCAGCCATGGCGGGCGCACCGGACAAAAGCAGGGCGCCGTGGAACGAGCTTCAACGCCAATAACCCAATCGTAGGCGGCAGGATAGTAAGGCTGTAATTTCCCCCCACAACACAATATGGGCTTGCCGTAATTCCCCGCTGCTGAGACCAGTACAGATGTGCCAAAAGCCTCAGTCAAGGCATCCTTGACAAGCATCGACTCATAGGGAAGAGCAAATGACATGTTAATTACATCCGCCCCCTTCTGCCATGCATACATGATCGCTTCAGAGATGTCTGTTGAAGAGAGGGCACCGGAATATTGTGCCGCACGTATTGGCATTATTTTTGCATTAAATGCCACGCCCACGCCACCCACTCCGTTTCCAGCCTGTGCAGCAGCAGCGCCAGCTATGTGTGTCCCGTGTCCGTTTACATCCGTTACATCTACAGTATGGAAACGCTTGTCACTGACCACATTCACTCCATTAATATCATCAATAAAACCATTTTGATCATCATCGATACCATTCCCTGGGATCTCTCCCGCCCATGTGCGAAATTCAAACTGGTCTCCAACAACAAAGTTCTTATTTCCTTCAAAAATCAGAAATGAAATTTCATCACTATCACTGGTGTATTGCCCGTCACTCAACAAATAGTCCTGGTGGTCATTACTTTTGCTTCCATTCACGGAAAAGATAGTGGACCCACCATCAGAACTTTTGCAGGTTATGACCCAATACTCTGTCAATGTAGACTCAGATGTTTGGTCCAAAATGAGTGTTCCATTACCTGTGTTCTTCACAAAAGTAAGATCGACAATTTGTTGCTTTCTAATATTCTTATCCCCTTGATCCATTTCGTCGTATTCAATTTCTATCTTACCGACAAGAAGATCTCCGTGAGTCGCACGATTTACCCATATATTATCCTTAAGATCAGGATGATTTATGTCCACCCCGGTATCAATTACCGCTATAACCGTATTGGTGCTACCGCCAGTGGGAATATCGGCTGATTTTAAATAATTCCATGCTGCAGGAACATTCAACACATCATGGTGCCATTGTTTTGACATTCCTGGATCTGTCTCTGGAGTTGGAATAAAATCCTTTGCTGGACCACCCAACAAGCTGAAACCACCTGGTTTACGAGGAATATTATTTTCATTTGATTCGGAGTTCAATTTCGTTGTTGAGGTATTCCCATCGCCCGCCAATTGAAACAAGAAATCAGGTTCAGCATACTCAACCTCATCCATATCATTAAGCTGGTTAACAATCTCCTTGATTGATGTCCCTTCCTCAAGCCACGCCTCCATCCACCTATTTAAATCGGGCTTAGGAGATCCTTCCTCTGGTCTTAAAGCGGACATCTTTCTCACCCTGACTTCCGGAAGTTCGAGCGGGAAAATTGGACTTAACTTTTCTATTCCTTCAAATTTTAGGTTCTCCCAAAAATTAGGTCCAATTGAATATTCCTGAGCGATTTTTATAACAACTCTACCTTCAACTCGCTTCACATCAAACATATCTAACCCTTCAGGCTGATCGTCAGCAAAGTTGGAATACAACTCATCTACTGGTAAATGAGAGTAAAAGTTCTCGTAAGGCCCATATTGACTGGCACCGGGAGTTCTTGAGGTTTTAAAATTTAACGAATTAGGGTTTGGCGCCGCCGTAAAATCTTCGCAGAAGAAATCGGGGTCGTTTTGTGGTCCGAACGGGTGCCTCAAAACAAATTGAGCCGTTGAAGTGTTAGAAAATCCAATAAAAGATAAAAACAGCAACAATGAGCATAGATATGCTGACAACCCCTGAACAAAACTTTGCTTAATAGATCTCATCTTAAAAAGTATATTTTTATTAATATTATTTGAATATAAAATGTTAAAATTCATGATATCTATACTATTGATTTATCTTAACCCTATAGAATGATTGATTAAGGTTTTCTGGAGGATCTATAGGAATAGTCATTTGCTTTCCTGTTGACCAGCGTGTGTCACCGAATTTTGTCCAAGCACCATTCAAATCAGTTGTTGTTTCCACAGTATATCCAATTCCAAGAATCGAATCCCAGTTTAACAGATATATTCCATCTTCATCGGCAAGGCTGATCCTTAAAACAGATTCTGCATCCAATGGATCCGTCCCAGAAAAAACTTCATCACCATCGGGCATTGAATCTCCATCAGAATCCCTTAGACCAGGGTCGGTGTGAAACACTTCAGTTTCATTAATATCCATCAAACCGTCAGAGTCAGCATCCAGAGAACCCATTGTTGGCTCTGATCCCGTTTGGTACATCCCCTCATTAACAGTTATGGAATCAAGCCAAATATCCTCTTTCCCCATTCCTTTAGCCCTGATACTTAACAAGACATTATCTCCCTTCAAACCCTGTCCGTTTGCAATTCCAACAAGTATCACGCCAGGTATCGTCTCGTTAACAGCAATTGCGTAATCAGAATCAAATGCAAATTTCGTATGTTTTGATTCATCATAACTTAATTGCATGTTCACTCCATAAACCTTTTTTTCACCAGATTGAATCATTAACCTGTGAATCTGCTCCTCTGTTTTCAGGTTGTATATACTGCTAAACCCTGCCTGCACTGTGGGCAGAGAAACTGGCTGCAGAGTTGGCCCAAATATCCTCCCGTCATTTCCAAGGCTTTCATTTCCAATCCAATTCCCCGAAACATCTCCGATCAGAATTGCCCTGAAATCCTGACCAAGTTTTGCAGATAAAAATTCGTTTATTTGAATCTGGGATTCCTTAAATACCCATACATTTCCTGCCCCAGGGAAGGGAACAGGTCTTAATCCAACAGAATGTTCCAAAATGAAGAAAGCATCCTGAGATGTTATTTCACCATTATTAGTGACATCAGCAGCCAACAACTCGTTCTGGTTAAGCCCAGTCCTTAAGTTTCCTGTAATGTGGGCCTGTACTAGTGCTGCATCATAAGCGGATATACCGACAGCTTGATCTGTTTTTTCTGGCCTTACAGTATAATATTTACCGTAAGGATCACTTGGATCCATAACAATTGTATCGAGATCAGCAAATGCGTAAGCACCGGTGTCTCCTGTATTCTTAATATCAATCAAACCAGTTGAATAACTTCCATCCTTGGTTTCACTAAGATTAATCCTAACAGTCGTGTTCCGAACCTGTGACAAGGTTTTCCAATGATATATTTTACCGGAAATCGAACTTCCCCCCTGAACCTGCAGAGAACCATCATTTATAGCCACATTGATTCTTCCTTCATTAAGCTGCACTTTACTCAGTTTTATGTTTGTACTTAATTCCTTGCCCTTAAGCTGCATCGGGGTAATTGGGTTCCCTTCTGTATCCAGCGACCACGGCGAGAGATAAGCCCCTGATATCGGTTTTGTCGTTTGATTGACAGGCACAGGATCCCCTGGCATTTGCCAAGTAACAGACAAGTTGTCATCACCCCACCCCTCTTTCATTAGCGCCTCAATATAATAGGCCTTTCCTTGCTCCAGGAAAATGGGTGCTGACTGGTTGGAATTTCTCGTTGTCTCAGCAGTAAGATAAAATGTGTCCCAATTTTCTATTTCATTAGCATTAAATTGAAACGATCCATCGTCAGTAAAAGCGAGCACCCAACCCTGATTTGAACCTTCATCCCAGTCTTTGTTACCTATTATTGCAGGGTCATCCTGCCAACCATTAGTTTTTACCCAGAGAGAAACTGAAAAATTACCTGTAAAATCAATCCCAATCCCATCACCGTCAAACTCCATATATTCTCCCGAATTAAAGTTTATCCCCTTTGAACCAATTTTACCTTCAACAAACTTTATCTCACCTTCAGCTCCCAGGAATTCGACTTCTCCAATCTGTACACTACTTGCTGAGGAAGCATCAACAACGGTTGGGAAAACTAATTTATAGTATTTATAAGATTTAGATTTTTCATCGAATCTGATTTCTCTTCTTTGAAATCTAGCAGAGAATTCTGGAACTTCACCTTCTGAAACAAGCTCAAAACCGCTGTCAACGGGATCATTTGAACCTGTTAATTTATAGGTTGCCGGGTCCCTGGCATACCTATCATTGGCTGAAGTCAAACTCAGCCCAGTCAGAGCAGTCTTATTAGGTAAAGTAATTGTAAAACCAGCATTTAATTTATCTGAATTTAAATACTTAGTTCTTGGGTTATCATCAATTGCATATTGTACAGTTTCCCCTGATGGACTGTTATCAGAGGTTGCAACGATTGTGTCTCCCGGCATAGACACATCCACTGCGCTATTTGAAAAGACTCCAGAGTTTCCATTACCAGTGGAGTCCTCAAGATTTTCGTCAAACCCTAGATGAGCCACAAGATAATCAGAGTCCTCAAGACCAAAGAACTCGGTTAATGCGAGGCCGTTCTGTCCTTCATTATAGAGTTTTGCAACATCCCGTTTATCTAATGCACGAGACCATATACCGAGGTCATCGTAAGATGCTACTGAATGTGCATAATATCCTCCTGTACCATCCTGATTTAATACCAGCTTAAGGTCGTTATTGCTAAGATCAACCAGGTCTTCTGCTGAACCAGCCCCCACCATCTTGCCGTCAAAATAAAGTAACACGTTACCACCCTTGGTTCGTGTAATGGCGATTTGATGCCATTCATTACTATCAACCCTGGGGCCAACCTTGTATCTGCGATAGTCACCAGTCCAATTACGTCTGCCATTATAATGTGGCTCGTGCGCAATCAATTTCTTGTTATCAGCACTTTCATCGGTACTGAGATAGAGTTCGCCATTATCATCCGAACTAATAAAAAATGTGTACTCACCTGTTGTTGGAGGATGCAGATAACCTAACATCTGTACTCCGTAGTTATTCTTGTAACTTCCAGGAGGAAGCCCCCCCAGGGAATCACCAGGAGGCCATTCCATATACAATGCCTTACCGCTGAAATCAGGCTTGTCGGGGAACTTCGGACTAGACCCCAAGTCACGAATAGAGCTTCCAAATATACCTGTAAACTCTTTCACTGTTATTCCAGATGCATACAATGGTGACTGCGTACCCGCCTTGCCGATCACGAGGAATTCTACGTTGACCAGGTTGCCGCTACCTGTGAAAGATCCGCCGTTAGAGGCAAGCGACACTGACAACGTCTTTGACTCCTTGTGCTGCATTGCACCCCCTGCACTCGAAATATCATGACCTGCAATCCCTGCATTATAAATAGTGGTTACTTCAGAAGGATTAATGGCTCTTCTCCAAATTGCCAGGTCATCAAAATGAACCTTAAGGTTGTTACTTTGGTTTCCTGATCCAATCTGACCCAAGTTGAAGGCTGAATCCAAGTGTGTTGTTATATCTAGTTTGTCAGGAACACTCCACTCACCAACCTTAACCCCGTCAACATAGGTAAACACCTTGTTTGTGCGGTCGTATATAAAAGCAATGTGATGCCATTCATGGTCATCAATATCTGGCCCTTCCATCGTTTCACCAGAAGCACGACCTCCGCCCGCCCCCACCAAGACCCAATCCACGCTTGTAATTTCACCTTCCTTTCTGCTCTTGAGAGTTCTCAGAGTCAGATAATCATTGGAAAAAATTGCAGGAGCAGTGGATTCCAGTATTGTTCCTGTAGTTTTCATCCAAACCGACATTGAAAAATCAACATCGCTGGAAAGGTTCAGATCGTCAGGCCTTCCCAATGATACATAATCTGTTGTACGAAAATTACCGCCTATAGCATGACTACCAACTTTGCCTTCCACAAAATCAAGATTACCGAACGAATACTTTTGCCCTTCGATTTCCCTCGTAAATATCCCGCCTCTATCTGCTTGGTAATTCCAGTTATCATAGTTTAAATCCCTAAACGCATGATTACCGCGCCCACTTGAATCCATAAAAGTCTCGTCAAAAGTTAAATGGTTGACGAGCTTGTATTTTAGATCTGACAGTGTGTCTATATTACTTACCAAGTTCCAATCAGAAAACTTTTCACCTGTTGATATGTCAACTGGGGTTAACACATAGGGATCATAGTTTACATTAAAATCAGATGCAGTAAGACCGCTGATATTACTGGCCCGTATCGGGACCACAACTCGTGCAAATTGAGGTGAAATTTGGTCCGGGATCCTTACCCTAGCCTCGGTGCTCTCAAAAGTGAATGCCCTGGGAAGGCTGAATTGCTTTTGCCCTGGATTTTCCAAGAGAATATTTACGGTATCCGCAAAATGATTAGGTGTTGTACATGTAATTTTGGTTCTTCCATCAACTACAACATCCAGGGCCAACTCATCCCCAAAATAAACCAATGTTTCAGGCACAAAGTTTCCTCCTGTTATCGTTACCTTTGTACCACCTGTACCAGGCCCAATAATTGGAGATGTGCTTGTTATAAAAGGAGCATCAACAGCCTCAACCCTGTAAGGCGACACTGCCAGACCCGAGGAACTGACGCCTATTCCATCACTCGCTTCCAAGTAATACTCCACTCCGGGCAAAACAACATCTGAAGCAACAATTGACGCAGAATAACGCTGTCCTGTCGTGTTCTTCATCTGGATCGAGGTGAAATCGGTATTGCCAATTCGCCTGTATAGAAGGGTTACTGATTGAACAGATACATTATCACTGGCTTCAGCAAACAATGTTAATGGCATGTTCGCAGTGGCCGTCTTCCTGGATTCATGCGTAATGACCGGGAGAATAGTGTCCTTTGAGATTGCGCTAGAAGAATTTGAGAAACTCGATTCCCTCTGGTCCGTTTGCACAACTGTGAATTTATAGTAGTATTCCCTTCCAGGCTCCACATCACTGTCGATAAAACGGTTCGATTTACTTGATATGAGGGAGTCATTTATCCTCTTGTATTCTCCACCCTCAGAATCTGATCGGTATAAGTTGTAACCAGCAAGAGTCTGAAAATCGTCCTGCAACCAATTTACATCATTATAACCTTCATGGCCCACTACCTTAAGTGTCAGAGATGCAGCTCCAACACTTAGGATCTGAAACCTGAAACGGCCTTCATCACGTGCCGGGACAAGCCACGCATCATCTGCTGCAGCACCACCATAAACATGCATCATCTGAAAACCGTCTCCGGTTCCAGGATTTATCGCAAACTCACCTGTCCACTCCTTGGAGCTTTGCCATCCACCATCAACAGCTAATACGGTATTATCAGTATAAGGCGGTGCAGGGCCAAAATGAACCGTCGGGTCAATATTGGTATCCATGTCCCGGTTATATTTAATGCTGAACGTAACCCTCTCTGTACTAACCTGCTTGGGCGCACCGGATCTCAGGGATTGATCTGTGATACTGTCCGTTGAGATGGTTATATCTTCAACAAAAGGATACATCTTTGGAGAAGCGGTTTTTAGAACCGGCTCATAAAATATTGGCCCCCTGTTAAAGTCTTCATTAAAATCATAAATCATAGCCTCAACTAATATGGGAGAATCAGTACCCCAGTAGTTATCGGAGAATGAAACAACTTCATCTCTGCCTCCCATATTATAAAAACGCATATACCTTTCGAGATCCGTATCCCATAGCCTCGTAAGAAAAGCATTATTCTTCATGTTATTGAGATCGGACACGAATGACTTATAGACTTCAGGTAATCCAGCCTCAAAAGTTTTCACATCAACTTCTGCAGGAAGCTCCAAAATGAATTTTTTAGAGGCATTACTAATGGCGTCGAAACTTAAATTATGCCAATAACCTGCCCCAATGCTTCCATGTTTTCCACCGGACCCCTGAATGGCGACCATATGAAAATCATCTATCTTATCGAAAGTATCATTATTGAGTGGAGGTCTGCCTGAAGGTTCAGCACCTCCCGATCCCTTTGTTACATCATCGGTAATTATTTCGAGTTCACCTATTTCAATATTTCTACTGGAATTTTTAGCAGTGGGAAACCTAAACAAATAACTTGAGTAATTCTTCTCATTCACAAAGGACATAGACTGCCATTCAAGGGTTCCTGAGAAATCCTTAACATCCCCCTTGGCGATTAGTGCATAGTAATCTCCATCCTTGTACTCCAGTCCTAAACCTTTATAGGACTCACCAGGTATTACCCTGATATTATCAATTGCCCAGAACTCATCATCATCAGCATCAAGATATACAAAATGAATTTTCATTTTATCAGCTGATGACGGATTGTTTAGCGGTAATGTAACAGTTTCGTCCACTGCACTTTTTTTGTAGAATAATGATTCAGTATTCGACTCAAACCTTGCCACTTCAATCAAAGAGCCACCGTCATACGAAACATTTATGACTGCTTTTTGGCTTCCCGCCGGAACCCATGCCTGATCAAATTTCAACCAAAGGCTGTTATCCTCACTAGACGTTATATCAATATCCTTTGTAATTAAGAGAGTTTTCAAGCCTCCACTCGACGCCCCACTGCCACTCATTTTAGCTATTGCCCGACCTTGGCCACTTGTTTGAGATTCAATACCAGACACACTAAATTCAATCCAACTAAAGTCATCTGCGAAAGAGTTTACTTTAATCACCAATTCCTCTGCACTCTCACCAGCATCGGGATTTTTGAGTGTAAACTCCTCATTTAAATTCAGGAATGCATCACTGAGTTCTCCGAACGCTCTATATGTTTTATTACTGGCGCCAACTTCCGTTAACGGAGTACCAGGATTAATGTCCAAAAGTACCGTCGAGCCACCTGTTAAAGATCCGATATCTTCAAGTTTACCTTGATTATTATAATTCTCAGGATAACTGGCATAAACAAGCAGACCTCTGCGATTTACTGTTTCGAGGTTGGCGTAGGTGCTGAGTTGCTTAGTATCTTCAAGTTTACTTTCAAGTATCGCATCAAATCCTATTGCATCTCTATATTCTACAAACAAACGTTTTGTTTCAATTTTTGCCCCTGCCTTTGTTGAGAATGTGTAGGGAAATGGCAGTTCAATAATAGCTCCCTTGAAATCCGGTACACCATCAACACTTAGAGCAATTGGCGATTCCAATGTTGATATCCTATAATTTCCGTCCTCGTCAACAAAGGATAAGTCATCAAGTTTCAACCAACCTAAAGAAATTTTCATTCCCAGATCAGGGTGAACAGCCCAATGCGGTGAGCCCATTATAGAATAAGGATTGGCACCATCTGGCAATGATTGAACCACAAGATCAGAATTTATTTCAGACGAATCCGGGTACAATGCCTCTGCGCTACCCTTGATTCCCATTTGAGTCAAAAATTCAACAGCCCATTTTGATGATGGAAGAACCATGTCTGGTCCTGTGGGAATATCTCCATTGTCCAATTCCAAATCACCATTTTCAAAAAGTAGCCATTTTAATGAACTGGATGTCCCTTTTATTTCAATTTGGTCATCTACCCCAAGTGTAGAATGCGAAGATCTGATGCCACTAATACTTTCCCTGGTGTAAACAACTAGAATGTCAAAAGCGGTCAGATCAGCTTGATTTTCAAGCAACTTGACTGCTGCTTGAACTTTCTCCTGCCCCTTAAGTTCGTCAAATTGATTACCCGCACTGGTCGGAGCTGTGACAGCTTCGAATGTAAAATCAGCTCTGATTGCGTAATAATCTCCACCGTCTCTTATTACAGAAGAACCATAAGAACTGTCCGAAATAGCTGATGTTAAATCACCAGGAATATAGTACTCTTGCCATCCATCTCCTCCAGGAGTGTCATATGGAGTTATAGCGCCATCAAATAAATCCAATAACTGCAATTGAGTTACGCTGGATGGATCGACTCCTGTACCACTGAACTGGCTTCCATCTATTTGAACCGTGTGTCTGTCATTAGCAGCATCATAAGGAGATAGATCAACCCATTCTACCTGACCGGAAGTTGTAGTGCCTTTGTAATTTACATCAAAAGGGTTGTCTGATGACGAGGGATAAACCTGACCCCAACCTATGACACTACCCTCAAGAGAAGTTCTACCGTAGGATGCTTCTTGCAGGAAATTATTTAACCCGTCTTTACTTGTGAACACCAACTCGCCCAGTGCTTCGGGTGATATGTATTCATTGTATGTTGAAGGCCTACCTGAAAACGAAGCGTTACCTCCTGTTGAGTCAACCATTAAAACGCCAACCTTTAATTTGTTTTCAGCAGTAGAATCAGGGTTGGCATACTTATACTCTTCTCCAATGGCGGGTTTAGGCACCGTAATTGTGAAATTAAATTCTTTGCTGACTGTTATAGAACCATCACTTACCTCCACTTTTATTGGAATGGTACCTGATGAGTTTTTAGCACTTTCTAATTCAAAAATACTACCGCTGGTTCTACCGTCACCCAAAATATTAACACCCCATGTGGATAGCTGATCCCCTACAGTGGTAACTTTTATCGTGTGGATATCCCTCTCATCTTCATCAGTGAAATCAACTGCGAACACGGCATCACCTCCTGCTTCGACGGTAACATTCTGCAGATCGGCTAATACAGGAGGCTCGTTGCTACCCGGGTCTCCGCCAGATCCCTCACCTGTACCTGAATCATGGAGCCTCTCCAACTCGTTCCACTCATACCAAGCCTCGAAAATATCATTAAATGTTTGCCGATACATAGTTGTAGAGAACGTACGTTTACTGCTAATAACCTCATTAACTGTAAACTCTGACGCAGTACTCCAATTGCCCATGAGGTTAGACTCAAGATTACTGTGGGTATATGATAGATATTTTATTGGCGAACCATATGGCTTCTTATATTCCTTAGATGCCCCTATGCCCCCCGATGACACTTCCTCAAAACCAATCAAGTGTCCCACCTTTTGAGTATGAACCCGTTCACCTTCCTTCATATCGGCATTGAGAAGGACAACCGGGCCATTTTCCCGGTGAAGTCGTTGGTCCAAAAATGTAATCCCCCTATTGGCTTTTGGCAGGTTAAGAAAGAAAATGTTTATGGCGCCAGACTCAGCAAAAGGATGATCTGAAATTTCATACAAAGCATCTGATTGGGAATCGAAAACAGCATTTTCAGAATGAAGCACAGAGTACTTTGACAGTTCAAATTTAGGGGCTACATACCCAGAAGCTAACGAACCAAATTCGGCATTCAAATCGTCAACAATGCTGCCTGGCCAATCAGACCAGTTAGATGTCTCAACGGGTATAGTTGCCAGTGTCTTGTCTTGCGTAATAACAATGACATTGACTTTTATAGGGTTAGGAACGCCCGTCTCATTAGATAGTAGTTCGATCTCAGCAATCTGCATACAGCAGGTTTCGCGGGTCACATGGTCTGACAGTCCCGCTGTTGTCGGGAAGATCAACTCATAGGTCGTGTAGGCCACATCATTTGCGAATGACACCTCCTGGCGCTCAAAACGATCACCAAAGGCGGGAACATCTCCCGAGGCTATCTCGGTAAAGGTTGCCCCACCGTCATTGGATCCCGACAACACAAAGGTCGCTGGGTCCCTATCCGGCGCATCATTGGCCGATGTCAGTCCCAAACCGCTCACCACGCCACCTCCGGTGGTTATGGTCAAACCAGATGGGATGCCAATTCCTCCATCAAAGTTCAGGTACTTCGTTGACGAATCGTTATCGAACGCAAGTCCGGCATGCTCTCCAGCCGGGTGATTGTCCGAGGTCGGCACAACCGTGTCATCAGCTGCACTGATGTCCACCAAGTCTGGCCCTAAATCTGCAATAGTAGTCTTGAAAATAAGTTCTGGCTTGCTGAGTGAGAGCCTATATTCACCACCCTTTGAAGAAACTGAACTACCTATGACAACAGTATAAGTACCAGATTTTTCAAGTCCCTGAACCCTAATTATAGAATTTTTATTAAATCTACTTCTGTCATCGTGTTGATCAATCAAACTATTATCAGGATCATAGAGCGACAAGACGGTGTCCATCCCGGTTGAGGAAATAACTATGTCATCATCAATTGCGGCATCAAAAGTCCAGGTTGCCGTTTCTTTTGGAAGCAACAGACCGCTCTTCACTTCGTCAATTAATATAGATCCCTTAACGATACCAGGTTGCTGAATCGGACTGCCCAGCAAACTTTCTGGGTTTGACGAAAATAAGTATAACTCATAACCACCAAGACCATTATTCTTTGCAGAACACTCTACTTTATAAGTTCCATCTACAGGTAATTCTGCATGTGACATTGCAAGAAAATCTATAATAGTTGATTCAACAATTAATACCCCACTTGGGTCGAAGAGTTTAATGTGAGGATCGGAAATCGCATTGCCACCCGTGACATCTATTCCCTCTGATTCACTGAAAAATTTACCCTCCATTGCAAGGAATACACTGTCTCCTTTTTTACCTGTAAAATCCCATTCATTTGTACTCTGACCCTTAATGGAACCTGCTTCAACTGTCCCATTCTTGCCTCGAGAAAAGTGCAGTTCGTATTTATCGGAAGGTTTCGGATTGTACACAATTAAAGTGAACGTTCCTGTGATTGGAAGAATCGTATGAAGGGAATACTCTTCTTTTAACCCTGCGCCCATGTTTACTGATATTAATTCCATGGATGGACCCAGAATAACAATATCAGGTGCACTTGGAAGCGTGACTTCATCACCCTCTGGCATTGTTACCGAAGCTTTTACGAGTTCTCCCTGACTACCATAAAATGTCCAAGAACTGCTACCGTATGTGGAAATTTTTCTGTTTTCCGCAAGAACTCCTTTTATTGTAACTGCACTAGGACCATCCTTTGCAACAGAGAATCCATTATAAAGAACACCGTTTTTATAAAATTCGCCCCCATACTGGTCATAATGCTTCATTGATAAATCTCCATTACTTGCCACTGGCCATATATCACTCGTTGGTACCAGTTTTTTTGGATCAGAAACATCGGGAACACCATAACTCCATTCTGCAATAGCTATCTCCCTTAACGCAGACTCAGAAGCTCCCATGAAAAGCTGGTCAGTAGATTTTTGAACCCATACCACTATCGGATTATTTTTATCATCTCCACTCCCGAAGACGGTTGGGTGAAAAGCGTGCTCATTATTTCTAGAAAGCAGTTCAGGCTCCGACCATGACGAGGAATGTCCGTCGGAGCCCTGCGTACCGCTGCCGGCAGTTTTTCTTGATACCAAAACTTGAGAGATTCCTGTAGAGGCAACCTGCTGCCAAGCAATCGTCCTAGTTCCATCAGTATCAATCACTATTGACGGCAACTGAGCGTTGGAAAGGGGAAGAACGTTGCCTTCAGAATTAACGTGTTGAGAAACTGTGACAGGCGTCGACCAAGATACATTTGCAGCGTTAAATTCCGCGGTCTGTATCCGATATAACCCTTCTTCGTTCACTGTCCAGACTATCTGTGCGTTGCCGGCAGAATCAAATTCAATACAACTTCCGTTTTTCTCGCCTTGGAAAAAACTGCCATTGCGTCTCCCGCCGAAAAACTCGCTGCCTTTATGGACTGCGTCAAAACCCTCGGCACTTATATCTACAGGAGCGCTCCACTCTGAATCTACACCATTAGGGCGGTATGCAGCTTGGATTCTGTAGTTTTTCCCATCTGACCAACGCCAAACAACCAACGCATTTCCACCATTATCCATCTTAACTACAGGATAATATGCATTCCCACTAGGCTTAGAAATAAATGTACTTACAACATTTTCAAGTTCCCCTCCAGGTGGCATATAGGACGCCAATATCTTCGTGTTTTCTCCATCATCGCCATTACCGTGTTGCCAAGCTGTAATGATACTTCCGCTTTCATTGGCGGCGATAGATTCAGCGAACCCAAAAAACCCACTAACACTTGTATCGTTAACTGTTTTGACATCCCAAACCTCATCGGTAGAAGATTTTGTAGCGATTTTCTTTTGTCTTTCGAATCTGGCGCCGGGGACAGGTGGAACATATTCATTCCATAATACAATAATCTTACCCGATCCATCAGTGATAATTTGTGGATTTGAAGCAATCGCATTAGCAGATGAAAGCCTGGAAAATTCGCTCAACTCAAAGCTTGGTCCGCTAGCGCTGGCATACAGTAGAGCATTTCTTTTCACTTCTTCATCGTATTTTACGCCTGCAAAAAAGGCCCCATGTATGTCTATAGCCGTGTCATACTCGCTAAATGAACCTATCGCTGTGCCCTGAAATTTATCTTCTGTCACAGGACTAGCCCAACTTCCTGAATTGTTTCTAAAATTACCATGCACGCCAGCATCAGATTGCCAGGTAACCATAAGGCTTTTATTACTGTCAGCCTTAGCGACCGGGAAGATTCCTGATGAAGCCTTGCCAATGGGTGTGTTTGAATTGTTTGCGAATTTCGGATGAGCCCAATGCCATTTACGTGCCTGCGGAGTGACAACCTGGCTGACTTCAGATACTTCACCGGCACCAACCCCATTAGAGGCTATAATCTTGAAAACGTAGTCCTTTCCATTTTCAAGACCTTCCAATTGAATACTCAACTCTCCGTCACCTTTGTTCCAAGTGCCGGTTACCTCTTGTCCGCCTTCAAATTGAGGCACGCCAATAACCGTATAACTGCTTATCTCAGATCCACCGTCTGAAACCGGCGCTACCCACCTGACAGTAGCTCTCCCGTCTGAGGCATTCGCAACTATATCAGATGAAACTCCGGGCTTAATCGTAGAAGCAGTAAAAATATAATCACTCTCTGGGATACCTTCAAATGCAGTTCCATCCAAATCCTGTATCACTCCATTTTCAATATGGAGCGTGTTCCTCAATCCCGGTTTCAATATGCCCGACTTAGGGGTGATAGTAATGCTCTTACCGGTAATTAATATCTGGTCAGAATCTTCAACATTTATAGAAGTCGATTCCCCTTTTTCATCGCCTCCAGTCAGGAAGTAATTCAAAACAACCAATCCTGCCCCCTGAGAAATCTCCTTGTTAAAATTAATCACGATGGGAGCAGTCAAATCCACGTCTGTGGCGTCCTTGGCAGGCTCATAGCTTTCGATAGCCAATTGCACCTTTTCGACCTTCTTGGCCTCAACTTTGACTGTTCGCGTTATTTGGCTCGCAGCATTCCCTGCTTTATCACTGACATTATAGATTATAGTATAAACCCCAACACCATCAGAATTCACAGGGTTCACTGTTTGAATCGACTGGGTTAAGTCACCGTCAACAGAATCATTTGCGCTTGCTCCAGCATCTGAATAGGACTGACCCTCTTCAATGGTAATATCGGCATCACCATTCAGCGTGATTGTAGGGCTGGTTGTATCCGAAACAGTCACCGTCCTCACAACCTGCACGGCCGCATTCCCGTTAGCGTCAGAGACACTGTAAGTCACGCTGTAACTTCCCACTACATCAGTATTCACCGTACTTACACTGGCTACGGTCAAACTACCGTCGACAGTGTCCAGTGCCGTTGCGCCCTGATCTTGATACGTTGTGCCTGCCTCATGGGTTATTGTGCCCAAACCAATGAGCGAAATCACTGGGGCCCCTGTGTCACCGACAATGACTGTTCTCGTCACAGTGGTTGCAGCATTATCAGAGGAGTCTTTCGCATTATAAGTGATCAAATATTCTCCAATTTTAGATGTGTCTACTTCTCCGGTTTTTATTAACTCCAGAGCTCCTTCCAATGAATCATCTGCGCTTGCTCCTGAATCGGTATACACATCCCCCAACTCGAGCTTAATAGTGGCATCACCTTCTAGAGTGATTGTTGGCGGTGTCGTGTCGACAACCTTTACGGTCCTTGTCACCTCGTCCGAGAAATTGCCTGCCGCATCCTGAACATTGTAGGTAACGGTATACTCACCCAGTTTCCCCGTGTCGACAGGGTTGCTGACCACCACGCTACCCGTTAAAACGCCGTCAGTCTCATCCGAGGCTATCGCACCCAGATCAACATAATCTGTCCCTGCTTCGTGTGTTATGACTTCGCCATCTTCTCCATTTGGAGATAGAAGTGTTATTACAGGCGCTACTTTATCATTGGTCTTGTTATCCCAAATTTCAAGATATTCCCCTGCAATAGGGGCGCTACCATTGACCGGGCCGCTTTGATCGCTGGGCTTTTTCCATGCAACAGCCATATTGTCGCCGCCTCCACCTTCCTTGACGATTATCTCTATATAATAACGTTTACCTGATACAAGCTGTATGTCATTTGAATTTTCTCCCCTGTTATTATAATCCCGAACGCCACTCCATGAAGGCTCAGTAACGATTCGAACTGAATTCTCAGGCGACTCATCAGTGCTAAGGTACAATTCCGAATTATCATCCGTGGCAACGTAAAACTTATACGCTCCAGTCTCGGGAGGATGCAAATACCCGATAGCCTGCCAGCCGTAATTATTCCTAACATCCCCCGGGGGCTTACTGTTTGGATCATCGGGATCCGAACCGGGAGGCCACTCAAATTTGGTTGCAACCCCCTCAAAGCTGGGCTCGCCTTTTTCTATTGCATTGGGAAAGTTTGGGTTGGGTGAAATCAGCTTGTTATAGTTCTTAATCTGCCCGATGGAGCTTCCGCTTATGTTGTGATATTCCCGAATGGTAATAGTACCAGTCGGAGGCCCCACCTTTACAATAAATTCTGTGTTAACTGACCGATCACCCGTTCCGCCCCTGATACCGATATTAGCAAAGCCTAGTGTCCCAGGTTTAAACTCCAAATTAAGATTGTCCCCAACCACAGTGGCTGTGACTAGGTCGGTATTCGAGTTGAGGCTAATTGACTTGGCTATTGCCAGGCCATCCGGACTTTTAAACACTTTGGATAAATCTATTGTCTGCGGAACTGAACTGGTATCAAACCTTTGGCCTTCAATTTGTTTCGCCACAAACGGTACCCCTCTTGAAATAGCCAAAGTGTAATCAACACTCTTATTATTTGCTGTCCCTCTTATCACCAAATCAGCAGCATCATACACACCATCTTTGTAGTTAATCTTTAGGGTGTTCCCGTCAATCGAGGCGCTCAGGAGCGACTCATTGCTGTTGGAAGCTATACTTAATGCAATTGGGTCTCCTTCTGCATCAGAAAACAAACCAGTCAGGTCAACGCTTGAGACTGTACCTTCTGACTTAACGTTTAATGACGGTAATCCCCTTACTGCTACTGGGGCAGTGTCCAGAACATAGAAGTGTTGTGTAACATATGCACCCAGCCCATTTGCTGTTGCCTTGATTTGAACATAACCCTCGCCCGCTTCATTAGGCTGGTAATCCAATTTTAGATCAGTTCCGTCTATTGAAGCCTGAACAACTTTTTCGTTCGAATTATTGTGTATAGTCAGAACAATTGGGTCATTTTCCGCATCCTTAAAAGTTTTTGACAAATCAATAATTGTATCCGCAGAGCTATGGTTTACAGTTACATTTGAGGGCGCATTACTCCAATCTATATATGGTGCGCTGTCTTTAATTATTACCTTTAAAGTTGCCACGGCAAACAACCCATCAGAAACACCCTTGATAGAAATTAACGACTCGCCCCTGACTGCATTCTTGAATTGAACAGTTAGGTCATCCCCCGCCAAAGTAGCTGTAGCAATTGACTCATCACTGATACTTAGAATCGATTTTACTATCGCCGAGTCTTCATCCTCCGGATCCTCGTCTGAGAATACCCCGGAAAGATCAACCCCATATGGTGTGGAGGTTTGATTCATGTAAACTTCAATATTATCGATCTTTTTTGCTACAGGACCATGTTCCCGAGAAGTGTCATCAGCCCATGCATCACCATCTGCAACTGCAATATTATTATTACCCTTACTAAAACCACTCCTCAACCCTCCGCCAGCACCAGCCCAGAAGTCCTTGTTCGGGAAACTCCAACCAGCCCATTCTGTAACTCCGTCTTTGTCTGGATTGCCTGCACCAGGAACTGAGGTGTCATCAATACTCCAACCACTGGGTCCGGATTTGGTCCACACTTTTTCGCCTTCCTTAAAAGCTACATATTTATCGAGCTTTTCAGTCATCGGTTGAAGGTATTTGCCCAGAATTGGAGCCCCGCGATAACCCGGTTCATCACCTCCAGGGATCTTCCACGCAACAGCCATGTAGTCTTGACTCCAATTATCCTTAGCTATTACCTCTAAATAATAGCGCTTCCCTTTTTCAAGCGTGATCAGGTCTGATATTCCACTTGAATTGTACGACTCACGAAACTCTCTTATCGACGTGCGATTGGTTAATTCCGCTATTTTAATGGCATTAGAAGGTGAGTCATCAGTGCTTAGCCAAACTTCAGCGAATTCATCGGCCGCAAGATAAAACTTGTATTCACCGGTTATAGGCGGATGCAAATATCCTATCGCTTGCCAACCTTGATGGTCCTTACCTGAAGCATAATGATTGGGCACAGTAAGAGGATTATCTGGATCACCAGCTGGCCACTCCAACATGTTTGCAGTACCATCAAATTCTGGCGTCCCTTCCAGAATTGCATTGGGGAAATTTGGATTGGGAGAAATTAGCCTGCCGGAATCTTTGAAACTAGCAAGATCATAGCCAAAACGATTGCCCTCTTTGTTATACCAATATTCACGGATAGTAATACTTCCCAGCGGCACAACGACTTCGTCAGCTGTATTTGGTTCATCTACGCGGGCACCAAGCGTAAGCCCTTCAAAATCCTCAGAAAAAATAGTGCTTTCATCACCAGGAATCTTGTAATCAGTTTTGCCATACAGTTCAAAACTGGTTGGATCCACATCTCTATTTCCACTATTGGAAGAACTTATTTTAAATTTCTGCGTATTAACCGGCCTCTTCAAATTCACAGTGAATTCAGCAAACCCCGCCTTCCCGGATCGATATCTACTGTTCAAATTATCATTAACCAAGTTATTAATTTCATAAGAGCCTGTGTGATCGATGATCGAATCAGTCTCCCCTATTGATACGTCCCATGGCCAGGGTGAAATTGCATCATCTGTATATTTGATGTTTGCATCTCCAGGAAACCAATTCCTGTAAGTGGCACTCTCTTCGCTAGACCAGGAAAACGTTCCTTCACTTAAAATGTCACTAAGTCCAATCCCAAGTTTTTTTCCAGGATAATTCTTATCGATGTAGCTCAGAATAAAATCATTCTCCGCCTTGTCATTAATAGTAAGGACATTCCCCTTGTAATGTGCAGCAGCAGACTGAGCCACCTGCAACTGATAGAAACCGTTCAGCCCTGGATCACTCCACATCTTGGTATTTATAACACCATAAGTCTTACCATCGTGTGAAACCAGGTTCTCGATTATAGGCGCAACGTTATTATTAAACTCTGTAGCCATTTCTTTATCAGTAACCAAAAGGCTCGAAAACTCACCCTTCTTGTAGGAATTTGCATTGAACCAGTATATTGAACTTAACCCAAATTCATCCCTAATATGGTTTTGCAGGAAAACCGTATCCTCAACCTTGCTTGGCGGCCTAACCCCATAGGTTACACCGAAACATGTATTTTTTGCATCGGTTCCGAACGGACCTCTTCCGTGTTCAAATACTGATCCTTTGATATTCTGAGCCCAGAACCAATGCTTAAAGGCTTCATTATATCTCATACCCAGCTTTAAGCCTTGAGGGGCTATGAACTCGCCCATTCTGTAATCAATTAAAGTGTTAGAAATTGTCGGCATCTCAATCCAACGCCAGAAACAGATGTTGTTTTCCCTTATTAAACCATGATCAATATATGAGTCACGCTCCGTTGGGAACCCCTTTTGCTTCGCCGTCTTTACATCCATTCCAGACATGTAAGGATTGGTAATCTTGACATGCGACATCTGCAGATTTCCATGCATCATGGTATAGCACTCATGGAATTCGGAAGGGAATAGTTCAACCGGTTCTTCTGCCGTGCCCTGAACCAGAAACGTTCCCTCTGCCTGTAACTTCGCTCTGAAGTCCCACTCGTAAACTTTTTTCACTGTGGGTGCTCCCCACTGTATTTGAGTACCAGGAGCAACCGTCAGCGTTTTACCTGCCTCAATCAAAGTTGGTCGATTTATAATCCAGAAAAAATCCTTTGTTAGCGTTGTGTCGCGAGAAATAACACGGGGTACTTCCTTCCCTCTTTGGACAAAAACACTGAATCTTTGAATTTGTTTGTAAGTATTCGGATCCTCTGTAAACCCATCCTTCGGACCCAATCCATTTTTTGACGTTAGGGTGAGAGTAATCGGTATTAGGTGATCATTTGGGCAATCTGGAGACACCTTAAATCTGACCGGATTTACAACGCCCGTTATTCGCCCCTCTTTATCGTAAACAAGCCCGTTATCAGAACGACTAAAAGGCCCCATAGGCTTATATGAAACATTAGGCGTTATAATTTCAACATAGGGGTCGGGTCCTGCAGCACCCTTGGCTTGAGCCGTCATGCTTAGCGTTATATCGGTTGCTTTTCCCCATGCGTTTTTCAGTTCGATTGCAAGATCAATCGTCTCACCAGAATCAACTCTGCCATCATCATCATTGATTGCACTTACATCCGTCTTGTCAAAAATCCAGTAGTCCAGAAGATACAACTGTGGAGCGGGTACTTTGGTCAATGCCAAATGGGCATCTGGAACACCATAATATGGCTGCCCCTTAAGTCTATCCGACACTTCAGGGGTCTTGTCATAAACCTCGTCACGAAGATGCGCGGTGGAGTTAATCTGCCCCATGATAAACCTAGAATTTATTCTAGCCTTGTCTGGCCAGGCGGTTCTTAGCAGAGCCGCCATCCCTGAAATCATTGGGGCAGCCATGGAAGTACCATCCCATGAAATATATTGCTGTTTGCCAGGAAAAGTACTCCAAATATTATCCCCGGGGGCTCTCACCTCGTACTCATATTTAGAGTTTCTTGCGCAGTCATGATTCGAAAAGCGAGTATGCCACTTCGGACGGCTTTTTCCGGGTCTGTACCCCCATGACTTAACGGCTCTAGCCTCAACACCTATGACCCAATTGTACGCTGCCGGGTAAAAAGCGTTTATGTATCTATTATAATAGCCTCCATGTGCCTGGCATAATCCAGGATCAAGCCCCTTGTCATAATTTCCTGCCGCAGCAACCAAAACCGCATTTCTAAAAGCCACCGCAAGAGCATCCTCAACCACTGGCGACCTAACTCTCTGGGCAAAAGACATATTGATGACATCCGCCCCATTTTGAATCGCATAATTCAGCGCTTCAGCAATATCCGATGAGGTAAGGTTGCCTGAGTACTGCGCGGCTTTGATTGCCATTATCTTGGAACTGTAGGCCACTCCGACAACTCCAATTTTGTTGTGACCTGCAGCGGCTGCAATACCGGCAACATGAGTGCCATGACCGTGATCATCATCAGGATCGCCTGAGTGGAAACGCTCATCACTTACCACATTAACTCCGTGGACATCATCTACAAAACCGTTAGCATCATCATCAATTCCGTTTCCTGCGATTTCACCACCGTTAATCCACATATTCTGCTTCAAATCCGGATGGTTATAATCCACGCCAGTATCAATGATCGCGATCACGACATCAGGGCTCCCTCCCGGAGGCAGATCACGGTTTTCAAGCTCCTGCCATAATTCCTTTACCTTGAGAGGTGCGCTGTATTCTGCCCAGGGAACTTCTTCCTGAATTTTCTCCAAATGCCACATCTCACTAAATTTCGCATCGGTTCCAGAAGATGGTAGGTCTTGAATTTTGGCATCAACGTTCGGCCCGCCATCCGGCACTGCCAGCTTGTATTCATAATCAACTTGGGCAATTTGCACCTCCGGCAATTCATTTAGCTCCTTTACCAGTTCCTCCACATCAATAGGATGCTCGACAAATGCCTCCGTCCATCGCCACAAATCAATGTTGGGTTTCTCCCCCGGAATAGGCATTGCCATTTTCTCAACATCTCTTTTTTCGAACATGGGTTTAATTTCAGCAATTCCCTCATGCTTGAATTTGTCCCAAAATGCCCCTTTCGCAAAACTGGACGAGAATTTGATTAATATTTTCGAATCGTCGTAAGGGATTACAGGTGTGTCAGGCAATGCACCCTTCAAGTATTGTGCATTCTGCTCACTATGCGGGCTGTAGGCATGCGCTGGTTTTAAGCTAGTGTTTGTGTAAGGGCCGTATCTGCCTGAACCCGGGGCTTTTATCCCAATTAACGATTGATCTTCGCCTCCGCAGCATTCTTCATCTGACCATGAAGCGTTGTTAAACGCCAAAAGCACAATCACAAGACTTAGAGTAGATTTAAGATTTAACATAGCTTTACTAACAACCAACTCAAAAATTTTAGTAAAAAACACCCAATTGTAAACCATTTATTTAACTAAATTCGGCTTACATTGAACAATTTTAGAAAAACTAAAATAATGTGTTTTGCCCTCCCAAAATAATTGCAACCAGAAAATTTTACCTATTTCTTTTATTTTAGTAATTGATTTGATAGGGTTTCAACATCAAAACATCATTTTTAACGCTCAAAATGCGTAAAACATTGAAAAAATGACTTTAAGTAACTACTCGAAAAGAACTAACGACCTACTTGATTTTACCCGTTAATTTTTAAAATATGAAATCTATCGACCCCGATAAAACGGAAGAAGCACTTTAAGAGCCGGGCATTTTGACGTATGTGATATTTTAGAGTTAAAACACTCAATATTTTACTGAAGATCCCCTTATAATCATACAAAAGAGAACAGAAAATAAGGTTTTGCCCCCCTTTACCTGTGATGTGTTTTATAAAATTCCATTATTCTGTACTCTTCTGAACGAAACGTAGAGAGACATAAAGCACATTTAAATATCATACACAATTGAAAAGGACTTTTCCCTCCCTCACACTCAGTGATTCAGATTTTGGCTGAGCACAGAAGAAGTTCAGAAGATTTCAGCACAAAACTCTTTCTAAATATTGATCTACTTTGATTCACCTCAATCTGAGACACAATCTAAACCGTTCATTTTTAAAGAGTTCTGTGTTTTTATCAGAATAGTAATGAGGGTTCACAATCCAAATGATTCCTACGCTAAACCATTGAGAACTTTGAGCAATTGAAAATCGGATGAAAACAGCAAAGACAAAGTACAAAAAAGATCAGCGTACATCTTTCAGTGATTTCATTGTGAGCCATCAATCTTCGATGTCACAACAGACCCAATTATCGGAACTCATTGAGATGGTTCAATGAACAAATTGAGAAGAGTCATCATCTGATTCAACAAACTCTATCTTTCAAAATAAATCTAGAAGTATTTTCGGTAAATAATTTTATTTTTTCTGCTTTTTAAGCTTCAGCTGTTTATGCTCGGCTTTATGAAGATGATCAAAAACTCAAATGATATTTCTAATTATTTCACAATCAAGATGGAGTTTTTTTAGAACCAAACAGATAAACTCTTATAATTTACTATACATATCATTGCACTGGCCAAAGATAAGTGCCAATTGACTGCGCCGGAATAGTTTTAATAAAATTCAGATTTTCTTGATTTACTAGTACAGTTCTTTTTTCGTTATTTCTATTACTAACTGTCAGCACAACTAATCCGTCTGGATTCAAATAGCAATCATGATCTATTTTTTCATCGTAATTCGACGAACTGATTCTTACTGAATTACTTTTTATAAAGTTATTTACTCTATCAGAAGAAGTTTTTATTTCAGAAACGTTAATATATATATTATCTAAATCAATGTTAGTATTGACTGCTCCGACAGAAGCATCTGTTATATTCATATTTGATATCGGCTTACCGTTAATGTAACTATCCACAAAATCATCTACACCTCTAGAAAAATCCCTTCTTTCGTCGAGTAATATCGACTTAAAACGGGCTTTGAATGCATTCCCGGATTGTTCACTATTAGAAATAGCTATAACCATCGCATCACGTAAATTATCAATTTCTATAATAATATTCCCGTTGTTATCATAATCACAGTCCATTCCTTTTACACCTTTTGGTAAAATTTTCACTATGTTTTTTGGTGAAATCCATGAAGGTAAAGATATTTTAATTTCGGCTTTTTCATTTTTATTAAATTTATAACCATTTTGATGCATTTTGTAATCTTTATTAGTAACGCATAAAATTATTCTATTATTATTAACCAAAGCCATCACATCTACATTAGAAGGCGAATCAATATTTTCATGTAATATGGGCTCAGATCCCAATAGATCTTCTCTGATTAACCGCAACACCCTTCCCCATTCCCGGATCGCATTTTTAGTTTTTGGATATTTCAATCCAGGATTTTTCCTAAATGTAAACCAAAGTATTCCTTTTGCCCCGTTTCCTATGTTTTGTACTAGTTGAACTGCTAACTCCTCAGGTGTGGGAACAGTTTGCTTAGGTCTCTCGTCCCAATCAAATAAACCCTGGGACCAAACCCAAATTGGTTTAGGCTCTGATGCAAATTTCAGATCTTTAGTATAATAACCGGTCTCCTCAAGCTTAGTCCCGTATGGAGAAGGCCATTTACTTGTAGATGGAGCTGTGACGCAGTAATGATCCATGCATGGCAAATCAACAATTGGAGCATATTCAAAAAAAGTCACATTTCTACAAAGAGTTGTCATCGTAGGCGCATATGGATATGCATTTCTTGCTATACTATCTTGAAGTAAAACTTGTTGTGGATGGGTTACCCAGTCTGGCTCATCTGATAATTGTAAACATGCAATAGAATTTTGCTTTCTATTAACTTTTAAACTATGTGTGTCATTATAGTTTATAGTAGCTAATGATTTATAGCCGTATTGTTTCGCCTCTTTTACATAAAATTCAGATTCTAAATTACTCCCTTCAACACAAGTATCTATATGGTGTTGTCTCTGCATCAAATAATCTCCTCGCTTTGCACCCCAAGTTCCAATAGGGAAATAATCCTCAAAAGCCCTTCTATGAGCCATCACTGAGCGAATTTTACCATTTTCATTTATATTGACTTTAATAATAACTAATTCTGAATCATTTAAAGCCTTTTTTAACTCAATACTAGCTATAGCATGCCCATTTGGGCTTAAGGTTCTTCCCAGTATATTTGATGCAAGTTTTTGTTTACCAATAATTTCAACTTCTTCAATTTCAATAATTTTACCACCACTATTCCGAACATGAATGTCAATCCTCCTTAGACCTTTTTTAAATCTAATTAAGGGTATTGAAATTTTATCTTTAATCAGTTTCCCCGAATGACTAAGAACAGATTTCCAAGTGTTTTTACTTATAAATTCAAAATTGTAATCATTGTTTTCTGCGAAATCTTCTGAAATAGCATTAATCTCTAAAACTGAAGTCTGACCTGGATTTATTCTGCTTCCGTAACCCCTGTCCCAACAAATTAAATTATCTAACCTCCAGACTGATTCATCAAAATTATTCCAACGCCAGTGGGCTAATGTAATTGGCTTATTAGATATATTTTTGTAATAAGCATATATTAGGCCTCCTTTATTTGGATGAACGTTTTCATTTTCTTGAACGTATTGCTTCTCATATTCCACAGGTCGATAGTGTAAATATTCGAAACAAATAGGATTTTGATTCTTATGTACGATTAATTTTTTTTGATGGCTATTATCAGTGACATCTTCTAATTTTACAAATTCACTACTCGACTCAATCACATCTACTCTAGGTGCACTACAGCCAATTATGAATATAATCCCGATTGTAAATAAATAAATATTAACTAGTTTTTTCATTTTTATAGAAATTTTTTATTATGCAGTTGTCTACTAAACAAATACTATGTTGCGCAACAAAAATACCTGAGTAACTATCTCCGTATACAAAAATTAAAGTTGTCAAAAAAACAATTTTTGTGAAATTGATGATCAAAATCAAATATATACAGTATATTTTTTATATTATAAAATGCAGCTCAACACGTTTGTTTTATAAATCCTCGTTCTGAGAGGTTTTCGAGATTACCTATGTTTCCGGACTTCTTCTGAACGAAACGTAGAGAGACCTAAAGCTCAGTTAAAAGAACGCACAGTTGATAAGGCTTTTAAGCTGAAGCACAAACAGTGATTAAGAATTCGGATGTGTACAGAAGAAGTTCAGAAGATTTCAGCACAAAAGTAATTCTTAATGTTGACCTACTCCGATTCACCTCAATTTGAGAAACGATGTAAACAGTTCATTTTGAAGGAGTTTTGTTTGCTTTATCAGAATCGTAAAGAGGGTTCTCGAACCAAATCATTCCTTCAGCAAACCATTGTAAACATTGAGTAATTGAAAATCGGATGAAAATCGTAAAGACAAAATACAGAAAAGATCACCGTAACTTTTGAAATGATTTGTAGTGAGTAACCAATTGATCTCTTTGCACTGAACACATTTTAATAACTTCGAAGGAGCGTTCAATGAACAAAACCTTAATTAATAAATCATTGGGTTACCCTATTGCCTATTAATTAAGGTTTCGATGAAAGTGTACCCGGCAAATTAATGGGTACACTCAAGCTTCAGAATCTCGTATAAAATTTAACGGAAACTTCCGTCAAAAAAACCTGATTTTAGAAGTAGGTCCGCAATGCCAGCTGCCA
>Ga0115011_10000622_pt1 | contig 28025 bp, 19 predicted proteins | sample TroAtlMetagenome_2_FD_88705 | JGI IMG/M metagenome (GOLD analysis project Ga0115011, IMG submission 88705) | Marine eukaryotic phytoplankton communities from Atlantic Ocean - Tropical Atlantic ANT8 Metagenome | ecosystem: Environmental > Aquatic > Marine > Oceanic | place: Tropical Atlantic...
TCATCGTGATCGCCGCCGTCAGCGTCGTCTTGCCATGGTCAACGTGACCAATCGTGCCGATGTTGCAGTGCGGCTTCGTCCGTTCAAACTTTTCCTTGGCCATTCTCTTCTCTCCGTCCCCTGAACAGGGGCTAGTCCTTGGGTTTCAGGGCCCCCGGCGGACCGGGGTCCGCCGAAAGCAGGGGTTTTGGGTTAGGCGTATTTCTTGATCACTTCGTCGGCGACGTGTTGCGGCACCGGCTCATAGTGGTCGTACTGCATGGTGAACTGGGCGCGGCCCTGCGACATGCCCCGCAGGGTGTTCACATAGCCGAACATGTTGGCCAGCGGCACGAAGGCGTTCACCACCGTGGCGTTGCCGCGCATGTCCTGACCCTGGATCATGCCGCGGCGGCCGTTCAGGTCGCCGATGACCGAGCCCAGGTATTCCTCGGGCGTCACCACCTCGACGGCCATGATCGGCTCGAGCAGCTTGGGTCCGCCCTTCTCGCGCAGCTCCTTGAAGGCCGCGCGCGAGGCGATTTCGAACGCCAGCACCGAGGAGTCGACGTCGTGGAAGGCGCCGTCGACCAGGGTGGCCTTGACGTCGATCACCGGGAAGCCGGCCAGCAGACCGTTCTCCTTGGCCGACTTGAGGCCCTTTTCCACGCCCGGGATGTATTCCTTGGGCACGGCACCGCCGACGATGGCGGATTCGAAGACGAAGTCCGAGCCGGGCTCACCGGGTTCGAACACCAGCTTGACGCGGGCGAACTGGCCGGTACCGCCGGTCTGCTTTTTGTGCGTGTAGTCGATCTCGGCCTTGCGGCTGATGGACTCGCGATAGGCCACCTGCGGCGCACCGATGTTGGCCTCGACCTTGTAGGTACGCTTCAGGATGTCGATCTTGATGTCGAGGTGCAGCTCGCCCATGCCCTTCAGGATGGTCTGGCCCGACTCGTGGTCGGTCGAGACCGTGAAGGACGGGTCTTCCGAGGCCAGCTTGGCCAGGGCGACGCCCAGCTTCTCCTGGTCAGCCTTGGACTTGGGCTCGACGGCGATCTCGATCACGGGCGCCGGGAATTCCATCTTCTCGAGGATGACGGGCGACTTGATCGGGTCGCACAGGGTGTCCCCGGTGCGGGTTTCCTTGAGGCCGGCCAGGGCGACGATGTCACCGGCGTAGGCTTCCTTGATGTCCTCGCGGTTGTTGGAGTGCATCAGCAGCATGCGGCCGACGCGCTCCTTCTTGTCGCGGGTCGAGTTCAGCAGGCCCATGCCCGTTTCCATCTTGCCGGAGTAGAGGCGGCAGAAGGTCAGCGAGCCGACGAAGGGGTCGTCCATGATCTTGAACGCCAGAACCGACAGGGGCTCATCGTCCGAGGCGCGGCGCGTGACGGGCTCTTCGGTCTTGAAGTCGATGCCCGGGGTCGGCGGAATGTCGACCGGCGACGGCAGATAGTCCACGACGGCGTCCAGCAGGGTCTGCACACCCTTGTTCTTGAAGGCCGAGCCGCACAGGATCGGATAGAAGGCGCCCGTCAGAACGGCCTTGCGGATGCACTTCTTGATGGTCTCTTCCGACGGCTCATTGCCCTCGAGATAGGCTTCCATCGCCTCGTCATCCAGCTCGACGGCGTTGTCGATCAGGTACTGGCGGGCGGCGTTGGCCTTGTCGACCAGATCGGCCGGGATTTCCTCGTCGTGGAAGCTGGCGCCCAGGTTGTCATTGTCCCAGATGACCGCCTTCATGCGGACCAGGTCGACCAGGCCGGTCAGGTTGGACTCGGCACCGATGGGGAACTGGATCGGCACGGCCTTGGCGCCCAGACGGTCGCGGATCGACTCAACCGACTTGTCGAAGTCGGCGCCGATCTTGTCCATCTTGTTGACGAACACGATGCGGGGCACGCGGTATTTGTCGGCCTGGCGCCAGACGGTCTCGGTCTGCGGCTCAACGCCGGCATTGCCGTCCAGCACGGTCACGGCGCCGTCGAGGACGCGCAGCGAACGCTCGACCTCGATGGTGAAGTCCACGTGGCCGGGGGTGTCGATGATGTTCAGGCGCTTTTCGCGCCAGAAGGCGGTCGTGGCGGCCGAGGTGATGGTGATGCCGCGCTCCATCTCCTGGTCCATCCAGTCCATGGTGGCCGCGCCGTCGTGCACTTCGCCGATCTTGTGGTTCTTGCCGGTGTAGAACAGGATCCGCTCGGTCGTCGTCGTCTTGCCCGCATCGATGTGGGCCATGATGCCGAAGTTGCGGTAGTCCTCGATCTTGTGAGTGCGGGCCATGGGAAACGTGCCTTGAAGTGAGATCAGGGCGCGGGGGACGCCCTCGGGAAAGTCGGTCTGTGCGGATGTGCGGCGCGGGCGATTTAGCTGAAACCGCCCGCGCCGGAAACCCTCAGTTAGTCAGTGCAGGTGACGCTTTGAAGGCAGTTACCAGCGATAGTGGCTGAAGGCCCGGTTGGCTTCGGCCATCTTGTGGGTGTCTTCGCGCTTCTTGACGGCGGTGCCGCGGTTGTTGGCGGCGTCCAGCAGCTCGGCGGCCAGCTTTTCCGTCATGGTGTTCTCGCCCCGCTTGCGGGCGGCATTGACCAGCCAGCGGATGGCCAGGGCGCGACGGCGCTCGGGGCGAACCTCGACCGGCACCTGATAGGTGGCACCGCCGACGCGACGCGACCGGACCTCGACCGCCGGGGCGACGTTGTCGAGGGCGGAGTGGAAGGTCGCGACCGGCTCCATGTCCTTCTTCTTGTCGGCCAGGATGTCGAAGGCGCCATAGACGATGTTCTCGGCGACGGCCTTCTTGCCCTCGTACATGACGTAATTCATGAACTTGGTGACGACCAGATCCCCGAACTTGGGATCCGGCAGGACTTCACGCTTCTGGGCGCGGTGACGACGGGACATGGGCTTGCTCTTCTTGGTTGTCTGGGGTCCGGCCCGGGCCGGGAACTAAATCGTGAGGCGCGAGGCTTACTTCGGACGCTTGGCGCCGTAGTGCGAACGACGCTGCTTGCGGTCCTTGACGCCCTGGGTGTCGAGCACGCCGCGCAGGATGTGATAGCGCACGCCCGGAAGGTCCTTCACGCGGCCGCCGCGGATCAGCACCACCGAGTGCTCCTGCAGATTGTGGCCTTCGCCGGGGATGTAGCACACCGCCTCGATACCCGAGGTCAGGCGTACCTTGGCAACCTTACGCAGGGCGGAGTTCGGCTTCTTCGGGGTGGTGGTGTAGACGCGGGTGCAGACGCCGCGGCGCTGCGGGCAACCTTTCAGGGCCGGAACCTTGTTCCGGGCGACCTTGGGCTGGCGGGGCTTGCGGATCAGCTGGTTAATCGTAGGCATTCGAACCGTTTTCTCTTCATGTCAGGAGACGTGTGCCTGTCGGCCGGAGCGTCTCGGAGCCTTCTTTTGGACCCGGCCGGACGGCCGTGACCCGGGTGGATTGGTCTCAAACGCAAAAGCCGGAATGCGCGCTTCGGGCATTCCGGCGGGACACAGCCCGTCGCATTCGATTGTCACGATTTCCGGAGCCGACGAATCCGCCCCTTCAAAAGTGCGCGGGTTCTACGCGCCCGGCGGCCGGGGGTCAAGAGGCGCCCGGGGTACAGGGACGCACGCGGCCTTCCGATCATCCTGTGTCATCGGGCGACGGAAACGACCGGCCGGGGCGTTAATGCCGAAAGCCCCCTTCCCCCGACATGAGACCCGATCCGAATGAGCGCAACCCTTTCCTCCGGGCCCGGACCCGTCAAGCAACGTCCGCGCAGGCGAAACCGCCGCAGCTGGATCATCGGCGGTGTCGGCGTTCTGCTGCTTGCGGTGGCGGTCTGGTTCTTCTTCCTGCGCGGCGGCAGCGAGGCGGAACCCTACCGGACCGAGGCCGTGCGCACCGGCGATCTGGTCCGCAGCGTCTCGGCGTCGGGGACGCTCGAGGCTCTGGTCACCGTGGAGGTGGGCTCCCAGATCTCGGGCCAGGTCACCGATGTGCTGGTGGACTACAATGACCGGGTACGGCGGGGCCAGGTGCTGGCCCGTCTGGATCCCCAGAACCAGCGGTCGTCGGTCGAGCAGTCGCAGGCGGCCATTGTCTCGGCCCGGGCCGGGATTGCCCAGGCCGAGGCCCAGGTCGCCCTGGCCCAGGCGGAGTATGACCGCCAGAAATTCCTGTTTGATCGCCAGATCATCGCCCGGGCGGCGCTGGACGCGGCCGAGGCCTCGCTGCGAACGGCGCGCGCCAACGAGCAGAGCGCCCGCGCCCAGGTTCGCCAGCAAGAGGCGCAGCTCAGGTCCAATCAGGCCAACCTGGGCCGTACGACCATAACCGCCCCCATCGACGGCATCGTCATTGATCGCCAGATCGAGCCGGGACAGACGGTGGCTTCGGGCCTGAATGTCGCCGTGCTGTTCACCCTGGCCCAGGACCTGTCCCGGGTACAGGCACTGGTGACCGTCGACGAGGCCGACATCGGCTCGGTCCGCGTCGGTCAGACGGTGCGCTTCACGGTCGATGCCTTTCCCGACGACAGTTTCAACGGACAGGTGACCCAGATCCGGGTCCTGCCCACCACCGAGCAGAGCGTGGTCGCCTATACGGTCGTGGTCGAGGCCGAGAATACAGGAGAGCGGCTGCTGCCCGGCATGACAGCCAATGCGGACATCATTCTGGAAGAGAAGCGCAATGTGTTGCGTGTGCCGAACGCCGCCCTGCGCTTTACGCCCGGCGACGTGCTGGCCGAACAGCAGGCGGGCCGGGCGCGGGGCGGCAGCTCGCCGTTCGGCCCGGCAGCGGGGGGCGGCAACCGGCCGCGTGGCAGTGGCCGCGGCAATATCGTTGCCACTCTCGTAGAAGAGCTCAGGCTGGATCCCTCGCAGCAGGCCACGGTCCTGCCGATTCTGGAAAAGGCCCAGCAGGACATGCGCGCCCAGCGCGGCGCGGGCGGCGGACAGCGTCGGCGCGGCGGTAATCCGGCCGCGGCGGCCATCCTCAATACCGCCCTGGACGAAATCAAGCCGCTGCTGCGACCCGATCAGCAGGCCATCCTCGAAACCCGGCGCATGAGCCTTGCCGGCGGCGGCAACCGGGGCGTCGTCTGGGTGCTGCGAGACGGCGCGCCCGTGCGCGTGCCCGTCATCACCGGGGCCACGGATGGCTCCTACACCGAAGTCATCGGCGGCGAACTGAAGGCGGGTGACGAGGTTATCACGGGCGGCGGCCCCCGGGCGCCGGACCCCGAGGCCCAGAGCCGCGCGGCTCGCATGGGCGGCGGCGGGCGGTTCTAGGTCAATGATCGCAATCGAGAACCTGACCAAGACCTATGTCATGGGCGACAATGTCATCCACGCTCTCGGCGGGGTATCGCTCGACATCGCCCGCGGCGAGCATGTGGCCATCATCGGGCCGTCCGGTTCGGGCAAGTCGACGCTGATGAATGTGCTGGGCGGGCTGGATCGCCCGACCACGGGCGACTACCGGTTCGAGGACGACCCGGTGGCGGACTACGATGACGATGAGCTGGCCAGTTTCCGTAACCGTCGGATCGGCTTCATCTTCCAATCCTTTCAGCTCCTGCCGCGGCTGACCGCCGTCCAGAATGTCGAACTGCCGATGATCTATGCCGGCATCGCGGCGAACGAGCGGCGGGACCGCGCCGTGGCTCTGCTGGAGCGGGTCGGGCTGGGCGATCGCCTCGGCAACAGGCCGACCCAGATGTCCGGCGGGCAGCAGCAGCGGGTGGCCATCGCCCGGGCCTTGGCCAATGGGCCCGACCTGCTGCTGGCCGATGAACCGACGGGCGCCCTGGACACGGCCACCGGCCAGGAGGTGCTGGCCCTGTTCGACGAGCTGAACCGCCACGGCCTGACGCTGTGCATCGTTACCCATGACACCGAGGTCGCGGCCCGCGCCCGCCGCCGGATCGCCTTCCGCGACGGCCTGATCGTATCGGATGACCGCAATGGCGCATGATCCCCATCCTGCCACGGGCGGCACCATGAGCCCGATTGAACTGGTCCGGTTTGCCGTGGGCGCGATTGCCGCCCACCCGATGCGCTCGGCCCTGACGTCGCTCGGGGTCGTCATCGGTGTGGCGGCGGTCATCATGATGACGTCGATCGGTCTCGGCGCCCAGCAGCGCGTCGAGGATGCCCTGTCCAGTCTGGGCACCAATATGCTGGTCGTCCGACCGGGCGCGCCTCGCGGTGCGGGCGGCGGATTCGTCCGGGGCGGCGGCGGCTCGGGTGCCAGCCTGACCGTGGACGACGCCGAGGCCATGCGGGCCCTCGAGGGGGTCAGGGCGGTGTCGCCGGCCATCAATGGCGGGGCGCAACTGGTCTATCAGGGCGCCAACTGGTCGAGCCGCATCGAAGGGGTCACGCCCGACTATCTGGTGGCGCGCGACCTCGAGATCGTCGCGGGCCAGATGTTCGATGAGGCCGCCGCCGACAGCGGCCGCAAGGTCGCCGTGCTGGGCCAGACGGTTGTGCGCGAACTCTTCGGCGAGGGTGTCGATCCGGTGGGGCAGCGCATGCGTATCGGGCCCATCCCCTTCACCGTCGTCGGTGTGCTCGGTGAAAAGGGCCAGTCCGGCTTTCAGGACCAGGACGACATCGTGGTCATTCCGCTGGATGCGGCCCGCAGCCGCGTCATCGGCCGTGGCCCGGGCTCGCGCGGCAACAGCGTCAACCAGGTCTACGTCAAGGCCGTCGACGAGGACGCCCTCTACCGGCTGGAGCAGGATGTTGCCGAACTGCTGCGCGAGCGGCACCGCATCCGTCCGGGCGAGGAGGACGACTTCAACGTGCAGAACCTGACCTCTATCCAGGAGGCCGCACAGTCCTCGACCGCTACCTTCACCATCCTGCTGGCAGCGGTGGCCGGGGTGTCGCTGGTCGTCGGCGGCGTGGGGATCATGAACATCATGCTGGTCTCGGTGACCGAGCGCACGCGCGAAATAGGCCTGCGCATGGCGATCGGCGCGCGGCGCGGCGATGTCCTGACCCAGTTCGCACTGGAGTCCGTCGCCCTGTCCTTGCTCGGCGGCTTGCTGGGCCTGGTCCTCGGCGTCGGGGGAGCTCTGCTGATGTCGAAATTCGGCGACTGGCCCGCGGCGATTCCGGCCTGGGCCGCGCCCCTCGCCATCGGATTCTCGACCTTTGTCGGTATGGTGTTCGGCGCCTATCCGGCGTGGCGCGCAGCGCAACTGGACCCGATTGAGGCACTCCGCCGCGAATAGGCCCTCATTTCAGCCCCAACCTGGCCACGGTTGCCCGCTTGTCTCTCCGGAGTGGGGAGGCCGAGCCGCGTGATCCGATCCGAACGGCTGAAAGCGATCATGGCGGCGGTGGCGAGGCCCCGGGTCCGCAATCCGCTGGTGGTGGCGGGATCGCTTCTGGCCCACGCGGTCGTCCTCGGCCTGCTCGCGACGGGGACCTTCAAGCCCCTGTCCACGGCGGATGCGGGGCCACCGCTGATCTATCTCCGGATCGAGCCCCGGCCCCTGCTGCGCAACGAGGCACTGCGGGAACGACCGCCTTCGCGGCTGGCGATCGAGGCCCCGTCCGCGAGATCACCGGCCAGCCGCCCCATGCCGCCGCGCCCGGACGATGATGAGGAATCCGCGCTCGACCCCCGCTCCGTAATCCCCGGTGTCCCCTCGCGCGCAGCGACGGGTGAGACCTGGCTGGTGCGGCCCGAGACCGAGCGCGGACGCGTGGCCCGCAGCCTTCGCACCAGCACCATGGGATGCAACGCCCGCAACGGCCGCATGTCCGAGGCAGAGCAGGCTCTCTGCGACGAGGCCTTCAATGAGGGGGCAGCCCGTGCCCGCCCCATTTCGGGCACGGACAATCCGGGCCGTGACGCCCGCTTCGCCGCCGAAGGCCGTCGCGAGATGCAGGCCTATGAGGCCCGACGACGCCCCCTTGCCGGCGGCACCGGCGTCACCGGCGTCGGCGACTGCCCCGGTTCCAACTTCGGCATCGGCTGTCCGGGCGCGCATCTGGACCCCGGCTTCCGTCAGGACAATCTGGACACCCTGGACGAGGGTCTTCGCGATCGCGGACGCGAGCGCCGCCCCGAATAGAAAAAGGGCGGTGTCATTCGACACCGCCCCGTTTCGTTCAGCCGGTCAGGCCGATCAGCCTTCGGTCTCTTCCAGTTCGGCGGCCAGATCGGCGGGCAGGGCCTCGACCGCCGCCTCGCGCGCGTCGGTGAGCTCGGCATCGCGCTGGTTGGCGACCTTCTGCAGCGACCGCAGATAGGCACCGGTGCCCGCCGGGATGAGGCGGCCCACGATGACGTTCTCCTTGAGGCCTTCCAGATTGTCGACCTTGCCGTTGACCGAGGCGTCGGTGAGGACGCGCGTGGTCTCCTGGAAGGACGCCGCCGAGATGAAGCTGCGGGTCTGCAGCGAGGCCTTGGTGATCCCCAGCAGCACCGGCTGGGTGGTCGCCGGGCGGCCCTTGCGCTTGATGACCTTGGCGTTCTCGGCCTCGACCTCGGCGATGTCGACATGATCGCCCTTGATCAGGGTGGTTTCACCCGAATCCAGGATTTCGACCTTCTGCAGCATCTGGCGAACGATCACCTCGATGTGCTTGTCGTTGATCGGCACGCCCTGCAGTCGATAGACCTCCTGCACCTCGTTGACGAGGTACTCGGCCAGCGCCTCGACGCCCTGGATGCGCAGCAGATCGTGCGGATCCGGATTGCCGTCGATGATGTAGTCGCCCTTCTGGATCAGATCGCCGTCGTGGACGGAGATGTGCTTGCCCTTGGGGATGAGGAATTCGACCGCCTCGGCCTGGTTGCCGTCGGCATCCACTTCCGGGGTGATCTTGATCCGGCGCTTGTTCTTGTAGTCGCGCCCGAACTCCACACGACCGTCCATCTCGGCGATGACCGCGCAGTCCTTGGGACGACGGGCCTCAAACAGTTCCGCCACCCGCGGCAGACCGCCGGTGATGTCGCGCGTCTTGGCACCTTCGGTCGGAACACGGGCGATGATCTCGCCCGGCTTGACCACGTCGCCATTGGCCACGGACAGAACCGCGCCGACCGGCAGCAGGTAGCGGGCGTCGGAGCCCGAGGCCAGTTTGGCATAGGCGTCGCCGCTGGTGACACCCATGGCCGGGCGCAGGTCCGACCCGCGCGGGTTGGCCCGCCAATCGGTGACCACGCGCTGGGCGATACCGGTGGCCTCGTCGGTTTCCTCGCGGAACGACAGGGACTCCACCAGGTCCTCGAAGCGGATGGTGCCGCCGACTTCGGTCAGGATCGGGGTGGTGTAGGGGTCCCACTCGGCCAGACGCTGCCCGCGGGTGACCTCTTCGCCTTCCTTGACCCGGATTCGGGCCCCGTACGGCGCCTTGTGCGTCTCGCGATCCTTGCCGTCGACAACCACGGTCACCACGACGTTGCGGCTCATGGCCATCAGGTCGCCGTGCGCCGCCTTGACGGTCGGTCCGGCGATCTTGATCGTCCCGGCGTTGGTCGCCTCCATGAAGGAGGTCTCAGCCACCTGGGCCGTCCCGCCGATGTGGAAGGTCCGCATGGTCAGCTGGGTACCCGGCTCGCCGATCGACTGGGCCGCGATAACGCCCACGGCCTCGCCGATGTTGACATTGGTCCCGCGCGCCAGGTCACGTCCGTAGCAGTGGGCGCAGATGCCGGCCTCGGCCTCACAGGTGAGGGCCGAGCGGACCTTGACGGCCTGCACGCCGGCCTCCTCGAGGGCCTCGATCTCCTCTTCCTGGAGATAGGTGTCGGCCGGGAACAGGACGGTATCCGTGCCCGGCTCCTTGATGTCCTCGGCAGCGTAGCGGCCCAGCACGCGCTGGCCCAGCGAGACCAGCACGTCACCACCTTCGACCACGGCCCGCAGGGTGATGCCGCGGGTCGAGCCGCAGTCTTCCTCGGTGACGATCGAGTCCTGCGCCACGTCCACCAGACGACGGGTCAGATAGCCCGAGTTGGCGGTCTTCAGCGCGGTATCGGCCAGACCCTTGCGGGCGCCGTGGGTCGAGTTGAAGTACTCGAGAACCGTCAGGCCTTCCTTGAAGTTCGAGACGATCGGGGTCTCGATGATCTCGCCCGAGGGCTTGGCCATCAGGCCCCGCATGCCGCCCAGCTGCTTCATCTGGGCCTGCGAACCCCGGGCGCCGGAGTTGGCCATCATGTACACCGAGTTGATGTCGGGGCGCTCGCCCTCGGCCAGCACGCGCGGCTGGGCGATCTCGGCCATCATGGCGTCGGCGATCCGGTCCGTGGACTTGGCCCAGGCGTCAACGACCTTGTTGTACTTCTCGCCCTTGGTGATCAGGCCGTCGGCGTACTGCTGCTCGTACTCCTCGACCTGGGTGCGGGTCTCTGCAACGATTCCGACCTTCTTCTGCGGAATGACGATGTCGTCCTTGCCGAACGAGATGCCCGCCTTGGCGGCCTCGCGGAAGCCCAGGCCCATCATCTGGTCGGCGAAGATGACCGTCGCCTTCTGACCGCAGTGGCGATAGACCACGTCGATCAGATTGCCGATCTCCTTCTTGGTCAGGTTCTTCTCCAGCAGCCGGTAACCGACGTTCGGATTCTTGGGCAGGATCGCGCCAAGCTTCATCCGGCCCGGCGTGGTGTCGATCACCCGGGTGACCAGCTCGCCCTCGGCATTCATCTCGGTCCAGCGGGCCTTGATCCGGGTGTGCAGGCTGACGACGCCAGCGTCGAGCGCGGCATCGATCTCGCCGATGTTGGCGAACAGCTTGCCCTCGCCCGGCTCACCGTCCTTGACCAGCGACAGGTAGTAGAGGCCAAGGACGATGTCCTGCGACGGGACGATGATCGGCTTGCCGTTGGCCGGCGAAAGGATGTTGTTGGTCGACATCATCAGGACGCGCGCTTCCAGCTGGGCCTCGAGGCTCAGCGGGACGTGCACGGCCATCTGGTCGCCGTCGAAGTCGGCGTTGAAGGCGGCGCAGACCAGCGGGTGCAGCTGGATGGCCTTGCCCTCGATCAACTTGGGCTCAAACGCCTGGATGCCCAGACGGTGGAGCGTCGGCGCGCGGTTCAGCAGCACCGGGTGCTCGCGGATCACCTCCTCGAGGATGTCCCAGACCTGGGGCTGTTCGCGCTCGACCATGCGCTTGGACTGTTTAACGGTGCCCGACAGGCCCTTGGCGTCAAGGCGCGCATAGATGAACGGCTTGAACAGCTCGAGCGCCATCTTCTTGGGCAAGCCGCACTCGTGCAGCTTGAGGTCGGGACCGACCACGATGACCGAACGGCCCGAATAGTCGACCCGCTTGCCCAGCAGGTTCTGGCGGAAACGGCCCTGCTTGCCCTTCAGCATGTCCGCCAGCGACTTCAGCGGACGCTTGTTGGCACCCGTGATGACGCGACCGCGACGGCCGTTGTCGAACAGGGCGTCGACCGATTCCTGCAGCATCCGCTTTTCGTTGCGGATGATGATGTCCGGCGCCCGCAGCTCCATCAGCCGCTTCAGACGGTTGTTCCGGTTGATCACCCGGCGGTACAGGTCGTTCAGGTCCGAGGTGGCGAAGCGGCCACCGTCGAGCGGTACCAGCGGGCGCAGTTCCGGCGGGATGACCGGAACGATCGTCAACACCATCCACTCGGGCTTGTTGCCCGACTCAAGGAAGGCCTCGATCAGCTTGAGACGCTTGGAGGCCTTCTTGGCCTTCATTTCCGAGGGGCTGTCGGCCAGTTCGGCGCGGTGCTTTTCAGCCTCGGCGTGCAGGTCGATCCCCATCAGCAGGTTGCGGACGGCCTCGGCACCGATCTCGGCGGTGAAGCCGTCATCGCCGAACTCTTCCTGGTAGCGGTAGAATTCGTCCTCGGTCAGCAGCTGGTTCTGCTTCAGCGGCGTCAGGCCCGGCTCCGTGACGATATAGTTCTCGAAATAGAGGACGCGCTCGACGTCCTTCAGGGCCATGTCGAGCATCAGCGAGATGCGCGACGGCAGCGACTTCAGGAACCAGATGTGGGCGACCGGCGCGGCCAGGTCGATGTGGCCCATCCGCTCGCGACGAACGCGGGCCAGGGTGACCTCCACGCCGCACTTCTCGCAGATAATACCCTTGTACTTCATGCGCTTGTACTTGCCGCACAGGCATTCGTAGTCCTTGGTCGGGCCAAAGATACGGGCGCAGAACAGGCCGTCACGCTCGGGCTTGAACGTGCGGTAGTTGATGGTTTCCGGCTTCTTGATCTCGCCGAACGACCACGACCGGATCTTCTCCGGCGAGGCCAGGGCGATCTTGATCTGGTCGAAGGTCGGGGTGACCGGGACCGGGTTGAAGATGTTCAGGACGTCCTGGTTCATCTCAGTTCCTTAGCTGCGGCTCATGCCGCGAAAATCGTTGAGGAGAGGGCTGCGGGAGGCGGACCGCCCTCCCCCGCGGCGCGGGAGAGGGCATGACGGGTCCGGCTCAGCCGTTCTCCAGCTCCACGTTCAGACCCAGCGAGCGCATTTCCTTGATGAGCACGTTGAAGCTCTCGGGAATGCCGGCCTCGAAGCTGTCGTCGCCGCGGACGATCGCCTCATAGACCTTGGTGCGGCCGGCCACGTCGTCGGACTTGACCGTCAGCATCTCCTGCAGGGTGTAGGCGGCGCCATAGGCCTCGAGAGCCCAGACCTCCATCTCGCCGAAGCGTTGGCCGCCGAACTGCGCCTTGCCGCCCAACGGCTGCTGGGTGACCAGCGAGTACGGGCCGATCGAGCGGGCGTGGATCTTGTCGTCCACCAGGTGGTGCAGCTTCAGCATATAGATATAGCCGACCGTCACCGGACGCTTGAAGCGATCCCCGGTCTGGCCGTCGTACAGGATGGACTGGCCCGACTTGTCCAGACCGGCCTCGACCAGCAGGCGCTCGATGTCACCGATGTTGGCACCGTCGAACACCGGCGTGGCGAAGGGTACGCCCTTCGACAGGTTGCGGGCCAGTTCAACCAGCTCTTCCTCGTCGTCCGGCAGGGGGGTGTCCTTGCCGTAGATGTCGGTCAGGCGCTCGACCAGGGCCTTCTTCTGACCGCCGTGCTGCCAGTCGTCCAGCAGGCCGGCGATCTGCTTGCCGAGGCCCGCAGCCGCCCAGCCCAGGTGGGTTTCGAAGATCTGGCCGATGTTCATGCGCGAAGGCACGCCCAGCGGGTTCAGCACGATGTCCACGGACGTTCCGTCCTCGAGGTACGGCATGTCCTCGATCGGCAGGATCTTGGAGATGACGCCCTTGTTGCCGTGACGGCCGGCCATCTTGTCGCCGGGCTGCAGCTTGCGCTTCACCGCCACGAAGACCTTGACCATCTTCATCACGCCCGGAGGCAGTTCGTCGCCGCGTTGCAGCTTCTCGACCTTGTCCTCGAAGCGACGATCGAGCGCCTTGCGGGCGTCCTCGAACTGCTTCTTCATGGCCTCGAGCTCGCCCATGGCCTTTTCGTCATCGAGGGCAATCTGCCACCACAGGCCGCGCGACAGTTCGCCCAGCTTGTCCTCGGTGACCTCGCCGCGACCCAGGCCCTTCGGACCCGAGACGGCCTTCTTGCCCAGCAGCAGGGGCTTCAGCCGGCCGTAGATGTTGCGCTCCAGGATGGCCAGCTCGTCGTCCCGGTCCTTGCCCAGACGCTCGATCTCGGCCCGCTCGATGGCGACGGCGCGCTCATCCTTGTCGACGCCGTGACGGTTGAAGACCCGCACGTCGACCACGGTCCCGGCGACGCCCGGCGGCAGGCGCAGGGAGGTGTCGCGCACGTCCGACGCCTTTTCGCCGAAGATGGCGCGCAGCAGCTTCTCTTCCGGGGTCATCGGGCTTTCGCCCTTGGGCGTGACCTTGCCGCACAGGATGTCACCCGGCTGGACCTCGGCACCGATAGCGACAATGCCCGCCTCGTCGAGATTGCGCAGGGCCTCCTCGCCGACATTGGGGATGTCGCGGGTGATTTCTTCCGGCCCCAGCTTGGTGTCACGGGCCATGACCTCGAACTCCTCGAGGTGGATCGAGGTAAAGACGTCGTCGCGCACGATGCGCTCCGAGATCAGGATCGAGTCCTCGAAGTTGTAGCCGTTCCAGGGCATGAAGGCGACGAGGGCGTTGCGGCCCAGGGCCAGTTCGCCGAGGTCCGTCGACGGGCCGTCCGCGATCACATCGCCGACCTTGACCTCGTCGCCCACGCGCACGATCGGGCGCTGGTTGATGCAGGTCGACTGGTTCGAGCGCTGGAATTTGGACAGGCGATAGATGTCGACGCCGGAACGCCCGGCGTCGGCCTCGTTGGTGGCGCGCACCACGATCCGCGTACCGTCGATCTGTTCGACGATGCCGTCGCGCTTGGCCACCACGACCGCACCCGAGTCCACGGCCACGACCGCTTCCATCCCGGTACCGACCAGCGGCGCGTCCGCCTGCACCAGGGGCACGGCCTGACGCTGCATGTTGGCGCCCATCAGCGCCCGGTTGGCGTCGTCGTTCTCAAGGAACGGGATCAGGGCGGCAGCCACCGAAACCACCTGCTTCGGCGACACGTCCATCATGTCGACGTCGGCCTTGGTCAGAAGCTGGGACTCGCCGTTGATCCGGCCCGGAACCAGATCGTCAACGATCTCGCCCGCCTTCAGCTCGATATTGGCCTGGGCGATGACGTGCTTCGCCTCTTCCATGGCCGAGATATAGACCACCTCGTCGGTCGCCTTGCCGTCCTTGATCCGACGGTAGGGGCTCTCGATGAAGCCGTATTTGTTCACACGGGCGTGGGTGGCCAGCGAGTTGATCAGACCGATGTTCGGGCCTTCCGGCGTTTCGATCGGGCAAATCCGGCCATAGTGGGTCGGGTGCACGTCCCGAACCTCAAAGCCCGCGCGTTCGCGCGTCAGACCGCCCGGCCCAAGCGCCGACAGGCGGCGCTTGTGGGTGATTTCCGACAGCGGATTGGTCTGGTCCATGAACTGCGACAGCTGCGAGCTGCCGAAGAATTCGCGCACGGCCGCGGCCGCCGGCTTGGCGTTGATCAGGTCGTGCGGCATGACCGTGTCGATATCAACCGAGGACATGCGCTCCTTGATGGCGCGTTCCATCCGCAGCAGGCCGACGCGGTACTGGTTCTCCAGCAGCTCGCCGACCGAACGGACCCGGCGGTTGCCCAGGTTATCGATGTCGTCGATCTCGCCATGACCATCCTTCAGACCGACAAGGATCTGCAGGACCTTGAGCACGTCTTCCTTGCGCAGGACGCGGATCTCGTCGCCGACTTCGGGGCTTTCCAGGCGCATGTTCATCTTCACGCGACCGACCGAGCTGAGGTCGTAGCGCTCCGAGTCGAAGAACAGCGAGTTGAACATCGCCTCGGCCGCTTCCGGCGTCGGCGGTTCGCCCGGACGCATGACCCGGTAGATGTCGAACAGGGCTTCCTCGCGGCTCGAATTCTTGTCGACCCGCAGGGTGTTGCGCATGTAGGCACCCACCGTCACATGGTCGATGTCGAGAATGTCGAGGGTGGTGAAGCCGTTCTCGACCAGCAGGTCGATCGTCGCGGCGTCCAGTTCGTCACCGGCTTCGGCGAAGATCTCGCCATTCTCCATATTGACGGCGTCGGCAGCCAGGTACTTGGTCACCAGGGCGTCGGAGGCCAGCGACAGGTGCTTCACCGTCTCGCCCAGCTTCTTGGCCGCACGGGCGCTGATCTTGGTGCCGGCGGCAGCGACGACCTCTCCGGTGTCGGCGTCGACGAGATCAAATTCCGGCTTCACGCCCCGCCAGCGCTCGGGCTTGTACGGCGTGACCCAGGTGTCACCCCGCTTCTCGTAGGGGACGGTCTCATAGAAGGTCTTGAGGATCTCCTCGCCGTCCATGCCCAGCGCCATGAGGAAGGTCGAGGCGGGCAGTTTGCGGCGACGGTCGATACGGACATAGACGATGTCCTTGGCATCGAACTCGAAGTCCAGCCACGAGCCGCGGTACGGGATCACGCGGGCGGCGAACAGCAGCTTGCCCGACGAGTGGGTCTTGCCCTTGTCGTGGTCGAAGAAGACGCCCGGCGAGCGGTGCATCTGCGAAACAATCACGCGCTCGGTGCCGTTGACGGTGAAGGTGCCCTTGTCCGTCATGAGCGGGATGTCGCCCATGTAGACGTCCTGCTCCTTGATGTCCTTGACCGAGCGGGCGCCGGTTTCCTCGTCCGTCTCGAACACGATCAGGCGCAGCTTGACCTTGAGCGGCGCGGCATAGGTCATGTCGCGCTGGATGCACTCCTCGACGTCATACTTCGGGGGCTCGAACTCATAGGAGACATATTCGAGCACGGCGCGCTCGTTGAAGTCCTTGATCGGGAAGACGGACTTGAAGACCGCCTCGATGCCCTGATCGATACGCTCGCCGGCGCGCACCTCGCGCTGCAGGAACTGTTCGTACGAGGCGCGCTGCACCTCGATCAGGTTCGGCATCTGCACCGCTTCAGGGATGCGGCCGAAGGATTTGCGGATACGCTTCTTGCCGGTGAACGACGTGGCGGAGGCGATCTGAGCCGTGAGGGCGAGACCGTCGAAGGACTTGGCCATTCCTGTTTCCCAATCAGCGGACCGGGCGGCCCGCGTTCAAAGCAATGGCCCGCGGCCGCCGAAGGCGGTCCCGGGCCTTACGGTTATCGGCGTCCACCCTCGATCGCGGGCCGATGGCCTCGGCGATCAGGACACCCGTGATGTCGGCTCCCTTGGGGAGGAGCGCGCCTTCGCACCGGTCGGAGGGCAACGGACCGGGCCTCGGCGCTGTCGCGCGGACTCGTTACAGAGTTGTGCGGAACGCGGTGATATACTCGCTTTTCCGACGAAATAAAGGCCCTCTGCGAATTTCCTGCAGACTAGCCGCAGGTCACCCGCTGGATCACCCCGGTCTCCTGATCAAAGAAGACGTTCATGCGGTCAGGCTGGTAGTCCATGGTGACCGCGCAGGTCGTGCACGCCACGCGGACGTTGGCGTCCGCGGCAAAACTCACGGCCGCGACATTGCGGCCGATCAGGCTCTGGTTCTGCGCCGCGCCGCAGGTGTCGGTCGCACCGTCAGTCATGGCTGAGTCCGGCGTCGGGGCGCACGCGGCCATCAGGGCAAACCCGGCGGTCAGAACGGCAATTCGCATCATCTCGTCTTCACTCCCTCGGTGTTCTGGTCAAAGCCCGGCCGGAAAGAGGGTTCCCTATCCGCAACTGACCTCGGTCACCCGGTTGGTTCGTGCGTCATACAGAATGTTCAGCAGATAGGGCGAATGCGCCTCGGTCCGCGGGCAGGTCGTACAGGCCACCCGGCGGTTGGAAATGTCGACCGGCACCGGAATTTCGCTGCGATCGCGTCCCACCAGCCATTGCAGGGAGCTGGCCCGGCACAGGTCGTCAGGGTCCTCAACCTCCACCGCAGCCACTGTGGAATAGGCGGCACTGTCTGCCGCACCCGCTTCAGGCAAAATCACCACACCGACGGGGCGCGAGGGCGGCGGCTCGGTCGGGGCGCAGGCACCGAGGGCCAGCACCACCGTCGCCAGGATCAACCCGCCTTTTCCCAGCGACCTTCCGGCGTCTGCCGCCAGTAGCTGATGTCCGCCCCAGCCCCCTTGAGCGCCGTCCAGCGCGCGCGCGCCTGTGCCAGGGCCGCCTCGTCCTGACCGTCGAAAAGAATGAAACACCGCTGGAAATCCTCCGTCGGTCGAAAGTCTGACCCGTCGACGATGAACAGGGCCTGAGCCCCGTTCACATTCTCCGTCTCCGGGGTGAACAGGATCGGTTGTCGCGCGGCATGTGGGCCGGAACTATGTCCGTTGGCCAGAAAACTGTCATCGCGCCACGCCCACAGCGCCTCGCCAAGGTCTTGGGCAAGGGCCGGGTCGGCCACGCGGACCTGGGCCCTCAGTCCGGCCTGCAGCACCTTGTCCAGCAAGGTCGGAAGCACCTGCTCCAGCCCCGACTGCTCAAGATGATAGAACCAGATCTGGGGCCCCTGCCCGGCCATGCAGCGACGCTCCCTGCTAGCCCTGCCCCTCGTAGGTGTCGGCGATCATCCGGTCGAGCGTCCGCACGCCGAAGCCGACACCGCCATCCGGTACGGTCGACCGCTGGCTCTTGCTGACCCAGGCTGTCGGCGCGATGTCGATGTGCGCCCAGGGGGTGTCATTGACGAAGCGTTTGAGGAACAGCGCCGCCGTGATCGAGCCACCGGCGCGGCCATTGCCCATGTTCTTCACATCGGCCGCGGGCGAATCGATATGGCGGTCGTAATGATCGGGCAGCGGCATGCGCCAGAAATTCTCGTCGACCTTCGCGCCCGCGTCCAGAATCGGCTGGGCCACCGAGTCGTCGTTCGAGAAGACCCCGGCATAGTCGAGACCCAGGGCAACGATCATGGCCCCGGTCAGGGTCGCGAGATCGATCATGAATTTCGGCTTGAACCGGTCCTGGGTGTACCAGAGGCAATCGGCCAGCACGAGGCGGCCTTCGGCGTCCGTGTTCAGAACCTCGACCGTCTGGCCAGACAGGGATTTGACGATGTCACCGGGGCGCTGGGCATTGCCGTCGGGCATGTTCTCGACCAGACCGATGACGCCGACCGCATTGACCGCGGCCTTGCGACCCGCCAGCGCATGCATGAGGCCCGACACGGCGGCCGCGCCGCCCATGTCCCACTTCATCTCCTCCATGCCCTCGGGCGGCTTCAGCGAAATGCCGCCCGTGTCGAAACAGACGCCCTTGCCGACGAAGGCGAGCGGCGCGGCGCCCTTCTTGCCGCCGTTCCACTTCATGATCGCGACCTGGCTGTCACGACGGCTGCCCATACCGACGGCCAGGAGCGTGCGGAAGCCCAGCTTCTCAAGCTCCTTCTCGCCCAGAACCTCGACTTCGAGGCCCAGCGATTCGAGCGCCTTGCAGCGGTTGGCGAATTCTTCGGGGTAGAGGACGTTGGCGGGTTCCGAGACCAGGTCGCGGGCAAAGATCACACCGTCGGCCACGGCCGACAGGGGCTGGAACGCCGCCTCGGTGGCCTTCACATCGGCGCAGACCACGGTCAGGCCCGTCACCGACGGGATCTTCTCGGGCTTCTGGCGGGTCAGATATTTGTCGAAGCGATAGGCGGCCAGCTTGACGGCGAAGGCCACGCGGGCGGCCTGTTCGGCGCTGAACGAGCGGGCATCGACGGTCAGGGTTTCGGCCCCGCTCATCTTGACCGCGTGGAAGGCCGCTCCGGCCGCTTCCTCGATCGCCAGATCCGTCAACTCGTCGCGCTTGCCCACGCCGGTCAGCACCACCACCGATGCATCCAGCCCATGCGGCGCATTGACCACCAGCGTCTTGCCCTTGCCGCCCGTGAACCGCCCGGACTGCATGGCGCGGGTGAATGCGCCACCTGTCTGGCCGTCCAGAACCGTCCCGCCGTCGCAAAGCTTGCGACCTTCTCCCACAACCAGGGCGAGAGCCTGCGGGCTTCCGGGATCGGCGACAAAGGCGATTTTCATTCAATACTCCCCACCAAGGCACGCGCCCCGGGTTTCAACACCAATTACAATCGGCGACGTTCGGTTTCGTCCGCGCGCCTCCGTGTGTATTAGATGCGCGTTATCGGCACAGCCTGCAACCGGGCGAAATCTTCCCACTCATGACCCTGATTCAAGGCTACCTTTTCCGTCAGTTGCTGCTGCCTGTCGCCGGAGCGTGCGGCGCACTGGTGGGAATCGGTGTGCTGAGCCAGAGCCTTGAGCAGCTGGAGTTCGTGGTGGAACGCGGGCAGAGCCTCTGGCTGATGCTGAAGTTGACCCTGCTGGCGGTGCCCCAGCTTCTGGGTGTCGTCCTGCCCATCGGATTGTTCGTGGGCGCGCTCGTGGCCCTCACCCGCCTGCAGAGAGAGCAGGAGCTGACCGCGATCCAGGCGGCAGGACTGACCCGGGCCGCGCTGATCCGGCCGGCCGCCCGCCTCGCCCTGATCGTCATGGCCCTCGGACTGTTGATCAATACGGTCGTCCAGCCCTGGTCCCAGACCACCGCCCGGACCGAAGCCTTCGCCGTCCGCTCGGATCTCGCAGCCCTGCTGGTCGAGGAAGGCCGGTTCGTCCAGGGGCCGGACGGCCTGACGGTCTATGTTCAGGAAATCGAGCAGAACGGTCTGCTGAAGAACCTCTTCATCTACATCCAGAGCGGTGACACCACCGAGACCTGGAACGCCACCGAGGCCCGTTTCGGCCGGGTCGACGGCGAGCCGATGCTGACCCTGATCGGCGGGTCCAGCCAACGCTTCTCGTCAGCCGGGGTGCTGAACCTGCTGTCGTTCGACACCTATGTCTTCCCGCTCGGCGCGTTCGCAGAGGTGGCGGATCAACCGCGGTTCAAGCCGTCTGATCTTGGCCTCAGCGACCTGTTCATGCCTCGCCCCGAGATGGTCCCCGGCGTCGGCACCCGGAATGAGCTGATGGCCGAGGGGCACGCACGCCTCGCCGCTCCGCTCTACGCCCTGACCGCCATGGCGCTGGCGCTGGCCGCCATCCTCGCCGGTGCCTTCAGCCGGACGGGCTACGGGACACGCGTGGCCAAGGCGGCGGCTGTGTTTCTCGTGGTCCGTATTCTCGGTTACGGCATCGTCGCGGCGGCGGGATGGAATCCCTGGCTCAACCTGTTCCAGTATGCCCTGCCCCTGACCGTGGCCGCGCTCGCTCTCGCCATGCTGTTCCGAACTCCGCGTGGGGGACAGCGGCGCGCGCGTTTCGACATCCGGGCCCTCGTCCCCGGGGGGGCCGGAGCATGAGTTTCCGGACACCGCGGCTTCTCAGCCTCGGCCGCATCGAACGTTATGTCCTCGCGCAGCAGGCCCGTTCCTTGGTGGTCGCCCTGGCGATCATCGGCAGCCTGATCATGCTGATCGATTTCGTGGAGATATCCCGCGGCGTCGGATCCGATGTCGACCTGTCCGCGCTGCGTATGCTCGGGCTGATGGCCATGAAGTCTCCGGCCGTCATCCTGCAACTGATGCCGTTCGTCTTCCTGTTCGGGACGCTGGCCGCCTATGTCGGACTGAACCGGCGGAGCGAGCTCATCGCCATGCGCGCGGCCGGCCTGTCGGCATGGCGGTTCGTCCTGCCGGCGGCGGGCACCGCCCTCGTGTTCGGTATCCTGACCGTGACGGTCCTTGGGCCGGTCGCCGCGTGGGGGGACGGTCTGTTCCAGCGGGAGCGGACACGCCTTTCGGCTGCCCCCGTCGCGTCCGATGCGCCGCAGGCGGTGTGGATCCGGGAGGGCAACAGCGAACGGCAGATGATTATCCGCGCCGGTCGCCAGGATACCGCCCGTGCCCGTCTGGAGGACGTGACGGTGTTCATCTACACCGTGGGAGAGGACGGCGCCCTGACCTTCGTCGAGCGCATCGATGCCGCGTCGGCGGCCCTCACATCCGGGAGCTGGCGGCTGAACGATGCCGTCGGTGCCCAGACCGGCCAGCGCGCCGTGGCCTATGCCCGGCTGGACCTGCCCTCCAGCCTCGCGCAGGACGAGGCCTTTGCCCGGTTCGCCCGTCCGCAGTCGACCTCGCTCTGGGCCCTGCCGACCCAGATCCGCCGCGTGGAGCAGGCCGGTTTCTCCTCAACCGCCTATCGCCTCCGCCTCCATCAGCTGCTGGCCACGCCTGTGATGTTCGCCGCCATGTCGATCCTGGCGGCCGCCTTCTCGCTGAGATTGATGCGGCTCGGGGACCTGGCGCGCATGTCGATCGCCGCCGTAGTCCTCGGTTTCGCCTTCTTTTTCATCAACCAGACCTTCGCCGCCTTTGGTACGGCAGAGGTGATTCCCCCGTTTTTGGCGGCGTGGCTACCGCCGGTGCTGACCGGGCTCGCCGCCTTCACCCTGCTGTTCTATACCGAAGACGGCTAGGACCGATCCCCGCTTGAGGTTGTTGTGAAGCAAGACAGGAAACCGTCCGATCGGGGACGTTCAGGATCGAGGCGGCTGCGGGCCCGCCTGCTCGCGGGCGTGGCCACCCTTGCCTGCGGTCCCCTGCTCCTGTCGGGTCAGGCGCTGGCGCAGGACGCCCCTCCTGTCGAGGCCGCAGACGGCCTGCCGTCGGACGCCGTCTACATGGACGCCGGAAGCGTCTCGCGCGATGGCGATATCCTGACCGCCGAGGGCACGACCGGCGGGGACCGGGTCTTCGCCCGGTTCCGGGGCCATACGATGCAGGCCCGAAGCCTGTCCTATGACCTGGCCGACCAGACCGCCGCTGCCGAGGGCGATGTCGAACTGATGGCGCCGGACGGCACGGTCGTGTTCGCTTCGCTCCTGGAGCTGGAGGACGATCTTCAGACCGGGGTCGCCGTCGACTTCGCCACGCGCCTCGACAACGGGGCCAGCCTGATGGCGGCCAGCGCGGTGCGCCGCTCGGATACGCTCAACGAGCTGAACTATGCCCTCTTCACGCCCTGTCCGATCTGTGACGAGCAGGGCCGGCCCAAGACACCCAGCATCTCGATCCAGGCCGAGCGCGTGGTGCAGGACGAAGCCCTGCGCGCCATTCTGTACCGCAACGCCATCTTCCGCATCGGCGGCGTGCCGGTGCTCTACCTGCCCGTCTTCGGTCACCCTGACCCCACGGTCGAGCGGGCCAGCGGGCTGCTGGTCCCGGTCGTCGAGTTCGACCAGGAGCGGGGCCTGTCCTACGAACAGCCGTATCTGGTTGTGGTCTCGCCTTCCGAGGACTGGCTGATCAGCCCCCAGCTGAACACTGAGGTCGCGCCCCTGCTGAACCTGCAATGGCGCAGGCGATTTGCCGACGGCACGGTCGTGGTGCGCGGCGGCTATACCCATGAGCGCACCTTCGGGGACTTCGACATCGACGATGACGGCATCGACGACGTGGTCACCCCGCTCGACCGCGAGCATCGCAGCTACCTGCTCGCTCATGGCCGGTTCGACCCCGAGGGCCCCTGGCGTTACGGCTTCACCCTGGAGCGAACCTCGGACAAGACGCTGTTCGACCGCTACGACATTCGCAATCCCTATCAGGACAACGGCCTCTACTACGGCGACGAGCGACGGCTGATCAGCCAGATCTATGCCGAGCACCAAACACGCCGCAGCTATGTGTCCGTCGCCGCCTTCGACATCCAGAGTCTGAGAGTGGCCATTCCCAATGAGGCCGCCCCCGGGCTGAACGTCTTCGAGGCGGACAGCAGCCTGCCGGTCGTGGCGCCGCTGATCACGGCCCGCTGGGAGCCGGCAGGCCCTGTACTCGGCGGACGGCTGAGGCTGAGCGGTTCCTCGGTGGCCCTGTTTCGCGATGACTTCGTCGGCACACCTGTCCTGAGCCCGGTCGTCCAGCCTGACCCTGTTCCGCCCGGTCTGTCCGGAGTCGACAGCCGGCGGATCACGGGTCGACTCGACTGGCGGCGATCCATGGTCAGCCGCGCGGGTGTGATCTGGGAACCCTTCATCGACGGACGGGTGGACCTCTATTCGCTCGATGACCTGCCTCCCCCCTTCGACACCGGCGCCGAGACGGTGAGCCGCAGTCGCCTGACCGCCGGGCTGGATATTCGCTATCCGCTGATCCGGTCGTTCGCCGGCTCCGGGGATCTGATCGTCGAGCCCAGGGCCCAGCTGTCGGTGTCGACCGCCAGCGACCTCGATCCCCGCATCCCCAATGAGGACAGCCAGACCCTCGAGCTGGACGAAGCCTCCCTCTTTCACATCGACCGCTACCCGGGTCATGACCTCTATGAAGGCGGCACCCGGCTGACGCTCGGGACGCGGGCGACCTGGCGCTGGGACACGGAGCGCGAGGTTTCAGTGTTTCTGGGCCGGAGCTGGCGGGACGATGAAGAACCCGGCCTGCTGGCCCTGGTGCCCAATCCCGATCCTCTCGCACCGCCGGCCTATTACGACCCTGGCGGGCTGGCCTCATCCTCATCGGACTGGGTCGTCCAGGGCACATTCTCGCCCACCGACGGTGTCAGAGGCTGGGCCCATGCCACCCTCGACGACTCGGGCGACATCCGGCGGGCGGAGGTTGCCGTGGAGGCCAGTTGGCGGCGCCGTGACCGGGCCTCCATCACCTGGCTGGTGGACCGCTCGAACCCGGTCGCAGGCCCCCTGAACCGGAACTATGAGTTCGTTGAACTGACCGGCCAGCAATTCATCTGGGGCAACTGGGGCCTTGCCGGCACCGGGGTTCTGGATATCGAGCGCGACCTGATCACCCGGTCCGAGGTCGGCCTGCTCTTCGACGATGACTGCTTCCGTTTCGAGCTTGGCTTTCGCCGGGACAACACCCGGGTCCGGCCGAGCGGACCGTCGGAGGGAGTCTATATCCGCCTAAACCTCGCCACTTTTGGCGGGTCAGGCTATGACCGGAGCGAGCGGCGCTGGTAGGCGCGGGTCCGGACACGCCCTCGTGGGTTTGACCTGGCGCCCGCCAACGTCGATACGGGGCTGGACGATGCAGAGCTCCGGCGCCGAACCGGTATGAGGAACAAGAACGAACCATGCGTTTCATGCGTACAGTGATCGCGGTTGCGGCGCTTCTGGCCACGGCCGGGCCGGCCCTCGCCCAGACCAATCCCACGTCAGCAGGGACTCTGGATCCGGCGGCCAACCGCCCGGCCCAGCCGCGCGCCCAGCAGGCCGAGTTCCAGATCCAGGACGGGATCATTGCGACGGTCAATGACCGCATCATCACGGGCTATGACCTGCGTCAGCGCATGCTGGTGATCATCATCATGAGCGAGGTCCAGCCGACGGCCGAGAACATCGGCCAGATCCAGAGCGAAGCCCTCGACATGCTCATCGAGGAGCATCTCCAGGCCGAGGAGATCGCCAAATTCCCGACGCTGGTCATCACGGACGAAGAGGTGGATGCCGAGATCGCCGCCATGGCGGAGCAGGCCGGTATGAGCCCCGAGCAATATATGGCGGCTCTGGCCCAGGCCGGCATTCATGCCCGCACGATCCGTGAGCAGATTCGCACCTCCATCGGCTGGCGCGAACTGGTCGGGGGCCGGTTCTCCAGCCGCGCCCGCGTCAGCCGGACCCAGGTGGAACAGAGCCTGCGGAAATATGAAGAGGCCGCTACCCGGAAGCAGTATCTGATCGGCGAGATCTACATTGACGCCAATCGTGTCGGCGGCATGCAGGCGGCAATCACGGGCGCCCAGCAGCTGATCCAGCAGATGATCCAGGGTGCGCCCTTCCAGGCCGTCGCCCAACAGTTCTCGGCCGCACCGACCGCGGTCCGCGGGGGCGATGCAGGCTGGGTTGTCGAGGGCTCGGTGGCCCCGGCCCTGCAGCAGGCCTTCGACAATCTCGAGGTCGGGCAGCTTTCCAACCCGATCGTCGTCGAGGGTGGCGTCTATGTGATCTACATGCGCGACAAGCGCGAGGGTTCGGCGACCAGCCTGGTTCAGCTGCGTCAGGTCATGGTCGAACTGCCGGCCTCTGCGACGGATGCAGAGGTCGAGGCCGCCGCCCGGCGCCTTGCGGCCATTCGGCCGGAGTTGACCTGCGAGACGATGGTGGCCCGCGCCACTTCCGAGGCCGGCCTCCTCGGGTCTGATCTCGGCGAAAGCGACGTGCTGGATCTGGCGCCCCAATTCCAGCCTTTCGCCCGGTCAGCCGAGGTGGGACAGGTAAGCGAGCCCATTCGCACCCCGCTGGGGCTGCATCTGGTGGGCGTCTGCGGCCGTCGGGTGGGGTCGGCCGACATTCCGAGCTACCGGGATGTCGAAAACCAGCTGCTGCGTGCCAATCTTTCCATGCTGGGCCGGCGCTATATGCGCGACCTGCGCGCTGACGCCCTCATCGAGATGAAGTGATGGACCGGCCCGGGCCGCCGCTTGCCCTCACCCTGGGCGAACCGGCCGGTCTGGGGCCCGAGATCATTGCGGCCTGCTGGCGCGCTGCCCCTGCCCCATTCCTGGTGGTGGGCGATGCGAGGACGATCGCCGCCCATGCGCCGGTTACGGTGATCCGCAGCCCCGCCGACGTTCCGGCCGCGTTCGGAACGGCGGTGCCGGTTCTGGATCATCCCCTGCCTTCGACCGCCACGCCGGGCGTTCCCCAGTCTGCCCACTCTGCCGCGGTAACAGGCTGGATCGAGACCGCCGTACGCCTCGCCACGGAAGGGACGGTCGCCGGCATCGTCACGGCACCGATCGCCAAGGCCCCGCTCTATCAGGCTGGCTTTCGCTTTCCGGGGCACACCGAGTTCATCGCGGACCTGACCGCAAGCCGTCCGTGGCAGGGAACGCGGGGCCCGGTCATGATGCTGACGGCAAGGAACCTGAGGGCCTGTCTGGTGACGATTCACACGCCCCTGTCGCAGGTGCCGGAGCTGGTCACGGCCGAACGGGTCAGCCGTGTGGCCCGCGTGGTGCACGAGGCCATGATCCGCGACTTTGGCATCGCCCGGCCCCGACTGGCGCTGGCGGGGCTGAACCCCCATGCAGGCGAAGGCGGCTCCATCGGCCTCGAGGAACAGGAAGTGCTCATTCCTGCGGCGCGGGCACTTCGGAACGAAGGGCTCGACATCAGCGACCCTCGCCCCGCCGATACGCTGTTTCACGACGAGGCCCGCGAGACCTATGACGCGGTCCTGTGTCTGTATCACGACCAGGCCCTGATCCCCGTCAAGACGCTCGACTTCTGGGGCGGCGTGAACGTCAGCCTCGGCCTGCCCATCGTCCGCACCTCGCCCGATCACGGAACGGGGTTCGATATCGCCGGAAAGGGCATTGCCCGTGCCGACAGCCTGATCGCCGCCGTGCGTCTGGCGCGAACCATGGCTGACCGCCGGGCCGCCGCGGCATGAGCGACCGTCCTTCACTGCGCGAGTCGCTCGACGCTCACGGCCTGATGGCGAAGAAGAGCTTCGGCCAGCATTTCCTGCTGGACCTCAATGTCACGCGCAAGATCGTCCGGCTGGCCGGGCCTTTTGCGGGCGAGACCGTGATCGAGGTCGGCCCCGGTCCCGGAGGCCTGACCCGCGCCCTGATGGAAAGCGACGCCGGGCGCGTGATCGCCGTGGAAAAGGACGCCCGCTTCCTGCCCCTCCTCGCGGAACTGGACGACGGATCCGGGCGCCTGACCCTGATCGAGGCGGATGCCCTGAAGGTCGACGAGGCCGCAATCGCAGGAGGCCCGGCGCATCTGGTGTCGAACCTGCCCTACAACGTCGGCACCGCCCTGCTGATCAAATGGTTGACCGGGCCGTGGACGCCCACCTCCATGACCCTGATGTTCCAGAAGGAGGTCGCCCAGCGGGTGGTGGCCCAGCCCGGGGACGCGGCCTATGGCCGGCTGGCGGTCATCAGCCAGGCCCTGTGTGAGGCTCGCATGGTCATGTCCCTGCCGGCTGCCGCGTTCACCCCGCCACCCAAAGTCGCCTCAGCCGTGGTGCATCTGCGGCCGCTGGCCGAGCGGCTGGCCGATGCGCGCATCCGCGATCTGGAGAGGGTCACAGGCGCGGCCTTTGGCCAGCGTCGCAAGATGCTGCGGTCCAGCCTGAAACCCCTGGGCGGTGCGGCCCTCTGCGAGGCTGCCGGGATCGAACCCGATGCCCGGGCCGAGACCATCGACGTCGCGGGCTTCCTGCGGCTGGCCGACGCCCTTTCCTGATCAGCGGCGCGGGGCCATCCGCACGGGGAAGGGCCGGCCCAGCGCCTCGGCCACGGCCTGCTGGCTAATGAGGAAGACTTCCTCGCGGCGGTGATAGTTGTTGGACAGGACGATCACCACGATCTCGGCGTCCGGCTGCCAGACCACCATGTTGCGAAAGCCTGACCAGCTGCCGGTGTGATAGATCTGGCGGTCATCGAAGGCGGGTTCGACCTGATGGCCGAGGGCCCGGCTGAACAGGCCATAGCCCCACAGGCGACGTGGTCCCCCCCGCCGCTCGTCGGGCGTGCCCGGCGGGGCGTGATCGGACACCATCGCGGCGTAGGAGGAAGGACTCAGCAGTCCCCCTCTGTGCAGCGCCCACTCCCAGGCCAGCAGGTCGTCAAGCGTCGAGGACAGGGCCCCCGCTCCCGCGA